>JGI12383J13903_1000732_pt1 | contig 21030 bp, 22 predicted proteins | sample Passage237B_FD_13903 | JGI IMG/M metagenome (IMG submission 13903)
CGTTGGCCAGCTCCACAGGGTTGAGTTCCGGGGAGTAGCTCGGCAGGAAGAAGCACTCGATGTTTTGTTGGTGTTCAAGCAGCCACGCCTTCACGAGCTTGTGCCGCTGCGGGCTTGGATGCTGCCGCTGCTGATGAACGAGGTGGTAGTGCGATCCGAAGAACAGATGATCGGGCGACCAGAAGATGGGAAGGTGGGGGTAGCGCTGGCGGCGGAGTCGCACGCGGCTTACGGGAGACATGCTGGGCATCAACACCCCCTTCTGCGTTAAATATGTCCAAGGTCCTCTGGACCCGGAACAACCTGTTTAATTTTGGGTATCCCCAATGCCCATCCAACCACTCCCACCGGCCAGCACCAAGCTTTATAGGAATGCCCCGGCCGTGGAGGTGATGTACAGCATTCGCACGGCACTGCCGGAGCCGGTGGAGGCGAAGCGCTTCCTGGACGCGGTTGCGGCGGCGTTCCCGGGCACCTTCGCCAAACACCAGGTCTTCAACGCCGTGCAAGGCGCGTTCACGGTGAAGCCGGACGGCACGGCGGACAGCAAAGTGCAGATGGATGAGGCGGGCTACCGGTTCATGACGGCCGACGAGACCTTCGTGGCGCACTACCTCATGCAGGGCCTGGTGCTCAACTACCTGCCCCCCTATCCGGGTTTTGCCGAGGCCATGGAACGCCTGAAAGCGCATTGGGGCGTGTACAAGAGAGCGGTCGGTGATGTGCCGATGACCGCCCTATCGATGCGCTACATCGATCGCATCGACATACCTGCACCGGCCAACGGACTCCTGAACCTGAACGACTTCTTCCCGATCGCTGGCAAGATGCCCGATGGCCTCAGCGCGCACCACTGCTACCAGCAACATTGGCTCAATGATCCCACCAGCGACATCCGGGCCCGGGTGATCTGGTCTTCCCTGGAGAACAAGCCGGGGCACTTCTCCTTCGCATTGGACACCGAGGCCATCCTGGATCCGGCCAACATCACCTTGGAGGATGAGGCATGGGAGCGGTTCGACCACCTTCATGCGTGGTGCTGGCACGTGTTCGAACATAGCCTGACCGAAAAATGCAGAGCACTCTTCCAATAGATCTGCCCCTGCGCGGGCGTCGCGGTCCGGACCACCACCTGACCGATGACCTGCTGACCAGCAGCACGGGCAGGGCCATCCGCGCCATCAACGAGGACCAGCGGCAGATGCGGAATTGGTCGATGACCTTCGATCCGCCAGCGCGCCGCGAGTTGAAGCGGGCACTTCGCGAAATGGCCTTGGAATGCAGCATAGCGAATTGGGATGGTGAAGGCGCTGCGCCGGTGGAGCAGACCACGCTGGCTCATGCACTGCGTTTCGTGGATGCATTGCCCATGGGTCTGCCCGAACCGGAACCCGGCGTGCATCCGGACGGCGAGTTGTCCTTCTCCTGGATCGGTTCCAAGGGCCACCGCCTGTCCATGGCCGTCGGGCCCACTGGCCGCATCACCTATGCATACCGCCGCATACCGGACAAGTTGAACGGCACGGCATGGATGGGTGACCGGATTCCCAGTGCCTTGCTCGATCACATCACCACTTTCGCCACCCGGCCATGACCTTGCCGTCAGGCCTTCCTGTGGAGGTGGCCGATGCCGAGCCATTGGCCCGGTTCATCCGGCAAAAGAGCCAATACAAGCCTTCCACCATGCAAGCCCGGGGTGACCTGTTCATGCCCCCGCGCGGTGCCTCGGAACTTTCGGTAAGCAGGGTGGGCACGTTGTCGGTTCCTGCCATTGCGGAACTCGGACGCCATGTGGTGCAACAGGCGGGCAATACACTTAAAGGTTGGTGCATTCTGGAAACGAAGCGGGTGCGTTCGATCCGCAAGTTCGGCGTGGTTTCCGACGAGCCGGACGACCAACATCATTACCATGCACACATCATCGGCTTCCCTGTCGATAAGTCCGAACTGATGGAGGCGGCCGATGACCTGGCCGAAGCGGCAAGCTTGGTGATACCGGTGGCCGATTAATTCGTGGGGCCTTGTGCATCATAAGCTGACAAGCCCACGATTGACAACCATGGTGGTGCCGGCTCCACGGTCTCGCCGGGTTCCACGATGCCGCCGGGCAATACCCAGCAGCCCTTGAACGGCTCGGTGCCGCGCTCCATCACCAGGATGCGGCCTTGGGCATCGTTGATCACCACGTCCACGGTGAGGATGACACGGTCCTCGCGCGTCATGGGATGAAGGTAACGGGGACGAAGCCGCTCTCGTCCGGACCGGACCGCGGGCCGATCTCCCACGAACACGCCCTACTGTCCCTTCAGCAACCTATCGGCATCATCCGCAGGGATGATGTGCCCGTTCATCTCGCCGACCACGAAGGCATCGGGGAAGTGCTTCTCACGGATGGTGCGCAGGGCGGCGTCGGCCGAGACGCGGTCCTTGAACGAACCGTAGAAGTAGCGCACGGCGCCGGCGCTGGGCACGGGCATCACATCACCCATGTCGACCAATTTGGTCATGTCCTCGATGGGCACGTTGCCCACGAAGCTGCCCACCTGGATGCGGTAGCGCACCATGTCCTTGTTGATGCTGCTCACGGGGATGTTGCGCAGGTCCTCGGGCCCGGTGAGCTGCGCACCGGTCTCGCGGATCGATACGCGCTTGCCTTCGCGGAAGGCCACGAGGAAGGCGCCTTCGAAGCCTTGCAGCAGCATGCTCACCTTGTGGGCGGCCGCCTCGTTCACATCGCGGAAGGCGCCGCTGTAGTAGCGGGTAAGGCCGTCCTCGCCCTTCACCGTCATCAGGTCGGGCACGCCGCGGAAGATGTTCTCCGATAGCCTGTTGCGGAAGGCACCGAGCTGCACCCGGATCAGCACGTCGCGGTTCTCGTCGCCCGCGCCCATACCGCGCATCTTGTTGCGCTCGGCGGCCAGTTCGGGGCCCACCTCCACGAGGCGGCCGTTCTCCTCGGCCATCACGGTGCTCACGATGCCCATGCCCTTCAGCTCGAGCTCGCGCCGCAGCGCCTCGGGGATCGCGTCGTAGCTGCCCACCACATAGTAGGTGGTATCGCCCTGCTCCACGGTGCGCACATCGGGCAGGCTCAGGATGCGCTGCACCAACTCTTCGCTCACGCCCTCCACCTGGCTGCCCACCTTCACCACGTACACCCGCTTCGTGGGCTTGGGCGGCGGCATGGGGCCGAACGATTCGTGGCGCGAGTACACCATGTTCACGTTGCCCGAATCCAGGAAGTTCAGGTGGCGCTTCAGCAGGGCCTCGTCGGTGATCGTCACGCCGCGCGCGTCGACGTAGGCACCGGGCGCACTGTTCGGCTCGTCGTCGAGGCCATCGGGCACGCCGTCGCCATCGCCGTCCAGCGGACAACCGAAGGCATCCACCCTGGCACCGGCCGGCGTATGCGGACAGCGGTCGTGCATGTCCTTCACACCATCACCGTCCTCGTCGTCGTCGAGCACCAGCAGGTCCAGTTCCTCGCTCGATAGCGGCGTGTACTTTTTCTTCACCTTGCGTTCCAGCGGGATCACGTAGCCCACGGAGAAGGAGGAGTACAGGAAGCGGTCGTTGCGGGCATCGCCCTTGCGGTCGCCGAGGCTGGCGTCCGACACACCGTCGATCATGTCGGAGAGGGTGAAGTGCATGGTGGCGCCCACGCGGAAGTCGAAACCATGACCGATGTCCATTCGGAAACCGCCACCCACCGGGATGGCCATGGTGCGCTCGGGGTACTTGCCGAAGCCGTCGGCGTTCAGTTCACGCACATCGGTCTCGTAATGGTAATCGCGCTCGATCACCACGGCATCGGCGGCGTTGGGCGCGTTCTCGGCGATGTCGCGGATGCTGCCGTCGCTCCAGTAGTGGTAGGTGCGTCCGGCGCGGTCGCGCAGGTCGGTCTTGGTGAGGAATTCCACCGACTCGAAGCCCACGGTGACATAGGGTTCCACCGTGCGCCTGGGGTTGAGGAAATGGTGGAAGTTGTAGCGCAGCTGGAAGCCGCCCACGGTGATGCGCGACTCGAAGTTCAGATTGCGTGTGAGGCTGCGCTCGTTCACCCCCAACCGGCCATGCAGGGCGTAGAGCCCGCCTTCGAGCCAGGGAGTGATGGGCGCGCTGCCCCGCAGTTCATAGCCCACGCGCGAAACGAGCGGACTGTACGTGCCGTTGTCGCGCCCCACATCGCCGTAGAAGGCGAACATGCCCGCACCCAGGCCGAGCATGGGGCGGAAAGTGCTGTTGGGCGCCTGTGGCAGCGAGTCGTGCTGTGCCTGTACCTGGACCGCACCAGCGCTCAACGCTCCCGCCACGAGCCAGGCAAAAGCCGCCGGGAGCGGCCCGCGATGAGCTTGGGGAGCGATGGCCATGCGTTCCTTCAGGGCATCCACTGCTGGGAGGTCAGCAGAAGCGCCTCTTGTACGGTGATCCGGGTGCCATTGTTGTAGGCCGTGACGAAGGGGCCGGGGAAGTTGTGGCCCGCCTGCACGTAGGCCACGCGCTGGTCGCGCGCAGCCTTGTACTCGGTGAAGCTGCCGGTCACGTACTTGATCCAGCCTTCGTGGCGCTCGATGCTGAACGGACCGGAGTAGTTGAAATGACGCACGAAGTAGCTGCGCCCCACTTCGCGGTGCGCGGCCATGACCTGCACCTTGTAGGTCACCCCTTTCTCGGGCGCGCTGGTCACGGAGCCGGTGCTCGCACGCTGGGTGCGCGCGGGCTCTTCGGTAGCGACAGGTTCGGGTGTGGTGGTCACCACGGGCAGGTCCACCACCTCGGGGTCAGCCGTCTTGGGCGCCGCAGGCGTGGGCACGGGCACTTCGGCCACCTCGGTCCGGAGGGCCTCCATCGCCTTGGGCCCGATGAAGAACTTGGAGGTGCCGGTCACGGCCTTCTGTGTCTCCTCGTTCAGCAGGTAGCCGAACTCGCCATCGATCCTGTACTCGCCGTCGGGGTTGTCGTTCGCGAGCAGCTTGTACGACACCTTCACGGTCTCCTTCGCGGGCATGTTCAGCCACACGAACTTCACCATGCGGTCCTGCAGGGTGAAGATAGCCTCGTCGTTGCTCTTCTCCGCGGCGGTGAAACCGGCGGGGATGGTCTCCTGCACCTTGCCGAACCCTCGCAGCGAACCTTTCTTCACGGTCACCTCCACGATGAACTCCTTCTCGGTGACAGGAGTGATCGTGCGCGTGCACGAGACCCCGCCCTGGCCCTGCATGGGGGCGATGCCATCGGCGCGGTCGATCACCGCAACGGGCACGGTGCCGACCGGTGCACCGCTGGCGGCCGACACCAATTCATCGCCGACCATGTCGTCGGTGATCGTCACTTCGGCCACAGGGGCGACCACGCCGCCGGTCACATGCACGGTGGTGGTGGGCAGGTCGAAGGTCTTGCGTTCGTTGTCCTCGATGTAGGAGAAGCGGCCCATGATCGGCAGATTGCCCGAGGCTTGGGGCGAGGCGGAAAGCGTGTAGCTCAGCTTGAAGGTGGGCGACGAGGGCAGCGCCATCCAGATGAACTTGGCCTTCTGATCGGCGAAGGTGAACGAGGCGCCCTTGGTCTCGATCGCGGTGGCCGTCATGCCGGGAGGGAGGTCGAGTTGCAGTTTGGCGAAGCCTGTAAGGCTGCCCTTGTTCACCGTGATCGTCACGCGCACCTCGCTGCCTGCGGCCATGGTGGAGGGAACGTTCTGGACGATGCGGAGGTCGGCGGAGAAGAGTTCGATGAGCAGCAGTCCGATCAGGTTGACCAGAAGAACGAGTTGTTGCGCCATGGCGGGAGATGGGGTCGGTGCGGATACAGGTGTCCGCGTCCAAAAGTATCCGCACCCACAGCGGCCGTTCGGGGTGGACCGTGGTCGATACGAACAGCGGCGTGTTAGCCTCCGATGATCGGCCGTGCCCTTGGGCGGCCCCGACCAGCGGCCTACATCCGCAATTCCTTCAGTTCGCCGTTGCCCGTGATCAGCATGTAGCGCATGATCTCCTTCACCTCCTTCTTCCGATCGCTGAAGGCCTCGGGCAGCTGGCAATGCACCACCAGGTGATAGGTGAACTGCACCGGCGGTTCGGTCACTTCCGGGTGCAGCACGATGTCGAATTGCCCGTAGGGCACCTTGTTGTAGAAGTGTGCGACGGGCGTGCGCACATCGTTCACGGTCTGGCCCTTACGACGGCTGTTCAACGAGGTCTGTGTGCGGGTCTGGTACATGGTGTAGCGGTCCAACGGGAAGTAGGCGTCCTTGGCCTCGGCCGCCGTGCGGTGGCTTTCCTCCAGGCGCAGGCCCAGCTTGGCGAAACCCGCGAGCTTGCGCTTCAACAGTTCCAACGCCACCGTACGCAACGTGTCGTAACAGGCGCTTTGCTCGCCCACGAAGTAGTCCACCTTCACCAGGTCGTAGATCTCCTCGATCGCGGCGGCGGTCACCAGCTTGTCCAGGATGCGCGCGTCGGTGAAGCGGATGTGGACGTTCTTCTGCACCTCGAAGCCCGCTGGGATCTCCTGGTAGGTGGTGCTGAAGAGTTTGCGCGTGGCCTCGAACTCGTACACCGGCACGAAGGAGAGCATGTCGGTGAAGAAGTCGGCGTCGTCCACCCCATGCTGCTTCACACGTGCCTGGAGCCGGGCGATGCGCTGGTCCATCAACGAGTCGGCCTCCGCGGCGCTCTGCCCCAATTGCGTGATGTGGAAGATGGCGAGGTAGCTGTCGGCCACGGCATTGATCATGGCGTTCACCTCGAGCACCAGGGTGTTGCCGGTCAATGTGGCCCGTACAGGTTCGTCGGCATATTGGAAGCGGACGCTTCCGCCCGACTCGTACATCAGGTTGCCCATGGCCTGCGGCCGGGCCGTGGAGGTTGAAAGGAGCAGAAGGCCGACGATCGCTGTGCGTTGCATGGTGGGCGGGATGGGTTTGCCACCCGGTACACGCCAGCGGCGATCGGGTTCGATCCGCCACGAGGGCCCTATTGTTTCTTGAAGGCCCCGCTCTGCCACGCTTGGATGAACTGCGCCCAGGCGATCGGGTTGAACAGGTTGATCGACGGCGTACCACCCGCGTGGTACAGTTTCGTCTGGTCCAGCGCCATCTGGTACTGGAAGCTCTGATAGGCGTCGGGCGGAAGACTGGCCAGGCGTTGCGTCATCTCGGCGGGCGACAGGTTGCGCATGGCGAGCTGGTAGTCGTCGGCGGGCAGGCGCAGGTTCAGGAAGGCCTCGCGGAACTGCTCGCGCGACGGCCACGGCGTCACCACGAGCTGGTCCAGCAATACGGTATCGGGCTTCAGCACATGGATCATCGAGTACCGGCTGTCGTTCAAGCTGTCGGGGATCACATACTGCGACGGCTTGAAACCCACTGCGCGGAACAGGATCGTATCCCCCTCCTGTGCCACGAAGCTGAAGTAGCCGTACACGTCGCTCATGGTGCCCCGGTAGCTGTTCGCCACCAGGATGTTGGTGAAGGGCACCGGCGCCAGGCTGTCGGTCACCACCACACCGCTGAACTGCACCAGCGCGGGCTTGCCGTCCTGGGCGCGCAGATGGGGGGCGGCCACGACGGCCATCAAAACGGAAAGGAGAAGGGAACGCATCGTGCAAAGGTACACGGCGACCCGGGGGAACAGCGCCCACTTTCCCCTTGGCCATGTGGGCGCTTCGGATAGCTTTGGGCCACCATTCTTCAAGCGACCCGATGCGCATCGTTACTCCGTTCATCGGCGCGGTCCTCGCGCTCCCCCTCTCCGCTCAGATCATGATCACCCAGGCCGACTTCCCCTCGGCCGGCGATACCATGCGCTACCAGACCACCCTGGCGGGCAACGTGGACCTCACACTGACCGGTCCGAACGTCACCTGGGACTTCAGCGACCTGCAACCGCTCCTGCCCGGCGCCGACACCGCCGTGACCGTGAGCTCGACACCGCTCGCCTACCAGTTCTTCTTCAACAACCCCATCCTGTACGCCGCGCACGATGCCGACTATGCCATGAAGGGAACCGAGTTCGGCTTCCAGCAACTGCAGGTGGAGGATGTGTACGACTATTACAAGAAGACGACGAACGCGTTCTCGAACGTGGGCTTCGGCGCCCGGATCAACGGATTGCCCGCCAGCGTGCGGCGCATCCCCGTGGACCGCATCTATGCGCTCCCACTGCAGTACGGCGACACCGATACATCGTTCAGCGCCTTCCAGCTCGATGTGCCCAACATGCTCTTTTTCGGCCAGCAACAGCAGCGTATGAACGAGGTGGACGGCTGGGGCACCCTGATCCTCCCCACCGACACCTTCGAGGTGCTGCGCGTACGCACCGTGCTCGATAAGCACGACACGCTCCACGTGCAGCAGTTCGGCTTCGGGTTCGGTTTCAACGAGCCGCAGACCGTGGAATACAAATGGCTGGCGCAGGGCATGGACGCCCCCGTGCTGATCGTGACCACCGTGGGCGGCGTACCCACCACCGCACGCTTCCACTACGACCCGGGTGCGATCACCAGCGTGGCGGAGATCACCGCCCGACCGGAGCCACAGGTGTTCCCCAATCCCGCCCAACACACCCTTACGATCGTGATGCCCGAGGGCCTGGGCGCCACCACGGCCGTGATCCGCGACTTGCACGGACGCACGGTGCGTGAGCTCGGTCGCCTTGCCGCGGGAGCACGGGAGCACATCGATGTGAGCGGGCTCGCCCCCGGCAGCTATCTGCTGCATGCGCAGGGCGCCACCGCGCCGTGGCACGTGCCCTTCATCGTGGAGTGAAGACCTTCGGGTGCTTTGCGCGATAGGCGTCGCGGAGGGTCGCGATCGCGTCGGCGTATCGATCGACCCAGTCGCGCGCACCGCCCACATCGTTCGCGAGCAGCAATTGCCGAAGCTCGTCTCGCAGACCGTCGCGCTCCAGCAGCTGCATCAGCACCCAGCGTCCTTCGTCGGCCTCCACCTCCAAGGTGGCGTGATCGTGCGCCCGCAGTCCATGGCGCAGGGCCGACATGCTGTATTGCCCGAGCGCCCAGAGCACGTACCTGGTCTTCCGCAAGGGCCCAAGAGCGAAGCGCGCGGCCTGCGGCAGATGACCTGCCTCGTGCGTGAGCGTTGCAAACGTGTGCATCGGCTCCTCGCCGGTGCGGGCATGCGCCCCGCGCCATTGTCGGCTCTGCACATAGATCCGCCGGCCCAGCACGAAGGCGCCGCCACGGGCCTTTGGATACCACGGGAAGCGGAGCAGCACCTCGGTGTGCGGACGCACCACCGCCTCGCGCAGCAGGTGCGCGGGCACGCCGCCCATGGCGCCGATCAGCACCTGCGCACTCTTCGTGAGCCGTCCGTCCGCTTCGAGCAACATGTTCGCCGTGTTGCAAAGAACGTGCGATGGCCTGCTGTCACGTTGACAGACCGCTCATCATTGGCCCGTCGTTCGCAGGGGCGCGCATCACGGACACATTCTACCTTCGTCGCACCAACACAGCACACACCAATGAGAACGTTCCTCGGCCTTTTCATCTTCCTCGGCATCGTCGCCCTGCTCGTCCTCTGGGGCATCGGCTTCTACAACGGAACGGTGGGCTTGAACGAGGACGTGAGCAAGCAATGGAGCAACGTGGAGAACGCGTACCAGCTTCGGGCCGACAAGACCAAGAACCTGGTGGAGATCGTGAAGGGCGCCGCCGACTTCGAGAAAGAGACGCTGACCGAGGTGGTGGAGGCCCGCGCCAAGGCCACGAGCGTGACGCTCGACGCCAACGACCTCTCGCCCGAGAGACTGAAGGCCTTCCAGGAGGCGCAGGACCAGTTCAGCGGCGCCTTGTCGCGCTTGCTGGTCACCATTGAGCGTTATCCCGACCTGAAAGCCGTTCAGGCCTTCCGTGACTTCCAGGCCCAGTACGAGGGCATGGAGAACCGCATCGGAGTGGAACGCCGCAAATTCAACGACGTGGCCCGCGACTACAACACACGCATCAAGCGGTTCCCGGGCAATATGCTGGCGGGTATGTTCGGCTTCAGCGAGAAGGGCTACTTCGAGGCGAAGGAAGGCACCGAGAACGCGCCCGACATCTCCTTCAAGTAAAGTGGCCAGCGCAGAGGATTTCCTGACAGCGGAGGAGCGCCAGCGCGTGGCCGAGGCCATCGGCGAGGCCGAGCGCCTGACCTCGGGCGAGATCCGTGTGCACCTCGACGACCACATCGAGGACGAGGTAATGGACCACGCCGCCTTCATCTTCGAGGAGCTGGCCATGCACCGCACGCGCGACCGCAACGGTGTGCTCATCTACATCGCCGTGGCCGACCGTCGCGTGGCGGTGATCGGCGATGCAGGCATCAACGAGCGTGTGCCGTCGGGATTCTGGAACGATGTCGTGGGTGTGCTCAAACTGCACTTCGCCGCCGGGCGTCACGCCGAAGGCCTGATCGAGGCCGTGCACATGGTGGCGGCCAAGCTCCAGGAGTATTTCCCCTTGAAGCACGACGACCAGAACGAGTTGTCGAACGAGGTGAGCATCGGGAAGCGGAAGACCGACCCGCATAAGCAGGCGAGCCGATGAGGTGGCCGACCCTGGCAACTGCTTTGTTGATGGCGTGCGGCCTGAGCGCGTCCAAGTTCGACTGCACGCTCACCCCACCGCCGGCATCGAAGCAGGACAAGCTGGTGTGGCAATACACCGACCTGCTCGACGCTTCTGAAGAGACCCGCCTGAACGCGAAGCTGGTGGCGTTCGCCCGCGAAACGAGCAACCGCCTGCTGGTGATCGTGGTCGACACGCTCTGCGGCCTGCCCGAGTCGGACCTCTCCTTCGACATCGGCGAGAAGTGGGGCATCGGGAAGAAGGAATTCGACAATGGGATCGTCTTCCTGATCAAGCCCAACGGCCCGCCCGGCCAGCGCAAGGTGTTCATCGCCACGGGGTACGGTCTCGAAGGTGCGATCCCCGACCTCACCGCGAAGCGGATCGTGGAGAACGAGGTGCTCCCACGCTTCAAGCAGGGCGCCTACTACAAGGGGATCGATGCGGCCACGGATGTGCTGATGGCCCTGGCCAAGGGCGAGTTCGACGAGAAGAGCTACGGAAAGGACAAGCTCCCCTGGGCCGCACTGATCTTCTTCCTCGTATTCGGGGCCCTGATGTTCCTGGGGTGGCGGGGCCGCGTGCGTCGCTATGCCGCCACCAACGGGATCGATTTCTGGACCGCCATGTGGCTGCTGAGCCAGACCGACAGCAAGCACTCCGGCCGATGGAGCGGCGGTGGCCCAGGCGGCGGCTGGTCCGGAGGTGGCGGCGGTGGCTTCGGCGGTTTCGGTGGTGGCAGTTTCGGCGGCGGCGGGGCCGGCGGCAGCTGGTGATCGCATGAGCTTCAACAAGTGGATCGGGGGCGGCCTGGGATGGGCGTTCGGCGGGCCGATCGGCGGCATACTGGGCTTCGCCGTGGGCGCCATGCTCGATCAGATGCGCGGCGATGTGCTGGTGGAGCACGAGGTGTACGAGGCCCCCAGGCAGCGCACCACCGGCGGCGACCTCACCATGAGCCTGGTGGTGCTCACCGCCGCGCTGATGAAGGCCGATGGCCGCGTAACGCAACGCGAGCTGGACCATGTGCGGCGCTTCTTCATGCAGCAGTTCGGGCAGGCGCAGGCCGGCCACCTGCTGATCGTGCTGCGCGATGTGCTGAAGCGCGACATCCCCTTGCACGATGTGACCGAGCAGATCCGCACCCACATGACCCATCCGGTGCGGCTGCAATTGATGCACTACCTGATCGGCCTGGCCAACGCCGATGGCCGCGTGGACCGCTCCGAGCTGGACCTGCTGCGCCGCGTGGCCCACGGCATGGGCATCAGCGACAAGGACCTCGGCTCGCTCAGCGCCATGTTCCGCACCGGCGATCCCGAGGCGGCCTACAAGATCCTGGAGATCCCCGCCACCGCCACCAACGACGAGGTGAAGAAGGCCTACCGCCGCATGGCCATGAAGTACCACCCCGACAAGGTGGCGCAGCTGGGCGAGGATGTGCAGAAGGCCGCTGCCGAGAAGTTCAAGAAGGTGCAGGAGGCCTACGAGACGATCCAGCGCAAGCGCGGCATGTGATCGTGCCGCGCGGCGTTACTTCGCAGGCATGATCGTGCTGCTGTCTCCCGCGAAGGACCTCTCCGCAGTCCCTCCTCCACCGGTCCGCAACACCACCCTGCCCGACCTGCTGGAACACGCCGAGCCCCTGGTGCGGAAGCTGCGCGGCTTTTCGGAGAAGAAGCTCGCCGGGCTGATGGACCTGAGCCCCAAACTGGCCGCCTTGAACCACCGGCGGTACCAGGAGTGGGCGCTCCCCTTCACCAAGGCGAACGCCGTGCCGGCGGTCTTCCTCTTCAATGGCGAGGCCTACCGCGGCCTGGATGCCCGCACGCTCGATGCCGACGACCTTCGCTTCGCGCAGCATCACCTGCGCATCCTCTCCGGGCTCTACGGCGTGCTGCGTCCCCTGGACCTGATCCGCCCCTACCGCCTGATGATGGGCACGCCGCTCTCCGTGGGCCGCGCGAAGAACCTTTATGCCTATTGGGGCGACCGCATCATGGAACGCCTGAACGCCGACCTGGCCGCCATGCAGGGCAAGGTGGTGGTGAACCTGGCCTCGTCGGAATACGCGAAGGCCGCACACCCCGAGGCGTTGAAGGCCAAGGTGATCACGCCCGTGTTCAAGGACCGTGCTGGCAGCGGCTACAAGATGGTGATGGTGTACGCCAAGCACCAGCGCGGGGCCATGGCACGGCACATCATCCGCCACAGACTGCTCGACCCCGAGGCGTTGAAACGCTACGACGGCGACAACTACCGCTTCAGTCCGGAGGACAGCACCGATCACGAATGGGTGTTCCTGCGCGACCGCAAGCCGTGATCGCGTGGCGAACGCGCACGTGACCTGCCTGGCGGCGAAGGTCCGAAGTGGCGTCCCCTTCCCCACCGGGGTACCTTTGTTCTTCATGGCCGTGGTCCTTTCGTTGCTCACGCTCGTGCTGGTGGCATACGTGGCCACGGCCCTGTTCTACTACCTGTTCCAGGAGCGGTTCATTTTCGTCCGCTACCAGATCGCCCCCCTCTCCCGCTTCAAGTTCCGCTACCCCTTCGAGGAACGCTACCTCGTCGCCGATGACGGTGTACGCCTGCACGCCCTGTACTTCAAGGCCGATCAGCCGCGTGGCGTGGTGCTCTACTTCCACGGCAACACCGGCAACCTCCGCCGCTGGGGCAAGCGCGCGCCGCGCTTCACCGCCCTGGGCTACGATGTACTGATGCCCGACTACCGCGGCTACGGCAAGAGCGGCGGCGGCCTTTCGGCCAAGGCACTGCACAACGATGCCCTGGCCTGGTACGACAGCCTGAAGGAGCAATGGGACGAGCACGACATCGTGGTCTACGGACGCTCGCTGGGCAGCGGCATGGCCGTGCCCGTGGCCGCGAACCGGTCGCCGCGCATGCTGGTGCTCGAAACGCCGTTCGCCAACCTGTACGATGTGGCCCGCAACTTCCTCTGGATCCTCCCCTACAAGCTGTTGCTGCGCTATCCATTCCGCAACGACCTGGCCATGCGCCGGGTGCGCTGTCCCGTGTACATCTTCCACGGCAAGCGCGACGATGTGGTGCCCTACACGAGCGCCCTTAGGCTGTATTCGTTGGTCCCCACCAACGTGCACCGCGAAATGCACACCTTCCCCAAGGGCCGGCACAGCGATCTGGCGCGCTTCATGCGCTTCAACCGTGAAATGCGTCGGATCCTGGCGTGACCGTACTGGCATACCTTCGCGCTCCACTAACGATCAAACACCAAGCGCCGGGACACGGCGCGAAACACATGACCATCATCAGGACCATCGCCGCCGTCGCGGCGCTCACCACGTTCGCCGCCTGTTCCCAAGGGCAGAAGGGCCGCGTGCAATTGCAGAACGAAATGGATTCGGTGAGCTACGCCATCGGGGCCGACATCGGCATGAACTTCAAGCGCTCCAAGCTCGAGGATGTGAACATCCAGGCCCTGGCCATGGGGCTGCGCGACGGGCTGGACAGCGTCCTGCTGCTGGACGAAATGGAGCAGCGCCGTGTGATCGAAGGCTACATGCTGAAGGTGCGCGAGAAGCAAATGGCGGAAGAACGCGCGAAAAGCGAGGAGAACCGCACGGCCGGTGAGCAGTTCCTGGCCGAGAACGGCAAGCGCCCCGGTGTGGTCACCACCGCCTCGGGCCTGCAGTACGAAGTGGTCACGCTCGGCACCGGCGCCAAGCCCACCGCCACCGACGAGGTGAAGGTGCACTATACCGGCACGCTGATCGACGGCACCGAGTTCGACAGCTCGGTGAAGCGTGGCCAGCCCGCGGTGTTCCCCCTCGATCGGGTGATCCCCGGGTGGACGGAAGGCATCCAGCTGATGCCCGTGGGCAGCAAGTTCAAGTTCGCCATCCCCAGCGACCTGGGCTACGGCCCCGCCGGTGCACCGGGCGGAGTGATCCCGCCGAACAGCACCCTGCTGTTCGAGGTGGAGCTGCTCGACATCATGAAGAAATAGGTCCGGTCCGCCGGAACGTACGAAGGCCCCGCGATGCGGGGGCCTTCGTACCATCGGGCCTACCGTGCAGGCGGATCGGGAAGGGGCATCCAGTGCGTCACCTCCTCGAAGAAGCGATTGCTCGTACCCTCGCCCAGCCAGAAGTGCGGGCTGCCCACATAGCCGGTCTTGCTCGGGTTCTTCAGGAAGAAATCCTGTGCGAAGCGCAGCACCACCACATTGCGTTCCTCGGTGGCCCCGGTCTTCCCGGGCAGGTACACGGTGTTGACCGGCAGGTGGCACAGCACGCGCTGGCCATCCGTGGGCAGTCGCTCGGCGATCGATATCCAGCCGCTCATCGCGGCGCCCAAGATAGGCGCGCCCGCGGGGCTCTCAGATGTCGGGTTCGGACGGCATCGCATCGCCGGTGACCAGATCGAGGATCACCCCGGCCGCCTTGGTCGCCGCCTTGCGTGTGCGTTCGTCGGCATCGCCGAACATCTTGTCGCCCTCCTTGCGCACCAGGTACTTCAGCAGGTCGTCGTGCACCTCAAGCCCGGACGATGTGATCACACCGTGCTCGCTCTTGTTCCATTGCCAGAGCAGGCGCAGGGCCAGACGCAGTGAGGAGCGGTCGTGCAGGCGTCCACCCTGGACCACCCACGACACACCGGTATCGCGGTGCACCAGCGTGCGGAACGCCGTGCGGATCATGCCCACCAGGCTGTCCACCGTGATCTCACCCTCGGGCCTGCGCACCAGGTCGGCGGGCGCGATGGGATCGTTGCGCAGGTAATCGATCTGATGGGCGCGCGGCATTCCCTTGTTGAACTCGGCCATCGCCGCGTTCACGGTGTCGGCATGCACCACGATGGTGCCGTCGTGACCGTCCACCGCCTCGCGCTCCTTGTCGGCGAGCATTTCCAGGTATTCGGCCTTCGGCTTGGCCGGGTCGCGTGGCGGCAGCACGAACGAAGGGGCGCCGATCGCATGGCAACCGCGGCGGTGGCACACACCGATCAGGTGCAGGCTGAGCGTGCGGAGGAAGACAGTGTTCAGGCCGATGCGCTCGCGGTCGGGCAGCACGTGGCGGTCCGGACCATGGAACAGGCTGATGTGGTCGGCGGTGTAGCCCTGCGGATCGAACGACGTTCCCGCCGAATGGTGCAGCAGCTCGAAGAGGATCTCCTCGGCCTCGAAGGCACCCGGCACCGTGTCGATCATCACCGTGGCGCGGATGGCGCCCCGGGGGCGGTCCATGTGCTCCTCCAGCCGGTCGAACACCTCGTTCCACCAGCGTGCCTCCAGATGCGTCTGCACATCGCGCAGGTAGAGGTATACCCCGCCCTGGCGGTCGACCAGCCGGTGGCCGGCATGGTGCACGAGCATCGCCAGGTCGTGCAGGCTGGCCGCCACGGGACCGGAAGGCTCCTCCACGGACAGCGGACGCGGCACCACCATCAGGCGTGTGGTGTTGCCGGGGGCGATGCGCATGCGGTCGCCATCGGCGGCCATGTAGACCAGGTCGGAGAAGGCGGCGCGTTGGATGTGCCGATGGGCGCGCCGGATGGTGGCGGGGTCGCCCTTGGTGAAGTTGTACAGGTCGGCGATGTAGCTCTTGGCGCCGGCGTTCATGCCCTGCACCAGTTCCTGGCGGGTGGCCCCACCGATCATCTCAACGCGGCGCTCGGCCAGCGCGTCGGGGAAGGGATCCGTGCGCCAGACCCCATTGCGGATGTGCGCGGTGGCTTCGAGGAAGCCCACATCGCCAGCGGCCATGCGGGCGCGGTGCTCCTGGCGTTGGCGGAGCAGTGCCCGGCGCCGGGCCTCGAACGTGCCGGCAAGCTCATCAAGAAGGGCCTTCAGCTCAGGCCCCACTGTGCTGATGCTGTTCTTCACCTCGTTCATCCTTCGGATATCTGCGGGGTCTTCAACGAACTCCGTGCCGGGATGGTTCGGGTTGGCCACCCGCCTTCCGCGAGGGCCGATCCCTCTAAATTCGCGTTCCCCGATGACCGACGCCGCCACCCCGACCTCCCGTTCCTCCGCACGGCCCATCGGCTATTCCGAGTTCACCCTGCCCAACGGGCTGCATGTGATCCTGCACCAGGACCGCTCCACCCCGATCGTGTGCGTGGCCGTGATGTACCATGTGGGCAGCAAGAACGAATCGCCCGGCCGACGCGGCTTCGCCCATTTCTTCGAGCACCTGATGTTCGAGGGCTCCGCCCATATCGCGCGCGGCGAGTTCAGTCGCCACGTGGAACGCGCCGGCGGGGTGCTCAATGCCAACACCTCTGCCGACCGCACCTACTACTACGAGGTGCTTCCTTCCAATCACCTGGAGCTGGGCCTGTGGCTGGAGAGCGAACGCATGCTGCACGCACGTGTGGACCGCAAAGGCGTGGACATCCAGCGCGAAGTGGTGCGCGAGGAACGCAGGCAGCGTTACGAGAACCAGCCCTACGGCGGCATGCTGATCGAGGTCCTGAAGAGGGCCTATTCCGTGCACCCCTACCAGTGGCCCACGATCGGTTACATGGAGGACCTGGACACGGCCAGCGAGGCCGACTACCAGGCCTTCTACAAGCGCTTCTACGTACCCGGCAACGCGGTGCTGGTGGTGGCCGGCGACATCGATACCGACCGGGCCCGCGAGCTGGTGTGGAAGTACTTCGCCGATATACCGCCAGGTGCGCCGATCGAACGCCCCAACGTGGTGGAACCGCCGATCCCCGGCGAGGTGCGCGACGTGGTGCACGACCGCATCCAGCTGCCCGCCGTGGTGCAGGCCTACCGCATGCCCGCCCGTGGCACCGAGCACTTCTATGCCGTGGACCTGGTGAACCGCCTGCTTTCCAACGGCAGCTCGGCGCGGTTGAACAAGGCCCTGCGCGATGAACAGGGCTCGGCCCTGCAGACCGGGGCCTTCAGCCTGGCCTTCGAGGATCCCGGCCTGTCGGTGCTGTACGCCGTGGCCAACGCAGGTGTGGAGGCCGACGTGCTGGAGCGCGCCATGGACGCCGAGGTACGGCGGCTCGCCGCCGAAGGCCCCACCAAGGCCGAGATGGACAAGTTGCGCACACAGCTGGAGACCGAGGCGGTGCAGGAGCGCATCCGTGTGTCCGGTCGCGCCGCGGAACTGGCCACGGCAAGGATGTTGCTTGGCGACACCGCGCTCGTGAACACCGAACTGGACCGCTATCTCGCCCTGGACCGGACCGACGTGCAACGCGCTGCCGCCGAATGGTTCGACCCCGGCAGCCGCGTGGTGCTCCACTACCAGCCCATGCCCGAACGCCGATGATACCCATGCATGCCTTTCGTGCCGCCCATGTTCGCCGGGGCATCCATGCTGCCCTGGCCCTTTCCGTCCCGTTAGTGATGACCGCACAACTCGACCGCAGCCGTCCGCCCGCACCGGGCCCGGCACCCGAAACGCGCCTCGGCGAACATGTCACCTTCGCCCTGCCCAACGGCATGCAGGCCATCGTGGTGGAGGACCACCGCTCGCCCATGCTCGGCGTCCAAGTGTACTTCGATGTGCCACCGATCGTCCAGGGCGAGAAGGCCGGCTACGTCGAACTGGCCGGTGAGCTGCTGGCCGCCGGGGCTGGTGGCCGAACCAAGGCCGACGTGGATGAACTGGTGGACCGCGCCGGCGCCACCCTCCAGACCAGCGAACGCGGCCTCTACCTCTCGGGCCTGAAGAAGAACATCGTGCCGCTGATGGGCCTGGTGGCCGACGTGGTGCAACGTCCCGCCTTCGATGCCGGGGAATTCGAGAAGGCGCGCACACGGTTGCGCAGCGCGGTGCAGCAGCGACGCGACGATCCCGAGGCCCTCGCCGACGCGGTGGGGCGCGCCACGATCTTCGGCCTGCGCCACCCCTACGGCGAGATCATCACCGAACGCTCGGTGGAGGCCATCACCGTGCAGGCCGTGCGCAACTACCACAAGCACTTCTTCACTCCGTCGCGGGGGTATCTCGTGTTCGTGGGCGACATCACCCAGGCCGAGGCACGCCAGCTCGCCGAACAGCACTTCGGTCAATGGACCGGCGGCAAGGTGGCCGTCTCCCACCAGGACGGCGAGGAGGTGCTGGAGGGCATCGGCATGGTGCGTTACCTCCGCAAGCCCCGCACCGCACCCGAACGGCGCAGCGTGGCCATCGTGGACAGGCCCGACGCACCGCAATCGCTGGTGCGCGTGACCTATGCGCTGAACCTGCCACCGAAGGACATCCGCGCGCTGAGCGCCCAGGTGATGAACACGATCCTGGGCGGTGGCGTGTTCAACGCCCGGTTGATGCAGAACCTGCGCGAGGACAAAGGCTACACCTACGGCGTGTACTCCCACCTCGACATCGATCGCCACAACGCCAGCTTCACCGCTGCGGTAAGCGTGCGCCCCGATGCCACCGACAGCGCGGTGACCGAGATCCTGAGCGAGATGGAGCGCATGCGCAACGAACCGGTCGCCCAGGCCGAGCTGGACCTGGCCAAGGAATACCTGGCCGGCAGCTTCGTGCGCAGTCTGGAGGACCCGCGCACCGTGGCCCGATTCGCCCTGCTCACCCAACTGAACGGCCTGCCGAAGGACCACTATGCCACCTACCTGCAGCGCCTGGCCGCCGTCACGCTGGAGGATGTGCGCTCCGCCGCCGAGGCCTTCCTGAAGCCCGAACAGGCTGTGGTCCTCGTGGTGGGCGATGCCGAGGCCGTGCGCCGCAAGCTCATTCCCCTGAGCATGGACATCCAGATGCCCGTGGTGGAGCTGAACGAGGAAGGGGAAGGCCGGGAGGATGAGCTCGTGCTGGAGGACGGCATCACCGCCGAGGCCGTGATCGAACAGTATCTGGAAGCGCTGGGCGGACGCAAGGCGATCGCCGCGATCAAGAACATGACCATCGTGCGCATGCCGGCCGAGGGGGCCCTGCCCGTGCAGTTCGACGAGCGGTTCGACCAGGACGGTCGCTATCGCCTGGACGTGTACGTGAACAGGACGCACGCGCACGACATCACCTGCGATGGCCGGGGCTGCATGCAGCAGTTCGGCGACCCGCATGAAAGCCTGATGGGCGACGAACTGGCGGCGGCGCTGTACTGGAACCGCCCAGTGCCCGAAGCAGGCCCCCTGCCCGAGGGCGCCTTCCGCACCTTCGAGGGCGTGATGGAACGCGGCACCAGGCTGTATAAGGTGATGACCATCATCGGCGGCGATCCCGTGTCCGAGTACTTCGATGCGGCCACCGGCTTGAAGGTCCGTCGTATTGAACGCAAGGTCTACCACGGTCGCCCCTACATGGTGACCACGCACTTCGGCGACTACCGGCCCGTGAACGGCGTGAAGGTCCCCCACCGGTACATCGTGGAGGGTGGCCCGCTGCAGGTGGCCGAGATGGACCGGGCCCACGTGACGGTGAACAAGGGCGTATCACCCGACCTCTTCGTGCTGCCCGGCGGCGGGCGCTGAGGCGATCACGCCGGCACCTCCACCGGGACCACTTCCGAACGCCCCTTCCCCAACCGCCCCTCCACGGCGGTGGTGATCGCCGTGGCCAGGTGGTCCAGCATGCGCTCCTTCAGAAAGTGGCGGTAGGTAACCGCGCTGATCTCGCGCGATGGCGCCGGCGACTTGAACGGATGCAGAAGTTGCCGCTGCCTGGCGTCCATGTCCAGCGCCGCCAGTTCGGGCACGATCGTGAGCCCGCCCTGCGTGTTCACCATGCGCACCAGAGAGCCGATGCTGCCCGACAGATAGGACAGGTTGCCGTACGCACCGGCCTTGCGCAGTTCGCACAGGTTCATCACCTGTGACCGCATGCAATGCCCTTCCTCCAGCAGCCACAGCCGGTCGGGATCGATGTCGGTGGGCACCACGTAGCGTTTGCGAGCCACCTCTTCATCGGGCGCGGCGAAGACCATGAATCGCTCGCGGAACAACGGCCGTTCCTTCAGACCGGGCACTTTCAGGGGCGTGGCCATCAGGCCAACGTCAAGCGTTTCGCGCACCAGCCGGTCCACGATCGTAGCGGTGGTCAGCTCCTCGATCGTGAGCTGGATCCCCGGATGCTCCTTGACGAACCGCCCGAGGAAGAGCGGCAGCAGATAGGGTGCCAGGGTGGGGATCACGCCGATGCGCAACTCACCCACCTCGTGGCCGCGCGCACCCTTGGCCAGCTGGCGGAACATCCCGGCCTCGCGCAACACGGCACGCGCCTGCTCCACCAGCACCGCCCCCTGCCGCGTGGGCACCACCGGTGACTTGGAGCGGTCGAAGAGCACCACATCGAGCTCCTCCTCCAACTTCTTCACCATGCCGCTCAAGGTGGGCTGTGTCACGAAACAGGCCGCGGCGGCCTTGCCGAAGTTGCGGTGCGTGTCGATCGCCACGATGTATTCCAGTTGCTGCAGTGTCATCCTTCCTTATCGATGTTGTCGATGGGAAATTAGGAACATTCGATCATACGGATCGGCAGGCCTGCCGATCTTTGCGGC
>JGI12383J13903_1000737_pt1 | contig 20897 bp, 22 predicted proteins | sample Passage237B_FD_13903 | JGI IMG/M metagenome (IMG submission 13903)
CGTCTTCAATAGTCCACACCGCAGCGCTCACGGGAATTGCGAACACCAAAGCCATCGCCAACGAACCTGCCGCGATTGCCACTGCCCTGCCTGCATACATGCGAATATCCCCTGACTCCGTGGCGATCGGTTGTCCAGCCTTTGACGACGCTAAGTGCGCGAGGGAACGGCCGTCAAGCCCCCAGATGTGGGATGTTCCCATGGGGCGCTTCACCGCGAGTGCAGCAGGTCGTGGACCTGGATGATCTCGTCGCGGCCGGGCCCTACGCCGATGGTCGAGATCCGGCAGCCGCTGAGCTCCTCCACCGCCTTGACGTAGTCGCGCGCCGCCTGGGGCAGGTCGTCGAGCGACCGTGCGCCCGAGATGTCCTCGCTCCAGCCGGGCAGCGTCTCGTAGATGGGCTTGGCCGCGGCGAACGCGCCCTGGTCGAGCGGGAGGTCGTCGTGGCGGACCCCGTTGACGTCGTACGCGACGCACACGGGGATCTCCTCGAGGCCCGTCAGCACGTCGAGCTTGGTCAGCACGATGTCGGTCAGGCCGTTGACGCGCGTCGCGTAGCGGACCACCACCGAGTCGTACCACCCGCAGCGGCGCGGGCGGCCGGTCGTGGTGCCGAACTCGTGCCCGACGTCGCGCAGGCGGTCGCCGTCGGCGTCGAGCAGCTCCGTCGGCATCGGGCCCTCGCCCACGCGGGTCGTGTACGCCTTCGCGATGCCGATGACAGAGTCGATGCGCGTGGGGCCCACGCCGGAGCCGGTGCATGCGCCGCCCGCCGTCGCGTTGGACGACGTGACGAACGGGTAGGTGCCGTGGTCCACGTCGAGCATGGTCGCCTGACCGCCCTCGAACAGCACGGTCTCGCCGCGGTCGAGCGCCTGGTTGAGCACCAGGGAGGTGTCGGCGACGTGCGGCGCGAGGCGGTCGCGGTAGCTCAGCAGCTCGTCGGCGACCTCGTCCACCGTGATGGCGCGACGGTTGTAGACCTTGACAAGCAGGTGGTTCTTGGTGACGAGTGCGCCCTCGATCTTGTCGCGCAGCACCTGCTCGTCGAACAGGTCGCCCACGCGGATGCCCACGCGGTTGATCTTGTCCGCGTACGCCGGGCCGATGCCCCGGCCCGTCGTGCCGATCTTGCGCGAGCCCAGGAAGCGCTCCGTGACGTTGTCGAGCGTGCGTGCATAGGGCGCGATGATGTGCGCCGCATTGGACACGAGCAGGTCGGACGTGTCGACCCCACGCGCGCCAAGACCGTCGATCTCCTCGAACAGGACGCGCAGGTCCACCACGACGCCGTTGCCGATGACCGGCGTGCAACCGGGCGTGAGGATTCCCGACGGCAGCAGGTGCAGGGCGTACTTCTCGTCGCCGATGACGACGGTGTGGCCCGCGTTGTTGCCGCCGTTGAACTTGACGACGTAGTCGACGCGCGAGCCAAGGAGGTCCGTCGCCTTGCCCTTGCCTTCGTCACCCCACTGGGCGCCGACGATCACTGCTCCCGGCATCTGCCGTACCTCCCTTGACGTGGGAAAGCCCCCACGGTCAGGCGACCGCGGGGGCGAACCCGTGTCGCTGTGACTAGATCTTCTTGCCGGCCGAGCCCAGCTGCTGGCAGGCCTCGACGACGCGGGCGGCCATGCCCGCCTCGGCGAGCTTGCCCCACGCGCGCGGGTCGTAGTCCTTCTTGTTGCCGATCTCGCCGTCGACCTTCAGGACACCGTCGTAGTGCTTGAGCATGAAGTCGGCGACCGGACGCGTGTAGGCGTACTGCGTGTCGGTGTCGATGTTCATCTTCACGACGCCGTTCTTGACCGCGAGCGCGATCTCCTCGGGCGTGGAGCCGGAGCCGCCGTGGAAGACCAGGTCGAACGGCTTCTCCTTGCCGACCTTGGCGCCCACGACCTCCTGGATCTCGCCGAGCAGCTCGGGACGCAGCTTCACCGCGCCCGGCTTGTACACGCCGTGCACGTTGCCGAACGTGAGGGCGGTCAGGTAGCGGCCCTTCTCACCGGAACCGAGGGCCTCGACCGTCTTCAGGCCGTCCTCGGGCGTCGTGTAGAGCTTCTCGTTGATCTCGGCCGAGTGGCCGTCCTCCTCGCCGCCCACGACGCCGATCTCGATCTCGAGGATCGTGCGGGCCTGCTGCGACAGCTCGAGCAGCTCGGCCGCGAGCTTGAGGTTCTCGTCGAGCGGCACGGACGAGCCGTCCCACATGTGCGACTGGAAGATGGGCTCCTCGCCCTTCTTCACGCGCTCGATGGACGCGGCGAGCAGCGGGCGCAGCCAGCTGTCGACGTAGTCCTTGTGGCAATGGTCGGTGTGCAGGGCGATGGTGACGCCGTAGTTCTTGGCGACCTCGCGGGCGTACGCGGCGAGCGCGAGCGAGCCGGCGACCTGGTCCTTGATGGTCGAGCCGGAGGCGTACTGACCGCCGCCCACGGAAACCTGGATGATGCCGTCGGACTCGGCCTCCGCGAAGCCCTGGATGGCCGCGGTGATGGTCGACGACGACGTGATGTTGATCGCCGGGAACGCGTAGCCGCCCGACTTCGCGGCGTCGAGCATTGCGTTGTACGTCTCAGGGGTGGCGATGGCCATGCGTGTCTCCTGTGAGTCGGGCTGTTGGAACCGCCCACCATTGTGGCAGAAACCGCGGACGGCGTCTGCGGCGAGAGTCCCAGACGGCGCTCAGCCCGCGTGGCCCGCGTCGATGTCGGCGTGCTGGCGCACCCATGCGTGCATCGCGATCGCCGCGGCCGCGCCGGCGTTGACGGAGCGCGTCGACCCGTACTGCGCGATGGCGAGCACGGCATCGGCCGCCTGACGGATCTCCTCGCTCAGCCCCACGCTCTCCTGACCGAACACCAGGACGCACTCGCGAGGGAGCGCGAACGTCTCGAGCGGCACTGAGCCGGGCACGTTGTCGATGCCGATGACCGCCAGGCCGCGCTCCCGCGCCCACGCCGCGAACTCCTCCACCGTGGGGTGATGACGCACGTGCTGGTAGCGGTCCGTGACCATCGCGCCCCGCCGGTTCCAGCGCCGACGCCCGATGATGTGCACCTCCCGCGCGAGGAACGCGTTGGCGGTCCTCACCACCGAGCCGATGTTGAAGTCGTGCTGCCAGTTCTCGATCGCCACGTGGAAGCCGTGGCGGCGCGCATCGAGGTCCGCGACGATCTCCTCGTGCCGCCAGTAGCGGTAGCGGTCCACGACGTTGCGGCGGTCGCCCTGGGCGAGGAGCTCGGGATCGAGCCGCGGGTCATCCGGCAGCGGACCCTCCCAGGGGCCCACGCCGACCTCAGGGTTCGGCTCGTTCGCATCCACTCCCGTAGGCTATCCGGGTGATCCACGCCGCAGCGCTGCCGATGCTCGGGCCGGACTGGCTCGACCCTGAGAACCTCATCAACGGCTTCATCGAGCGCTTCGGCACCTGGGCTCTCCTGGGCATCATCGTCGTGGTCCTCATCGAGACGGGCCTGCTGTTCCCGTTCCTGCCCGGCGACTCCCTGCTGTTCACCGCGGGCCTGTTCACGGGCACCGGCCAGATCGGCCTGCCCATCACCGTCGTGGCGCCGATGCTGGGGCTGGCCGCCTTCGTCGGCCCGCAGTCGGGCTACTGGATCGGGCGCCTGACCGGGCCCAAGATCTTCAACCGCCCGGACTCGCGCATCTTCAAGCAGGAGCATGTGGACCGCACCCACGCCTTCTTCGAGAAGTACGGCGGCCGCGCGATCGTGCTCGCGCAGTTCGTGCCCTTCGTGCGCACCTACATCCCCGTCGCCGCCGGCGTGGGCAGGATGCCGTACCGCCACTTCATCAAGTTCTCCGTCATCGGCGCGCTCGTGTGGGGCGTGGGCGTGACGCTCCTGGGCTACTGGCTCGGCGGCTTCTCCGTGGTCAAGGAGAACATCGAGGTAGCGCTCGTGCTCATCGTGGCCGTGTCGCTCATCCCGATGGTCGTCGAGACGGTCAAGCACCGCATCGAGGCGCGTCGCGCCAAGCTCGCCGTGGCGGACAAGGATCCCTCCGACGACGCGTCCGCTGACTGAGTCCGCCTGCCGGCCGGCATGGTGAACGACCGGCCCGCGCCGTTGCGGACCGATCGCTTCGCGGAAGGCTACACGGCTTTGCCGAGAAACGAAGACACGCGTGCATCTGATGTGATGCCCGCCCCGCCGGCGCGCCTGCCCCAGCCGTGGTCCGCCGGAGCGCCGTGCGCCGACGCCCGGTGAGGCTTAGGCCGCGCGCAGGGCGTCGCGGATCGACTTCAGCAGCATGAGGTCCTCGACCAGGTCGGGAGGGGTGCGGCGCACCGTGTCGACGAGGACCACCGCATCGGGCTGCACGACGACGGCCGATGCCTTGAGCCTCGCGTCCATGAGGATCTCCCGCAGGCGCTCGGTGATCAGGTCCAGGCCGGGCGGCTCCTCGTCGACGCGCCAGGCGTCGGCGAAGCCCGGCGTCACACCGGGCTCGCGCGGCAGCGAGGCGAGCCGCAGACGGCCGGTCCACGGGAAGCGGGTGCCGAGCGCGGTGATGTCGTACTGGCGCGGAGAGTCCTCGCCCTCGAGCACGAACGAGTAGCGGAAGGCGAGCACCTCGACGCCGTCGACGGTGCCGCGCACCACCTCCGTCGCCGCGCGCTCCGCGCCCCTGCCGAAGGGCGGGAAGTCGAAGCGCTCCGCCACGGCATCGTCGCGCGGCGAGAGCCTGAGCCCGAGCGGAAGCGCCTCGAGACCGCGCTCTGCGAGCCGGGTCACGCTCCCCGACGCGGCGCGCGGGGCGCGTGGCTCGGCCTTGGCCGACGGGCGGAACAGCCACCACACGAGGGCCGCGAGCGCCGCGACGGCGACGACGATGAGCCAAGGGTCCACGCGCGCGATCGTCCCGTCGACCCTGCCGGAGGGCTAGAACTCGACCTTGGGCGCCTTGCGGGCGTCGAGGTCCTCGGTCTCGAAGTACTCGGCCTTGGTGAAGCCGAAGAGCCCCGCGACCAGGAGCGTCGGGAAGGTCTCGACCTTGGTGTTGAGCGAGCGGACGTTCGCGTTGTAGAAGCGGCGCCCGGCCGCCACGCGGTCCTCGGTGTTGGTGAGCTCCTGCTGGAGCTGGAGGAAGTTCTGGTTCGCCTGCAGCTGCGGGTAGGCCTCCGCGACGGCGAAGAGGCGGCCCAGCGCCTGGGTCAGGATGTTCTCCTGCGCCGCCTGCTGGGCGGGAGCGAGGCCCGGCTGCGACGCTGCCGCGCGGGCCTGGGTCACGGCGTCGAAGGTCTCGCGCTCGTGCTTGGCGTAGGCCTTGACGGCTTCCACGAGGTTGGGGATGAGGTCGTGGCGGCGCTGCAGCTCGACGTCGATCTGGCGCCACGCCTCCTGCACGAGGTTGCGCAGGCGAACGAGGCCGTTGTACGTCGCGACGGCCCACCCTCCGATGATCACGACGACGGCGACGATGATGATTGCAGTCAGCATGCGCTGGCCTCCCCTTTCTCAGGTCTGCTCTCGATGCTAGCGGCGCTCGCCCCGCCTCGCTCACGCGGCGGCCGGCCTGTGGACGCCGCCGCCGGCCGGTGAGGCGCCGCCGCGACGAGCCCGCACGGCCGTCGGCTCATCGGTAGGAGCCTGCGTCGAAGATGTCGAACGCCGCGAGCCGCGGCGCCCGTGCCTCGCCCAGCGGCGTGATGAGGTGCCGCTCGCCCAGCGCCCTCGGGTTGCCCGGGCCGGGCTCGCGGTACTCGCGCACCACATGCTCGGGGATGCGGCGGGCGACCGCGGACAGCACCGCGAGGCGGCTCGCGAGCGAGCGGGTGCTGCGGCGTCCGGGCCGCCACATGAGCACTGCTCCTCCCTCGATGAGGATCGAGTGCCTGCGCGCGTCGGACTCGAGGAGCCGCTCGATCATGCGCGGGTGGAGCACGGCGTGGGCGTAGCGCCGGTCGTCGCAGATGACGCGCCAGCTGCGGTTGAAGTCGTCGGACTCGACGTCGAGGTCTCCCGTGAGGGTCGCGGCGATCTTGTGGGCGATGCGCTCCGGCACGAGCTCGAGGCGCGGCAGGAACACCGGCAGTTCCGCGAGCACCACCTGGTAGGGCTCGAGGACCTCGCCGCCCTCCTCGCTCTGGACGACGCGCACATACGTGAAGGCCGCGCACTGCGCGCCGGCGAACTCTCCGCGCACGATGTTGAGCTGGTAGTCCTCTGCGCGACCGTCGAACGGGAAGAGCGTGAAGCGCCCGGTGAACTCGTTGCTGCGGTTGAAGAAGCGCCAGCCGTGGAGCTCGGCGAACGCCATGTGCTCGCGACGCTGGCGCTCGTTGCCCAGCACGTCATAGGCGCACAGCGCCACGGAGCCCAGGAACAGCGCCCCGCACACGACGAGCGTCCCCACGACGAACGGGAAGGCGACGTCGCCGGGCAGGTCGACGAACCTCAGGAGGGCGAGCAGCCCGAACGCGACGCAGCCGACGCCCGTCGCGACGCGGATGACGACGTGCCGCACACCCCGCCGCATGGGCTACTCCAGGCCCAGGTCTCCGAGGCTGTACAAATATAGGTAGGGCAGGCCCTCGGCCTCGATGGCCTCGCGAGCGCCCGTGTCGCGGTCCACGATGACGGCCACGGCGCGCACGTCCGCTCCGGCCTCGCGCAGCGCCTCCACGGCGGTCAGCACGGAGCCCCCTGTGGTGGAGGTGTCCTCGACCGCCACGACCTTCCTGCCCGCGACGTCGGGCCCCTCGATGCGGCGCTGCAGGCCGTGAGACTTGGCCTCCTTGCGCACCACGAACGCGTCGAGCTCGAGCCCGCGCGAGGCCGCCGCGTGCAGCAGGGCCGTCGCGACGGGGTCGGCCCCGAGCGTCAGGCCCCCCACGGCGTCGATCTCCGCCGGGCCGTGGCCGGCCTCCTCGAGCATGTCGAGCAGGAGGTGGCCGATGAGCGGCGCGGCGGCGTGGTGCAGCGTCACCCGGCGCAGGTCCACGTAGTAGTCCGCCTCGCGGCCCGATGCGAGGGTGACCTTGCCTCGCACCACGGCGAGGTCGCTGATGAGCCGGCGCAGCTGCTCCCTGGGGGTTCCCGTCGTCATGGCCACGAGCCTACTGGCGCGGCGAGCGCGAGCGGGCGCCGCCCACGGCCGGCCTCGGCTCAGTGCTTGCCGCGCGACAGGGAGCGCGTGAGCCAGCGCGGCGCGGTGCGCGCAAGCCACGCGACGACGCCGTACCGCACCGACGGGGTGACGAGCACCCTGCCGCGCTCCGATGCCCTCAGCGCCGCCCGCACCACGGCGTCGGCGCGCAGCCACGCGACGCGGAGGCCGTCGTATGCGCCGATGCCCGCTCGCGCGTGGAACTCCGTGCGCGTCAGCCCGGGCAGCACGGCCGTGGCCGTGGCGCCGGTGCCGCGCAGCTGTCCCGCGAGGCCTTCCGTGAAGGACGTGACCCACGCCTTGTGCGCCGAGTAGGTCCCGTTGCCCAGCCAGGTCGCCACCGAGGACACGTTGAGGATGCGCCCGCGGCCGCGCGCTGCCATGGAGCCCGCTGCGGCGTGGCTGAGGATCATGACCGCGCGCACCATCACGTCGAGGGCTGCGAGCTCCGCGTCCAGGTCGTTGGCGACGAAGTCCACTCCCTGGCCCAGCCCCGCGTTGTTGACCAGCAGGTCGACGGGACGCTCGGCATCGGCGACGCGGGAGGCGACCACGTCGACGTCGGGGCGCACCGTGAGGTCGGCCGCGAGCACCTCGACCGCGACGCCGTGGCGCTGTGCCAGCTCGGCCGCGAGCGCGTCAAGCCGCTCGCGCGAACGCGCCACGAGGACCAGATCGTGTCCCTGCGCCGCGAGCTGTCGGGCGAACTCCGCGCCCAGGCCAGCGCTCGCCCCCGTCACGAGTGCCGTCGTCATGGGTCACAGGCTACGGGCAGGCGGGTAGCGTGAGGGCATGCGCCTCGCGACGTGGAATGTGAACTCCCTGCGCGCCCGAGTGGACCGCGTCATCGACTGGATGGTGCGTGCGGACGTGGACGTGCTCGCCATGCAGGAGACCAAGTGCACCCCGGCGCAGCTGCCGGCCGCGCCCTTCGAGGCCGCCGGCTACGAGATCGCCGCGCACGGCCTGGGCCAGTGGAACGGCGTCGCGGTCGCCTCCCGCATCGGCCTGAGCGACGTCGAGACGTCCTTCCCAGGCCAGCCGTCCTTCGGCAAGCCGGGCCAGGAGCCGATCGTGGAGGCGCGCGCGCTCGGCGCGACGTGCGGCGGGGTGCGGGTGTGGAGCCTGTACATCCCCAACGGGCGCGGCCTCGCCGATCCGCACTACGCGTACAAGCTGGACTTCCTGGGCTCGCTCGCCGATGCCGCGCGCGGCTGGGCGGGCGCGCCCACCGCTCTCGTGGGCGACTTCAACGTCGCGCCGCTGCCGAGCGACATCTGGGACGAGTCCGACCCCGAGGCGACGACGCACGTGACGCCCGAGGTGCGCGAGGCGCTCGCCGCCCTCGCTCCGGCGGGATACGAGGAGCTGTCGCGCCGCTTCGTCCCCGACGAGGGCAAGTACACCTTCTGGGACTACAAGCAGCTGCGCTTCCCGCGCAACGAGGGCATGCGCATCGACTTCGTGTGGGCGTCGAAGCCGCTCGCGGCGCGCGCGACCGCCGCGCAGATCGTGCGCGACGAGCGCAAGGGCAAGGGCGCCTCGGACCACGTGCCGGTGGTCGTGGACTTCGCAGGNCNGAGCACAGGTCCGGGGGAGCGGGTCCGGGGTCGCGGGCCAGNGGGCGCGGACTCCCCGCCCCCGGGGAGTCACAGCCGCGAGTCCTCGAGNGAGCTCGACAGNCGCTCCGGACGGCCCTGCTCGCGGTCCGGCTTGTACACCGCGCAGATGACCTCGCGGTCGCCGCCGTCCCAGGACTGCTGCTGCGGATAAAGCATGTAGATGTCGAGGATCGACTCCTCGTAGGTCGCCCCCACGAAGCTGTAGAAGGCGTCCCGACAGATGCGCTGGGCCTCCTGCGCGACGGCGGCCGCATCGAAGGCCTCGAGATCGATCGTCTGGACCAGGTAGACCTCGGCGTCGTGCTCCTGCGTGCAGGCGACGCGCGCGAGCTCGGTGACGGTGCTCTGGCCCACGGCGATGTCGAGGCATTCGCCGACCTTGGCCGTGGGAGCTCCCGTCGCGCAGCCGGCCAGCATGCCGACCGCGAGCATCGTGCCCGTCATCGCCGCAATGCGCATCGTCCCTGCCTCGTGCCGAACCTAGGCCAGAGCGTAGCCAAGGAAGGCGCATGAGTCGCAACAGATGCGCACGCGGCGCAGAAGCAGGAGCCGCGCCGTCGCGGCGGGATCGGCTTGCGCCACGCGCCCGGAGGGCTGAACTCCACGCACGTGCTCGCGCCGCGACGACGCGGCAAGCGACGACGGCAGTGCCGTCACGCGACTACTGAGGCGAATCCCGGATGGGAGCCCACGTTCACCCTCACGTGTGGCCGTGGACCCGCCGGACCCTGCCGCCCTCGCTGAGACAGCGAGTTTGACCACGGCGCGGGACCGCATCCGCGATTGACCCGAAGTGCGGAGGGAGATGGCTGCCCTCCACCGTGCAGGTTCGCAGGCGATGCGCGCTCCCCACAAGCCCCCATAAATGGGGGCATCAGGTGACAAACTCCATTACCGAGAACCCAGCGGGAACGCTCACAACCCGGCTAATGTTGGGACACAGACCAGGGAGATCCATGACTGAGCGCCGCAGAATCGCGTTGGTGGAAGACCACGCTCTCATCGCGATCGGGTTCCGGGACCTCATCGCGGAGGCCGACGACCTCGAGCTCGCCGGCATGGTCGAGTCAGTGGCCGACCTGCCCTCGCTGGGCACCCAGCTCGACCTCGTCGTGCTGGACCTGCGCCTGTCCGACGGCTCGAACCCGCGCGACAACGTCGCCGCCATCCACGACATGGGCGCGCACGTGCTCATCTACACCGGCGCCGAGGACCGCCGCCTCATCCAGGCGGCCGCCCGATCCGGCGCCCTCGGCCTCATCCGCAAATCGGTGGACCCCGACGTGCTGCTCGACGCCATCCGCACCGCCGCGCACGGCCGCGAGGTCTTCGGCGCGGACTGGGCGGCAGCGATCGACGCCGACGAGGGCCTGGCCGACGCCAAGCTGTCCGCGCGCGAGCAGGAGGTGCTGAGCCTCTACGCCTCCGGCGAGACGGCCGCGAACGTCGCGGCCCGCACCGGCCTCTCGCGCGAGACCGTCGCCGACTACGTGAGCCGCATCCGCCGCAAGTACGCCGATGCCGGGCGCCCGGCCCACTCGCGCATCGACCTGTACAAGCGAGCCCTGGAAGACGGCATCCTGGACGACTCCGACACGCCGTGACCGAGGCCAAGCGCCCCATCGACCGGGTCAGCCGGAACACCGCCCGCGCACGTCTCGAACGCCTCCTGTACCTCGCCGTCGGGATCGCGGGCATCGTCTACGGGCTGCTGCTGTACCCCGGCAAGGCGGGCATCGCCGGCCAGTCGCCGCAGCTCGAGACCACGTACGCGTGGTTCCTCGTCATCGTCTCCGTCGTCTTCCCCATCCTGCTGGGCGCGCTCACCTGGGCGCTCCCGCGCGAGTGGATGCGCACCATCGCCGGCGGCACGTGCATCACGTTCCTGGTCGCGATGGCGATGTTCCCCTTCGCGCTCCTGGGCGAGCACCTCGCCGACGACCAGGTGCCGTGGATCCAGGGCATCCACGGCCTGCACGCCATGATCGCGGCGATCGTGTGGCAGAACCGCTGGGTGTGGCTCTACGCGATCGCGCAAGGGCCCATCATCGGCTGGGTGCAGTTCCTGGTCCGCCCCGACTCGGAGCGTGCCGCCTTCCTCGACGCGGTGGGCTCGTCGGAGTTCGCGGTGATCCTCATGGGCGCCGCGATCGCCGTCGTGCGCGCGGCTGACCGCCAGGACCGCGCGAGCGAGCGGGCTCGCGAGCAGGCCGCGCGCGGAGCGGCGACGCGCACCCGCGAGCGTGAGGAGACCCGCATCAACGCGATGGTCCACGACGACATCATGTCCGTGCTCCTGACGGCCTCCCGCGAGAACCCGCCCGCGACGCTGCCCATGATGGCCCGCTCGGCGCTGCACTCGATCGCGACGCTCGACCGCTCCAATGCGATCGCGCGCGAGTACACGCCCGATGAGATCTACGCGGCCCTGCGCGACGTCGTCGCTGCCGTCGCGCCCGACGCCCACTTCACGCGCGAGGTGTGGGCCGACGCGACCGTTCCCGCCGACGTCGTCTCCGCCCTGTCCGATGCCCTGGGCGAGGCGCTGCGCAACAGCGTCCGCCATGCGGGCGCCGCGAGCGACGGCGTCCGCCGCGAGGTCACGCTCGACATCGAAGCCGGTGCGGTGACGGTCGCGGTGCGCGACAACGGGCGCGGCTTCAACCCGCGCAACGTGGCCCAGCGCCGCCTGGGCATCAGGCTGTCGATCATGGACCGCATGGCCCTGGTGCCGGGCGGCCGAGGTGAGGTGCGATCGCGACCGGGGGTCGGAACCGTCGTGATCCTGACGTGGGTGAGGCCCAAGTGAGCGCCATCGACATCGCGAGAGACCGCATCACGCCCATGGACTCGTCACGCCTCATCGGCCTGACGAGCGAGGGCGCGCGCATCATCCTCGTCCTGTTCATCGTGTCCAACTTCATCTTCATGATCACGACGATCGACGAGATGAAGCACTGGCTGCCGCCCACCATCGCGGTCGTCATCGTCAACGCGGCGGCCCTCCTGCTGGTGCTGGACCACCCCGACCCGTTCCCGCGCCTGTGGAGCTGGGGCATCGTCCTGGCCGTGACGCTGTCGACGGTGCTCGTCGCCTTCCTCCTGCCCGATGTGCCCCAGGTGGGCCGTGCGAGCTGGCACTTGGGCGCCAACACCTGGCTGCTGTTCTTCCTGGCGCTCCGGCGCCGGGCGGGCATGGCGTGGCTGGGCTACGTCATCATGGGGGCGATCACTCTCGCGTGGTCGATCGCGTCGGACCGCACGATCGTGTCCGGCCTGCTGCTGCTCGACACTCACGCCGCCATCCTCTTCGTCGCGACGCTGTTCGGGGTCTTCCTCCGCCGCACGGCGCGCCTCATCAACGACTACGACGAGCGGGCCATCGCAGGCGCCATGGAGTCGGCGGCGGCGAGCGCCGCGTCCGAGGTGCGCCGCCAGCGCGTCCTCGAGCTCCAGGCGAGCGCGGGTCCGCTCCTGGAGCGCATCGCGCGCGGCGACCACATCCCGACGCTCGAGGAGCGGCGCGAGTACCGCGCGGCCGAGGCGCTGCTGCGCGACGGCGTGCGCGGCCGCTCGCTCGTGTTCGAGCCGATCATCTCCGCGGCGACGTCCGCCCGCGACCGAGGCATCGAGGTGGTCCTCCTGGACGACCGCGGCGAGCCGCTTCCTGACCCGGAGGCGATGAAGCGCGTGGCGAACTTCGCGGTCACCGCGCTGTTTGCGGCGCAGGACGGATCGGTGACGGTGCGACTGCATCCGCGAGGGCGGGAGATCGCGGTGTCCATCGTGTCCACGAGCCGCACAGGCAGCACTCGGCTCGACCTGGATGTGAACGGGATGCCGGAGGGAAGCGCACCGCCCAAGGCGGAGACAGGGGAAGCGCGCCCGGAGGGATTCGAACCCCCAACCTTCTGATCCGTAGTCAGATGCTCTATCCGTTGAGCTACGGGCGCTTGGCGGGAAAGCCGAGTCACAAATATACAGCACCCGCGAGGGCGTCCGTCCCTCGCGGGTGCCGCGTGACCTGGCGGAGACGGTGGGATTTGAACCCACGGAGGGCTTTAACACCCTCACGGTCTTAGCAGGACCGCGCACTAGACCTGACTATGCGACGTCTCCAGGCAGTTCTACAGGCTACCTGACCGTTGAGCGGACGGGCAAAGCGCGGAGAGTGTGGGATTCGAACCCACGGTGGCGTGAGCCACAACGGTTTTCAAGACCGTCACCTTCGGCCGCTCGGTCAACTCTCCTGAGCGATCGCGTCCGCGTCAGGACGCGCCGGCGACCCCATTGTGCCAGCCGTCCGGCATGCCGGGAGTGACGACCTTGAGCTCGTACAGCACGGCCGCACGGGCGAGCTCGATGTCGTACGTGGCGATCGTGTCGACCTTGGGGTGCGCGACGGCTGCGCCCAGGTGGATCGCGGCGAACGGCTGCAGCACGGCCGCCGCGTGCGAGGACACCTGGACGTTCTCGTCGGAGATGCGCATGACCGGCACGTGAGTCTTGATCTTCTCCACGATCTCGTAGGCCTCGGCCTTCTGCTCGCGGGGGTACAGCTCGACGATCTGGCGCACTTCGGTGAGGCCGAGCTGGGTCGTCGTGATGTCGCCCAACTGGGGGATGGCCCAGCGCATCCAGTCCTCGTAGCACGCGACCCCCGGAAGGAAGCGCGAGAGGGCCGTTCCATCCGCGTAGATCACGACATCAAGCGTAGTGCCGGGCGCGCGGAGGTCGCGCCTGCCGGATCCACGCGACGATCTCCTCGCCCGCCCGGCGCATTGCTCCCGGGTCGCCGGCGGTCCACACCCTGACGAGCCCGCGGGACGCCGCCTCCGCATCGTCCAGATCGCGGCTGCCCACCACCGCGACGGCCGGCAGGCCGTCGACGCGAGCGAGGACGCCGCTGACGATCTTGCCCTCGAAGGACTGGGAGTCGAGCCTCCCCTCGCCGACCACGACCACATCGGCCGTTGCCGCCTTCGCATCGAAGCCCACGAGGTCGAGCACCGCATCGGCCCCGGAGCGCAGCTCGGCCCCATATGCCGCCCACAACGCACCGGAGAGCCCTCCCGCGGCGCCGGTGCGGGCGCGTCCGCGCGGATCCCGTCCGAAGCGCGACGCAATCAGGCCCGCCGTCTCGTGCAGCCGAGCCGTGAGCTCCTCGACCGCCGCGGCGTCCGCGCCCTTCTGCGGACCGAAGACGCGCGCGGCGTCCTCGTAGGCGACGTCGACGTCGGACAGGGCCTCCACCTGCACGCCTGGCGGGACCTCCGGAAGGACGGACAGCATCCCGCGTCCGCCATCGGAGGTGCCGGTGCCGCCCAGCGTGACGACGATGCGCGAGGCGCCGGCGCCGAGTGCGGCCTCCATGATCTCGCCGAGCCCTGCGCTGGACGCCGCGACGGCCTGTTCCGGCGACCCGTCCACGAGGTGCAGCCCGCAGGCCTGCGCCGACTCCACGAAGGCGGTGCGCTCTGCCGCGTCCCACCCCCAGCGAGCCTCGACACGCTGACCCACTGGGCCGTTCACCTCGAGGCGCCGCTCCTCCACTCCTGGCCGGGCGAGCAGGATGTCGAGCGTGCCCTCGCCACCGTCCGCCACGGGGCACTCGATCGCCTCGCCGCCGGCGGCGCGCACGCCTTCCGCGATCGCGCGCGCGACCTCCTGAGCGGGATGCGTCCCCTTGAAGGAGTCAGGGGAGACCAGGACGACGGTCATCGGGCGAGATAGCCACCGTCGACCGGCAGCACGACGCCGGTGATGAAGGAGGCCTCGTCGGAGGCGAGGAAGGCAATCGCCGCTGCCACCTCTGCCGGCTCGCCGAGCCGGCCCAGCGGGTGCTGCGCGCGCAGGCCTTCGGTGTACTCCTTGCTCAGGCGCAGCACCGACTCGGTCGCGATGGTGCCGGGGGCGACGGCGTTGACCCTGATCCCCGCGTGCGCCCACTCGACGGCCAGGTGCTTGGCCAGGCCGCTGGCGACGAACTTCGCCGGCCCGTAGGCGGCCTGCCGCTCCTGACCGGCGAGCCCCGAGATCGACGACAGGCAGACGATGGATCCGCCGCGGTCCTTCATGCGGGCGATCGCCGCGCGGCACGACAAGAACATTCCGCGGGCGTCGATCGCGTGGATGCGGTCCCATTCCTCCACGCTGAGGTCGAGGATGCTGCCGGGGACGACGACGCCCGCATTCGCCACGAGGACGTCGATCACGCCGTAGGCCTCGACACAGCGGGCGACCGCCTCCTCGCAGTGGGCCTCGTCGGCCACGTCGCCGACGACGTCGACGACGTCCGCGCCCGCCTCGCGCAGGCGCTGGGCGGTGGCGGCGAGGCCCTCGCCGTCCACGTCTGTGAGCACAAGCCGGGCGCCGTCGCTCGCGAAGCGTGCCGCGGTGGCGGCGCCGATGCCGGCGGCTGCGCCGGTGATGACGGCGGCCTTGCCTTCGAGGAGTCTCGCGTTGCTCATTGCTGTCCTTCCTTGTCGACCAGCGCGATCACGCGCGCCGGAGCACCCGTCCCGCCGCGCAGCCGCAGCGGCAGTCCGATGAAGTACGCGCCGCGGGCTGGCAGCAGGCGCAGGTTGGCGAGGCCCTCGAAGAAGACCATCCCGCGAGTGAAGCCGGCATCGTGCGCAGGTCCGCCGGTGCCGGGGCCGCCGATGCTCGGCGCGTCGGTGCCGACGCAGCGCACCCCTTGGTCGCCGAGCCAGGCCATCGCCGCGGCGTCGAGCGCCGGCCAGCCCGGGTGGGTGCCGGCGAGCGGCCCCGCGACGTAGGCCTGCCCCGCCTCTCCGGGCAGGTACGTGAGGTCCCAGTCGGTGCGGACGAGCACGACGTCGCCCTCTGCGAAGGGACCGTGCTGCGCGACATGGCGCTCGAGCGCCTCCACCGTCACGGCCGGCGCGGCGGGACCGACGCCTTCGCCCAGGCCCGTCGCGTCGACCACGACGGCCGGGCCGCGGAGCTGGTCGAGCGGCACGCGCTCGACGCTGACCTCGCCGTTGGCGTGCGCCCCGGGCAGGCCGGAGCCGAGCGGCGGCAGCCCATGGCTGGGCGCGTCGAGGTGGGTGGCCGTGTGCTCGTCGATGACCATCCACTTGGTCTGATAGGGACCGAGGCTCGCGCGCACCGGCTGTGGCGCGTCGGGCCGGTCCGTGAACCAGTTCCCCACCGTGTGTCGGAACGGCGTGTGGCCCGGCCACGCGCCCGGCAGGTCCTCGGCGATCTCCAGCGAGAGGTCGACCACCGTGCAACGAGCCAACAGGGTGTCCAGGGGGGTCATGAGGTCCTCCTCTCAGCGGGGGCGGACGACGTCCGCCGTGACCCGCCCGCGTGGCCGAGCGCCACGCCGGCGAGCACCGTCGCCGCGCCGAGCATGCCGAGCGGCGTGGGGACCTCGTGCAGGGCCAGCCATCCGGCGAGCAGGCCGACGACGGGCACGAGGTAGGTGGTCAGGGAGGCGCGGGCGGGGCCGGCATGCCGCACGAGCCAGAAGTACACGGCGGCCGGGATGGCCGTGGACACGAGCGCGACCGCGACGAGGGCCGGCCACGCAGCGGGATCCGCTCCGGGGCGGTCGAAGGGGTCGGCGATCTGCGCGGCGCCGAGCACCACGGCGGCGATCGCCATCTGCACCGCAGCGCTGGGCACGCCCGCGGCCGCTCGCACCGTGGGCCGCGACGCGATGACGAACGACACGGCGTACGAGGCGGAGGCGGCCAGCAGTGCGATGCGTGCCGTCCAGGATCCGCCGCTGACCGCGAAGCCGGTCATGACGAGGATCCCGAGGAAGCCCAGGACAGTCCCGGCAGCCGCGCGCGGGGTCATCCGGCGCTCGGCCCCGGTGCCCAGCGCGATCAGCACGGTGAGGATGGGCACAGTGGCGTTGAACACCGCCGCCACCCCGGAGGGCACGTGCCGCTGCGCGATCGCGATGAGCGCGTACGGCACGGCCGCGTTGAGGAGTCCGAGCGCGATGAGCGGCCGGTACGGAAGCCCGGCGAGCGCGCGGCGCAGCCTGCCGCGCTCCAGCGCCGCCGCGAGCGCCGCCAACGCGACGGCCGCGAGCGCCGCCCTCCCCCACGCGACCTGCAGCGGCGTGAATCCGCGCAGGGCGAGGGCGGTGAACAGGAACGCGAGTCCCCACAGCGCCCCGACCGCGCAGAAGCCGATGACGACGGCGGGCTGGCCCGGCTGCCTGGCGTCGACGGCCGATGCGCCCCCCATCAGTCTCCCGAAGCGAGGAAGGACTCGAGGCCGGAGCGGATGTGGCGCTCGATCTCCTCCTGGGCGCGGCTCGTGTCGCCCGACTCGAGCACCTCGACGATGCGCATGTGGCGCTCGGGCAGGCCGCTCGGGTCGGAGTACGAACGGTTGACCGCGCGCGTCGCGATGGTCAGCTGGGTCCGGATCGAGTTCCACGTGGACACGAGCAGGTCATGGTGCGAGGCCTGGCACAGCCGCTCGTGGAACACGTTGTCGAGGTGGCGCGCCTGCTCCGGCTCACCGGCCTCGATCGCCGCCCGCATCTGGTCGACGATCGTGCGCAGATCACGGAAGTCCTCCTCGATGCCGCGCTCGATGACGAGCGCCACGGCGAGCCGCTCGAGCGCGATGCGCAGCAGGGACACCTCATGCACGTCTGGCGTCTCGACCACGCGGTAGCCGCGCGTGCCGAGCGACTCCACGAGGCCCTCCTGCTCGAGCTGGCGCAGCGCCTCGCGCACCGGGGCCCGGCTCACGCCGAGCATCTCGGACAGGCCCGTCTCCGTGATGCGGTCGTCGCGGGTGAGCTCACCCGTGAGCACCGCCGCGCGCACGCGGGCGTACACCTCGTGCCGCAGGTTGGTGCGGGTCAGCCTCTCGAGAGATCCGCTCATCGTTCCCTCCTCCTGTACGGGATGCCGATCGCCGCAGGCGCGGCAGCCTTGCCGATCACTCCGATGACCGCGATCACCGTCAGCGCGTACGGCAGAGCCTGAGCCAGCGACGACACGGCCGGGCTCATGTCCGGGACCCTGAGCACCAGGGCCTGGGCGAGTCCGAAGAGCAGCGCCGCGCCAAGTGCTCCCAACGGACGCCACCCCCCGAAGATCATGGCGGCCAGAGCGATGTAGCCGCGACCGCTCGTCATGTTCTCATTGAATCCGCCCACGTATCCGATCGACAGGTACGCCCCGCCCAAGGCCGCGAGCGCGCCCGAGGCTGCGACTGCCACCATGCGCGTGCGCAGGACCGAGATGCCTGCAGTGTCCGCCGCCGCGGGCTTCTCGCCGATGGCGCGCAGGCGCATGCCCTGGACGCTGCGGAAGAGGAACAGGTGGATCGCGACGGTCGCCGCCAAGCACAGCCACACCAGCAGGTTGAGGTTCGAGACCGCCTCGCCCCAGGGGCCCAGCGATTCCGTCGGCAGGTGGACGGTCGGCACCTTGGGCAGGTCGATGGGGGAGCCTCCCAGCCCGAAGACCTCCGCATAGCCGTAGCCGGTCACACCCAGGGCGAGGAAGTTCACCGCGATGCCGGCGACCACCTGGTTGGCGCCGAACACCACGGTGAACAGCCCGAACAGGGCCGCGAGGACCACACCGGCGACGACGCCGAGGACCACGCCGATGGCCCAGCTTCCCGTGAGGGCGGAGCCGACGACCGCGAAGAAGGCGCCGGAGAGCATCATGCCCTCGAGGCCGATGTTCATCACGCCGGAGCGCTCGGAGATCACGCCGCCGAGCGCCGCGAAGGCGATGGGGGTCGCGACCAGCAGCGCCGCGACCACGAGGCCGGGCCAGGAGATGACCTCGCGCAGGGTCTGCTCGGGCACACCGGTGGCCCAGGCGCCCACGACGGCGCCCAGCACGCCCATGCCGCCGACGAGCCATGCGGGTCGGCCCGCGCCCAGGCGGCCGGCCGTGATGCTCAGGCCGACTGCGGCGGCCCCGACGAGCAGAGGCACCGCCGGGACGCGCACGGCGACCGGAGGAAGCGCGAGCCAGAGGGCGAGCAGGGCGACGACGAGCGCCGGGAGCGGGCTCGCGAGCCACCGGCGGAGGGAGGGAGCCGCGACCGCGGCGGGTGCGAGCTGCGTCATGATGCCACCTTCCTGCGCAGGACCCGGGCGAGGCGTCGCCGTAGGAAGTCGAGCGAGCGCTCGGCGTTCAGGCTCACCAGGAGGATGATGACGCCTTGGCCGATGAGGGTCAGGTAGCTCGCGAGCTCCGGCGGGAAGGCCGAGGGGTCGAGGTTGCGGTTGGAGCTGCCGTTGATGAGCACGGCGAAGAGGAACGCGCTGAGCACGACGCCGATCGGAGTGTTGCGTCCCAGCAGCGCGATCGCGATGCCCACGAAGCCCAGCTGCGAGGCGTGCAGGTCCGCCGTCGCGATCCGGAACTGCCAGCCGAGGATCTCCATCGCGCCCGCGAGGCCCGCGAGCGCGCCGCCGAAGACCATCGCCATGACGTAGCGACGCGAGACCGGGATGCCGAGATAGCGGGAGGCCTCCACGTTGGAGCCCACGGCCGCGGTCTCGAATCCCACGGTGGTGCGGTGCTGCACGAGCCACACGACGCCGACGACGATCGGCACGAGGAAGATGCCCGCGTGCAGGCCCTGGAGGGCGGCGGAGCCCCAGATGACGGGGATGCGCGCGGACTCGGCGACCGTCTCCGAGACAGGCTGGGTGGGCTGCGCCTCGTTCTGCAGCGGACCACCGATGCCGAACAGGAAGCTGCCGACCCAGATGGCGATGTAGTTGAGCATGATCGTGACGATCACCTCGTTGGTGCCCAGCCAGGCGCGCAGCACGCCGGCGATCGCGGCCCACAGGGCGCCGAGGACCGCGCCCATCACGACAGCGAGGGTGATGTGCGCCGGCGCGGGCAGGCCCGTGATCGCCGAGCCGAACCAGACGGCGGCGATCGATCCCATGATGAGCTGGCCCTGGCCGCCGATGTTGAACAGGCCGGCGCGGTACGGGATCGCGACAGCGAAGCCGAGCAGCACGAGCGGCACGAGCAGCCCGAGGGTCTGCTGCAGGCCGAAGGCCGCTTGAGTGTAGTGCGAGGCGCTCTGGCCGGGGATGAACCAGCCGAGACCCGCGCCGCTGAGGATCGCGCCGTAGGTCTCGATCGGGTTCCGGCCGGCCAGCAGGATCAGCAGCGCGCCGGCCACGCCGGCGAGCGCGACGATGCCGACCGAGGTCAGGCCCGTCAGGGCCTGCTGCCGCAGCCGGTCCTTGCCGTGTCCGCTCATCTCTCCTCCTGAACGCCGGCCATGGCGAGGCCGAGCTCCTCGTCGCTCGCGTCCGGTCGGAACTCGCCCACGATCCGGCCGCCGTACATCACGAGGATCCGGTCGGACAGGGCCCGCAGCTCGTCGAGCTCGAAGGACACGAGGAGCACCGCCGCTCCCTGCCGCTGCAGCTCGAGGAGCTGCTCGTGCACGAACGCGATCGCGCCGATGTCGAGGCCGCGCGTGGGCTGCGCCGCGAGCAGCACGGCGGGATTCGCCTCCAGCTCGCGCGCGATGACGATCTTCTGCTGGTTGCCGCCCGACAGGGTCGAGGCGGGGGTGTCGAGGCTGGGCCCGCGGATGTCGAAGCGCTCCAGCAGGCCGCGCCCGAAATCGGCGATGCGGCGTGGGGACATCCAGCCGCCGCGGGCGATGGGCGCCTCGCGGTAGCGCCGCAGGGCGAGGTTCTCCGCGACAGAGAACGACAGCAGCAGCCCGCGACGGTGCCGATCCTCGGCGATGTACCGGACGCCTGCCGCGAGCGCGGAGCGGACCCCAGGGGCGAGCCTCTTCCCTGTGACGCGGATGACGCCCGCCGCAGGGCTCAGCATCCCCGACAGGGCGCCGACGAGCTCGGCCTGGCCGTTGCCGTCCACGCCCGCGATCCCGACGATCTCTCCCGCTCCCACGGTGAGGCTCACGCCGTCGACCGCGCGGGTCCCGCGTGCGTCCTCGACCACGAGGCCCTCGACCTCGAGCTGCGGCTGGGCGGCGGGGACCGGGTCCTTGACCCGCTCGAGGTTGACGGCACGCCCGACCATCATCGACACCAGGTCGTCCGGCGTCGCCTCGGCTCGCGGCAGCGAGCCGACCACCTTGCCGTGGCGCAGCACGGTGACGTGGTCGGCGGCCGC
>JGI12383J13903_1000741_pt1 | contig 20836 bp, 19 predicted proteins | sample Passage237B_FD_13903 | JGI IMG/M metagenome (IMG submission 13903)
AACTGATGGTGCGGGTTCGATTCCCGTCGCCCGCTCCACTGGACCCGCAGCAGCGCCCAGCGCGTGCCGCACCGCGCAGCGCCTGGTGGGCGCCACCGCCCACTGCTTCAGCCCCAGCAAGCGCCAGGCAGCTGACGCGTCCGCCCACCCCCTACTGCGTCAGCCCCAGCACCAGGCCGGCGACCGCGAGCGCCCCGGCGTCATGCAGGCCGTCGATGACCGTCACCGTGGGCGAGCGCTGTGCGAAGCCGTTGTGGATCGCATGGGCACCGGCGCGGAACACGAGCCCCAGCACCAGGCCGAAGACGAGCCCCTGCCACCAGCCGCTCACGCCGAGCCCCGCCATCAGCACCGCCAGCAGCAGAACCCCGAGCGCGTTGGCGAGCAGCGTGCCGCCGAACGCGACCACCCGGTTCACAGGCGTCGACACGGCGACGACGTCATCGGTGAGCCCGGTCGCACGCTGCCACAGCCGGTAGAGCCCTGCGCCCGAATAGAACCAGAACCCGAACACCATGGTCGCGACGAACGCGATCAGCACGCCGAGCCAGCTCACGCCCCCCGCATCGAGCCAGCCCACGGACTACCTCCGGTGGCTGGACTCGGCGGCGGCGGCGAAGTCGACGAGGTCCTGCTCCAGCGACGCCTTGACGGCCTTGGATCCCAGCGGGCCCATGACGGCCAGCGCGAGCCTCTGCCCGGCGGACGCCTTGGACGTCTCGGCGCCGAACGTGATCACGAGCCGCGTCCCGAGCGAGCTGGGCAGCACCTCGTAGACCGCCTCGTAGACGGTGCCCTTCGCCTCCGTGTGCACCACCACGCGGCGGCCCGGGTCGATGTCCGCGACCCACAGCTCTTCCGTCGCGACCTTGCCGTACATGCGGCGCGTCTCGCGCCAGCGCGTGCCGACCTCGAAGCCGACGCCCTCGAGGCGCTCCACCGCATCGACGGACGTGAGGACCTTGGGATACCGGTCCAGGTCCGTCAGCACCATCCACACTTCCGGGGGCTCGGCGATGATGTCGCGCTGCACCCGCACCTGACCTGCCATGGCACTTCTCCTTGACGCCGTTGTCAGGCCCCACCATAGCCCTGCGCCGATGCGGCGGGAAGAGGGCGTCCCGCCCTCGGCCGGGCGAGGCGCCGATGCCGCGGGAAGGAGGCACCACGCCCTCGACTCGCTCCGGCACGCGGCCTCCGAACTGTTGCCGGGCCCCAGACATCGGCGCTACCCTGGCCACGTCTCGCACGAAAGGTCAGGGAGATGAACTCGGTGAGCCCCGCCCACACGGCGATCGCTCCTGCCCCCCTGATGTGCATGTGCCGCATGCGCTGCCGCGCGTGCTGCTGTCTGTAGAGCGCTGGCACGCCGCGGCCCGCAGGCCTACTACGTGCCTCGCCAGCGCTCGACCCCCCCCCACACACACAAACGGGCTGAAGCCGCGCACGTGAGCGCACCCGGAGTCAGCCACCTCCAAGGTCACCACCAACACGACAAGTAAGGAACACCATGGCCCGCATCTACGAGGACGCGACGCAGCTCATCGGCAATACGCCGCTCGTGAAGATCAACAAGCTCGCCGAGGGCATCGACGCCACCATCCTCGCCAAGCTCGAGTTCTACAACCCGGCCAACTCGGTCAAGGACCGCATCGGCGTCGCGATCATCGACGCGGCCGAGGCCGACGGCTCCCTCAAGCCCGGCGGCACGATCGTCGAGGCGACGTCCGGCAACACGGGCATCGCGCTCGCGTTCGTGGGCGCGGCCCGCGGCTACAAGGTCGTGCTGACGATGCCGGAGACGATGTCCAAGGAGCGTCGCGCCCTGCTGCGCGCGTTCGGCGCCGAGCTCATCCTGACCCCCGGCCCTGAGGGCATGCGCGGTGCCGTCGAGGCCGCGAACAAGATCGCCGAGGAGCGCCCCGGCGCCATCCTCGCCCGCCAGTTCGCCAACAAGGCCAACCCGGAGATCCACCGCAAGACCACCGCGGAGGAGATCTGGAACGACACCGACGGCCAGGTCGACATCGTCGTCGCGGGCATCGGCACCGGCGGCACCATCACCGGCGTGGGCGAGGTCCTCAAGGCTCGCAAGCCCGAGGTGAAGATCTACGCCGTCGAGCCGGCCGAGTCCCCGATCCTCAACGGCGGCCAGCCCGGCCCGCACAAGATCCAGGGCATCGGCGCGAACTTCGTCCCGGAGATCCTCAACACCGAGATCTACGACGAGGTCATCGACATCGACTCGGAGACCGCGGTCGCCACGGCTCGCGCCGCCGCCCGCCAGGAGGGCCTGCTCGTGGGCATCTCCTCGGGTGCCGCGCTCGCCGCGACGCTCGAGGTCGCCAAGCGCCCTGAGAACAAGGGCAAGACGATCGTCACGATCATCCCCTCGTTCGGTGAGCGCTACCTGTCCTCGATCCTCTACGCGGACCTGATGGACTGAATCCCACCGCTTGAGCGTTGGGCCACCCGGAGGAACCTATGACACAGCGCATGTCAGCACTGGCACTCGCGCGCGAGGACATCGCCACGGCGCGCAGGCGCGATCCCGCCTGCCCGTCGAGCTTCGTCGTCGCGGTGAGCTATCAGGGCGTGCATGCGCTGTGGTACCACCGGGTGGCCCACCGCTGGTGGGTCAAGGGACACCGCACGGCGGCCCGGCTGCTGTCGCAGTTCGCGCGCCGGCGCACCGGCATCGAGATCCACCCGGGCGCGCAGATCGGCCGTCGCGTGTTCATCGACCATGGCATGGGCGTCGTGATCGGCGAGACCGCGATCGTGGGCGACGACGTCCTCATGTTCAACGGCGTGAACCTGGGCGGCATCACGATGAGCCCCGGCAAGCGCCACCCCACCATCGGCGACCGCGTCGTCATCGGCACGGGGGCCAAGATCCTGGGCCCCATCGTCGTGGGGTCCGATGCCCGCATCGGCGCCAACGCGGTGGTGGTCCGCGACGTCCCCGCGGGGGCCACCGCGGTGGGGATTCCCGCCAAGAACCGCGAGCACCCGAACTACCTGGAGGCGCACACGGCGGCCTCTGCGGTGGACGACGGCGACTCTGGGGTGCATCCTGTACATGTGGCCGATGTGGAGACACGCGAACCGGCCATGTATTACATCTGAGTCCTCTGTGTGAATGTTCGGGCGCTTTCGCCCCAACGCATGGCCTGGCGCAAATCCCTCAGCGGCGCCAAGGAGTACGGGCCCCTCGCCGAGAGGCGAAGGGCCCGTTGCTCTGTCTGGGGTCGCCTTCCGCTACGCCGCCGTCGCGCGCAACATCCAGGCGAACTTCTCGTGCGCGGCCACGCGCGCCGTCAGCAGGTCCGCCGTCGCGACATCCCCGGCCTTCTCCGCGACCTCGATCTGAGGCCGCAGGATCCGCGCGAGGGCCTCGTGGTCGGCCGCGAGGCGCTTGACCATCGTGAGCGGCTCCGAGGTGGGCTCGCTGTCCTTGATCGTGGCCAGCTTCATGAACTCCGTGAACGAGCCCGGCGCGGGCGCGCCCAGCGCGCGCATGCGCTCGGCCAGCAGATCGGCCGCCTCGTGCAGGTCGAGGTACTGCTCCTCGAACATCTCGTGCAGCGAGTGGAACGTGGGGCCGGTGACGTTCCAGTGATAGCCCTGCGTCTTGACGAAGAGCGTGAAGGTCTCCGCGACGGCCTGGGCGAGCCCCTCGGCGATGGCGTCGATGTCCGTGCTCGCGATCCCAATCTTGGGGCTGCGCTCGTTCGTGGTGGCTTCCGTTGTCCGTGCCATGTGGTGCTCCTTCCGAGCGTTCGGCCTTGTGGGCCAGGCGGGACTCCAGGCGGGGTCCCTTCACGTAACCTAACGATCAAGACGCGCATGCGCGCGGCGGAACTCCGATCCGGACGGAGGCGTTGACACAGACATGACCGAACTCGACGCGTGCCCCATGCCCATGGCATCCGATGCGCCTGCCGATGAGGCGATGGCGCGGCTGCTGGCGGACGTCCGCTCCGTGGCTGTCGTGGGCGCCTCCCCCAACCCGGATCGGACGAGCCACCAGATCACCACGTGGCTCATCGAGCACACGCCGTACGAGGTCTATCTGGTCAACCCCATGGCTGGCGACGCCGACATCGACGGCCACGGCTTCTACCCGAGCCTCGCGTCGCTTCCGCTCGTGCCCGACCTGGTCGACGTGTTCCGTCGTCCGGAGCTGGTGCCGCCCATCGCCGACGACGCGATCGCGGTGGGCGCAAAGGCGCTGTGGCTCCAGCTCGGCATCCGCAACGAGGAGGCTGTGACGGCCGCCACCAAGGCAGGCCTCGCCGTCGTCCAGAACCGCTGCATCAAGGTCGAGTACAAGCGCCTCCTCGACAGGATCCAGGCCGAGCGCGCCGCCGCCTGACGTGCGAGCCAGCGCCTGCGCGCAGCCGCGCATGGTGGTGGCGCAGGCATGCCCCCGTGTCACGATGGCGTCATGAGTCCCCCCCCCCCCCCCCCCCCCCCCCCCCCCCCCCCCCCCCCCCCCCCCCCCCCCCCCCCCCCCCCCCCCCCCCCCCCCCCCCCCCCCCCCCCCCCCCCCCCCCCCCCCCCCCCCCCCCCCCCCCCCCCCCCCCCCCCCCCCCCCCCCCCCCCCCCCCCCCCCCCCCCCCCCCCCCCCCCCCCCCCCCCCCCCCCCCCCCCCCCCCCCCCCCCCCCCCCCGAGCGCGAATATCCACGTGTTCACCATGACGGCCGTGACGGCGCAGGCCAGCCGCCGGCTCCTGGCGACGCTGCGCGATTTCGACCTCGTGAACGAGATGTGGGTCGAGGGCGTGCCGCTCGACGACCCGTCGGTCGCTCTCGCCAAGGACATCCGCGTGTGCGAAGCGCGCCTGGTGGACGGCCTGTGGCTGCGCATCCTCGACCTTCCCGCGGCGCTCACGGCGCGCGAGTACAGCGCCGACGCGGACGCCGTGATCGAGGTGACGGACGAGCAGCTCCCTGCCAATGCGGGCACGTGGCGCCTGAGGATCTCCGGAGGCGAGGCGTCCCTGTCCCGCACGGACGACGCGGCCGACATCGCGCTCATGATCCAGGACCTCTCCGCGGCCTACCTGGGCTTCGACCACTTCCGCCGTCAACAGGCGGCCGGGCTGCTCACGGAGCGCACCCCAGGGACCGTGCAGGCGCTGCATGCGGCGTTCACGGCGTACGAGGCGCCGTTCGCGAACCTGTGGTTCTAGCGCCGGCCGGCGCGGCCAGGACCGCAGCCCGGCGGCGCAGCCAGGACCGCAGCCCGGCGGCGCACCCGACGCCCGCGGCGCACGACGAGCGCGGCTAGGCGCGCTTGCCCTCCTCGTACGCGAGCATCTGGTCGATGCGGCGCTGGTGACGCTCGTCGCCGCTGAACGGCTCTGCGATGAACGCATCGGCGATCGCGGTCGCCTCCTCGAGCGAGTGCATGCGCGCGCCGATGGAGCCGATCTGCGCATCGTTGTGCTGCCGCGCGAGCTTGGCGGTCTCGATGCTCCAGATGAGCGCCGCGCGAATGCCCTTGACGCGGTTGGCGGCGAGCTGCTCGCCGTTGCCCGAGCCGCCGATGACGATGCCCAGGTCTCCCGGGCTCGCCGCCACGGCCTCAGCCGCGTCGATGCAGAAGGCGGGATAGTCGTCCAGGGCGTCGTACTCGAAGGCTCCGTGGTCCTGCACGTCGTGGCCCGCCTCCGTGAAGTGGGCGCGCAGGTGCTCCTTGAGCTCGTATCCGGCGTGGTCGCTCGCGAGGTGGATGCGCATGGGGTCCATTGTGCCAGCGGGCGGCACGCTCACCGCGAACACATGCCCGCCTGGTCCGACGGCGGGCCTAGGGTGGCACCATGACCGCGAGCTCCGCCTCTCAGCCGACCACGTTCGACCCCTCGACCCTGTCGCCCACGGTCCGCCCGCAGGACGACTTCTTCCGCTACGTCAACGGGCCATGGCTCGACTCCCACGAGATCCCCGCCGACCGCGCGGCCGATGGCAGCTTCCACCGGCTGCGCGACGAGGCCGAGAAGCACGTGCGCGAGATCATCGAGGAGGCGGGCGCCGAGGGCATCATCGGCGGCCTCTACACGTCCTTCATGGACACCGAACGCGTCGACGCCCTGGGCACGGCACCGCTCGAGCCTGACCTCGCGCTCATCGACGGGGCTGCGGACCACGCGGCGCTCGCCGCGGCCATCGGCCGCCTGCAGGTGACGGGCATCGGCGGCCCGGTGGGCTTCTACGTGTTCGCGGACAAGCTCAACCCCGACAGCAACGTCGTCTACCTCGAGCAGAGCGGCCTGGGCCTGCCCGACGAGGCCTTCTATCGCGAGGACATCCACGCTCCGGTGCGCGAGAAGTACGTCGCGCACCTGGCACGGATGGCCGAGCTCACGGGCGTCGCCTTCGACGCCCAGACGGTCATGGACCTCGAGACGGCCATCGCCGGCGCGCACTGGGACATCGTGCGCCGCCGCGAGGCCGACCTCACGCACAACCCGACGACGCTCAAGCGTCTCGAGCAGGAGGCGCCCGGCTTCGGGTGGCGCGAGTGGGCCGACGGCGTCGAGATGCCGCAGGCGGCGCACGACATCCTCATCGCGTGCGAGCCGAGCTTCCTCACGGGCTTCGCGGAGCTGTGGGCGCGCACCGACCTCGACACCTTGCGCCAGTGGCTGCGCTGGCACGTGCTCATGGGACGCGCCGCGTATCTCACGCAGGAGATCTCCCGCGCGAACTTCGAGTTCTACGGCACGGTCCTGTCCGGCGCCCTCGAGCAGCGCGAGCGGTGGAAGCGCGGCGTGCAGTTCGTCGAGGGCTGCGCGGGCGAGCTCGTGGGCCAGGAGTACGTCAAGCGGCACTTCCCGCCGGCGTACAAGGAGCGCATGAGCGTCCTCGTGAAGAACCTCGTCGAGGCCTACCGCGAGTCCATCACCGCGATCGCTTGGATGACCGAGGAGACCAAGCGGCGCGCGCTCGCCAAGCTCGACGCGTTCCGCCCCAAGATCGGCTACCCCGACCAGTGGCGCGAATACACCGGCCTTGAGGTAGACCCTGCCGACCTCATGGGCAACGTCCGCGCCGCCTCCCGCTTCGAGCAGGAGTGGGAGTGGTCCAAGGTCGGCAAGCCTGTCGACAAGACCGAGTGGCTCATGACCCCGCAGACGGTCAACGCGTACTACCTGCCCACGGGCAACGAGATCGTCTTCCCTGCCGCCATACTCCAGCCGCCGTTCTTCCACCCCGACGCGGACGACGCCCTCAACTACGGGGCGATCGGCTCGGTCATCGGGCATGAGATCGGCCACGGCTTCGACGACCAGGGATCCAAGTACGACGGCGAGGGCCGCCTCGACGACTGGTGGACGGACGAGGACCGCAAGGCCTTCACCGAGCGCACCTCCAAGCTCATCGAGCAGTACAGCCAGTACTCCCCCAAGCAGCTGAGCGACGAGCACAAGGTCAACGGCGCGCTGACGGTGGGCGAGAACATCGGCGACCTGGCGGGCGTGGAGATCGCGCTCAAGGCGTACCGCATGGCCCTGGGCGGCTCGCTCGACGACGCTCCGGTCATCGACGGCTTCACCGGCCTGCAGCGCTACTTCATCGGCTACGCGCTCACGGAGCAGACCAAGCGCCGCGACGAGGCGCTCATCACGCAGATCAACACGGATCCGCACTCCCCCGAGGAGTTCCGGATCAACGGCGTGGTGCGCAACATGGACGCCTGGTACGAGGCCTTCAACGTCCAGCCGGGCGACGAGCTGTACCTCGCCCCTGAGGAGCGCGTGTCCATCTGGTGACGCCGTCGCGGCAGGCGGCGGCCGGACCGTCTTGCCGCCAGGCGCGCTCCCCGGACCGTCCGGCGCCCGCCCCCTCAGGCCGCACTCAGGCCGCGAGCGCGAATCCCGCGGCGTCGGCGCCGCGTGCGGGCGCGAGCACCGATGGCGCGTCCACGAGCACGTCGAGCGCGCGCTCGCGCTGCACCAGCTGCCGCGGACGGCGGCGCGCCGGCGACGACGCGCGGGTGCCCGAACGCCCCTCGCGGATGCTGATCGCGAGCGAGCGCGTCTCGCGCTCCTCGAAGAAGAGCTCCGGGTCCGCGATCCACGCCACGAGCGCCGCGGTCTCGGCGTCGGCCGATGCGCTCGGCTGGATGTGCGAGCCGGACACGGTCTCGCCGTCGTACCAGCGCGAGCCGCCGCCGAGCGGCTGGCACGGCTCCCCTCCCAGCGACGCGCCGCCCATGGCGATGTCGCCCGCGCAGGCCGGGCCCAGGTTCGCGACCGGGCCGTTCGGCGGGAACGCCCACGCCTTCGACACCGTCGAGATGCCCTCGGGCGTCGTGACCCGCAGCGCCACCCAGCCCACATGGAGCGAGGCCGCAGGGACACGAGCGCCCGGGCCGTCGGCGGAGACCTCGAAGACGCCGTCGCCGTCGAGGTCCCAGGCGTACGTCAGCTCGCCGACGCCAAAGGAGCCGCTCGCATCGAGCAACGCCGTGCCGGTCGCCCGCACGGTGTACGGTCCGGCCGCCCAGGCGTGCGGAGCGGCGGCCATCGCCGCGAGCGCTTCCGCGACGGGGCCGCCGGGCTGAGCCGGGGCAAACACATAGTCGCCGTCGAAGGCGTGAGGCGAGCGTCCCGTGTCGACCACCGCGATGCGCGGGCTCACCGCGATGCCCTGGGCGACGCCTGACCACACGCTGTCGAGGCTCTCGACGCCGAGCGCCGCGTCGCCCACATACACGACCTGCTGGGCGGCGTTCCAGCGCGCCTGGAGCGCGACATCGGCTGCCCCGTGCCAGCCGGAGAGGTCGTCGGATCCGTTGGCGGCCCACTCCGCGACGCCGCGCGCGTCCAGGTCCTCGCCCACGATGCGGCGCTCGACGCCCGTGCCCGCAGCATCGGGGCGCTGCTCGACGATGCTCACCCGCGCGGCGCCGAGCGCGCCCGCGTCGACCGCGTACTTCACGGCCATGCGGGCGACGTAGCTGCCGTCCGTGACAAGTGCGAGGTCGCGCGCCGGGAGGTCGCCCCCTGCGACGCCGAAGGTGCCGAAGCTCGTGACGTACTCCGCGATGGCGGCCTGGCCCTCGGGACGGAAGTGGTACCACTCGTCCTTCATGTTCGTGTCGAAGGCCTCGGCGATCCAGCGCTGGGCGTTCGCGACGCCGGGGCGTGCATCGGGCTCATGGCCGGCGAACAGCTCGGGCAGGCCGTCCAGGAAGACCGCGAAGCCCTCGCCGTGGCGCTCGTTCGCCGCCGCGACGGCCTCGCGCTGGACCGCGGCGCCCAGCTCGATGAGGCGGTCGAGCTCCGCGGCGACAGGAAGCTGCACGAGCTCGCCGTCGACGATGCCGGTGAGCATGAGGTCGGTGCTCACCTCGAGCCGCGGGTAGCCCAGGTACACGACCTTCGCGTTGCCCTCCGTGCGAGCGTGCATCTCATCGAAGACCTCGGCGAGGTCGGCGGCGAACTCCTCCGTCACGTACTGCTCGGCGGTCGCGAGCGCGTCCTCGCACCCCGAGATCGAGCCGAGCACGAGGCACAGCCGCATGATGTCCGGGAAGTGGGCGTCGTTGCCGCCGACCGTGAACAGGACCAGGTCCACGTCCGGGTTGAGCGCGTCCACCTGCGGGCGCAGCCAGTGCGCGCAGCTCACGGTGACGGGGCGCAGGCCGTCCGCCGCCGCGCCCCGCTCGACGGAGACCACGATGAACTCGTCGGAGCTCGGCACGGGGGTGCACAGCGGCTGGGTCGCCGCCCAGTCGGCGTAGAGCTCCTGCGAACGGGGCGCGTCGACCGGCTCGGGCTCGGGGTACGCGAGAGTGTCGGTGCGCTTCAGGTACCGGTCGTTGAGCATGTTGTCCGTGGTGGCCGCNGAGCANGCGCGGTTGAGCAGCGTGACCGCGTAGCCCATCTCCGCGAGGTTGTCCGCGTACTGCTCGCCCCAGGTGTCGCGCGAGCGCAGGCACTTGGCGGGCCCGTAGTACGTCCTCTCGCCCAGCTCGTTGCGCGCGCCGTTGCCGGCCGTGTACGAGTCGCCCATGAGCAGGATCGTGATGGGTGCCGGCTGCGCGACCGCGTCGACGGGGGTGACGACTGCGGACTCGACCGGCTCGGGGGTAGGCTCGGCACCGGAGGACGCCGCAGCGACCCCGGAGATGATGAGCGCCGCCAGCGCGACGCTCAGCAGAGCGTTTCGAACACGCACCGTTGACGTACCCCCGTGTGATTAGCCCCTTCGGGGCTAACGCGAAGGTACGATTCGGACACACGGCGCCAAAGCCCCCAGAACTGGGGGCTTGTGCAGGCGCTGTGGGAAAATTCACACGAAATCGCTAGCATGTCGCGCCATTTCGTGCTCCAAGGGCTTCGCCCCTGGTAACTCCCCACGTTGTCGGAGGCGCGAAAAGCCGCGTCGCGGCTCAGCCTTCCGAGTCCGAGGTCTGGTACGTCGCGAGCCGGGCGTAGAGCCCGCCGCGCGCGAGGAGCTCATCGTGAGTGCCGGACTCCACCAGGCGCCCGGCCTCGATGACGTGGATGACGTCGGCGTTCGCGACCGTGGACAGGCGGTGCGCGACCACGAGCGTCGTGCGCCCCCGCGAGGCGTTGTCGAGCGCCTCCTGCACGACGCGCTCGCTCACCGTGTCGAGCGCGCTCGTGGCCTCGTCCAGCAGGAGCACGGGNGGGTCCTTGAGCAGCACGCGCGCGATCGCGATGCGCTGCTTCTCTCCGCCGGACAGCCGGTAGCCGCGCTCGCCCACCACCGTGTCGTAGCCGTCCGCGAAGCCGACGATCGTGTCGTGGATGTTCGCCGCGCGACACGCGGCCTCGAGCTCGGCGTCCGTCGCGTCGGGCTTGGCGTAGCGCAGGTTCTCCGCGATGGTCGCGTGGAACAGGTACGTCTCCTGGCTCACGACGCCCACGTGGTCCACGATCGACGCGTGCTTGAGGCGGCGCACGTCCTCGCCCGCGAACAGGACGGTGCCGCTCGCCGCATCGTGCAGGCGCGCGGCGAGGTAGATGACCGTCGTCTTGCCCGCGCCGGAGGGTCCCACGAACGCGTGCGTCTCGCCCGGGCGCGCGACGAACGACACCGAGTCGAGCGTGGGGCGGGCATCGGGCGCGGCATCGGGGTAGCGGAAGGTGACGTCGCGGAACTCGATGTGCCCGAGCGGGCCGGGAGCCTCCTCGACGGCGATCGCATCGGGCGCGTCCGCGATGGCGGGCTCGAGGTCGAGGTACTCGAAGATGCGGGCGAACAGGGCGCGCGAGGTCTGCACCTCGAGCGCGACGCGCATAAGCGCGGTGAGCGGGAACAGCAGGCGGGCCTGGACGGTCGTGAACGCGACGATCGTGCCGGCCGTGATCGCCTCGCCCGCGAAGGCCGCACCGCCGTCGTCCCGCAACAGGAGCCAGCCGGCGGCGAGGTAGATGACAGCCGGGACCGACGACATGATCACCGAGACCATGCCGAAGAACCACTGACCGCTCATCGCCTGCTGCACCTGCAGCCGGATGAGCCGTCGGTTCTCGTTGACGTAGCGCTCGCCGTCCACGCGCTGCCGGTTGTAGACCTTGCTCAGCATGATGCCGCTGACGGACAGCGTCTCCTGCGTGATCGCCGTCATCTCCGACAGCGACTCCTGCGTGCGCGCGGCGATCCTGGCGCGCACCTGGCCCACCCGCCGCTGCACCACCACCAGGACGGGCATGAGCACCACGGCGATGAGCGTGAGCCGCCAGTCGAGCAGGATCATCGCGACGAGGCTCGCGACCACGGTGACCGTNTTGCCCACGATGCTCGACACGAACGTCGTGAGCACCCCCGACACGCCGCCCACGTCGTTCTGCAGGCGCGACTGGATCACGCCNGTCTTGGTGCGCGTGAAGAACGCGAGCTCCATCGACTGCAGCTTCTCGAACAGGCGCACGCGCAGGTCTCCCGTGACGCGCGTGCCGACCGAGGAGGTCAGGTAGGTCTGCCACACGCCGAGACCGGCGGTCACGAGGAAGACCAGGATCATGAGCCCCACGAGCTCGGCCAGCAGGCCGCCGTCCGGCCTGCCCGATGCCGGGAACAGGGCGTCGTCGAAGATCCTCTCCGTGATGAGCGGCGGGATGATCGTCGCGGCGGCGCTGACCACCACGAGCACCGCGGTGAGCACGAGCTGCGTGCGGTACGGCTGGAACAGGACGCCGACGCGACGCCACAGGTCGGGGATCTGCGGCGCGGCCTCGTTCTCGGCGCGCAGCGCCTCCTCGTCGCGACCGCCGGTCAGGCCGCGACCCATCCCTCCCGCTCCACCCGAGGCGGCACGGGGAGCGACCGGCGCATGCGACATGTGCTCAGACTACGTGCGCTGCCGTCGCGGCTCACCAGCGGAACGTTCTCCACGGGCGTCGGGCGCCCGGCGGCGGGCGCTTGCGCCGACGTCGCCAGCGCGTAGCATCGGGCGCGTGACGAGCCCCGCGCTGCCTGCGATCGCGTTCTTCGAGCCGCGCATCCCCGAGAACACCGGCAACGCGATCCGCCTGTCCGCGGTCACGGGCTCTCCGCTGCGACTTGTGGAGCCGCTGGGCTTCGAGCTCAGCGATCCCCGGCTGCGCCGCGCGGGGCTGGACTACCACGACCTCGCGACGGTGACGGTGCACCCGTCGTTCGACGCCCTGCTCGACGAGTTCCCCGAAGCGCGGGTCTTCGCGTTCACGGGTCGCGGCGAGCGGCGCTACACCGACGTCGAGTACCGCGCGAGCGACATCCTGCTGTTCGGCCCCGAGCCCACGGGCCTTCCCGACGCGGTGCTGGAGCACCCGCGCATCACGGCGTGGGTGCGCATCCCGATGCTTCCCGGCCGGCGCTCGCTCAACCTGTCGAACTCCGCGGCGATCGCGGCCTACGAGGCCGCACGCCAGCTGGGCTTCACCGGCCAAGTCTGAGGCCCGCGCGGCGCGCGCTACGGCGTCGGGTGGCGCTCGTCGTAGTCGAGGAAGCGCGTGCCCGTCGCAGACCTGAGGCGCACGAGGACGACGATGAGCCCCATGATCGCAAGGCCGCCCAGCAGCGGCGGGCACCATAGCGCCACGGCGGTCGCGAGGATTCCCGCGTAGAGGTCGCCCACGCGAGGGCCGCCGGTGACGACCACGATGAAGACGCCCTGGAGGCGGCCGCGCATCTGGTCGGGGGCGGCCTGGATGATCATCGTCTGCCGGAAGATCGCGCTCACCTCGTCGGACGCGCCCATGCCGACCATCGCGATGCCCAGCAGGATGAGCGTGGGCAAGTGGATGCCGCTCCAGCTCGGCGCAGGGGTGTGCTCGAACTGCCCAAAGATGACGAGCACGAGCCCGAACATCGCGGAGAACGCACCAAAGACCATGATGGAGCGTGAGATCGCGAGGCCGTGCCGGTGGATGCGCGCCACCGGGCCTGAGAACAGGCTCGTGAGCGCGGTGCCGACCGCGCCGGCCGCGGTGAGCGCGCCCACCGTGAGCGAGTCACCTCCCACGACGAGCGCACCCAGAGCCGGGAACAGCACGTACGGCCGCCCGAAGGTCATCGCGACGATGTCCACGATGAAGCTCATGCGGATGTTCGGAGCGTCGCGCAGGAACCGCATGCCCTCGAGGAGCATCGCCCAGCCGCCGTCGGCCACCTCCCCCTGGCGCGGCATGGGCGGCAGCATCCAGATGCCCAGGAAGCCCGCGGTGAACAGCACCGCGTCCACGGCGAAGGTCCACGGCAGGCCCACGCTCGCGGCGAGCACGCCCGCCACGGCCGGGCCCACGGTGAGCATGATGCCGAAGCCGATGCCGTTGAGGGCGGTCGCGCGGGAGATGAGCTCCTCCGGGATGATGCGCGCCACGGCAGAGCCGCGCGCGGCCATCGTGATGGTCGAGCTCACCGCGTTCACGGTGGTGGCGACCAGGAACGGCCACGCAGGCGCGTGAGCGCCGGAGCCGTGGAGCACCGCGTCCCATGCGGACAGGCCCACGAGCGCGAACACCGACGCCCAGCTCACGAGCGAGCTGACGATGAGCACCTTGCGGCGATCGAACCTGTCGGCGATCACGCCGCCCCACAGGCCCGCGATGATCATGGGCACCAGCGAGACGCCGCCCACCATGCCCACCCAGAAGGTGGACTCGGTGATCTCGTAGATCTGCAGGCCCACGGCCACCTGGGTCACGAAGGCGCCGATGCCGGAGATCGTCCCGCCGATCCAGATGCGCGCGAACGCCGGGCTCTCCTTGAGCGGCGCGAGGTCGACCAGGCGACGCTTGCGCTGCGGGGCCGCGTCGCCTGCGGGCTGGGCGCAGTCCACGGGCTCCGGTGCGGTCTCGGTCTGGCTCATCGGGCCTCCTCCGCCGCCGGCCCGACGTGGGCCGATGGGTGGGGCACGTCGCCGTGCGTGACGAGCCAGCCGGCGAGCGCGGCGAGCACTCCGGGGACGATGAGGCCGAGCCCGAGCCACGTGGGCGCGAGGTAGCCCCAGCCGGCCGCGATGACCGCGCCGCCCAGGAAGGCGCCGAGCGAGTTGCCCAGATTGAGCGAGGAGTGGTTCACGGCCGCGGCCATGGTCTGGCTGTCGCCGGCGACGTCCATGAGCCGCGTCTGGATCGCGGGCGAGATCGCCGATGCCGCGAGGCCCACCAGGAACAGGCCGATGAGCAGGCCGGGGACGGATCGCGCCGCCAGCGCAAGCGTGAGCAGCGACGCGGCGAAGACGGCGAACAGCTGGAACACCGCGCGCAGCGCGCCGCGGTCGGCCATGCGCCCGCCGATGAGGTTGCCGACGGTGGTGCCCAGGCCCAGGACGATGAGCGCGACCGGGACGAAGCGCTCGGGGGCGCCGGTGATCTCGGTCGCGAGCGGCGAGACGTAGGTGTAGACCGCGAACAGGCCGCCGAAGCCCAGCGCGCCCGTGGCGAGCGCGAACCACACCGCGGGTCGCTTGAACGCCGCCAGCTCGCGGCGCACGGTCGCGCCGGGGTCGCCCTTCTGGCTGGGGACCACGAGCGCGACGGCAGCGGTGGTGAGCGCGAAGATCGCGGCGACGGCGAGGTAGGCGATGCGCCAGCTCGTGTGCTGGCCCAGGAAGGTGATGGCGGGAACGCCCACGACGTTGGCGATCGTCAGGCCGGACAGCACGAACGCGACCGCCTGGCCTCGCTTCTGCGGCCCCAGGAGCGTGGCGGCCACGAGCGCGGCGACGCCGAAGTACGCACCGTGCGGCAGCGCGGCGAGGAAGCGGAAGGCGACCACGGATGCGAACGTGGGAGCCAGCGCGGATGCGACGGTGAGCGTCGTGAACGCGATCGCGAGCGCGACGAGCAGGCGCTTGCGGGGGAAGCGAGCGGCGAACGCGGCGATGGTCGGGGCGCCCACGACCACGCCGGCGGCGTACGCGGTGATCATCCAGCCGGCCGAGGCGATGGCCGCCTCCTGGTTCGCGGCCCACAGCTCGGGGCGCAAGTCGCGTGCGATATCGGGCAGGAGGCCCATCGCGACGAACTCCGTGGTGCCGATGCCGAAGCCTCCCAGCGCGAGCGCGAGCAGCGCGAGGCGCGCCCGAGCGGGGCTGAGCCCGTGGGATGCGATCGGCGTGCCGGCGTCTGCGGCCGACGCCGAGGCGGGGGTCGAGGGCATGGGGGACCGTTCTGCGAGGTGGGGTGCACTGGTCGCGCCGGGCGCAAGGCCCGCGTCATTTCTACATCATGCGCGCGGCGGGTATTCCCGCTCCCGCGAGCGGACGGGAAGCAGCGCGAGCCGGCGGGAGGCTAGTGCTTGACTGCCTTCCAGCGGATGGCGCGGACCGAGGGGTCGTGGTCATTGGCGCCCTCCGTGCGGGAGCGCTTGCTCACGATCTGGCGCAGGAACGTGTCGTTCTCCTCCAGGCGCGTGACCTTGTGGTGCACGGTGCTCTCGGGTCGGTAGCGCGCGCCGGGGTTGCGGTAGCGCGAGTGGATCCAGCCCCAGATCATGATGCCCGCCGCCGGGCCCGAGGCGAACAGGAAGGCGATGGCACCGCCTACGCCGTCGGAGTCTTCCATGCCGCACCTCCCGTCTGTGCCGGGCGACCAGGGATCGCCGTCTCTTCAGTCAACATCCCGCCGCCCGTCATGCCAGCAGGAGCAGCGCGATCGCGATGGGCCACGTGATGATCGAGATGCCGATCGCCGTGCCCCAGGACACGAGCAGCGCCTTGGCACGGTTGATGGGGATGGACCCCATGACCGCGCCGGTGCGCCCGTTGACCGCGATGTAGTGGGTGATCTGGCGCCCGCCGCGCGTCTCCACGAAGCCGTAGAGCCACACGGGCAGGAGCACCGAGGTCCAGCGGCTTCCCTTGACGTTGAGCTCCTCGTACTCCCAGCGGATGCCGCGGTCGTACTGCTTGGTCGACTCCTTCACCGCGTTGCGCGCGATGGTGAGGAAGTGCTGGGCGGCATAGCCCTGGACGTGCTCGACGTTGAGGTCGCGCTTCTCCGACGAGTACTCCGAGCCCAGGTAGCCCGCGTCGAAGCGGACGATGTTCTTCACATCGAACGGCAGGATCGCGTTGATGATGTTGTTCGTCGACTCCGTCGAGTGGATGTTGATCTTGTCCGCCGAGGTCTCGACGATGAGGTCGTCGATCTCCGCGTCCAGGTCGCGCTTCACCGCGTAGACGTCCGCGTGGTAGCGGGTCTCCTTGTCGCTGACGCGCTCGGTCCTGCGCAGGATCTCTCCCTCGCCTTCGAGCAGCACGTGCACGTTGCCGTCCACGGTCATGTACGGCATGTACACGCCCATGATGTTCTCGGGCTTGAAGCTCGCACGGAACTCAGGGTGCTGGTAGGCCTTGCGCTTGCCGGCGAACTCGGAGATGAGGGCCATCGCCTGCTGCTTGGTGACCGTGAACGGCAGGATGCCGTCGGGGACCGCACCGTTGTCGATCTTGTTGTTGACCGACAGGATGTGCTTGCACCAGTGGCAGCGCGCCTGCAGGTTGTGGGCGGTGTCGACGACGACCTCCGCGCCGCAGCCGGAGCACTTGAACGTGACGATCGTCTCGCTGCTCGTGATGTCCACGGCGGCCGTGGTCACCACGGTGCCCTTGAGCTCGCCGATGCCCTCGCTCAGGCCCATGATCTGGTCGAGCGAGTCAGGGGCCCACCGGTTGCGGCAGAACGTGCAGAACAGCTGCGACGTGGACTCGCTGAACGCCACCTCGCTCGCGCCGCACTTGGGGCAGCGGACGACGCCGTCCTTGCTGCCCTCCGGCGTCTCCAGGATCACGAAGCCCTGGGGCGGCGTCGCGGGCTGATGCTCCGCCGCCTCCGGCGCGGCATCGCCCGATGCCGGCGTCGTCTCCTCAGTTGTCATCTGCGGCGCGGCTCACAGCCCGAGGGTCTTCTTCTTGAGCGCGTCGAAGTCCTCCTGGGTGATGAGACCGTCGTCGAGCATCTTCTTGTACTGCGCGAGCTGAGCCGCCGGGTCGGCCTGGGCCGGAGCTGCGGCGCCCGCGCCCACGCCTGGGGTCGGGGGCACGACGCCGCCGATGGCGCCCATGCCCACGCCCATCATCGCCAGGCCGGTGCCGCCGCCGCCCTCGTTCGAGCCCGCAGCCTCGATGCCGCGCGCCACCGACTGCTTGAGGAACGTGTCGGCGCGGCCGCCGCTGAGGGCATCGGCCTTCCGGACGTCGGAGAGCAGGGCCTGGGTGTCCTCGTCGTACTCGATCGCGATGATCGTGGCCGTCGTGATGGTCAGGCCGCGGCCGGACTCCCAGCTGTAGTTGTTCTCGACCTCGGCCGCGAGGGACTTGGCGAAGCCCACCGAGTCGGACTGGATCTTGGTGATGCGGTGACCCTTGTCGTCGTCGTTGACGTAGCGCGAGAACGCGCCGGCGAGCGAGCCGACGACCTCGCTGAACAGCTGCTCGGCCACGGCGTTGTCGTCCTGGAGGTCAAAGACCTGGGCGCCGGCGGTGAGGTACGTGGCGGGCAGCAGGTTCTTCACGAACAGGATGGGGTCCACGATCTTGAGGACGTAGGTGCCGCGCGTGATCGCACCCGCCTGGGCGTTCAGGTAGGCGTCATCCCAGTAGATGGGGCTCTGCGTGCCGAACTTGTTGTTCGGGATCTCCTTGAGGTTCACGAACAGCGCGAGCTGCTGGCTGCCGGGACGGCCGCCGAACTTGAAGCGCTCCCACGAGGTGGTCACGGTGGGGCTGAGGAGGCCGCCGCCGGAGAACACCGACTTGGAGTTCTGGTCCTCGCTGTCCCAGCGGTAGGCGCCGGGCTCGGCGACAAGGCCCGTCACAGCGCCGTCCTGGAAGGTGAGGAGGCCGTAGCCCTCGGGCACCACGATGACCGAGCCGTTGGTGATGATGTTCTCGGAGCCACGGGTGTTCTGGCCGCGACCGGCGTTGGTGGCCTGCTTGACGGCCGGGAAGACCACGGCGGTGTCGCTCAGGCCGTCCGGCGGGACGAGGAAGTCGAGGTACTGGTCGCCGAAGGTCGAGTTGATCGCGTCCTTGGCGGTACCGACGAGGATCTGGATGAAGCCCATGGGTGATGCGTCCCTTCCCGGATCGAGGGCGTCTGCGCTGAGTCCGGGTCGCTGGGTGGGCTTCCGGGGCGCCGATGCCGTGGCTATGGCCGTGCGGAGAATGTATCCCCTGCGGGCGACATGCGTCCACGGAGCCACCCGGAACCGACGGCGTGTCGGGACTTCCGGGACGGGTGGGCCCATGGTCCCGGGTCCCAGGACGGGACCGTCCTTATGGTGGCCGCATGAACAGCTCACAGACGTTGAAGCCCCTGGAAGACGTCGACATCGAGGGCGCGTCGCGGCGGCGGCGCTTCGCCGCCCGCAGGCAGCACGTGAAGGTCGGCTGGGGCGTGATCGCCCTGGCGATCGGCATCATGGCCTTCTGCACCATCGGCGGCCTGCACTCGATCGACAACTCCGTGGGCGAGGCCGACGCCGCGCTCAAGGCGCTCTTCTTCTTCCTTCCCGGCCTGGCGGGCTTCGTGCTCCTGGGCGTGGGCGTCTACCTGCTGCGCGGGCGCAAGAGCGGCTCCTGACCGGCGCAGGCGCTCCGGCGCGTGCGTGGGACCGGAGTGCGCCGATCCCGATGCGGACCTGGGCGTTTCCATCGTCAGGGATCCCTCGTCCTATCCGAGGACACGCATCACCGACCAGGGGGAGACCCGATGACCGAGGTCACGGAGCTCGCTGAGATTGTGGCGGGGCGGATTGCGGCCGGCTGAGCCGCCTGCGCATCCACCGCACGGCGTCCATAACCAGACCGCGCCCCTGCGGGAACGAATGCGGCTAGACTCAACTGCAGATGTCACGTCCGAGGGGGGCAATGATGCGCGCTCGTACGATCCGTCTTGTCGCGGCACTCGCAGTTGTCGTGACTGCCGGGAGCGGGTGCCAGTCTGACGTGGGTCCGGATCGTGTCTTGCCTTCGGCCGCGTCTGGCTCGCTAGCCTATTTTGAGGAACTCGCCGCGAGCGAGGGGATCGCCGATCAGGCGCAACTAGACATCCTGCGTTCCGCCGTCGCCGAAAACTCGCTTTCGTTTGAGTCCTACTCGCAGGCCGTCAATGCCGCGGTCGCATGCATCCGAGACGCGGGAGTCTTGGTCGACGGCCCTATCACGGACCACAGCTCCGGGTACCCGGTCCTTCGCTACGGGTTCGCGGCTGGAGTCAATGAGGATGGTGAGCCGGACAATCCGGTGCCCGACCAGTGCATCATGGCTCACAGTTTCTATGTCGAGGCGGCCTACACTTCGCAGCCATCCTCCCAGGCGGCTCTCGACGCTGCACTTGAAGCTAAGCGTGCTGAAGTGAATACGTGCGCCAAGGCGGCGGGCATCGCTGCTGACGATTCGCTGCCGATTCGCGAGTGGCTTGCGGAAATCTGGGACAGCGGAGAGTCGGGTCGCGACTGCATAGTGACCGCCGAGATAACCGAGTTCTAGCAGGACACTAAGGACACCAACAACAGTTGTCAGTCGATTTATGTGCGGCATTTGTACCAGCCGCAGGGCCTGTCGTACCAGTACTGGACAAGCTGGTACGGCGGCTCTGGCAACTCATACGCGACGCCAGTGCGGCGCGAGCTCCAGACCTACGCAACTTCTTCGTACTAGTCAGGAGCGCGCGCGTCGCGTTGCTTGTTGCCAGGCGGCGATGAGGACGCGACGCGCGTGAGTCCGCCTCTGTTGCGCAACAGTCGGCGTTCAACCGCAAGCGGGGCTGCGGAGCGATCCGGACGGTGAGCCGGGCAGTTGGCCGTAGCGCCCCGCCCTTTCCACGCCGGGGCCGTGAAAGACTCTCCCTATGCCAGGAACCAACCTCACGCGCGTCGAGGCAGAAGCCCGCGCCGCCATCGTCTCCACCGAGGCGTACCACGTCGAGCTCGACCTGACCTCCACCGAGGACACGTTCGAGTCCGTCACGACCGTGACCTTCGCCGCCACCCCCGGCGAGTCGACGTTCATCGACCTCATCGCGCCCACCGTCGAGGAGATCACGCTCAACGGCGACTCGCTCGACCCGGCCACGCACTTCGCGGACAGCCGCATCACGCTGCCGGACCTGCAGGCGAGCAACACCCTCGTGGTCAAGGCGCGTTGCGCCTACATGAACACCGGCGAGGGCCTGCACCGCTTCATCGACCCCGAGGACGGCGAGACCTACCTCTACAGCCAGTTCGAGGTCGCCGACACCCGCCGCGTCTTCGCGGTATTCGAGCAGCCCGACCTCAAGGCCACCTTCGAGTTCTCCGTCAAGGCGCCCGCCCACTGGGTCGTCATCTCGAACTCCCCCACGCCCGTGCCGATCCAGCC
>JGI12383J13903_1000753_pt1 | contig 20634 bp, 16 predicted proteins | sample Passage237B_FD_13903 | JGI IMG/M metagenome (IMG submission 13903)
CCGACCTCCCAAAAGGGAACTACCATCCTCTCCAATCCTATACCTCCAAAAGTGTCACCCCATAAGCGGAACACCTGTTACCCTTGACCCCGGTCTATACAGGGACAACCCGCCCTACCGGCGCTGCCGCGCCAAGGCTTAAGAATCCGCGCCGTGAGGATTCTCCTTTTGGTGTTTGGACATTTGGGCTTTGAGATTTCCGGCAGCGCCGGATCGGGATATTCGGCCCGGTGGTCGGCTTGCCGCTAGGGCCGGCCGGCGGGGGTTGACGACTTTGCTAGAGTGCGGCTTCGTAGGCGGCTCGCCTGTCACCTCGCATGAATTCAACTTTGCTCACCACCATCGCATTGACGGGCTTTACCGTGGCGTTTTTCCACGCGGCCATTCCGACCCACTGGCTGCCGTTCGTGCTGGTCTCGCGCACGAAGCAATGGAGCCGGGCGAAAACCATCGGCGTGGCGCTGTTCGCCGGGCTGGGACACGTAGCGCTGACCACGGTGCTCGGGCTGTTGATCGCGTGGTTTGGTTTTCAACTCGACGAGGAAATCGGTCACGCGTTCGGTCCGGTGGCCGGCGGTATCCTGATCCTGATCGGTGCGTATTTCCTGTGGCGGCAGGCGCGCGGTGCGGGCATCTGTCACCACGCCATGCCCGGCAGTGAACATCATGCCGACGAGCACTGTGGTGATGAACACGAACACGGCAGTCACTGGGAGCACGAGTTGAAGGACAGCAGCTTGGCCAAAGCGCCGGGAGATTGGGCCGCGATCAGCGGTTTGTTCCTGATGCTGACGCTGTCGCCCTGCGAAGGATTTTTGCCTGTTTATCTGTCCGCCGTGCAATTCGGCTGGGGCGGGTTTATCCTGCTGACGGTCATTCTCGCGCTGGCCACTTTGGCGGGCATGACGCTGTTCACGTGGCTGACCTTAATCGGCTTTGAAAAACTGCGCCTGCGCTATTTTGAGCGCTGGGAAGCGGGCTTGCTCGGCGCAATTTTTGTGCTGCTCGGATTAACCATGCTGCTGATGCAGCATCACCACTGAGCTGAAGGCGGGCATTGAGATACCCGCCTGCGATGCTCAGCGTTTGGGAATGCTGAATTTGATCACCGGCGCATCGTCGACTGGTTGAACCGGAGAGGGGGCGGAGGATTTTTGCTCCACAGGCAGTGGGGCCAAAGAAAGCGGGGAATCGGCCGGTGGAAGGAGAGTGAAGCCACGTTTGATTAATTCCATCATTTTGAGATCGCGCGTCTTCGACGCCGGGGAACCCATGATGACGGCGATGATGCGACGGCCGTTGCGTTGAGCCGTGGCGGCGAGGCAGAAACCCGCGCCGCGGGTGTAGCCGGTTTTCAGACCGTCCGCGCCTTCGACGTTTCCGAGCAGGTGATTGTGGTTGCGCATGTCGATGCGCGCTGTGGGCGAACCGGCGCGAAACGCGCGTTCTTTGACCGAGGTGTAAGTGAGAATGTCGGTGTGCTGCACCAAGTAGCGGCTGAGAATAGCGAGATCGCGCGGCGTGGTTAGGTCGCCATCGACGTTTTTGCGATTGGCAGGTGGTAGACCGTGCGGGCTGCGAAACGTTGTGCGCGTCATGCCAAGCGACGCGGCGCGTTGGTTCATGAGTTCGACAAACGCATCGGATGAACCGGCCACAACGAGCGCGAGGGCGTGGGCGCAATCGTTGGCCGATTGAATCATGAGCGCGTAGAGCATCTCCTCGACGGAGAACGACTCGCCTTGCTTCAACCAGACCTGTGTGCCGCCAATCTTCGCACTCGCCGCGCCGACGGGCACGGGCGTTTGCAGCGAGATCGCGCCGCTGGCGATGTGGTCGTGCACCACGAGAAAAGTCATCAGCTTCGTGATGCTCGCGGGTGGCGTGACGATATCGGCGTTCTCTTCCAGCAGAACCTTGCCGGTCGCGGCATCAATAACGATGGCTCCTTTGTAAGACTCTTCGGCGTGAAGCCCGCCGAAGGCGAGGGTGGTGGCAACAACACAAAGGGCGAAGCGAAGCGCAAAAATCATGCGCACGAGCGAGCGAAGTTTTTCAAAAGCAAGCGAGCGAAAATCGCCGCAATTAACGCGCGATGGCGTCGAGAATCACCGCCGCAGTTTCTTTCGGCTGACGCCAATGGGGATTGTGATCGCCGCTCATCTGGATGACAGGCCAGCCGTGTTTTTCAGCGCGTTGCGCGAACGGAATGAAATCATCATCCGCCGCGGCTTTGCCGTCTTCGACGGTGAGAATGTAGGTCGCCGCGATCTCGGTGGCGACGTCGCGAGTGAGCACGAGTTTGTCCGTGAATGTTTTTGCCGGATGCGGCACGTCAATGGGGTAAGGTTTGCCCGGCTTGACCCACCACGCGGGGACTAATCCGTCTTGGGTATTCGCTAGTAATTTTTGTGCGTTCGGACCCATGATGTCGGCAGCGGATTCGCCGGATTCGGGGATCATTGCATCGAGGTAGATTAGCCTGCGAACGCGCTCCGGCATTCGGTCGGCGACGCCGGTGATGACCATGCCGCCGTAGCTGTGACCGAGCAGAACAATGTCGTTTAGGTTTTCGAACCGGATGACGTTGAGCACGTCTTCGAGATGGGTTTCCAAACCGATATCCGAATGAACCAAATGCGAGCGTTCGCCCAAACCAGTAAGTGTCACGCGTCGCACGTCGTAACCGGCTTCACGAAGGAATGGCTCAATGCGTGCGAATTGCCAAGCGCCGGCCCACGCGCCGTGGACGATTACGATCGTTTGCTTGGTTTCGGCGACGGCGCCGACCGTCCAAGCAATCGAAAGAATGGCGAGGGCGATAATCCGGCGCATGGTGCTTGAATATTAAGTGAGTTCGATGGGCTGCTCGTGCAACTTCAACTCAGGATTCTTTTCCGCGAAGTAATGCATCGACCATTCATTAGGGAAAAGGACGATTGTGTGGTCGAATTTGTCGGTGCCAAAGCTGACCCCGCTGGCGACGACGATGGAGGAAAGATCGCTCAAAGACGGATGCGGCTCGACCCAACGAAGCAGCGTCCATGGTGCAGGCGTGAGGCGTGATTCGGCTTTGTATTCGGCGAGCAAGCGGTGTTGCACGACTTCGAATTGCAGCACGCCGACCGCCGCGAGGAGCGTGGCACCGGGCGGAGCATGCCGGGCGTTGAACGATTGCACGACGCCTTCCTGCAAAAGCTGATCGAGACCGGCGCGGTATTTTTTGGAATCGGCCGGTGTGGGATTGGAAATGTAGGCGAAGACCTCCGACGGGAAGCGCGGGATTTCGTCGTAAGCGATGGTGCGGTCTTCGGTAAGCGTGTCGCCGATGGCGAATTCGCCGTGGCCGACCAAACCGATCACATCGCCAGGCCACGCCTCGTCCACGGTTTCGCGTTCCTGGCCGAAGAGCTTGTGCGAGGAAGACAGTCGCACGGTTTTGCCGGTGCGTTGATGCGTGACCGTCATGTCGCGCGTGAACCTGCCGGAGCAAACGCGGATGAAGGCGATGCGGTCGCGGTGCTTCGGATCCATGTTGGCCTGAATCTTGAAAACGAAGCCGGAGAACTTTTCGTAAGTGACCGGGATTTCGCGCGCTTCAGTGGGCGCGGGCAGTCCGGGAACCGAGATGCTGACGGATTTGCGCGGGGCCGGCGGCACGGACTCGTGCAAGAAACCATTCAACAAAAGCTGAATGCCGAAATTGTTTACCGCGGAGCCGAAATACACCGGTGTTTGCCGACCGGCATGCACGGCGGCGAGATCGAAGGGGTGTCCGGCGCCGTCGAGCATTTCAAGCTGCTCGGTGACTTGGGTGTAAGAGTGGTCGTCGAGTTTTTCGCGCACGGCGGGATCTTCGATCGAGGAGACTTTAACCGGAGCTTTGTAGGCGCCGCTGGGCACGCGTTCGAACAAGTGCACCTGACGAGTGCGGCGATCGAACACGCCTTTGAAAGTTGGACCATTGCCGAGCGGCCAGTTGACCGGTGAGGATTGGATGCCGAGCACGGTTTCCAGTTCGTCGAGCAGCTCAAGCGGATCCTTGGTCGGCCGGTCGCACTTGTTCATCAACGTAAAGATTGGCACGCCGCGACGGCGGCAGACTTCGAATAGCTTGCGCGTTTGCGCTTCCACGCCCTTGGCCGCGTCGATGACCATCAGCGCGGCGTCCACGGCGGTGAGCACGCGGTAGGTGTCCTCGGAAAAGTCCTTGTGACCGGGAGTGTCGAGCAGGTTGACCGCGCAACCTTCGTATTCGAACTGCAGCACGGTTGAGGAAATTGAGATGCCGCGCTGCTTTTCGATTTCCATCCAGTCGGAAGTGGTCGCGCGGGCGTTTTTGCGGTCCTTGACCGCGCCGGCGAGGTGNATGGCGTTGCCGTAAAGCAGGAACTTTTCGGTGAGCGTAGTTTTACCTGCGTCGGGGTGCGAAATGATCGCGAAGGTGCGGCGTCGGGCGATTTCCTGGGCGGGTGACATGTCGTAAATGCCCAGCGAACAGGGCGAAGCCATGGTGGGAAAGCCTAATCTGCGGGGTTCTGCTCGTGTTGAGACTACAACCCCAATGAGTTCCAGTCGATCTGCACTGACGGTTGGCGGCTTTCAATGAGAGCCAAACGTCGTCGCATAAAATCCTGCATGCCTGCTTCGAAACCACCATTGGGCTGCATCTTGTAGCTGAATACAAAGAGCTGGATATCACGCAGGCGGAAGAAAATCGGCAGTTGTTGGATCCAGCTTGGGTCAAAGTTGTAATACTTGGAATACCCTGTGAGAAAACGGCGGAAAAAATCTGTTACAATCGCGCGATCACGTGCCATATCCTGTCCGCGTTCACGGACAGGATAATGCCAAATGGGAACGGCCAGATCGTATGCAAACCACTGGTGGCAACAGTCATCGAAGTCGAACAGCGTCAACTGCCGGCCAACGACATGGAAATTGCCGTGGTGACAATCGGTATGGAGCAGGCCGAATTGACCGATGGAGCGTGGGAACCGCTTTACTTCGTCAAGCAGCTCATCAAGCAAGTCGGCGACATGAGCGGCTTTCGCTGGCAGATAGCGGCGAGCGTTTCTTGTGATGTCATCTTCGATGCCGTTGTGCCGCCGTGGGTCAGGCTGGCCGTTGCGATAACCAGGGATTGCCCGGTGCATTTTGCCGATCATGGCGCCCCAATCTTCGTGCAGGTTGGCCAACGTCGGATCAGTGGCGTCGAGTTTGGGTTTGTCGCCCGGAGCGCGCTTGAACACAGCGACATGAAACTGAGATTCCTCCGTGGTGAGTGTTTCGATCAGGCGGTCGTCTAGCGAAGGAACAGGATGCGCGACATCGACCCCCTGTCGGGCGAGGTAGTCCACAAAATCCAATTCGGCGGCGACCTCGGTGGCGGAGCGATGTGTGCTGTGGGTGAAACGCAGAATCAAAGGCTGACCGTCGCGCTCGAACGCGTAGACAAAGTTTTCCATAGCGCGCAGAAACTGCAGCTCGGTCCCTGTGGCACGCCAGCGGCGGGCAGCATCATCCAACCGGTCAGGAGTGATAAGGGCGTGGGCGATGTCTTTGTGCATTTTGAAAGGGCGATTCGATTTTCCTACTTCCCATAGGACTGGACCGGCCAATGATGGGCGCTATGTCTTCACCGCAATCCGCTTTGAAACTCAAGCCCAACGCCAAGGGCCGCGTGCTCACGGGACATCCGTGGGTATTTGCCAATGAAGTCGAGGCGTTGCTCCCGGCGGAGTTCGACGGCAAGGTCGTCGAATGCCGTGATCGCGCCGGACGGCTTTTGGGGACGGGGATCTACAACTCGCGTTCGCAAATCGTGTGGCGGCGATTGAGTCGTGATCGTGTAGAGCTGGATGAAGCGTATCTGCGCGGGGCGCTGACCCGGGCCTTGGCGAGGCGAGGATCAGGAAAATTCCAACGCTTGGTCTGGTCGGAGTCGGATGAGTTGCCGGGCGTGGTGGTCGATCAATTTGGCGACACGGCAGTCATGCAGATCCAAACACTCGCGATGGATGGCGTAGCGGATGTGCTGGCCGATTTGATCTGCGAACTGGTCGGCGTGACGGAGGTGATTTTTCGCAACGATTCAAACCTGCGCCGCTTGGAAGGATTGAGCCAAGAAGTGCGCACGCGCTCGGGCAAGGACTGGGAGCCGCGTTGGGCGAATATCGATGGATTCGATTACTGGCTCGATCTTCAGCACGGCCAAAAGACCGGTTTTTATCTCGATCAGCGCGAGCAGCACGCCGTGGTGGCGAAATATTGTGCGCGTAAACGCGTGCTGGATGCGTTCTGTAACCAAGGTGCTTTCGCGCTGCATGCGGCGAAGGCCGGGGTGAAGGAAGTGCTCGGCCTCGATAGCGCGGCCGATGCGATTGATCAGGCGCGTCGCAATGCGGAGCGCAATGGTGTCGCGGCCAAGTTTGAGGTCGCGAATGTCTTCGACTGGTTCAACGCGAAAGAACGCGGCAGCGAGGCGCTGTGGGACGTGATCGTGCTCGATCCGCCGCCCTTTGCGAAATCGAAGAAGGCGATGGACGGCGCGCTGCGCGGTTACAAGGAACTCAACTTGCGCGCGATGCAGCGCCTGGCGCCGGGCGGGATTTTGGCGACGTATACTTGTTCGCATCACATGCAGGACGCGGAGCTACGCGGGGTCTTGTCAGGGGCTGCAGCTGATGCGAAGCGCCGCGTTCACGTGCTGGAGTTTTGCCACCAGCCATCGGATCACCCGGTGTTGGTGACGATGCCGGAGAGCGAATACCTGCGCGGGTATATTCTGCGCGTGGAGTAATTGTAGGGCGGGGATTCCAATCCCCGCCATTGCGCAACCGGCACAAAAAAGGCGGGATTCGGAAATCCCGCCTTACAGATTAGAGTGTGGCTTTGGGTGTGCCTAGCGCAGCTCTTCGTCGAGCTGGCGGCGCATGGTCTTGAAGGTGTTGAGCTGTTCCTTCAGCTCGGCTTCTTCCTTCTTGGTGCGCACGTGCTTCATGGCTTCGAGAATGTCGCGCTCGGTTTCCATCATGTGGACGCGTTCGGCCGCGATGCTTTTGCGCTGACTCGCGGTTTTGCCGCCGAGAATGGAAAGAATCTTCGGGGCGTCGTCACTATTGAGCGATTCGTCAAGTTCGCTGGGTTTGAGTTTTTTCTTCGCGCGTTCGATCTCCTTGTTGAGCTTTTTGATTTCGATATCGAGTTCGGAGATACGGCTGCTGCTGACGCGGAATTCAGGCAGTAACATGGTGGGTTCACCGTCGGCTTCGTCTGACGGAGCGGTCTCGGCCGCGGGTTCGGCTTCCGGACGGGATTCATCCTTGGCGGCATCTTTGGTGGCTCGACGTTCCGCGTGCTGGGCGAGATTTGCCTTAACGCGGGCTTCTTGTTCGGCCTTGGACTCGGCGGATTCGTCAGTTTCGGAAGCGGCGAGAGAGCACGCGAAACTCAGGGCAACTGCGGTGAGAAGGTGGAGGCGCATAATGTGGATAAACTAACGCACTGGGACCGAGCGTCGAGGCAAGTGTGCACAAAAAAACCGGTCCAGAAACGGACCGGCTTTTGAATGAATTGGCAGCTATTACAAGCGGCCGGCGTAGATCGCGGTCGAACCGAGCTCTTCTTCGATGCGGAGGAGCTGGTTGTATTTCGCGACGCGGTCGGTGCGGGAAGCGGAGCCAGTCTTGATCTGTCCAGCGTTGGTCGCGACGGCGATGTCGGCGATCGTGGTGTCCTCGGTTTCACCGGAGCGGTGCGAGATGACGGCCGTATACTTGTTCTTGTGAGCGAGTTCGACGGCGTCGAGGGTCTCGGTGAGGGAACCGATCTGGTTGACCTTGACGAGGATCGAGTTGGCGGTGCCGGTAGCGATGCCCTTCTTGAGGAACTCGACGTTGGTGACGAAGAGATCGTCGCCGACGAGCTGCACTTTGTCGCCGATGGCGTTGGTGAGCTTCTTCCAGGTTTCCCAGTCGTTCTCGGCGCAGCCGTCCTCAATGGAGTCGATCGGGTATTTGGACACGAGTTCCTTGTAGTAGGCGACGAATTCGTCGCCGCTGAACACGCGACCGTCGGACTTCTTGAAGACGTATTGCTTCTTCTTGGCGTCGTAGAACTCGGAGGATGCGACGTCGAGGGCGAGCATGATGTCCTTGCCAAGCTTGTAACCGGCGGACTTCACGGCCTCAGCGATGGCGTCGAGCGCATCCGTGGTGGATGCGAGGTTGGGGGCGAAACCACCTTCGTCACCGACGGCGGTGGAGAGGCCCTTGGACTTCAGCACCTTCTTGAGGGCGTGGAACACTTCGCAACCAGCGCGGAGCGCGTCGGCGAAGGTGTCGAAGTTCACGGGGCGAATCATGAACTCTTGGAAATCAATCGGAGCATCGGAGTGCGCGCCGCCGTTCATGATGTTCATCATCGGCACGGGCAGAACTTTGGCGTTCGGGCCGCCGAGGTATTTGTAGAGGGGCTGGCCGAGAGCGGTAGAGGCGGCGTGGGCCGCGGCGAGGGAGACGCCGAGAATCGCATTGGCGCCGAGCTTCGACTTGGTCTTCGTGCCGTCGAGCTTGAGCATGGTCTGGTCGATGCCGACTTGATCGCACGCATCAAAGCCAACGAGGGCGGGCGCGATGTGCTTGGAAACATTGGCGACGGCGGTTTGCACGCCTTTGCCGAGGTAGCGCGACTTGGCGGCGGGCTTGGCGCCTTTGATCGCACCGTCGCGAAGCTCGAGCGCTTCGTGTTCGCCAGTGGAAGCACCGGACGGAACCGCGGCGCGGCCGAGCGTGCCGTCGGCGAGCGTCACATCGACCTCAACGGTCGGATTGCCGCGGGAATCGATAATTTCGCGAGCGGAGATGTTGGATATGGTGGTGTTCATTAGAAAATAGAGCCCGACAGTGAAAATCACCGGAGGCGCGGCGGAAAGCGCAAAGTGTGTCTCGCCGTGGCGACTGACACGAAATCGCTTTTATAGTGATTTAGGCGAAGGGCGGACGGGCAAAACCGGCTTTGAGCAGCACCTTGCCGATCAGGCCGGGCTCCTTCGGGCGCAAGTTGGGCGGCAGTTGATCAACGAAACCGCGGCTGATCGCGATGCGGCCCACCGTGAGACCTTCGTAATTGCGGACGTTAAGAAGATCCACGGTCATCAGAGAAAAGGGAATCTGGTCCAAGTGGCCCTCGTAGGCGGCGGCGTGGAGCGGAGTGTCGCCGTTGTCGTTGCGCGTGAGCAGAAGGTCGCGGGTCAATTGCGCGGTCGGGATGTGCTTGAGCTGACCGGTTTCGGCGGCGGCATGAATGGCGGTAAACCCGGCCTTCGTGGCGATGACGAGATTGTCGTGGGTAAGCAGGTCTGCCGGCAGTTGCTCCAAATGGCCGGAAATCGCCGCGGCGTGAAAGACAGTGTCACCGGAGTTGGTCTTTTCCAAAAGCGCGGTATTCGAAATGGTCGTCGCCGGCAACTGATGGAAATTCCCGTTCAGCGCGGCCACGTGATAGACGGTTTCGCCGCTGATATTTTTGTTTAGGAGATTTTCCGCAGTGAGGAATTGCGCGGGCAAACGGTCGAGCGTGCCGGCCTCGGCGGCTTCGTGCAGGAGGCTGTTGCCCAGATCCGTTTTGCTCAGGACAACTTCTGCAGTGATGAGCGCGGCGGGAATTTGATCGAGGTGGCCATTCGCGGCGGCCACGTGAAACACCGTGTAACCCGAATTGCTGCGCGTGGACAAAAGCTCGGCGGTGAGAAATTGCGCGGGCACTTGATCCAGTTTACCGCCGAGCGCCGCGTGATGGAGCGGGGTGTAGCCCGAATCGTTTTTGAGCGTCAGCGTGCGCTCCGTCAGCCATTCGGCCGGAACGTCGCGTAATGCGCCGTAGCGCGCCGCGGTGTGCAAGGGCGTGTTGCCGGAAGCGTTGCGTGCCGTCATGCGTTCCAACGTCAGGTATCCTGCGGGAACAGAATGGAGCAAGCCGTTGCGGCTGAGGGCATGCAGATCGAATTCGTCCATAACGGATGCTGATGGCATGCAATAAGCAGCGTGGAATGTGGCAATCTAAAACCCGGACTCTGTTGCTGATACATGAAATGGATTTGCCAAGCGTCTGCGCCGCGCCAGTGTGATGGCGCATGAGTTCCGCTGATACTGAAGCACCCCAAAAGGTTTCCCCCAAGGACGCGATTCTCCTGATCGATGATGAACAGCCGTTGCTGGATGTGTTTTCCGCGGCACTGAGAGGGCAGTTTGACGTGACCACGGCCAACTCCGTGCGCGAAGCGGAATTTTTGCTGCACAAAAAGCAGTTCAAAGTCGTCGTGGCCGATCACCTTATGCCCGGTGGAAATGGCATGAGCTTCCTCGTTCGCGCACGGGAAGAATATCCGCACATGCAACGCATTTTGGTGACGGGTTACATGAAGCCCGAGATGCTGCTGCGCAGCGTCAATGAGGCGGCGCTGTTCCGCTATCTGCTCAAACCAGTTTCGCTGGCTGAACTCCTGAAAGTGGTGACGGAGGCGGCGAAATTGCACGACCAACAGGTCGCCTGAACGAACGCAACATGCCACCAACCGATTCATCACCGGTGATTCTGTTGGTGGATGACGAGCAGGAGCTGCTCAAGGCGTTCAGCCTGCACCTCGGCGAGCAATATCGCTTGGAGGCAGCTAACAGCGCCGCTGAAGCTGACCTGATCCTTGGGCTGCAAAAGATCGATCTCATCATCACCGACCATTTGATGCCCGGGGAAAACGGTTTGGATTTTCTCATGCGCGCGCGAAAACATTTTCCGCAAACGAAGCGTATTCTAATCACGGGCTACATGAACCCGGATTTGATCTCGCGCGCCGAAACACTGGCCGAGCTTAGTGCGTGCCTGGTTAAACCGGTGAGCCGCGAGCAATTGCTCGCGGCGGTGCAATCGGCGTTAGCCGCTAGCGCGTGAAGTTACGTCCGGTCGGCGTTCCAGTTTGGGTTTAAGATAAGGCGCGGTCGGCGAGTGTTTCATCTTGGTCAGGCCGTGGACCGGTCCTTGGTAGAGTAAATGACCGCCGTCCGGTCCGCCCGAAGGTCCGAGTTCGATGAGATAATCCGCCTCCGCCAGCAGGTCGAGATGGTGCTCGATGACGACCACGGTGTGACCTTGATCAACCAGCGAGTGCAGCACGTGGATGAGCTTTTCGCAGTCGCTCAAGTGCAGGCCGATGGTGGGCTCTTCGAGGAGATAGAGATTGTGCGGCGTCTCGCCCCGCGAACGTTCCTTGTAGCTGGCAAGGCCGCGCGAGAGTTCGGTCACGAGTTTAAGTCGCTGGGCTTCGCCGCCGGAAAGGGAGGGCGAACTTTGACCGAGCGTCAGATAACCGAGTCCGCAATTAACCATGAGTCGGCAAACTTCGGAGAGCTGTGAATGGAAATCGAAAAACTCGACCGCTTCTTCAAAGGTGAGGCGCAGCACTTCGCCGATGTTTTTGCCCTTCCACGTAATGTCGGAGAGCTCTGCCGCGTAGCGCGATCCGCCGCAATCCTCGCAGGGCAAATACGTGTTCGGCATAAACGCCATCTCGAGCTTGATGCGACCAGCACCGGCGCAGGTTTCGCAACGGCCGCCTGCCGTGTTGAATGAAAAGCGACCGGCATTGTAGCCGCGGATTTTAGCGTCGGGCAGTGAGGCAAAGAACTGCCGGATGAGATCGAAAATACCGAGGTAAGTGGCCGGGGTGGAGCGAGGCGTTTTGCCAATCGGCGACTGATCCACCTCGATCACGGATTTGAATCCTGATACTCTGCGGAATTCCGCGAAAGGCGGAGTGCTCGTGGTCGTTTCGGTGGCAAAGTTCGTATTACGAACAAAGTCGCGGCCGGTGAGTTTGGATTTCTTCGCTTTGATGGCGTAGGCCACGGCCGGATGCAGCACGTCGCGGAAGAGCGTGGACTTACCGGCGCCGCTCGGCCCGGCGACCATCGTCAGTCGGCCCAATGGCACGCGCAGATCGAAGCCCTTGAGATTGCGAAAAGACGCGCCGCGAAGTTCGAGCCAATCGCGTGACTTGGTGCTCACGGCGGGCAGTGGGCGATAACTGCCGCGCAGCGGATGCGCGATGCCTTGCTTGAGGAAAAGTCCGGTCAGCGACTTGGCGTTGCGTTTAATCTCCGCAGGCGTGCCGTTGGCCAAAAGCTCGCCGCCATGCACTCCGGCGGCGGGGCCGAGATCAATGATGCGGTCGGCTCGTTCCATCAATTCGTCGTCGTGTTCGACGACGAGCAGGGTGTTTCCCTTGGCGCGAAGCGCCTGGAGCGTTTCGATCAAACGATCGTTGTCGCGCGCGTGCAGACCGATGCTCGGTTCGTCCAGCACGTAGAGCACGCCGGAAAGATTGGAACCGAGTTGCGCCGCGAGGCGAATGCGCTGCGCTTCGCCGCCGGAAAGTGTTTCGGTGGGACGGTCCAATGCGAGGTAACCCAAGCCAACATGATCGAGGAATTTCAAACGCTCTTCGATCTGCGGAATGATGTCCTGCGTGATAAGCTTGCCGCGCTGATCGAGTGCGAGCTGGCGGAGATTGCTTAATAAAGCTGCCGGTGTGTCGCGTAGCAATTCGGGCAACGACATCGGTGTTTTGCGTCCGCGGAAGTGCAGTTTCACCGCGCGAGCGATGCGATTGAGCCGCTCACTGTGACATTCCGGGCATGGCGTGCCGTCGTCCGCAACTTCCTCGGCCGCATCAATGCCGAAGCTGCGCAACCGTGCCATGGGATCGTCCTCTTCGTCGTCCTTAGGCTCAAGCATCCAAGGATAGACTTTGCCGTGACCGCGGCAGGTCGGGCACCAGCCGCGCGGAGAATTGAACGAAAAGTGCTTCGGATCGAGTTCAGGGAATGATTCGCCGGAGTCGATGTCCGTGCGCGTGGTTGAGAACCAAGAGAGGATCTCGTTTTGCGGAGTGAGTAGGAAGCACGCGCCTTTCCCGAGGCGTAGCGCGGTGTCGAGCGCATTGGCGGGTTTGTCGTCGTGTTTGAGATCGGCGACAACGACTTCGATGTCGTGTTCACGGTAGCGATCGAGTTTGGTGAAAGCCTCGACAGCGAGTAGCCGGCCATCAGCACGCATCAACTCGTAGCCCTGCTTCGCGATCCATGTAGCAATGGGTTGATGATGACCCTTGCGACCACGAATGAGCGGTGCGCAGAGATAAAGATGTTTGGAGCGTTTGGCTTTCGGTGTGGCGAGAACGCGCGCGAGCAACTTGCGCAGTTGCGCTGGAGTGAGTGGCTCGACGGGTTTGTCGGTGTCGGGGTGATGCTGCACGCCGAGTCGCGCGTAGAGCAGGCGCAGGTATTGCGCGACCTCGGTAATGGTGGCGACGGTGGATTTGCGCGAACCGCGCGTGACGCGTTGCTCAATCGCGACTGTTGGCGGAATACCGGTCAGGCGATCAATGGCAGGGCGGGGCAGTTGCTCCACAAACTGTCGCGCATAGGGCGACATCGATTCCATGAATCGCCGCTGGCCCTCGGCGAACACGATATCAAACGCGAGGGTGGATTTGCCTGAACCCGAGACGCCGGTGACAACCGAAAGTTCGTGATGCGGAATGGAGAGCGAAAGGTTTTTGAGATTGTTCTCACGTGCACCGGTGATGGTGAGCTGCGAGTTGGTATTCGAAACCAAATAGGGCGACGCCGATTCGGCCGCCTGCAGTTCGTGGATTGCGGCAGTTGATTTGCTTTCGCCTTGTAGTGCTTCGCGCATAAACGGCGAAGTGGCGGTATCGGCTTGGGCGACGGTTTCCGGCGTGCCTTCGGCGACGATACGCCCTCCGTCAGCGCCAGCTTCGGGGCCAATCTCGATGATCCAGTCGGCGGATTTGAGCACGTCGAGGTTGTGTTCGATGACGACCACGCTGTGGCCTTGATCAACCAGCTCCTGCAATACTGCGAGTAGACGCTTGACGTCGTGGCGGTGCAGGCCGGTGGTGGGCTCGTCGAGCAGGAGCAAAGCACCGGTGGAATCGGTGCCCGCATGACCTGCGAGATAGCGCACAAGTTTGAGGCGTTGAGATTCGCCGCCGGACAAGGTGTTGAGCGGCTGGCCTAAGGTGAGGTAGCCGAGGCCGACGGATTCGAGCACGCGCAATTTGCGCTGAATGACTGGCTCGTCTTTGAACAACACGAGTGCATCGGAAACACTAGTGTTAAGCACATCGGACACCGAATGGTCGTTCCAACGAATGGCCAGCACCTCCGGCTTGAAACGGCGGCCTTCGCAAACGGGGCAGGGCACAAACACGTCTGACAAAAACTGCATCTCGACGCGCTCGTAGCCGAGGCCTTGGCAGTGATCGCAGCGGCCTTCGCCGCTGTTGAATGAAAAGCTCGACGCGTTGAATCCGGCTTCCTGCGCAGCGGGCGTCTCGGCGAAGAGATTGCGGATGTCGTCCCACGCCTCGGTATAGAGCGCGGCGTTGGAACGCGGCGTGCGCGAAAGCGGTGATTGGTCAACGAGCACGATGTCACCGAGTTCAAGATCGCTGCGCAGCGAACCAATGACCGCCGGATCCTCAGTGAGCTGATTGCGCTGGGTGAGCAGTCCCTGGTGAATGACCTTGTCGAGCAGCGTGGATTTTCCGGAGCCTGATACACCGCTCAGGCAGACAAAGCGTTGCAGCGGCACGCGGAACGACAGGTCGCGCAAGTTGTGTTTGGAAACGCGCTCGAAATGCAGCGCGGGGTGTTTCTTGCCGACGGCGCGCCGATGAGCGGGCGTCGCGATAGTTTCGCGGCCGGCGAAATATGCGCCAGTGATGCTTTGCTTCGACGCGAGCAAGGCGGGTAAGTCGCCTTGAAAAACGATCTGGCCACCACGCGCACCGGGTTCGGGTCCGACTTCGATAATGTGATCAGCGGCGCGGATCATGGCCTCGTCGTGTTCTACCACGACCACAGTGTTGCCCGCGGCGGTGAGCGTGCGGATGATGCCGATCAAGCGATCGATATCGCGTGGATGCAGGCCGACGCTCGGTTCATCGAGCACGAACAGCGTATCGACGAGGGACGTGCCAAGACAGCTGGTGAGATTGACGCGTTCGACCTCACCGCCCGAAAGCGTGCGCGAACTCCGGTCCAGCGTGAGATAGCCGAGGCCGACTTGTTCCAGATAGCGCAGACGCGTGAGAATCGAATCGCGTGCGAGATCGGCCTGATGACGTTCCTGCTGACTCTGACGAGGAGCATCGTCTTTTTCGATGAGCGCCAAAAGTTCGCGAACGGGAAGTTGGTAGAGTTCGGGCAGGGTGAAGTTCTGCCATTTCCAACAAAGCGCCTCGGGCTGGAGTCGCGTGCCGTGACATTCCGGGCACGTGTTGTAAGCACGATAGCGCGAGAGAAACACGCGGACGTGCATCTTGTAGGTGTTTTTCTCGAGCCAGTTGAAAAAGCCCTTCACGCCATACCAATACTTCGGCCACGTCTTGCCGTTTTCTTCGCCGTAACCGGGCTCGCCGTTGATGATAAAGTCGCGCTGCTCCTGAGTGAGCGATGCGAACGGCACGTTGGTGGGAATCTTTTTCTTTTTGGTGAAAACGAGCAGGTCCTTCTTCGACTCACCGTAGATGTCGCTTTCCCAGCACTTGATGACGCCGTCGTCGATCGAGAGCGATTGGTCAGGCAGAGCGAGTCGGTAATCGATTTCGATTACTCGACCAAAACCGCGACAGCGCGGGCAGGCGCCGAGTGGCGAATTAAAGGAAAAGAGCGCGGGCGTGGCTGCGCGGAAGGTTCGGCCGGTCTCTGGTGAATGAAGCCCGCGTGAATAGTGTCCTGCAGGCGGGAAACTCGCGTTGTCGCGCCCGCCTTGTTCGTGGACGAATAAGTGCACTTGTCCTTGGCCGAAATGCAGCGCGGTTTCGGTGGCTTCGAGAAAGCGCGACTGGTTCTCGTCGCGCATGGCGATGCGGTCCTGCACGACGTGAAAGGTGTCGGGAAAATTCTTGGGCAGAGCTTCCAGCAGGTCGTCGATCTTGTGAATCGCGCCGACGGCCAGCACGCGCACATAACCTTGAGTCTTTAAGTTGCCGAGCACCTCGGTCCATTTGAGCTTCGCCGGACGCGTGATCTGAAAACAGATCAGCAGCGTTTTGTTGGGATGATTGGCAAAGGTCTTGCGCCAGATGGTGGCCGGGCTGTCGTCCTCAACCGGCAAGCCCGTGGCGGGATCGTAACAGTGGGCGACGTGGCTGAACCAGACTTTGAAATAATCGGTCAACTCCGTCATTGTGCCGACGGTGGAACGCGAGGTTTTGACCGTGTTGGTCTGCTCGATCGCGATGGATGGACGGATGTTCTCGATGGAATCCACCCGCGGCTTGTCGAGCAGGTCGAGAAATTGACGCGTGTAGGCGCTAAATGTTTCGACGTAGCGCCGCTGTCCTTCGGCGTGCAAGGTGTCGAAGACGAGCGAAGACTTGCCCGCACCGCTCAGTCCGGTGACGGCGATGTATTGGCCCAAAGGAATATCGAGGTCGAAGCCCTTGAGGTTGTTCTGCCGCACGCCGCGGAGCCGGATACACTGATGGGACGGTAACGAGGATGGCACAGCAGATTACGAAGCGGTCTTGTGTGCGAAAAGCAACCAGCGGAACAAACACGGCCCGCTTTCCTGACATAACGCTGTCAGGAGCGGGTCGACTTCAGTTGTCGGCTAGCACCAGTCGGGCGTTCGCTTGGCGAATGGCCTTGGCAACCGGGGGAGCGGGTTGGTGATTCGTCACGATCGTAAATCGCGAATCAAACGCCGTGGTCAGGCTAAGGGCCTTGCGACCAAATTTGGAATCGTCGAGGGCGAAGATACTGCGTTCGGCCGCGGCGATCATCTTGCGCTGCGCGGCGACGATCAGGGCGTTGTGATTCCAAATGCCGTCTTGCGTGATGCCCGCACCGCCGAGCACGGCGATGTCGGCATGAACCTGTGCGAAGGCTTCTTCGCACATCGGCCCGAGTGCGACGCCGAGGCGGTTGTAGATCGTGCCTCCGGTGACGATGATTTCCACGCTGCCGACGTCGCTGAACAGACTGGCGACGGGCAACGAGTTGGTGATGACCTGCAGGCGCTTGTCCACGAGCAGACGGGCCACGGCGTAGCTGGTGCTGCCGCCGTCGAGAATGACGGTCATGCCGGGCTGGATTTCCTTGGCCACGCAATTCGCGATGGCGAATTTCTCATCGGCGAAACGGGAATTGCGCGAAATGAAATCGTATTCTTGTGCGACCACATCGGTCTCGACCAGCGACGCGCCGCCGTGGTGCCGGCGCACGACGCCCTGGGCTTCCAATTGATCCAAGGCGCGTCGCACGGTGGAAAGCGAACTGTTGAACTTGGTCGCCAAAATGCGCAGGTCGGCGTAACGGTGCGTGCGAATGTAACGCTCGATCAAATCGGTGCGCTGCTTGTTGGTCATGACGGCAGTTTGAGCAATTTGGCGAAAAGGTCGAGATAGGCCTGCACCTGGCGCGCCGGGGCAAATTCCCGTCGGGCAAATTCGCGAGCGCGTTGTCGGACCGCGGGTGAGACCTTGGCGAATCGTTGAATCGCGTGGTGAAAGCCCTCGTGGTCGCCGAAGTCGATGCCTTGCCCGGTTTCGCCCGGGATGAAAGCTTCTTCGACGCCTTGAGCGCGATACGCGACAGCGGGCAAACCGTGGGCTTGGGCTTCGATCAGAAAATTGGAAAGCGATTCGCTGCGGGAGGCGTGCACCGCGACATCGGCGGTGGCGTAGAGCGGTTCGGGATTGCGCAGAAAGCCGAGGAATTTCACGCGGTCTTGCACGCCTAGGTGACGTGCATGAGCTTGGCACTGCTTGAGCGCCGGACCATCGCCAGCGAGCCAAAGTTGCCACGGAAAATTGGCCGGCAATCCCGCAGCGATTTCGATGAGCTCGCGCTGATTTTTCTCAGGCCGAAACATTGCGACGTCGAGCAGCACGGCGGTATCGTCGCTGGCACCATGCTGACGACGCAGCTCGTGATTGCGGTCATGCGTCCGATCAGGAAAGACGAGGGAGTTGTGAATGACGGTGATGCGTTCGCCGTGAATCCCGTGTTTTTGCTCCAACGTGGCTTTGGCGGCATGACTGTTGGCGACGATGTGAGTCACGTGGCGCAACGAGAACCGGAATAGCCACGGAAGGTTTTTGCCGGTGCGCATCGTGCCGATGACGGCTGTGTTGGGCCAGCGATCGCGGGTCTCTTTGATAATGCTTTGGCCGTAACAATTCGCCATGCGCCCCATGAGCAAGATGATGTCGGGTGGCTGGCCTTCGATGAAGCGCACGAGACCGGGCGCGAACCAATCCAAGTGCAGATCGGAACGTTGCAGTGAGCGATGAGTGACGTCGGCGGAAAGTGTCGGTGCTAAAGGGCCGCCGGGGCGAAACGTGAGCAGAGTCACTTTATGCCCTGCCGAGGCAAAGGCGTTGGCCAGCAGGACGGATTGGCGCTCGGTGCCGCCGCTGCGGAGATAATCCTGCACGATCAGAATTTTCATTGCGGAAGGCGCCACGGCAGGGAAGGGTTGTCAGGCAAGAATGAATTCACCCCTGCTGCAACTGCTGGTGCGTTGGCTGGTTCTCGCCGTCGGCGTCACGATCGCCACCCACATCGTTCCGGGCATCGCCTGTGATAACCGCACCGCGCTGGTCGTGGTTGTGCTGCTGCTGAGCTTCTTTAATGCGATTCTCAAGCCGCTGCTGGTGCTGTTCACGCTGCCGTTCATTTTGCTGACGATGGGGCTCGGCATGGTGGTTATCAATGCCTTGTTGTTCCTGTTGGTGGGCAAGTTGGTAAACGGATTTCACGTGGACGGTTTTTGGTCGGCCATGGGCGGAGCGTTGATCGTGAGCCTGACGAACTTTGTGGCGAGCCAGCTCTTTCGCCGTCCGCCCGGTCCGCCGCCAGCCAATCGTCGTCGCGACTCACGTGGCGACGTGATCGACGTCTGAGGCAGTTGAGCAATACAGGTTTTGCATTTGACCGGGCATGCCCGGCAGGCGACGGTGTCTGCCAAATCTTACAATCACATGGCTGAAACTACGGAATACGATCTGGTGGTCATTGGCGGCGGTCCGGCCGGTTATGCGGCGGCGATTCGCGCCGGGCAACTCGGCAAGAAAGTGGCGTGCGTGGAATCCGAGCGCGCTGGCGGCACCTGCTTGAATTGGGGCTGCATTCCCACCAAGGCGCTGCTGAAGAGCGCGGAGCTTTATCAAAAGATGCAGAAGGCCGAAATCTACGGCCTGAGCGCCAAGGATATTTCCTTCGATTTCGAAAAGGTCATGGGCCGTTCGCGCACGGTGGCCGGTCAAATGGCGAAGGGCATCGAGTTCCTCTTTAAGAAGAACAAGGTCGATTACGTGGTCGGCCGCGGCCAAGTCAGTGCCGCTGGCATGGTTTCGATCACCGAAGGCGAGCAGAAGGGGAAGTTTCTCCGCACGAAGAACGTGCTGTTGGCGACCGGTTGCAAAATGCGCCGTATTCCCGATCTGGAATATGACGGTGTGCGCGTGATGACTTCGCGCGAAGCGCTGGCCAACACGAAGATGCCGGAATCGGTTGTCATCGTTGGCGCCGGTGCGATCGGCGTTGAGTTTGCCTATTTCTACAACGCGCTCGGCGCGAAGGTGACGCTCGTCGAGATGTTGCCGCAGGTGCTGCCGGTGGAAGACGAAGAAGTGGCGAAGCTGCTGCATCGTTCTTTCGAAAAGCAGGGCATCACCGTGCACGTAAATACGAAGTGCGAAAACTTCCGCGTCGGTAAAAAGTCGGTGAAGCTCGATCTCGTCGCTGGCGACAAGAAGACCGAGGTTGAAGCCGAAGTGTTGCTGTCGGCCATCGGCGTGACGCCGAATCTCGACGGCGCGCTCGCTGCCAATGTGAAGCTCGAACTTGATCGCGGCTACGTGAAGGTGGGCGACGATTATCAGACGAGCGTGAAGGGCATCTATGCTGCCGGTGATATCATTGGTCCGCCGTGGTTGGCCCACGTGGCAACCTTTGAGGCGATCAACGCGGTCAATGGCATGTTCGGTCATGGCAAACCCAAGCGGGTGAAGACCTTCCCGGGCTGCACCTACTGCCAGCCGCAAGTCGCAAGCATCGGTCTGACCGAGAAAGCGGCGAAGGAAAAGAAGCTGGATATCAAAATCGGCAAATTCCCGTTCACCGCTTCCGGCAAGGCTGTGGCATCCGCGGAGAGCGACGGTTTTGTGAAGGTCATCACCGACGCGAAGACCGGCGAAATTTACGGCGCGCACATCATCGGATCGGAAGCGACCGAGCTTATTGCCGAGTATGGTCTGGCGATCGACATGGAGGCGACGGTTGAAGAAATTCACCACACCATCCACGCGCACCCAACGCTCAGCGAAGCGAACATGGAAGCCGCTGCCGCGGCCATGGGCGAAGCGATTCACATCTGAGTGAATCGCCCGCTTGGCGGGAAATCAGCTTGAAGCCGCTCACGTGGTGCCTACTGCTTGGCACCTGCGTGCAGCGCTACGCTCCTGTAGCACAATGGATAGTGCATCGGTCTCCGAAGCCGGTGATGTGGGTTCGATTCCCGCCGGGAGCACCATTTTAA
>JGI12383J13903_1000762_pt1 | contig 20373 bp, 21 predicted proteins | sample Passage237B_FD_13903 | JGI IMG/M metagenome (IMG submission 13903)
GTGCTCGAGGTGGGTGCAGGAGTGAGCGCAGGAACGCTCATCTGCGACATCGAGGACGCCCCCATCCCGGAGTAACGCCGCGCGCACGGCGCGTCGCAGGCACCGCACGCCCTGTCCCCATTCCGCCCCCGCGACGGCATGTGCCGTGCGGACGCAGGGTGGGGAGGGGTTGGGTGGGGCCCGTTAGGCCGGGTCTGTCATGTGGTGCAGGCGGCGGGCCGCTTCTGCCACCGTTCCGCTCAGCGACGGGTACACCGTGAACGAGGCCGCGATGTCGTCGACTGTGAGGTGGTGCGACACCGCGAGCGCGAGCGGCCAGATGTGCTCCGAGGCCCTCGTCCCCACGAACACCGCGCCCAGCACCTGGCCAGTAACCGTGTGGCCAAAGATCTTCACGAAGCCCTCGTCGATGCCGAGCATCTTCGCGCGCGGATTGCGTCGCAGCTCCAGGCGAGACACCTGGTAGAAGATGCCACGCTCTTGCAGCTCGGCCTCGCTCGCGCCCTTTTTTTTTTTCAAGCGGCGTCACGGCATCGCCCAGCGCGTGGGCTATCGCGATGCGGCCCTGGGTGGCAGCGACCGACGCCAGGGGCAGGACGCCCGTGCAGTCACCGGCGGCGTAGATGCCGCGGGCAGAGGTGCGCGACACCTTGTCCACGCTCACGTAACCGCGAGCGTCCAACTCGACCCCAGCGTCGGCCAGTCCGACGCCAGAGGTGTTGGGAACCGAGCCCACGGCCATAAGGCAGTGCGAGCCCTCGACAACCCTGCCGTCCTCAAGGAAGACCACGACGGAATCGCCCTGGTTGACCACCTTGGACGCCCTGGCGCGCCCAAGTACCTCCATGCCGCGGCGCGCGAAAGTCTCGGTGATGAGCGCGGAGGCCTCGGGATCCTGCGTGGACAGCACGCGGTCGCCGGAGGAGACCAGGGTCACCTGCGAGCCGAGCAGGTTGTAGGCGCCCGCGAACTCGGCACCCGTGACACCGGAGCCGACCACAATGAGGTGCTCGGGCAGCGTCGTCAGGTCGTACAGCTGGGTCCATGTGAGGATGCGCTCGCCGTCGGGCTCCGCTCCCGGGATGATGCGTGGCGAGGCACCAAGGGCAAGCAGGATCGCGTCGGCTTCGAACTCGTCGTCAGCGGTCACGACGCGGCTCGACGAGACCAGCCGCCCCTCGCCCTGCACCACGTTGATGTCGTTCTTCGCCATGCGCAGCGAGATGTCGTGCGACTGCTTGAGCACGAGCTTGCGGATGCGCTCGTTCACGGCGGCCATGTCGACGCGGGATCGCAGACGATCGGCGGTGCCGTCGGAATCGGCGATGCCCAGCTCGGGGGCACGGCCTGCGATGGTCAGCCACTCCGCGGTAGCGATGACTGTCTTGGACGGAACTACGTCGGTGAGGACGGCATTGCCGCCAAGGCCCTGACGCTCGATGAGCGTCACCTCGGCTCCTGCCTTGCGGGCGACGATGGCCGCCTCATAGCCGCCAGGTCCTCCCCCGACGATCACTACGCGTGAGGTCATATGTCCATTGTCGCTGACGCGACGGCACCTGTGTTCCCGCCGGGCTACTGTTGATGACATGGAAACCGCCCTCAACGCCGCGGCGGAGGCCGCAGCAGTCCTTGCCGCCAAGACCGGCGTGGACCATCACGACATTGCGCTGATCCTGGGTTCCGGCTGGGGTGGGGCCGCTGACCTGATCGGCGAGGAGATCGCCTCCGTAGAGGCCTCGGAGATCCCTGGCTATGACGCCCACGCCGTCGCCGGGCACTCGTCCGCGATGCGCTCCCTGCGCACGGAAGACGGTCGCAGCGTGCTTGTCCTCGGCGCTCGCCAGCACTTCTATCAGACCCGCGACGCCATCAAGGTGGCACACGGCGTGCGCATGGCGGCCGCGGCCGGCTGCCGCACCCTCGTGGTGACGAACGGCTGCGGCTCCACGCGGCCCGAGGTGGGCCCCGGTTCGGTGGTCCTCATCGCCGACCACATCAATTACACCGGCACCACGCCGCTCGAGGGCGCAACCTTCGTCGACCTCACCACGGCGTACTCGCAGCGCCTTCGCGACCTCGCGCATGAGGTGGACCCCACGCTTCCAGAGGGCGTCTACATCCAGTTCACAGGCCCGCAGTATGAGACCCCGTCAGAGGTGCGCATGGCCGGGATCTGGGGCGCGAATCTCATCGGCATGTCCACGGCACTCGAGGTGATCGCGGCGCGCGAGCGCGGCATGGAGGTGCTGGGCCTGTCGCTCGTCACCAACCTCGCGGCGGGAATCGGCGGCTCCGAGCTGCACCACGGCGAAGTGCTCGACGTGGGCCGAGAGTCCGGCCCGCGCATCTCTCGCCTGCTCGCTGACATCGTGGCGCGACTGCCATGAGTTCCCTCATAGACACTGCCCGACGCTGGGTCGCCGATGACCCGGACGGCGCCACTCGCGCTGAGCTTGAGCGGGTGATCGCCGCCGCGGAGAGCGGCGACGAGGAGGCGGCGGCCGACCTCGCGGATCGCTTCGCGGGGACTCTCGAGTTCGGCACCGCGGGACTGCGCGGCAAGGTGGGCGCAGGCTCCAACCGCATGAACCGTGCCGTGGTGATCCGCGCCGCGGCCGGTGTTGCGCGCTATCTCAGCGACAGCGTCGGGCAGTCTGTCGTGGCTATTGGCTACGACGGTCGCCATGGTTCGATCGACTTCGCTACGGACACTGCCGCCGTCATGGTCGCCGCCGGGCACCGCGCGCTGCTGATGCCGCGCATGCTCCCCACCCCCGTGCTGGCCTACGCGACGAGAGCGCTGAATGCAGACGCGGGCATCATGGTGACCGCCTCGCACAACCCGCCCCAGGACAACGGCTACAAGGTCTACCTGGGAGGACGCGCCGTCACGGACTCTGGCCAGGGCGCGCAGATCGTGCCGCCGTATGACGCCGAGATCGCGTCGCGCATCGCCGCCGTGCCCTCGGTTCTCGAGGTGCCACGCGCGGACAGCGGTTGGGAGACCATCCCCGATTCGCTCGTGGACGACTACGTCCGCACCGCCGCGAGCGCCGCCGGCCCGGACCCCGACGGCCGCCGCGCGAACACCCGCATCGTCATCACGAGCCTCCATGGCGTGGGCTCCGAGTGCATGCAGCGCGCGCTCAGGGAGGCCGGTTTCACGGACATCCACGAGGTTGCCGAGCAGGCCGTTCCCGATCCCGACTTCCCCACCGTCGCGTTCCCCAATCCGGAGGAGAAGGGCGCGATCGACCTCTCGCTTGAGCTCGCGCGGCGAGTGGGTGCCGATGTGGTCATCGCCAACGACCCCGACGCGGACCGCTGCGCCGTCGCCACCGTCATCGACGGCGAGTGGCGCATGCTTCACGGCGACGTCACGGGTTCACTGCTTGGCGAACTCATCGCTCGCCACCGCGCTCGCCTGCGCATGGCTCCCGGATCGCAGGTGTTCGCCAACTCGATTGTGTCCTCGAGGCAGCTCAAGGCGATCGCGGAGCGCCACGGCCACTCCCANGTGAACACGCTCACGGGCTTCAAGTGGCTGTCCCGTGTTCCTGGGCTCGTCTTCGGCTACGAGGAGGCGCTCGGCTACTGCGTGGATCCGAGCAGCGTGCGCGACAAGGACGGCATCAGCGCCGGCACCCTCATGGCCACGTTCGTTGCCGACCTCAAGGCGGAGGGCCGCACGCTCGCCGACGCTGTCGACGACCTCGCTCGCGACTACGGCGTGTACCTCACTCACCAGGTGTCCGTGCGCTACAGCGACCTCGCGGAGATCCCTGCGACCATGGCGCGGCTGCTCGCGAACCCTCCCGCTTCCCTTGCCAATGCGCCCGTCACCGCCACTGACGACATGAACGAGGGGTTCGCGGGTCTGCTGCCCACGTCAGGACTGCATCTCGCAACGAGCTCCGGCGCGAGAGTCATCATTCGACCCTCGGGCACCGAGCCCAAGGTCAAGGCGTACCTCGAGGTGATCAAGCCCGTCGAGGGCGACGACATCGCTGCAGCGCGCGCCGCGGCCACCGAGGAGATGGCGCTCTTGGAGGCCGACGTTCGGGCCGCGTTGGGCGTCTAGCCGCGAGAGGTCTGCGGCCCAGAAGTCTGTGGCCTAGTAGCCGTCGCCGCCCGTCTCAGTGACGACGCCGTCGAGACCGTCGAGCACCGCTCGCGTCCCGCTCAGCCCCAGTCGAGTGGCGCCGGCGTTGATCATGGCAAGCGCAGCGTCGGCCGTGCGAATGCCTCCCGAGGCTTTGACGCCAAGGCGACCGCCAACGGTCTTGGCCATGAGTTCCACCGCGTGCACCGACGCACCGCCCGCGGGGTGGAAGCCCGTAGAGGTCTTCACGAACTGGGCGCCGGCAGCCTCTGCGGCGCGGCACGCGCCCACGATCTGCTCGTCCGTCAGAGCAGCGCTCTCGATGATCACCTTGAGCAGGGCCTTGGGATCCATGGCGTTGCGCACGGCGGCGATGTCCGCCTCCACCGCGGCGAAGTCGCCCGCGATGGCCGCGCCGATGTCGATGACCATGTCCACCTCGTCAGCGCCGTCGGCAACGGACTGCGCCGCCTCCGCGGCCTTGATCGAGCTGTGGTGCTTGCCAGAGGGGAAGCCGCACACGGTCGCGACGGCAAGGCCCTCGGGGACCGTCACGGGCAGCATCGAGGGCGAGACGCAGATCGAGAACACCCCAAGCGACGCGGCCTCCGCGATGAGCGCCTCGACCTCCGCCGGAGTGCCTTCTGGCTTGAGGAAGGTGTGGTCAACGTACCGGGCAAGTTCATCGCGAGTGAGCATGTCTCCACCCTACGCCGAGCCAGCTTGCCCTTCTCACTGGGGCGTGCGACCATCGAGGTGCAGCCCCAATCTGGGGCGCCCGGACGAGTGCGACGTACCCGGCCCACGACAAGACGACGCTTAAGGAGTCTGTCGTGGCGTGGATAGTTCTGATCGCCTCAGGAATGCTCGAAGCAGTCTGGGCCACCGCCCTTGGCAAGATGCAGGGCTTCAACCGTCTCGCACCCCTCGTGGTGTTCGTCGTGGCGCTCACCTTGTCGATGGTTGGCCTTGGCTACGCGATGCGCACTCTGCCCGTGGGCACGGCCTACGCCATCTGGGTGGGCATCGGCGCCGTGCTCACGGTGGGCATTGCGATGGCCACCGGCGCGGAGCCGGTGAGCCTTGTGCGCATCGCGCTCATCCTCGGGATCGTCGCGTGCGTCGTGGGCCTCAAGTTGACCCACTGAGGACTACTGGTCCTCGTACGCCTCGAACACAAGCTCCGCGATCTCCGCGCGCTCGTCGTAGGGAAGGAAGGCGGACCATGCGGCCGTGAGGGTCGCCTGGGCGAAGTCCTCCTTGGTCCAGCCAGCCTCCGCGAGCGCAGCGAACTCCCCGGACATCGACACACCGGACACGAGCCGGTTGTCGGTGTTCACCGTGACGGCGAAGCCCAGGTCGCGCAGCCCGTGAATGGGGTGCTCGGCGATGGACTTCGCGGCGGCCGTGTGGACGTTTGAGGTGGGGCTGCACTCCAGGGTGATCTGCCAGTCGAGAGCATGCTGAGCCACGGTGCCGAGCACGGGCTCGTCGGTGCCGAAGCCCTCGATGTCCTCCCAGATGCGCACGCCGTGGCCCAGTCGGTGAGCGGAGCCCAAGCCGAGCGCCTCCGCGCAGCTGTCCACACCGTCGGCCTCACCGGCGTGAATGGTGACCGGGAAGAGCTCGTCGCGCAGCAGGGCAAACGCGTCGCGGTGCTTGGAGGGCGGGAAGCCGAACTCGGGGCCTGCGATGTCGAAGCCCACGCAGTTGACGCCGCGGTTGGCGAGCGCGAGCCGGGCGATCTCCAGCGAGCGGTCAAGGTGGCGCATCGCGCACAGCAGGGCGCTCGCGCGGATCACGAGACCCTCCTCGAGCGCCTCGGTCACTCCCTCTTCGATTCCGGCCTGCACGGCCTCGACCACCTGCTGCAGCGTGAGCCCTCCCTCAAGGTGCTGCTCGGGCGCGTAGCGCAGCTCGGCATAGATCACGCCATCACGAGCCAGGTCGATGACGGCCTCCCGTGCCACGCGGCGCAGATTCGCCTCCGACTGCATCACGGCGGTCGTGTGCGCGAAGGCCTCGAGGTAGCGCACCAGGTCGCCGGAGTTCGCGTTGTCGACGAAGATCGCCTGCAGCTGCCCGGGATCCGTCGAGGGCAGCTCGTGCCCAATCTCGGCGGCGAGTTCGATGAGCGTCGATGGGCGCAGTCCGCCGTCGAGGTGGTCGTGAAGCAGAACCTTGGGCAGGGAGACGATCTCGTCGTGGGTGAGGGTCATGTACCAAGGCTACGCGCCAGGGATAACCTTGGCGCATGGCAGGCAACGTCGACCGGGTCGCGAAGATGGCCTTCTCCAAGGTGTATCCGCTGTACATCGAGAAAGTCGAGCGCAAGGGCCGCGCCAAGGAAGACGTCGATGCGGTCATCGAGTGGCTCACCGGCTACGGCGAGGCGGACCTTGAGCGCATCCTGAGCGACGACACCACGTTCTCCGACTTCTTCGCCGGCGCTCAACTCAATCCCAATGTGTCCAAGATCACGGGTGTGATCTGCGGAGTGCGGGTCGAAGAGATCGAGGATCCGCTCATGCAGCAGATCCGCTACCTGGACAAACTGGTCGATGAGGTTGCTCGCGGCAAGGCGATGGAGAAGGTGCTGCGCGAGGCCTAAGAGCGCGGCTTAGGAAGCACGAGCCACACGACGCGCGTCCAGTTGCCAAGAGCAGGCATGCGCTCGTGCGGCTGCGACAGGTCATCGACCCTCACCTTGTGCACCGCTCCCGATCCCGGCTCATAGAAGCGCAGGTCGTCGCCGTCGCGTCCCACGAGCAGCACTACGTGGCGNGGCACCACCGTCTGGATGCCCCGGCGAGAGTCCCCTCCCGAATACACCGGCACCGGGATGCCGTCCCGCAGCGCCGCTGATGCGTGCGCAAGACCCGCGGCGAGCTCGTCGGCATTGCCGTCGTTGACGAGCAGCCCCCGCAGCTTCACCCCAGCGATGCGCAGCTGGTTGTCGACTCGCCACGGCGGAGTGCCGAGCGCCCGCGGCCATGGGAGTGGCCCGATTGCCGACTGCGTGGTGGCCCAGTGGATTGACCGCTGCAGCGACTGCCAACGCTCCATGATGGTGTGCGAGGGACGCTTGGCCGTCTCGCTGCGCAGCACCTCAATGGGCAGGTACGAGGCAACACTCTGCCCGGTCGCCACCCACAGCGCCACGAATGGGTCGGCGATCATCGTCGCCATCGCCATGGTCGCGGCACCGCACGTGGTCTGGTCCACCTGGGTGAGGTGGTTGGGTCCCCACTTCACAGGCCCGACGCTGCGGCCAGCGGGATTGCGGATCCAGCCTTTGGCCGTGGCCGGCAGACCCTCCCACTTCGCGGCAAGGCCCGCCACCGCGGTGATGGGCGCGCCGCTCGATGCGGCGCGCTCGATGATCGCGCGGTCTGTGCCCACCTCGCCGAGCGCGGTCTCGAGCGCTTTGCGATCGGCGGAACTCGACGCGGCAAGCCGGCGCGAGGTGATCCGGGCATACACCGTGTCGTCGACCCGGGCACCGCGCTGCGCGAGCCCCAGCGCCCTCGCGACCGCCGCAGGGGCAAGCCACCTGCTCCGGGCGCCCACAGCGTCGGACAGACGGGCGGCGACCGATGTCACCGTCCAACCGGTCACGACCGTGTGCCCACCATTGTCGAGAATGAGAGAGCGCTCGGCGGGAGCGTCTCCGATCTCGATGGCGCCAGCCCCGTCGAGCGCTTCGTCGAGCGCGGCGAGGCCGCGCGGCATCCGCTCGGGAGTGTCCGTGTGGAGCGTCATGATGACGTCGCCCTTGCGGACCTCTTCGCCCAGCTGCTTGCGCAGGTTGATGCCCGCGCCGAACTGCACCGGGTCCTCTTTGCGCTCGCGACCGGCTCCGAGTCGCCACGCAGCGATGCCGAGCCCCAGCGCGTCGAGTCGCGTGAGGTAGCCGTCGCGGTCCGCGCGCACCTCCTCGACGTGCTTGGCGGGGGGGGGGGGGGGGCCCTGGGCGGAGATCATGCGACGCCACGAGTCCATCGCGCGGCCGTCCCTGAGAGCGTCAGCGGGGTCGACATCCGTGACCCCCGCCCCAGCGAGCATCTCGCGGGCGAGCGTAAGCGTGAGCTCCACGACATCTGCCGGACCGCCGCCGGCGAGCACCTCTACGGACTCCGCGACCTCGTTGGCGTTGCCGATCGCGAGACCCAGCGGAGTCGACATATCGGTGAGGAGGGCCGCAGTGGTGACCCCAGCGTCGGTCCCCAGATCCACCATGGTGCGCGCGAGCTCGCGAGCGCTGTCGATGTCCTTCATGAACGCGCCAGTGCCCACCTTGACGTCAAGCACGAGCGCGCCGGTGCCCTCCGCGATCTTCTTGGACATGATGGAGGCCGCAATCATCGGGATCGACTCGACAGTGCCCGTGACGTCGCGCAGCGCGTAGAGCTTCTTGTCCGCGGGAGCGAGGCCCGAGCCCGCCGCGCAGATCACGGCGCCAACGTCCTGGAGCTGCTGGTACATCTCCTCGTTGGACAGATCTGCACGCCAGCCCTTGATGGACTCGAGCTTGTCGAGCGTGCCGCCCGTGTGGCCAAGGCCGCGGCCGCTCAGCTGCGGCACTGCCACGCCGCACGCGGCAACGAGCGGGGCGAGCGGCAGCGTGATCTTGTCGCCAACGCCGCCGGTTGAGTGCTTGTCAGCCGTGGGCTTGCCCAGGCCGGAGAAGTCGAGCCGCTCCCCCGTCGCGATCATCGCTTGGGTCCAGCGGGCGATCTCGGCACGGGTCATGCCGCGCTGCAGGATCGCCATGGCGAGAGAGCTCATCTGCTCGTCAGCAACCACGCCGCGCGTGTAGGCGTCGACCACCCAGTCGATCTGGGCGTCGGGAAGCACCTTGCCGTCTCGCTTGGCGACAATCACCTGGACGGCATCGAATGGCTCGGACATCAGTCCTCCAGGTTCTCGGGACCGAACGCCCACGGCAGCATCGAAGCCATGGTGACCGGTCCGTCGGGCCCATCGAGCAGCAGGTCGCTGCCGCCGTGCTCAAAGAGCAGCTGGCGGCACCGCCCGCACGGCGCGAGGGGTGCCCCGTCTCCACCCACGCAGGCGAACGCGATGAGTCGGGTTCCCATAGCGTCGGTGTGGAGCTTCGAGACGAGAGCGCACTCGGCGCACAGCGTCAGGCCGTAGCTGGCGTTCTCGACGTTGGCACCGGTGACGATGTTGCCGGTGTCGGTGAGCGCGGCCACGCCCACAGGGAAGTGGGAGTAGGGGACGTAGGCGCGCCGACATGCGGCCCGCGCGGCTTCGCGCAGGGCCTCCCAATCGATGTCTGTCATTTCTTGTACGGAATACCTTCCGCCGCCGGCGGCCTCGCGTGGCCAACGAAGCCCGCGACAGCGAGGATCGTGGCGAGGTACGGCAGCATCGCGAGGAACTCTGAGGGGATGTCGGAGCCGATGATGCCCAACTGATCCTTGAGGGAATTGGCGAAGCCGAACAGCACCGCGGCCGCGAGAGCACCCGTGGGTCGCCAGCGGCCAAGGATCATCGCCGCGAGGGCGATGAAGCCGGCGCCGGAGGTCATCTCCTTGCCGAATGCAAGACCGGCTGCGACCGTGAAGTAGGCACCGCCAAGACCCGCGATCGCGCCACCGAGGATGGTGTTGCGGACGCGAGTGCGGTTGACCTTGATGCCCACGGTGTCGGCCGCCGTGGGGTGCTCGCCAACCGCGCGAGCATGATCGCGAGCGTCGCGACTGTGATGTACATGAGGTACACGAGGATCGTGTGGTTGAAGAGCATGGGCCCAACGACCGGGATCTTCGACAGCACCGGGATGGACCACGTGTCGAGTCGCATCGACTGGTTGAGTTTGGGGTTCTCGCGCAGCAGGGTGCCGAACAGGAAGTTCGTGATACCGATGACGAGCACGTTGAGAACCACACCGACGACGATCTGGTTGACCCAGTACTTCACCGCGAACAGCGACAGCACGGCACCGACAAGTGCGCCAGCGATGGGCGCCGCGATGAGACCCGCATACGCGTTGCCGGTGGCCGACGCTATGACGGCTCCCGTGAAGGCTCCAGCGAGCAGCTGGCCCTCGATGGCGATGTTGATGACGCCCGATCGCTCACAGACGAGGCCGGACAGCGAACCGAAGACCAGGGGAACCGACAGCACCACCGCACCGGTGAGCAGGCCCGTGATCTGGATGTTGGTCGCGTCCCTGCCGGCTCCCGCCCAGCTGAGCAGTGCGCCGAGCACCGCAACGCCGTAGAGCACGGCGCCGTACCAGGGGAACTTGCGGAACGTCTGCACGCAGTACGCCGCGTACGCAGTGATGAGCAGCGCGACGATGGACAGCACCACGGCCGTCGCCCGGGACGGCAGCGTGAACATGGGGATGCGGAAGAAGTCCGACGCCCTGGCCACCGCGAAGGTGGTCTGCTCGCCCGACGGCGTGCCCAGTCCGAAGACAAGCAAAAAAAAAAATTGCTGCCCTTGAGCGGCTCGGCGGGGGTGGACGGCGCAGGAGCCGTTGCGACGGCGGTCATGCCGCCACCTCCTTCACGAAGCGCGGATTGGGCAAGCGGAACAGGAACCTCACGAGCGGAGGCGCCGCGATGAACAGCACGATGAGCGACTGGATGACCAGCACGATGTCGATCGGCAGTCCCGCCTGCACCTGAAGTGTGGGGCCGGCGGCCTTGAGACCGCCGAACAGCGTCGCGGCGAGCACGATGCCCACGGGACGGGACGAGCCGAGCAGCGCCACGGTGATTGCGTCGAAGCCGATCGATCCGGCGATGCCGATCGTCAGCGAGGGCTGCGTGGCAAGGATCTGTGCGGAGCCGCCAAGACCGGACAGCGCACCGGCCACAACCATGACGAGGATCGTGACGACGGGGACGCGCATGCCGGCCGTCTTAGCGGCGGAGGCATTGGCACCCACCGCCCTGAACTGGAAGCCCAGCGTGGAGCGCTCCATGAGCCACCACGTGAACCACGCCGCTCCCAGCGCAAGCAGGAAGCCCCAGTGCAGCGCGAACTGGCTGCCGAACAGCTTGGGGAACTGCGCGGAGGAGTCGAGCACGGGAGACTGCGGGTTGTCGCTTCCGGGACGCTGCATGAACTCGAGAGTGAGCAGCCAGCCCACCAAGTTGAGCGCCACGTAGTTGAGCATGATCGTGGTGATGACCTCGTGGGCACCCGTCTTCGCCTTGAGGAAGCCCGGAATGAAGCCCCACATTGCGCCACCGACGGCGCAGCCGATCACCGCAAGCAGCAGATGCAGCGGGAAGGGCAGGTGCCACAGGAAGCCGACCATCGCGCCGAGGGTGGCGCCGATGAGGAGCTGGCCCTGAGCACCGATGTTGAACATGCCGGCGCGGAAGCCAAGGCCGATGCCCAGGCCCGCGAAGATCAGGGGCGTCGCCTGGGTGAGCGTCTGCATGAAGGGGGCGATCTTGCCGCTGAATGAGCCTGCGCCGGCGTTGAAGAACGCTCCCTGCCACAGCGCGCTGTAGGCGCCGCCCACAGCGTCGCCGATCGCTCCGAAGGTGTCAGAGGGGCGCGAGAAGAAATACGGCAGCGCCTCACGGAACTCGGTGTTCGCCATGAGGATGAGCACCGAGGAGATGAGCAGCGAAGCGACCACCGCGAGGACGATGACGAGCCAGGAGCTCTCAACGATCTCCCGGAAGACCGTGCGCGTCTCAGGGCGCTCCCTGAGCTCCTTCTTGACCGGCGGCTCTGCCGCGGTCGCGGCCGCGACCGACGGTGCCGGGGGTGGAGTTTCGTCGCTCACGCTGCATCCTCCTCAGTAGACGCTCCGGCCATCATGAGGCCGAGTGTGTCGCGGTCAGTGTCTGGCGGCACGATGCCCACGATCTGGCCGTGGTACATCACCGCGATGCGGTCGGCGAGCGCGACCACCTCGTCGAGCTCCGAGCTCACGATGAGCACCGCGGCACCCGAGTCGCGCTCCTCGATGATCCGCTTGTGAACGAATTCGATGGAGCCCACGTCGAGACCACGGGTGGGGTTCGACGCAATGAGGAGCTTGAGCGGTCGCGACAGTTCGCGGGCCAGCACCACCTTCTGCTGGTTGCCGCCGGACAGGGAGCCAGCGGTGTTGAAGATCGAGGGGGTGCGAATATCGAACTGTTCGCGATGCTTGTTGCCCTCGTCCTCGATGACCTTGGGGCGCAGCACCCCACGCTTGGAGTAGGGCTCCTTGTCGTAGACGTCGAGGATGAGGTTATTCGCGATCGTGAAGTTCGCGACCAGACCGTCCTCTGTGCGGTCTTCGGGGACAAAGCCCAAGCCCGCCTCGAGCACGTCAGCGATCGGCAGGCCCGTGATGACCTTGCCGTCGAGGGTCGCCTTGCCGGAGGTCGGTGTGACCGCTCCAAGCAGCGCCTCGGTGAGCTCGGTCTGACCGTTGCCCTGAACTCCCGCGATGGCGAGGATCTCTCCTCCGCGCACATCGAAAGACACGTTCATGAGGTGCGCTACGCCGTACTCGTCGACGACGCTCAGGCCCTTCACGTCGAGGATGACGTCCTTGGGCTCCGCGGGGGCCTTGTCGACCGTCATCGTGACGGCGCGACCCACCATGAGAGAGGCGAGCTCCTCGCGAGTCGCGGTGGGAAGAGCGGTGCCGACGACTTTGCCGCGGCGAATGACCGTGATGGTGTCGGCGATCGCCTGCACCTCACGAAGCTTGTGGGTGATGAGCACCACGGCGGTGCCGGAGTCGCGCAGCTGGCGCACGATCTCGAGCAGCTCGTCGGTCTCTTGGGGCGTGAGCACCGCGGTGGGCTCATCGAGGATGAGCACCTCTGCCTTCTGCGACAGCGCCTTGATGATCTCGACGCGCTGCTGAGCACCAACGGGCAGGTCCTCGATGACTGCGTCGGGGTCGACATTGAACCCGAACCGCGAGGAGATTTCGCGCACCTTCTCACGGGCCGCATCGATGTCGAGCAGCTTGAACGGCCCCTTGACCTGCTCGTGGCCGAGCATGACGTTCTCGGCAACGGTGAAGGGGTGGACCAGCATGAAGTGCTGGTGGACCATCGCGATGCCTGCGGCCATCGCGTCGCCGGGTCCGTCGAAGTCGACGGCCTTGTCGTCGATGAGGATCTCGCCCTCATCGGGGTCGTAGAGGCCAAACAGGACGTTCATCAGCGTCGACTTGCCTGCACCGTTCTCACCGAGCAGCGCGTGAACGGTGCCNGGCTCGATCAGCAGGTCAATGGAGTCGTTCGCGGTGAAGTCACCGAACCTCTTGGTGATGCCACGCAATTCAAGTTTCACGGGTGCTCCTTTGCATCGCGATCGACATGATCAGTCAAGCACTAGGGGCGCGCCGCGTCCACGCGGCGCGCCCCCGGCGCTTGCGGCCACTAGAACCGCGATTGACCTGCTAGGACAGCTTGACCGAAATCGAGCCGTCGATGATGCCAGCCTTGAGCTCCTCGATCTTCGAGAGGACCTCTGCGGGAACCACAGACGCGGTGGTGCCAAGGCCCACACCGCCGTTCTCGAGGGTGCCCACGTAGTTCTCATTGGAGAAGCCAGAGCCGACAGCAGCCTCCTGAACCACGTCGTAGACGGCGGGTCCCATGTTCTTCATGACGGAGGTGAAGATGATGTCGCCGTACTCAGTGGTCTGAGTCCAGTCGGAGTCGACACCGATGATCCAGGTGTTGCCAGCGGCCTTGGCGGCAGCAGCGGCACCCAGGCCCACGGGGCCAGCGACGGGCATGATGATGTCGGCGCCCTGGTCGATGAAGCCCTGGGCGAGGTTCTGACCCTTGGTCTGGTCGTCGAAGTCATCGGTGAACGAACCGGTGGAACCGTCCCAACCGAGGACCTTGACGGACGTGCCGTTGACCTCGTTGTAGTAGTTCACGCCAGCGAGGTAGCCGTCCATGAAGATCGTCACGGTCGGGATGTTCATGCCACCGAAGGTGGCGACGGTGCCGGTCTGGGTGGAGCCAGCGGCCGCGTAGCCGGCGAGGAACGCCGCCTCGTCGGTCTCGAAGGTCAGGCCCTTGACGTTGTCGATCGGCGGGTCGAACGAGAAGTCGATGATCGCGAAGTCGGTGTCTGCGCTGGAGGCAGCGGCTGCGGCGGTCGCGTCAGCAAGAAGGAAGCCGACGGTGATGACCAGGTCGCAGTTCGCGGAGACCATCGCGCCGATGTTCGAGTCGAAGTCCGCGGCGTCAGTGGACTCCGCGGTCTTGACCTCGACACCGAGGTCGTTCGCTGCCGACTGGAGTCCTTCGTAGCCGGCCTGGTTGAACGACTTGTCGTCGAAACCACCGGCGTCGGAGACCATGCAGGCCAGGTAGTCAATGGGAGCTGCGGCCGAGGTCGTCGGCGCTGCAGTCGCGTCAGGGGTCTCCTCCGGCGCGCTGGCACAGGCCGCAAGGGCGAGCGCCGACACGGCCGCGATGGCCCCGAGGCGAATGGTGTTCTTCATGAGTTGTTCCTCACTGGGTAGGGCCCGTCAACCACGGGCAGTGGGTGATTCCACTCTAGCGAGCGTTTGTTGCGTGTTCGCGCCGAGGATGTTGCGAATCGGCTACATAACGGGGTCCGACGCTGGGGTTGCGGCGTCCTTGACCAGTTGCGCCTTCGCTCTGCTCACCACGAGCAGGGCGTCTTCTGTCTCGACCACCACGACGTTGTCCAAGCCCACCACCGCGAGCTTGCGGGTCGCACCGACGGCGACCACCCCGTCGGACCCAATGGCCTTCACCTCACCGCCGCAGCCCACTCTGGTGACCCCGTCGGAGTCTGGTGAGAGCAGTTCGGCGAGCGAGTCGAAGTCGCCGACGTCATGCCAATCGAAGTCCGCGGGGACCACCGCGACGCCTCCCTGAGCGGCCACCGGCTCAGCAAGTGCGTGGTCAATTGCGATACGGGTAAGCGTGGGCCACACCTCAGCGAGAACGGCGTCGCGGTCTGGCCCATCCCAGGCTGCCGCGATGCGACGCACTCCCTCCTCGATCGTGGGCTGGAGCGTGGAGAGGTGCTCAAGCAGGATGTCTGTACGCACAACGAACATGCCCGCGTTCCACGCGTAGCCGCCCTGGGCGAGCATGGCCTTGGCGGTCGCAGCGTCGGGCTTCTCGGTGAAGGCCTTGACGTGGAGCACCCCCGGCGACTGCTCAACTCCGAGTTCGATGTACCCGAACGCCGTCGACGGCTCGGTGGGCGTGATGCCTATGGTCACGAGGTAACCAGCCTGGGCCGGCGCAATGGCGGTGCGAACCGCCTGAGTGAACTTCTGGGAATCGCGGATCACGTGGTCCGCGGCGAAAGAGCCGATGATGCGCGGACCGTGCCGCTGCTCCACCACTGCGGCCGCGAGAGCGATCGCCGCCATCGAGTCCCGAGGGCTCGGCTCAGCCAGCACATGGTGAGCGGTGAGGCCCGGCGACTGGGCGAGCACAGCGTCGGCGTGGGCGGCCCCTGTGACGATAATCACGTCATCAGTGAGGGCGCCGAGCCTTTCCAAGGTGCTCTGAAGCAGCGTCGAGCCGGTGCCGAGCAGGTCGAGGAGGAACTTGGGCCGCTCCGGCCGGGACAGCGGCCAGAGCCTGGATCCGACTCCTCCGGCGGGAACTACAGCAGTGAAGCCCTCAATGGGCGCATCCGTCATGGCGACCACATTATGATGAGATTCGATCCACAAGGACTTTTAGGAGAGATGCCGTGCCGTCGTTGCCGACGCTGTACCGCGGCCGCGAAGGCATGTGGATGTGGGTTGTCCACCGTGTCACCGGCGTCGCGATCTTCTTCTTTCTGCTGATTCACATCCTCGACACCGCTTTGGTGCGGATCTCGCCCGAGGACTACAACGACGTCATCGGCTCGTACCACTCGCCGATCTACGGAATTGTCGAGGCGGGGCTCGTGGCGGCGATCATCATCCACGCGTTCAACGGAGTGCGCATCATCCTCGTTGACCGCTGGACGTGGGCGCTGCGCCACCAGCGACTGCTGTCGTGGATCGTGTGGGGCATCTTCGTGGTGCTCATGGCCGGCTTCCTGCCGCGGCACCTCGGCAATGTGTTTGGGGGTGCGTGATGGCTGCGACCGCTCCCGAGCTCAAGCCGATTCCCTCGCGCCGCACCATCGGCAAGGCTCAGCGCTGGTCGTGGATCTTCCAGCGCATCTCTGGAGCGGTGCTGATCGTGCTGATCTTCACGCACCTGTTCTACAACCTGATGATGGGCGACGGCGTGAGCCAGATCGACTTCGCCTTCGTCGCGGGCAAGTGGTCCGCCCCGCTGTGGCAGTGGTGGGCGTTCGCGCTCCTGGTATTGGGACTCGTTCACGGCGGCAACGGCATGCGCATGATCGTCGACGACTACGCCCACGGCCGCGTGCTGCCCCACATCCTGCACTGGGCGCTGCGCCTTTCAGTGCTGGTGCTGATCGTGCTCGGCACCCTTGTGATCTTCACCTTTGACCCCTGCCCCACGGACGTGGACCCGTCGATCCTGCCGGGCTTCTGCGCCGACCTGTGAGGATGAGAAATGGCCGAACACGAGTTTGATGTCGTCATCGTTGGTGCCGGCGGCGCCGGAATGCGCGCAGCCCTCGAGAGCTCCCAGCGCGCGCACACCGCGGTGCTGACCAAGCTCTACCCCACTCGCTCCCACACGGGCGCCGCGCAAGGAGGCATGGCCGCAGCTCTCGGCAACGTCGAGGACGACAAGGTCGAGTGGCACGTGTTCGACACCATCAAGGGTGGCGACTACCTCGTGGACCAGGACGCCGCGGAGATCCTCTGCCGCGAGGCTGTTGACGCGGTGCTCGACCTCGAGAAGATGGGCCTGCCGTTCAACCGCACGGAGGATGGCCACATCGACCAGCGTCGCTTTGGTGGACACACTCGCCAGCACGGCGAGGCAGCCGTGCGTCGTGCCTGCTACTCCGCGGACCGCACGGGTCACATGATCCTGCAGACCCTCTACCAGCAGTGCATCAAGCAGAACGTCGAGTTCTTCAACGAGTACTACGTGCTGGACCTGATCCTCACGGGCGACCCGCAGTCCGCAGCTCCAGGCGAGGAAGTCTCCGTCGCGGGCGTTGTGGCGCTCGAGCTCAGCACGGGCGAGCTGCACACGTTCCGCGCCAAGTCCGTCATCTTCGCCACCGGTGGCGCTGGCAAGGTCTTCAAGACCACCTCGAACGCGCACACCCTCACGGGCGACGGCATGGCGATCGCGCTGCGCGCGGGCCTGCCGCTTGAGGACATGGAGTTCTTCCAGTTCCACCCAACGGGCCTTGCCGGGCTTGGCATCCTCCTCAGCGAGGCGGCTCGTGGCGAGGGCGGCATCCTGCGCAACTCGGAGGGCGAGCGCTTCATGGAGCGCTATGCGCCCACCATCAAGGACCTCGCTCCTCGCGACATGGTTGCTCGCGCCATGGCCAACGAGGTGCGCGAAGGCCGCGGCGCCGGTCCCAACAAGGACTATGTGCTGCTTGACCTCACCCACCTTGAGCCCGCGCACATCGACGAAAAGCTCCCTGACATCACGGAGTTCGCGCGCACCTACCTTGGCGTCGAGCCGTACACCGAGCCCGTCCCCGTCTACCCCACCGCTCACTACGCGATGGGCGGCATCCCCACGACCGTCCGCGGCGAGGTGCTGCGCAACAACAACGACGTGGTCAAAGGCCTGTACGCCGCCGGCGAATGCGCATGCGTCTCCGTGCATGGCGCCAACCGCCTCGGCACCAACTCGCTGCTCGACATCAACGTCTTTGGTCGTCGCGCAGGCATCGCCGCGGCTGAGTACGCGAACGAGGTCACCGCAGCTCCCGCCCTTCCGGCCGACGCTCCGGCCAGGATCGGAGGCCTGGTCGCCAAGTTGCGTGACAGCGTGGGCAGCGGCGGCGAGCGCATCGCCGACCTTCGCCGCGAGCTCCAGGAGACGATGGACCGCAACGTCCAAGTGTTCCGCGACGAGGCGTCGATGACGGAGGCCGCAGGGGTGGTCGCCGACCTCAAGAAGCGCTACGAGAACATCGCGATCCACGACCGTGGCCTGCGCTTCAATACCGACCTGCTCGAGGCGATCGAACTGGGCTTCCTCATCGACCTCGCCGAGGTCGTCATTGCCGGCGCCCTTGCACGCAAGGAGAGCCGCGGTGGCCACTACCGCGAGGACTACCCAACCCGCGACGACGAGAACTTCATGGTTCACACCATGGCCTATGCAGCGTCGGACGGTGTGAAGCTCGACTACAAGCCCGTTGTGGTCACCAAGTACCAGCCCATGGAACGAAAGTACTGAGATGACAGCAGTCGCGGACTCCCCCGCCGCAGTGGGCGCTGTGCCCACGATCGAAGTCACCCTGCGCATTCGCCGCTCCATCCCGGAGGGCAACGCGGAGCACGCCCCGGGCGAGCAGTACTGGGAGGACTTCACGGTCACCGCTCACGCGACGGATCGTGTGCTCGACGCGCTGCACAAGATCAAGTGGGAGCAGGACGGCTCGCTCGCGTTCCGGCGCTCGTGCGCTCACGGCGTCTGCGGGTCCGACGCGATGCGCATCAACGCCAAGAACCGACTCGCGTGCAAGACGCTGATCAAGGACCTGAACCCTTCGCGCCCCATTACGGTGGAGCCCATCGCGGGCCTGCCCGTCGAGAAGGACCTGATCGTGGACATGGAGCCGTTCTTCGCCTCCTACCGCGAGATCATGCCGTTCCTCATCACCACCGGGCCGGCTCCGGAGCGAGAGCGGCTGCAGTCCCCCGCGGACCGCGCCAAGTTCGACGACACGACCAAGTGCATCCTGTGCGCCGCGTGCACCACCGCGTGCCCGGTGTTCTGGACGGACGGCCAGTACTTTGGCCCCCAGGCGATCGTGGGCGCGCACCGCTTCATCTTCGACTCTCGCGACGAGGGCCAGTGGGACCGCCTCGAGGTGCTCAATGACAAGGCCGGCGTGTGGAAGTGCCGCACCGCCTTCAACTGCACCGAGGCTTGCCCGCGCGGGATCGAGGTCACCAAGGCGATCTCTGAGGTCAAGCGCGCGCTCAACACCGGGGAGTTCTAGGACCAAAGGTTTCGCCGAATCAGCCCTCCGGAATCGGCAAGATGAGGCCGCTCTCTGCCACTCCCGTGTCGAGAATGCACAACAGGGTGGCGTTGTCGGTCTGGTTGTAAAGAACTTCGCCAGCAACGTCGCGCCATGTGCGGCCCTCTTGATCTGCAACGCTGTAGCCACCGGCCATCAGGCAGTCGGTGACGGCCCCCGCAAACATGGCATCCTGAACCTCAATCGCGCGTTGCGCGGCTCCCGGGTTTCTCGAATACAACTGCTCGACGGCCGCCGAGTGAGCGCGTGCGCACGAGTCTATAGCTGCTTGGTTGGCGTCGTCGGATAAGGCCGCATTGGACCCGATGACGTAGGTGACGATTGGTTGCCCCGAGTTACTCGTCGTCTCGATGTCGCGTGGGTTCAGTCCCGCTTCTCGAAGACAGTCGAGGTTCGCATAGATCGCCTGTTGATAGTCGTCAAAAGTCACAAAGCCTGTTTCGCCGGCGCGTCGTACTACGTCGCGCTGAGCGTCGGTCAATGAGCTTTGCTGCAGCAGGAGATCGACCTCTTGCTGCGTGAACGCCAAGGGATCCCGTGTAGGGCTGAAGGCATCGGGGGCTGGCGGGGCGACGTGCGCGCACCCCCCGATCGCGGCAAGCAAAGCAAGTATCCAGGGAGCAACTCTCAAGCGTGCACCGCGACTAGAAGTTTTGGCTGCCAACCGAATTGGTCTTCCAAGATCCAAGTGTGCACGCCACGGGCACTCCCGCTGGCACGGTGCAGCCGCGGTAAGCACGCAGCTGGGAGCTCGAGACGTTCTGCGCATACACCGCAAAACTTCCCGCGGGGATTGACGTTGTCTTGGTGGGATAGGTGTCCCACGCGGACGCGCCGGTTGGCCAATTGCGAACCGCCGCCTTGAGTTGCGCACATCCCTGCGCATCGGTGAACGTAGCCATTATCTGTGTAGGTCCTGGCAGGGTTATTGAACCGTAACTCTGACAGTCGTTGTTTGCGCTTGCTTGGCTCGCAACTGTAAGTGAAACTACGAGAGCGCAGACCCCTGCCAACGCCAGTAACGTGTTGCGACGCCTCACTCGCCCCCTCCCCATCGGACCTGCGACGCCGCTACGACGCCGCTACGACAGACACTAGGGGTGTGTGAAGTCGCTCGCAACCGGAATGACGTGCTAGAAACCGCTGGCCCCCGCCGCTAA
>JGI12383J13903_1000764_pt1 | contig 20356 bp, 15 predicted proteins | sample Passage237B_FD_13903 | JGI IMG/M metagenome (IMG submission 13903)
CTGACAAAAATTTAACTTTGCATTGAGGATTGATTGATCAGCGGACAGTCATAAATTGTCCGACTATGAAGAGTGTCAGATTAAATACTGTTCAGTACACAAAAAAAGATAATAGAATAATCTTACACCAATAAATTCTTTTAACATGAGATACAATCTACTTTATGTAAATCCATTAATACCTCCGCAAAAGTAAGCACCTTTTTAAAGGTTGCCTATTTCCCCTCCTTCTCAATACCAAAATAGCCTCTCGTTTGAACGGGGCTATTTTTCGTAATCATATAAAGCCGTAGATCAGATAAATCTCTGTCGGGGGACAGGACATGTAAATAGCCCATCCACAGACAAAACAAAAATTACATCCTAAGAAGACTCTTGCCGGCATGTATACTACTGCCTAAAAGAAACTAGTTCAATGCGTTACTTCTTACCCATCCTTCAGTACCATCTTTGGTCCTTACCCAATAATGTCTTTTCTTGGTTGAAATCAGCCCCAGATCAAAAATATTTCCAGGTTTATTCTTATCTAAAATCACGACAGGATCTCCCGCCCGAAGGTTTTTTAGCACCGATTTATCTTCTCCCCGGAGTTTTCCTGCCTCCCTCATTGTCGTAAACCTGGTCACCTTGCCACGAACAGACACCATTTTACCCTTCAGATTCAGCGCAACAGACGGTAAACTACTAAGATCCAAAGGAGTAGCAGGAGCCACATTGCCTCCTCTGGCCCCGAGTTCATTTTTCATCCATTTTTCTCTAAGATCATATACCTTTTCTACTGAATCATTAAATTCCTGAAATTCAAATTTACCCGGATTTCTACTATTCTCAGTTTCCTGATTAGACTGATAAAAATCGCTGATAGATGTCTTTCGTATCGAACCAGGATCGTTAGGATCACGCACCTCCAGGTCCGTTCCATCTATTGCTTCAATTACTGACCAATGGTTAAACAAATGCTTAAATGTTGATAGTTTAGGATAACTACTTCTAAGGTTGTATGCATCAAATGCAGAATATCCCATTACTACCCCTTCACTCCCAGTCGCCCTCAGTTTAGATGTAAAGTCACGAACGTCTGTAAAGTCAATCACATTAACTGTAAGCCCCAAAAGCTTTCCAACTAAAGCAAGATTGGCTGCATCCATAAACTCTCCGACAAAAGTCCCGACATCATTACCTGTTCTTAACAATAATTCCAGTAATAAATCCCTTTTAGAAACTACCTCCGGATCAACCCCCGAAATAGCCATACCTAATGAATAAAGGCCGCAAGTACCTCCTGCTTGTTGATAGTCTCTAATGTTCGATCTCGTCATTAACTGAATTGGCTGTGAAGAGCCTGATGCATTCAAGCTCTTTTTTGGAAACATCTGAAGTCCTGAGGCTCCACTGTCTTGCTTAAATCGCTGTACCGCCATTTGCCCCATCACATCTGCTTCTCTCTCCAGCCCTGCATCATCATTAATGTTCACCTGCCCTTTCATCTGAATGGTTGGCTTCACCCTTCCCTGCTTCTGCTGCACCACATGCCAGGCCTCATGCGGAAGATGCTTTTCCTGGCCTGAAGCAACATGAATATCTGTTCCCTGAGCATAGGCGTGAGCTTTCATCTGAGCGGGCCTGGCGGAGTTGTAATGCACCTTTACATCGTCCATGGACATTCCGGAAAGGTTTTCAATACCGGATTTCAGGTCAGACGGCAAACCAGTATTGTTACTCTTAGACGGGGAATCCTGCTTTAGTTGTATATTTTCCTTTTCTTCTTTTTTTTAACTGAACAGCGGCAGAATCATAAGTCATGGAATGCATTACGCCATTGCCATATCCGTTATTCTGAAGATGATCAGCACCTGTTGCAGCGAGCTTTCCATATTCCAATAACTGTATAGTGGACCTGGAAGACTGGCTGTTACTTCTCTGATAAGAGGTCTCTTTAGGAGTTTTTTCTGAAGCCATACCTATTGTGGGTTTATGTATTAACAATTTTCCATTAAAGCCCATTGCTTCCATTAACATCCATCCACTCCAATCACCTTCTCTTGAAACAGGCTCTGCTTGTAATTATAATCAACTCCTCTTTGCCAACTTCCATTACCCCAATAGGACACTTTTAATCGGGGCTATTTAGCAACATAACTCCTTGCTTTTTCTCTGAAAAAATCAAAAACTTCTTTAAACACTATTGGACGACAGTACTCTGCTCTTCAATCCGATAGTAAGCACGTAAAAGACAGCTATTCTATTCTATACACTTCCTGTATTTCGACCAGATAGGGACCGTTTAATCTTGAAATGACAGCATACTTTTCAGGAATTGAGTCTGTATAAACAACTCCTTTAATCACCACCTGATTCTGAAAATAGTTCTGCAAACCATTAAAATCCAGCTTTGATGCGTCTTTAAAACTTCCTATATATACCAACGAAGAATCTTCCAACTGTAATCTCACCGGTACTCTTTTCACCGGATCTGAATCTAAGAGATTTCCCCTCACCTCCACCAGTTTTCCGTCCTGCTTTTTTAGTTCTTCTGAGGTTGTAATTTGTTTATCCATCTGGCTTTGGCAATTATAGAATATAAAACACACTAAAAAGAAACAATACGTTCTCATAACAGCTTTATCCTGCTAAACTAATTAGAAAAATACTTATTCAATATCCATCCGGTTTTCCCTGCATGAACACCACCTGTTACCTCTACCTTTCTCCAGTTAACACCCTTTCTCAACGTTTTTACGTTGGTTCCGGATGGCAGCTTTTCTATAATATCATACTTGGCAGGATCTCCTACCAAATGTACATTAGGGGTATTGATGGTTCCTATGATCAACTCAGAATTTTCCACGACAAAGGTGGTATACTTGTCTCCATGCCCTCCCAGTTCTTCTCCATTATGGTAATGAAAATCCTGTTTCTTGCTTGCCGGTCCCAGCAATACATAATACCAGCCTGTATCTCCGCCTGAATTTCCCGCAAAATTCTCGATCGTCATATCATCATCCTTGCTATTGAAAATCACTGTGGCGAAGTGAAAATTCCATGCATCTCCCCCTCTGAAATCAAAAAAATCTGCATCGCTGTCGGTACCAATTGTAAGCCCCTGGCCAACTTTGGCTCTTGCATACCCATTGATTCCATATTTCTTACTTATCCTGTCCTGCTCACTCTTTGATAGTTTGTAAAATGCATTCATGGCATCCAGTCCTGAAGAATGGCTTTGCTTAAACTCATTTTGCATAATTCGCAGGTATATATCAGATTCCATGTCACCTGTAGTGGAATTGATTCCATGTCCAGCCCGATACAACGATTCCCTGGTGTAATTTTCAGTTCCTTTTTCACGTGTGACACCAACGAACTTATCATTTTTAATACCAACCCCCTCCATCGCTGCCGTACCGCAGTCAGCAGTGAGAGTTGCGCCTCCTCCGGTATCCGATTTTGCTTTTACTTCTTTCAGTTTTTTAATTGTCCTGCCATCATTGGGGGCTTTTCCCGAAATTTCAGAAGCGCCAGCCTCCAGACGAATTTTCGAATTCCGGTTTTTCAGAATATCGTTTGCTTCCGTAATTTTTGACTGTTCTGCCCATGCCTGCTTGGTATGATTTTTTGCTGCAAGGGTTCCATCTTCAGCTACTGCCAGGTCATCTCCCAGAGGGTTTTTCCAGCCTAATGACAGATCTTTATTCTGATCGTCTTTAGAATACAGAGAGTATCTCTGAACAGTATTGGTGACAGAGGTATAGTGGTGTTGGACATCCGACTTTTCCCCCTTTGTAGTTAAGGCTTTTTGTCCCATCTCATCGGCTTCTTTTTCCAGAGAAGAGTCATCGTTTACTGACGTACCTTTCAACTGTGTAGTGGGCTTTACTCTGCCCTGCCTTTGCTGGACTATATGCCAGGCTTCATGTGGCAAATGCTTTTCCTGTCCCGGTGCCAGATGAATGTTATTTCCCTGAGCGTAGGCAAGAGCATTTAATTGAGCGGGGCTGGAGGAATTATAATGTACGTTCACATTGTCCATGGAAACTCCGGAAAGGCTTTCAATTCCTGACTTTAGTCCGATGGGTATTCCTGATGTAGTACGAACGGAGTTTACAGTTGCTTCCTCACCTCCTCTTTTCATCTGCACAGATTCCTCTTCCTCATCTTTCATCATCTGAGCTGGCTCCTCTTCTTCTTCCTTCATCATCTGTGCTGGTTGCTCTTCTTCCCGACTTTTGGTTTGCACTGCTCCAAACGCTTCCTGCGCAACTTTTCTTTGTGCTGTTATGAAACTACTGTTATGAATGGAATCCTGAATAGCTTTACCTTTACTCGTCACAGCACTATGCTCCATTGTATCCAGCATTTTTCGCTGCAAAAGAGCTTGTGGCCTGCTATCCTTTATATTGACAGATGTCAGCGAGGAGTTATTATCCCTGGCTTGCATGTCTTTCGATTTAGGAGCATGTAACTTCATAAAGCTCTTAGTTGAGTGAATTTTATAAATAAGTAGAAATAGCTATTTAATTTCCATTTACACTAGATACACACAGGAAAATATTTCCTTTATTGTGTTGACATCTGGTTTTAAATGTCTATGACGATAGATAACCAATTTCTGTTAATCCTAAAATTCTGCAAATTCTGATTCAGACTACCTTCCTCTGTTACGTGGTTTTACCATCTTTGATTAATTCTTTCCGTATTCCTGCAAGGATATCTTCCTGTAAAATGATGTGATTTCCTCTGCTTAAAGCCTTCAGTCCACAAAACCTGAGAACGTTCGTAATGGCTCCTCCGGAAATATCATAACTTTTAGCGATATCATGAAGATCTACTTTATCAGAAAGACAGAAAGGGCCGTTTAATGCATTTTCCCATAACTTCATCCGAAGTTCGAAAGACGGCATGGGAAAATAAATCATCGACTGAAATCTTCTGGCAAAGGCATCGTCAATATTGGACTTTAAATTGGTTGCCAGGATAACCACCCCGGGAAAATCTTCTATTTTCTGAAGCAAATACGATATTTCCTGATTGGCATACCGGTCTTTGGAATCTTTTGTAGCTGTCCTTTTACCAAACAAAGCATCTGCCTCATCAAAGAATAGTATCCAGTTTTTATTTTCTGCAAGATCAAACACATTGGACAGGTTCTTTTCGGTCTCTCCTATGTATTTTGAAACAACCATGGAAAGATCTATCCTGTACACATCCATGTTGTTTGATTTACCGAGCAGCGAAGCTGTCAGGGTCTTACCAGTTCCTGGAGGGCCATAAAACAAAGTTCGGTACCCTCTTTTTATTTTTTTACCGATATCACCTGTATTTAGCAATACCTGTCCATAATTAATCCAGTTATTGATTTCCTCTACTTCTTCCAGAACATCATGATTCAAAACCAGATCCTGCCAATCCATTTTTGTTGAAAGCAGGGACGCCGGGAATGACGGACTGAAATCCGGCCTGTAGGTCTCACCTGTTGTAAGAAAGCTTAAAAGTTCCTTGGAAACGTTTAACGACTTGCTGAAAAACGGATCGCTTTCATTCCTGCTTTCTAATACAATAATCTGATGTTTTCTAAGGTAGCCGGTCTCATTCAGAATTTTCTGCAAGTTAAATCTGGCAATCAGATCATTCCCTGCGACTATGAAGGCTGCTGTTTCTGCAGTGGGAAGAAATCCGTTATGAATACCTCCCCTGGTGCCTCCGAATTCTGTAAATTCCCGGTTATAGATAGAATTTTTCGAAAAGAAAACATCTAGTACCTGTGGTTTTACATGAGGAATAAGGGCCAGAATCAGTATCAATCGTTCTATGACTCCCATGTTGTAATGACGAATCAGAAAATAATAATTGGAAGTATCTTCTGAAAGGTCCGGGGCCTNCGGAAAAATATCCCCAAAGGCATTATCACCATTGAAATAACCTTCAATTCTTTTTTTTACGACACATTCAAACCAGGCAATCTCTTTACTCAGGGAAACAGCATTCTTTTCTAAAACGGACAATTCCATAAAATACGTTAGGTTACACTAAAAATGCTGAACGAATAGAATTTAAAAACTTCCCTGCAGCTTATCGTATTGATTCCAACGTACCTGCCCGCTGCAATTAAGAAATGATAGAAGCACAAAATACAAAAAAATCAATCAAAAACAATATAACGCGCTGACTAAAAGCAAACTACAATTCAACCTCTGCTTTAACAACGACAAACAAACATGTTACAACATTATTTCTGCACAACATTTCTGACTATAGGATATAAAAACAGAGGGAGCCAAAGCTCCCTCTGAACAATCGTTTGGGTTGGTAGTGTACTAAACCATCTTTTTGAAATTTCTAATGATAAAATACTCCTATTACTCTACAATCACTTTCTGCGTTACCTGACCATGCTCCGTCTCAATAAGCAGAATCAGCAGACCTTTTAACTGAGTTTGTATTGGGCTTTCAGCCTTATGTGTCTCTTTATTACCAAGAAGATCTGTAACTGTAACAGAGGTAATACCTTCTGCATTGGCAAAATTTATTATTCCATCTGAACTAACAGTAGGATACGCATAAACTTTATTCGCGGAAGCTCCATTCATAGTTATATTAAACCCTTGCTCTTCTGCAGTGATGCCAAACTCATCCGCACGGGCTCCAGGGCCAATATAATCGAACAGATCATAGGAAGGCCAGGAGGTTACCTGGGTCAGTCCTGCTTCAATTGCATCTTTCATAATAAAACCACAAGGATCATTATTCGGCTGGTCGTTAACAATTACTGCATAGCTTAATCCGTTCGCTAGTTCCACAAGGTAAGATCTTGAAGCTCCTGCACAACCATTGTGGTTCTGAAGATTTCCTGAAACGCTCCATCCAAATCCATACCAAGGGTATAACGATGTCCCGGTTGTCATTGTAGTATGACTGGCTGTGGTTAAAATATCCGAAGGAACAGCGGAACCATCCACTCTGATAAGAAACTTTAACAAATCTATCGGACGAGCAACCCAACCTCCAAAACCTCCCCAAAGCCTAAGGTTCATTGAATGATGAGGAGTATATCGCATCTCTCCTGAAAGAGGTACGCCGTTCGCCTGTCCCACATACATGGTATTTCCAATTCCACATTTGTTCAATACATTGTCTCTGATATAAATCTCATAATTTAATCCACTTACCTGCTCTATTATTCTTTCCAGAATAAAATAGTTGGTATTGGAATATTCAAAAGCCACACTGGTATCTGTAAGAACAAGATCGTTGGCTCCCAGCAATACCACCATAGCATCGTCGGGCGTTTTGCTTGCATCCCAGAACACAGACTCTCCATTACATGTTCTCAGTCCTGAGGTATGATTTAGCAAGTGACGTACCCGAATCCTGTTCAATGAAGGCTTATCCGGAGGCGTTGAATATTTTGACCCCAAAATACCATTAGGACCAAATACCAACGCCTCTTTGGACAAAAGTCCCTTCTGGATAAGTGTCATGATTCCAACAGCTGTTAAAGGCTTTGATACACTCATGATACGGCCAGAATGATTAGGCGACATTTCTTCATTTGTGGAAGAATTGGCTTTTCCATATCCTTTCGCAAATACAAGTCTTCCGTTTTTGGCAACAGCAATTGAAAGGCCTGTAACAGCCTGACTGCTCATATAATTATTTATGGCATTTTCTATTTTAGAAATATCATTTCCTGGAATGCTGGTATTCGTCCAGAATCCATTCATCTTTATAGTCGTACCGGAGGTAAAAACATTTAGCAACTTAGGTCTGTAACCTGCGTAGTAATGATTATCATAAACATTTTGAAAGTTTATGGCAGATTCATTATGACGTGCAGACCAGGACGGAGTACTGGTTTTCTCCCATACAGCGGCAAACAGATCTGTTCCGTTTTTATTATACCCGGTAATCGATTTCAGAACAAATCCCTGACTGGTAAAGGTGTTAAAGTCGGCCTGATATTGTGATGCAGTTAAACCGTGTCTGGCAACCCAATCCACTCCACCAGTAACTTTTTCCCAAACACAGGCGAAGTTTACCTCCCCATTTACGACATAGGCACTAATAGACCTGGGGCGAAACCCAAGAGGACCATAAACATCAAAAATAGCCTGGTATTGTGCTGCAGTAAGATTATAAACTGAAAACCAAACGTCTCCCGTTTGCATTTCCCATATTGCTGTAAACTTAGGCACCCCTCCTACGATATAAGCTGATACCAGGGTTTGTCTGTATCCCTGGGCTGTATAAGTATTTATGGCAGTCTGATATTCTGCTGCTGTCATTGAATGTTTGCAAACATAAGCCGGACCGGATATATTTTCCCAAATAGCCACATACTTTTCTGCTCCATTTTCTGTATACCCGTTTACATAAGTGGGCCGATACCCATTAGACGTATAAAGGGTGTACAACGTTTGGTACTGCGCCGGGGTTAGTCCATACCTGGCAACATAGGCCTGGGCCAAAAGAGCTCCAGACAGCAATGTAAAAAAAACATACACAACAATAAATTTGTGCATGCACCTGAAATTTGTGTTCATTTTCATTTGTATATATTTATGGTTAATAATTTCTATACACCCAAAGTCCTCTGCTATCATTTAGCAATTATGACAGAAAGTAAAAATGCCTTTTAAAAAACGTTTTTAATGTATAACAAACAATTGTAAAAGTCAACTACCTAAATTACAATATCACAACTATATACACCGTAACTTTACCAATTGCCTAAATCAAGGCAATTGGATATTTTTTTCATGGTATTCCATGGAGCTGGTAACTAAAGTTATAGCGAGGTTGTCTGAATCAGGATTTACAGGATTTTAGGATTAACAGGATTAGACACCACAACAATATTCACAGCAACTTTACCGATTTCCTATTTCAAAACAAAAGAACATCTCTTCCTAAAATTCCATGAAAGTTCATAGCAGAGATTATTATCCAATAGTGAAAGACGTATTAAGTATCCTGCCCGTCATATAGTTTCATAGCTTTCCTCCATTTTATTATATACCATATACATGTAAGTACTTTCTCCAAACCAAAATAGCCCCGTTTTTATCGGGGCTATTGATCAAAACGTGTATTTTCTTCATTTTCCCATGCTGAAACCGCAAGTCTTTAAACTTACTTCATTTGTAGCCTAAAATTAGATAAACGTAAATCAAAGAGGCTTAAGGAAGGCGCACTTAAACAAGAACTTATTCTATTTTTTCATAGATCAACACGAGATCCTTTCCATGCATAACGAATAATCAGGCAAAGAAGAACGACTTCTAAAGCTGCTCCAAACACCATGTGCATCCACGCCTCTCCAGCCAGGTTAAACAATGTATAAGGAATATAAACCATAGCTACGATTATGTTTGTTATGCAATTTATTTTAGCAGGAAGGATTACGGAAAAGAAAATCATCAGTGTCGGAATGGATACTGAAACAAGCGCAGCCAAAAGAAATCCCTGAGTAATATCAAATACAAACACTTTCCCTTTCAAAATATCATCTATCTTACCTGGCATATATAAGGCGAAATAGTCCACATATATATAGAGAAACATAAAACTCGTCCACAGTGCAGCCAGTTTTACTCTCAGGCTTCCTATGATGTCTTCCATTGATTAAGGTGTGTTCATAATTCCAATTAAAAATTAAACCCAAAATGTAATCCTGGTTCAAAAGGAAAATAGTTAGGCCATCTTTTCTCCACTACTTTAAATGATTCCGGCACATTCGTTCTTACGGGCCAATAACTTAATCCCATAGAAGGCTCGAAAAAGAAACGTTTTTTGAAAAACTTAAGATGGTAACCCAACCGGAACGTCAGATACAAAGTATAGCCGTTACCGAGCTTTTTATTATCCTCATCCAGATACTTTTCAAACGCATTCAAAGCATGAACGGCTGTATATACTCCTTTCCACCAAAAACGCTGGTATGCCAAGGTAGGTGCAAGAATACGCGCATGTCCGGGATAGTTGAGTCCCGGCGCATCAAATGACGGTCCCCAGGGGATTCCTATTGACCAGGAATAAATAGATCTTTTAAATTCGAATGAAACAACATTTTTTGGTGTTATCCGATATCCAACATTTAGCTGAATAAACTCAGGGGGATTAACTTTGGAAAAGTTTCCAAACATAAGAAATGTACTTCCAACAAACCACCTTTTGTAGGTCTCCTCTTGTTTGACATCCTGTGCATTGACCTGTAAACCACTTGCCAACACCAGGGCAAGTCCAATCCATAATATCCTCTTTTGCATACCTTTTTAAGTTTAATTTAAAACGATACAGCAAAAATAGATGGGCGGGATACATCCAATCGTTCACTTAAGTTAAGAAATACACCTCAACTTTTATTTTTATCAGTAATTCTTGCTCTTAGTCTGCTTAACGATTGTGGTTTTATACCCAGATAACTTGCCAATTGATGTTGCGGCACTCGTTGAACAAGATCAGGTCTTTTTTGCAGCAAGTTCAAATACCGCTGCTCAGGGGAAGAAATCTTAAACGCATCAAAATCAATACGCTCTTTAACTAACAATTCCTCTGATAATGTTCGGCACAGGGCTTCAAACCTCGGGAATTTGCTGTTTATTTCGACTTCCATATCGGTAGTTGAAACAACCATTATCGTGTCTTCTACACAACTTACATAATATTCAGAGGGTGTTTTGCTTACGACACAATGGGGTGTCAGAACGTCCATTTCGGTATAGAAAGCAGTAGTTTTTTCCTCACCTTCCAAAACATAATAGGTCCGAATACAACCTTTTAGAACAAAATAGCTATTCTTTGTGTAGTGTCCTTCCTCGAGTAAAATCGTCCCTTTTTTTACGGATTTAAACAGGTCCAAAGAAAAGATTGCGTTCTCCTCCTCCTCCGTCAGAGTGACGTATTTTGATAAAAAACTCAACAGTATGTCTCGCATTGTTTTATTGTACTCAGTAGTGTTTATTGAAAAAACACTTTCTTAACCGAAATACCAGTACTTGTCTCTACCCTTACAAGGTACAATCCTTTAGCTTCTATACTAAAATGGATACAAGTATTTGTACCATCAACTTCTTTTGTTTTTATTATTTGTCCATGAATATTCGATATTACTACATTTTTTATATTTTCTCCTTCAATAGAAAGCAGACCATTTGTTGAAATTACATTCCACTCTGATGGTAACACTTTTTTATGTGTTACAGTGATTATGCCTGAATATTCAAACGCACCCAAGTCGGGTGCATTCCCGGTAAAGGGCAACCCGATATCCTCCCCTTTGTCAATTGCGCGGCTTCCTGCCGTCAGCTTCAAGAAATCCACATCGGGCAAACTGCCGTCAGCCATGCGCGGGCCTAACGCCCCCTCTATCATCGAAAGGTCTGCGCCCGTAATAGTCATGCTCGGGTCATCAACACTCAGGAAATCCGATTCATTCAAATCCAGATTCAAGTTCCACGTATTGTTTTCGCCACTGGCGTTTTCGCCACCGATACGAGAAAGTATGTTCGGGTAGGCAATGTTGTTTTTCAAGACATGGACTTTGTCGCCCGTCAACACGGCAACTGGGGCTGTTTCTCTACCAAGAGAATCATAGGTTGTAGACGCCATATTAAAGGAACGATCTCCATTTTTGTAGGAGGTATTGTTGAACCATCTGCTACCAACGCTGGTGTAGTTTGCATAAAAACCTGAGGCCTTATTTTTCCACGCGACGCAATATTTGATGAGATGGCGCCCTTTGCCAGTCTTGCTTTCCCCCATCTTAAAGCCATAACCGTTTCCGCTTGGTGGCATTTTGGTTCCATAATCGCTGTAGCCATTACCCATGGCATAACAGTTCTCCACAATTACTGGAAATTCCTGATTAATAAAATCAAAACCATCATCGCTGTTCCACCAGGCACGACAACCATAGAACTTGGTGGTATCGCCACTCTCCTGGTAATGCACGCCAAAACCGTCAGCATTTTCACCATCGCCCTGGCGACCATAAGGGTCATAGTTGTCATGGGCATCGCAGTTCAAAAAGTAATGACCACCGCCGTTAGCACGCCCGTCGTTGACGAAGAATCCCGGACCACTGTTGTGGTGGCTATCAATTTGTTCCAGGAAGATATGCTTGCTATAAAGAATATAAATACCAGAATTTGAATTATGCTTCATGGGAACGCCCCGAACCTCAAACCCTTTCAGGTGCAGGTATTTTGCTTCGACCACGATTGGCGAAGTATACTGTACACTTGCGATGGTACCATCGTAATGGTCGTACCCCTCCCCAATCAGGAGGTTTGATCCGTCAAAAATCGGTCGTTCTCCAGGATACGCGAGGTAATGGATGCGCTTGTCATCGCTTTCACCACTCGTAGTCAAGTGAATGCCCGCCGATATGTTGTAAGTCTTGACATAAATCGTATCGCGAAGGTAATAGACGCCGCCACGAATCCATACGGTATCGCCCGCCTTCACGACAGCGTTGGCCTTATTGAGTGTCGCGAAGGGCTGTTCCTTTGAGCCCACATTGTCGTCACTGCCATTAACATCCACATAATAAACATGGGTTTGTGCAAACAATCCAGCCATTCCAACCAACAAAGCACCTAATACGGAATAAAATATCTTCATCTAATTTAAAATTACTGTTTATACTATTTCTACTTTAACAGATTTATTGTTTTCAGGGTAACGGTTATTTCGTACAATGCCTCAATGAGTTTTTGGAAACTCTACTTTTAAATGGTCCTATTTTGGGGAAGCTTACATTTTACTTAGAAACAAACATATCTACGACAACACATTATAAGTTGTTACTTTTCAAAACAATTCAAACTTAATTTACCAAACACCGAAATATAGTTCAACAAAATACCAAACACTAAATATTTCACTGCAACAATAGTCTCCACCCTTATAAAATTCCCAAAAAACAAAAAGGCCGAATACAACCTCACCTATCCTCAGCTGTATCCGACCTCAAATAAAAAACATTGAAATCCTCTTACTTGTCTCCCTTCAATCTTTCAATCTCCTTCTTCTGCATCTCTACCAACTCCTCCAACAGCTTTATCTTATCCTCATAAAGCTTTTGCATTTGCTCAGGCATGGAGAAATTATAAACCGGATTATTATTAGTATTTACCCCTGCCGGGTTCATACTATTGTTCATGCTATTGATAAGGTTAAAAATCGTTTTCTCATCAAAAGCCAAAAGATCCTGCACAGATACCTTCAATACCCTAGCTATTTGTTCCAGCCTTTCCGGGCTTACAGAAACCTCATCGGTTTCAATCTTGCTATAGCTCGGCTGGCTGATGCCTAAGGCCTCGGCCATGTATTCCGGTTTTAGTCCTTTCAGTTCCCGGACCTTCTTTATTTTATTTCCTAGCATCAACATAACTCTTTATTTATTAACCAGATATCTGCGTTATAAGATATTCCAATATTCGAATAGTTTATTCTTGCAAAGAAAAAAATACCGCTTATTTTTGATCCTATATACAAAACTAATAAAATCAGCCATATATGGAAAATTCAGTCCGGCCGTCAAAAGTGGCAGAACCGTCTGAAATCTATTTTTACACCTATAAAAACCAGCTAGCAATGAAACCAACAACCGGCGTGCTCTATGTAGACAGTGAGCAACACAACCTCAATGCCTTTCGTGCTTATTTCAGGGAATTTAAGGAATATACCATTCACCTGTTCCGAACGGGTATCGATGCTGTCTTTGCCCTGCATACCGAAAAAATAGACCTGATCATCGCCGACCAGCCCAGGCCGGAGGTAACAGGTTTTGAATTTGTGAGTGCCGTCCGGTTTAAAGGTTCGCCTCCACCCATCATCGTACTTACAGTGCACCCGGACACCTCAGTACTCGACCTGGCCCTGCAGGAAGGTTCGCTTTTCAGATACCTGGAAAAGCCTGTTAATTTCGAAAAACTGCATGCGGTAATGAATGAAGCAAAAGTGCAAATGCTAAACAGGGCAATGTAGCACAGGGAAAATCTAGAAGACTTTAAAAAGTCCCTTTTCCGTGTCTTCTTACTTCAGAACAAACATCTCAAAAACGGCCTGTGAGCCTGCACAGCCCGTTTTTTTTTATTATGTCAGGATGGGGAATCCGGAGTTGCTTTTTATAGCCTCAGACTCTTCGCAGGGCTCAAAATGTTATATTCGCAATAAGTAAAAGCTTATCAATATTCACATCCTTTCCTTTCCAAAGTATACAATTATATCTTTTTACGCCATACCTTGAGCTAAATCATAGATAGGTCGAAACACAATCCTGAAGGGATTGAATATTTATAGTAAACCTACGTATCGTTTTTTGTTCGACCCCTTCGGGGTCGCATGTCAATTACTACCAAATTTCTATAAACATTGGACCTCTTCGAGGTCCTGGCCACTTTCGGGTAAAAACACCAAAACCACCGGCTAAACGCTTTTCTATTCCGAACTACTGAGGGCTTGACTCTAACCAATTCGAATAAAGAACGCTTTTCGTTTATACCTGACGGCTTTGATGAACAATAGGAAACAAATGAAGACTTCAGATAAATACCTCACCCTAAATCCCTCTCCTTTAGGAGAGGGACTTTACTGCATGGTACATTCTTTACATAACTATTTATACAATCCCTTTTTCGTAGAATGTTCCCTTCTCCTTTAGGAGAAGTGTTAGGGATGAGGTGCTTCAATAAACAAACGAGGACTTCAGATAAATACCTCACCCTAATCCCTCTCCTAAAGGAGAGGGACTTTACTGCATGGTACATTCTTTACATAACTATTTATACAATCCCTTTTTCGTAGAATGTTCCCTTCTCCTTTAGGAGAAGGGTTAGGGATGAGGTGCTTTCAATAAACAAATGAAGACTTCAGATAAATTATGTTACTTTTTAACATCTTTGCCCGGTACGGTCGGTTTCAATATCCTTTCAAGCTCCTTCACATCCGGATACCTTGCCGGCTGTACTTTAGACAGGGTTTCAAAAACAGTATTTAAACTTTTACCCTTAAGCGTATTCAGAGCATCAATGGATCTGCTGATATCCTTTCTTGCCTGACGGTCTTTATCACTTAACTCACCGAGATGCTTTAAGACTGTAACAATATTGGCATAATGTTTTTCACTGAGCGGCTTGTCTTTGTCCTTAAGAATTTCCGGAGCGTCTTTAAATAAGGCAATGGCAGCCTGAGCGACTTCCTTATTCTTCAGTGCCAGCTGAAGGTAAGAGCTGTTTCGCTGAGCAAGCGCCCACCAGGATTCCAGTCCCTGGTATTTTCTAAACTCATTGTCTCTGAAAGCGTACAGTGCATTAAGACTATTCCGGGAGGAAGATTTTCCAAATAAGGAATCAAAAACATCTTTCACCACATTCGCCGGACAACTTGCCTGTTCTACCGCAGACACATTTCCGAATAATTCCCAGTCTCCATTGTCGTTTTTCCAACGTACATTTAGTGGAATCGGGCTTTGCTGCAACAGCTCATCTCCAGAAAACTTAAACACCTCCGTTCCAATTTCATCATCCGCATTGAGAATACTCCAGATATTTTCAAAGGCATTCTGCTGATTCCTGATGGCCTGTTTAATTTCGCTCGAAATTTTTTCATTCATCGCCTTTATCTCATCCTTTGTAATATCAGTTTTAGTAAAGCCCAACGTCGGAATAATATTGTTCAACGCCGACTGAACTCCTGCATTCAACGCTGCATGCCCTGCCTCTGCCCCATCATCGGACACATTATCTTCTTCCATTAATATCACGATAGCTCCTGCCACAGCAGGTACATCCTCTATACCAAGAGCTTTCGCACTGTCTGGCACAGGGATGGGTGTTATGGTGAATTCCTTTAAACCAATCGCAGAAGGTATTGATACAGTATCCCCTGCATCTACATCCGAATCACCCAAATTGCCATGACTGCCGGGAGTGGTAAAAATAGTGGCTGTACCCTCCAGTTTTAATGCTTCATTTAAGCGACAGGTAGTTCCGTCAATCTTAAAAAAAACTGTCCATAAATAGGGTTCTGCATTTCCCCATCCATCCGCTTCATCATGGCAATGAAGACGATCAAAATGAAATTTAACGTTTAGATTACTTCTCATAAAAAAACGGAATTAAAAATTACTATTTAACAAACCCTTTATTTTTTGTAAAAAACTGAAATATTTTCCCATTTATTGTGTTGCAATCCTTATTGGATGTATCCAATTGACCTTAAAAAACCAGGGTAATCCGATTGCTTTCGATGAAACACATGTACCGCTGCAAAGCCTATTGCCGTTCTGTGCCGGTAGTTCATGAAGTTAAGTTCAGAAACCCCAAGTTCATCTTTGGCCATTTTCATAGCACGTCTTGAGATGCCACCTGTAATGGCAGAGACTGGTCCCATCATAATTCCGGGATTAAAGGTTGCATTGATTTCATTCCTTACAGTATCTGTAAACTGGTCACTATGCGACGTAATGTATGTTTCCACGATAGACTGCTCAAAACGTACCATTTGAAGATCAAACTCAAAACAGCTAATTTCTCTTGGATGCACCACACATGGAGAATTGTTTACAAAAGCAAACGGAAACCTAAAATCTGGTGAAAACAGTAGGCAATAAATTACAAACATATTATCTTCAAACAGAATCCGGTTTATTTCCGAAAGAACATTTATGGTTTCACTGCTCAACACCAAAGACCGGACAATTCCCTCCGCTGCGCCCAGGGCAGCCCAGGTAGTTACAGCAGTGGTTGCATGAAAAAACTTTATATCTCTTAAGCGCCTGTCGGGTATAGATGTATATTCAAACACATAAGACATAAAGTCATAATAAGCATGCCTTTGTCTGATCGATGTAAACTCACTAGCCCTCCTTCCCCTTGTAACATTCAGACAGGCCACACAGAAGGTATTGCTCCGTATGAATGAATCCGGAAAAGGTCCGGGAGACCTGTACGAAAGCCTAGAATATGCCAGCCTGTCGCCTATGTACCAGTCATAAGGACCTAATGAAGAATCAGGATTTCTTTCCATTGCTACAAATTAATAAGTGGGCAAATTCGAATCATTTTGTAAATAAACCAGCGTTGTAGGAAGTACCACCTCCCATGCTGTACCTTCCGGAGTTGCATCTCCTAAATCATCCGTTTCATCTCTTAATTCTTCGGCCAGTGACAGGAACAAAGGATCGTTTAATCTCGGAGGTTCCCCTCCTTTCCAGATGGCACCATTGTTTTCCAGGAAGTACATTACTGCATCGTTATAGGCTGGGTGTACAGGAACCACTACTCTTGCGGACCCTGCCTGAAGAAATTTGGTAAACAAAGGATCGGTGTCGTAAATACTGGATTTGTGCATCCACTGACTCTTTCTTGACCAGAAGTAGGGATAGAAAAGATAGGTAAGGTTTTCCCACTCAAATGCCTGCTCAAAAAACTGAATGGTCTTGCCTTCTTCTATGGCATCGAAGATGTCAAAGTCCGGGGGATTTGTTCCATCATCTTTCATGGCATCAAACGATCCGAACAAATAAGTATCCATCAGTAGCTTTACACATTGCTTCTTAAGTTCTACCCGCTCAATCTCTCTGTTGATTCTGGGGTTTTGTCCTGCAATGGCAACACCCTGTTGTATTTCCTGAGCAGCAACCTTATCTTCATACTCCATTTGCAAGGCTTTGTAGGCATTCATGATTTTTTCAAAAGTTTCAATCTGCCACTGCTCATACTTTGCCGCATTGCGAACACATTCAATGGACACATTCACAAAAAACGAATTGATATCGTAACAATTCACTGAAACGGGAATAATGCCATCTACATAATTAACAGACCCTACCACAAAATCTGTTCTTACCCTTGCTCTGTCGTCTGTAATAGTAGCCCAGCCATAGTCGTTTGCTCCGATTGAAAGCTTGAACTGAGGCTTATTCTGGTATATAGCAGAAGCACTAAAACTTAGCCCCCTTAGTGAATAACCTTCCGGTATAACCAGTTCCTTTGTACTCTTCGACAAAGCAGTACCATTTTCTATATTGGCATCGCTCGACAATATAGCCGATACAGTTTTATAGTAAGGGGGCGGTGGAGTAATGCCCTGGATGTTATAGTCTCTTATAAAGTTCTGATAGTTGAATTCGGTAATATTTTTATGTGTTAGTGCTGGACTCAATGGCTTTGGTGGCACAATATCCTTTTTAGGTTTATGGGTCTGTGCATATTCATAAAAGGCAGCCGGTTCCGGAATAATGAATTCAAACATCATGCGCTTTCCATAATTATAAATCTGTGCCTCATAATGTTTGTCTACCCACCGGTAGATGCCAACAGCATGATCCGCCTTATCTTTATTGTCAATACCATGTGTATTAATCTCTTCAACCTCATGAATCTTCTTAACCGTACGTTCTTCTCTTATTCTTTTCTGAATTTTCGAAACAGCCCTGTCAATCACTTCCCGGGCAAAGTTGGATGCATTCTTATTGGCTTCATGACTTGAAGTGCTGTATGCAAACTCCCCATGTGCTCCAAATGTAACCATCCCATAGGAGGCTGAGACAGTCACTCCGGCCTGCACGCTCATTTGTTCATCTATGGTTCGTTCACTTTCCTTTTTCAGCTCAAAACGCTCTGTACTTTGCGTATCTTTAATGGTCTCTTCTGTTGTTTCAGTGCTTACCGTAAAAATTTCTTCTGTCCGGTCAAGTACGCGATGCTTTCTTTCCTTAAACTCTCCCCTCAGTACATTTTCGATATGAGCTACTTCCCCTGCAGTATAGTTTTTAAGTTTTTGCTTTACGACCTTAAGATCGCCGATACCCAGTGGCTTTATAGAGGCCCGTACATTGATAGGCGGCAGAAAAGGCTTAATAGGACTTATAAAATTTCCTTTAAGCTGGTTCTCCAAATATGCCAATCCTGGAATTTCACGGGCTTCAGAAGGCATCACGGTAATAAAATCAGGATCCTGAATATTGGACATCTTAAAATACAGGTTGTCCAGAGTCTGCTGAAGCTCTTCTTCAGACTGAGCCAGTTGAGCACTATCACTATCAGCGCCAAACTGCTTTAGTAAGGAAACAGTAGCAGGATTCAGTCTGAGCAGACTTTTCTGATCCACTACCGAAAGGCTTTTCACCACGGTGATCTTTCCCTTTATCTCGTTATTGGTTTTAGGATCAAGTATAGGAGCATCCTGTGTTTCAGCAACCTGCTTGTTTTCAAATTTTATTTTCCTGAACTCCTCAATAGCTCTGTGGGTAGAGATAAAATTATTCCATAGCTTTTTGTATTCATTGAGTTTTTCAGCATCCGGCTTCTTTTCTTCCTCCTTTTCTACCTGTATGCCAGGCTTGGGGAGTTTGGTGAACAAGGAAGCCACCAAAGGAGTAGCGTTGATAGCTTTCTGTACATCTTTAAAACTGTAAACTCTTCCCTGCTGAAGTAACTCCAGGAAATGAAAAACTCTCAGGCCTTTGGTAAGGATTTCCAGATTCTGGGGTTCGGCTTTGGATAAAATATAAAAAGCGTAATAGAGGTCCCAAATGGCATTCAGTAGCTGGTCAGATTCCCTAGCCAAAAAATCCTGAATCGAACCATGAAGGATGCCTGAAACTCTGTCCCGGATAGCATCCAGGTTAAACGAATCTTTAGAAACTGCCTGTACTTCGTTATAGATATCAGAAAGCCTCAGATCTCCATCGAACTCAGGAAAGGTACTCGTATAACCTGAAGAGCGAACAAAATTCGAAACCTGATCATAGATTTTGTTTCCATCAGTGTTTTCAAAAGTTGTAGCCAATTTACCTACAGGAGACTCTTCTGGTTTTCTTTTGTCTTTAATAAAGTTCTTCTCAAGATCATCCTTAGCAATGGTTACCGGGGGCCTCAGTGCTACGAATTTAAAAATGTCCGTTTTGTTGATATTTTCTGGCATAGTCATAATAATTAGTGGTGCTTATTAAGTCATTTTAATAAATCCATTGGGATAAAAAACCTGTACTGGGTCTCTGTCTCAGGCTGCGACTGACCTGGCATTCATAAAAATAGATCCGGCCAACTATTAAATGATACAACAATGCATACGCCTCAACAGAAAACCTTCACAATAGAATCTAAATCAATCCTGCTTAATGATCCAATCGATAAGCCAAATTTGTAAAGGAGAAAAAATTTTTAAAATACCGTAAACAGATAGAAAAATAAAATACCTATTTACAGGAGGGGCACCGAAAAGATTGGATATAAAAACAATCTAACATCCTTATACACTTCTTTCATTTTCCCTGCATCAACTCCCCTTTGCCTGTTAATTTTACTTATATAATTCAATGTCGTTTAGTTAAGCAATAATTTTAAAAAAA
>JGI12383J13903_1000771_pt1 | contig 20247 bp, 14 predicted proteins | sample Passage237B_FD_13903 | JGI IMG/M metagenome (IMG submission 13903)
CCNGGTNAGCGATTTATTGGTATGATCCAGCAACGTTACATTTAACGGTACCGATTTGCGGTATTTATCCGAAATCTTCATATCATAATCCTTATTGCAGGCCTGGGCCAGCATAAGCAGTATGATGGCGGTCATGGAGAATGAAGAGAATCGTGCAGTCATTTTTTCTTAATTAATTAGTTAAGTAGTCTGGATGCGAAGCCAGATTTGGTTAATAGGTTACTTTAATATCGTCCACATAAATTCTGCTGGCCTGGACAGCGCCACCCTGGTTTAACTCTTCGGGCAAGGCTATCACCACGCTGGATGCATTGGTGGCATTCTTGATCACGCAGCTGTAGCTAACCCATTTGTATGCGGGAAAATCAACCGGAACCTGTGCCCGGTTAGTGATAGTTGAGTAGTTGCTGATCCGAAGCAAGTCTGTGCCCTTCGGAATAAGTCCCACTACCATTTTATCGGGGTAAGGCGCATTATATATCCCCAGTTTGAATTCTACGAGCAAATCGTGTGTGCCCGCGGGGAGGTCAAGACCGGGTGTAATGAGCGAGCCGTATTCATCTGCTGTTGCACTGGTAGCACCCAGTTGTATATAGCCTGGCCTCATGTAGTTTCTTACCCCTCTCCAGTCTTCCATTTCTATTTCTTTGTAAAACGCCGGGTTGCTGGTGCGGATAGTAGAAGTGACGCCGGAACCATTGGCTCCGTTGGTACCTACGGCGCAGGCTGTTGTTTCATCGGCCAGCGTCATAGAAGCAGTAGGCTGAGTGGTGGTTACGCCCGGTTTGTTGGCAATACAGTCGCCGCCCCAGAGAAACTTATCGAACCGCTGTTCCACCAGTGTTTGTCCGACCAGTGCTACTGTGGAAACTGTACCGAAATCAGTACCGTTAACGGACACCTGCAGGTTCACTTCACCCTGGGTGCTGGGCGTACCTTCTATTGGAATTTCCAGGTAACCATCTCCCTGCGCAAGCGTAAAGGAAGTAGAACTAACACTCAGTCCATCAGAACCCTTACCGGAAATGCTAACTGATACCGTTACCTGTTCCTGCCCTGAAGCCTTAATATAGGGCACACGGATGGAGGCTGATGAGGGAGTGTTTACAACCAGGGTATTACTAAGACCCAGTCGCGATCCGTTATCGTATCTGAGCCATTCAAATACGCCGTTTGCCTGCTCTATTTTAATGGGAACTTGTTTTTGTCCGCCACCATTTAAATAGATATAACCTTCGCGGGCATCTCCCGTATTGTTCATACAGGTTACCACTACTTCCTGGTAGGTATTTCCGTCGCCCACACCTTCCTGTGGCGATACCTGTATCCAGCTGTATTGTGCGGGAATTTCGATATACCATGGACCTGTGGCCCGGACGGTGAACCTGGCCGAGGACTCGGTGTAACTAAACTGAAGATGGTCGGTATTTCTTTTGAGGAATTGTTCGCTATCCTTTTTACAGGAAACCAGGCAAACAAACAGGCACACTGATAAGAGCAGTGGAGACAATAATCTAGCCATATACTGATAGTTTGGCGTTCCTACCAGTAGTAAATAATCATGAAATTTTGCCTGCGGCCTCAAATGTAGAAAGAAAAAATTAAAAAAAATTTTCTCATTACAATTTTTTTATACCTTCACCCCCGATTAATTTAATCGTTTAAACCGGCGTTTTATCCAAAACGCCCATTTTTTAACCCAAAAATTTAATCGTTTAAACCGTTTATTATCTGTAGTAAATAATTGAAAGTTTGCTTGCTCGGTAAAAAAACAGATTAATCAAAACTGATTGCTTGATATGCAACACGACTTCCTACTTAAACGCCTGGCTGTGATACCAGTACTGCTTTGTATATACACCGCTGCCAGCAGTCAACAGGTTCAGACAGGCCGCGTACATTCCGCATCAGACAGCTCAGCGCTGGCTTCTGTAACAATTACAAACAAACGAACCAATCAGACAGTGACGTCGGGCGACAATGGAAACTTTTCCATTACAGTGATGCCTTCGGACACACTGGAACTGAGCCGCGTTGGTTATAACCCTTTGAAAGTCAGGGCAAATGCAGGCCAGTTGCTGGAAATTTATATGCAACTGAAAGACCCGGCCATGGACCAGGTGGTGGTAGTGGGCTATGGTACCCTCAAAAAGCGTTCGGTGATAGGCGCCGTAGCTGAAATCAAGGGAGATGACATCCTGGACAGGCCCAACGCCACCATCACCCGCTCACTCCAGGGTATGATACCCGGTTTGAATATTGTGCCCACAGACGGTAAACCCAACCATGGGGGCGGTATTACCATTCGCTCGCAAAGCACTTCATTCAAGGCCAGGAGAGAAGGTGGTGGAGAATACAGTAACACACTGGGACAAGGTGGCGGCGCCCTGATCATTATTGACGGTGTGGAAGGTGACCTTAATACGGTAAACCCTGAAGACATCGAAAGTATCAGCGTGCTGAAAGACGCATCTTCAGCCGCCGTATATGGCGCCCGCGGTGCATTCGGTGTAATACTGGTAACCACCAAACAGGCCAAAAAGGGAAAATCATCCCTCAACTATGTATTCAATCGCTCTTTGCACAGAAGAACCATTTTGTGGGAAGACGAAGTAGTAACTGATCCGGTAGAATGGATCAATGGTTTCCGCGAATCGAATATGAACGCCATGCCTAACGGCACCGTACCTCCGCTGATCAACAACTATTTCCCCTACTCCGACCAGTGGTTTGAGGAGCTGAAGCGCAGGCAGGCAGACCCTACGCTGGACAATTATGACATAGACGAAAACGGAAACTATATCTACTACGGCTCTACCAACTGGCTTGCGGAATTTTACAAGCGCCGCAACAGTTCATACGCCCATAATATCAGCTTTACAGGCGGCAATGATGCTGCCAGCTTCTACCTGTCGGCCCGGTATTATAACCAGGATGGCATTTACAAGGTAGGCAATGAAGATTTCAAGAAATACAATGTAAGGGCAAAGGGTACCATTAAAATCAAACCCTGGCTCACCCTGGAAAACAACTCCTACCTGTATCGCATGATCTACGATCAGCCTATGATGCACTATAGCCAGATGGTGGTGCCGCGCCAGGTGGATATGTTCGGTTTTCCGGTGGCTAATATCAAAAACCCTGATGGCACCTGGACGCAGACAGCTGCGCGTGTAGGCTATGCCGCTTTTGCTGAAGGTACTTCATTCCAGCACGACAATGGCCTGGAAGTATTCAACGCCACTTCGCTGCAGGCAGATATTGTGCCGGGCGTGTTCAATGTACGGGGAACCTTTTCTTACAAAGCTATCCGCTCACAAAGGCAACGCGCCGAAAACCTGTATACTTACTATAATGGACTGAACTCTTATGGCGTAGATCGTGATATTTCTTCGTTTGAAGATTGGAGATATAACACAGACTACATCACCGGCAATATCGTAGGTACCTTCACACCCAAGTTGGGCCCCAGGCACGAACTGAACGTGGTAGCGGGTTGGAACCTGGAAGAGTCGGTTTATAAAAATCAGAAAACATACAGAACAGGCAACCTCTATCCTTCGCAGCCCGGCTTTACCTTGATGGATGGCGAGTATTACTCCACCACTTCAGGTGGTAATACATGGGGACTCATTGGACTTTTTTCGCGCATCAACTATTCGTTCCTGAGAAGGTATATGGCTGAGTTCAGCTTTCGTTACGATGGCACTTCCAAGTTTCCCAAAAATTCGCAATGGGGCTTCTTCCCTTCTGCCTCACTCGGATGGATGGTATCGCAGGAAAACTGGTTCCGCGATATGCTGGGCGACTATATCAGCAGTATGAAAATAAGGGCCAGTATCGGCGCTCTCGGAAATGCCAATATCAGTCCTTACCAGTTCCTCGAAGTAATGAGTTTCAACAAATCTTCCGTGTTAATAGACGGCCAGAAAGCATCCTATACACAGGTACCGTCGCTGGTTCCGGACGATATTACCTGGGAGAAAATCAAAACCTACAATATCGGTGCAGACCTGGGCTTGTTTAATAACCGGCTTACCATTGTAGGCGACTATTATCACCGCTATGCAACAGACCTGTACACCGTTGGTCCCAACCTGCCGCAGGTGTTGGGTAGTTCTTCTCCTAAAGGAAACTACGCCAGCGCCAAAACAACCGGGTGGGAACTGACGCTGGGTTGGACAGACAAGATAGCGACCGCCAAAGGCCCGCTTTCCTATAGCATCAAGGCGATGATGTGGGACAGCCGCACCTTCATCACCGATTATTATAATGCCAACGGTGAACTCACCACGTATTATAAGGGTATGGAAATTGGAGAAATCTGGGGCTTTAAAACAGCAGGCATTTACGCCAGCAATGCAGAGGCAAAAAATGGTCCCGCCTATAATTTCTTCAAAAACGGTGAGATGTTTGAAGCCTACGCCGGCGACCTGATTTTTGTAGACGTAGATGGCGATGGCATTATGACCAAAGGGAATCGTACATTGGCCAGTCATGGCGACATGGTGATTATCGGCAACGCATCGCCACGTTACAATTTCAGCTTAAATCTTGCGGTTAGCTGGCAAAATTTCAGCCTCTCCACTTTCTTCCAGGGCGTATTGCGCCGCGACTGGTATCCGTGGACAGAATCAGGATTTTTCTGGGGACAACACAACCGATCGTACAACAGCCTGATGAAAACGCAAACCGGCGACAATATTGTGCAGGTAGACAAGTCGACCGACAATTGGGTTGTTACCAACATGGATAAGAATCCGTATTGGACCCGGCGCGTATCACTGGCGGCTAACCGAAACGACGGTCCGCTGACCTGGGAAAATACCCACTATCTTCAAAACGCCGCCTATGTACGTCTCAAGAACATCACACTCAATTATTCACTGCCCGGCCGGTGGATGAAAAGCGTAGGCTTTACTTCGGCCAGGGTGTTTGTAACCGGGGAAAATCTCTGGACATATTCTCCGATGTTCAAACGTACCAAAATGTTTGACCCCGAGGTACTGGAGTCGGGCGATACCGACTTTGCCAACTCTACTACCGCGGGCCTGAACGGTACAGGCAATGGTTATTCCTATCCCATGCTCAAAACATTCACTTTCGGGATTTCTGTTAATCTTTAACGTTATTACTATGCGATCAAAAAGTTTATATAAACTGGCTCTTTGCGCTGTGGTGCTGTCGTCTGCCGGATGTTCAAAATTTATGGACAGGGAAACGTACGATTCGATCAGCGCAGACAGATTTTTCAACTCGGAAACAGACCTTCAGCTATATACAAACGGCTTTTTGCAGAATATGACGCCTTCGGCCACCACTATAGGTTACAGCGATATCAATTCAGATTACTGTGCCGTGCAGATACCTTCCGATTTGCTTCGGCCTGATGGTAACGTGTCTCCTTTTAACCAGTCGGGCTGGTCGGAAAGTTCCTGGGCCGATCTGCGAAATATCAACTATTTCCTCGACAACCTGCCCAAGGCAAAAGGCAAAGTAAGCGAAGAAGTATACAACCACTACGAAGGGGTGGCCAGGTTCTGGCGCGCTTTGTTTTATTTCAATAAGGTGAGGACTTTCGGAGGTGTTCCTTTTTACGACAAGGTGATTAACAGCAGCGACCAGGAAGCGCTCACCAAACCGAGAGACAGCCGGGAATTTGTAATGGATAAAGTGCTGGAAGACCTTCAATTTGCGATCAGCAATTGCCTGGCTTCAGAAAAGTATACCAGCAGCGCTACCCAGATCAACAAGTGGGTGGCCGCGGCCTATACTTCGCGCGTGGCGCTGTTTGAGGGAACCTATCGCAAATATCACCAGGTGGATCCCTCCACAGGCAAACCATGGGCCAACCGCGATGCAGAAATAAACAAATTCCTGCGTGCCGCAGTGGCAGCAGCGGAAGAGGTGATGCAATCCGGCCGTTTTCAACTGGTTACCGGCGATCCGCAAACAGCTTACCGCAGCTTGTTTACTTCGGCAGATTTGAAAAAGGAAGAGGTGATCTGGGGACGGTTGTTCAGTACTGATCTGTCTGCCCTGCACGATCTCACCTGGATCTATTTTTCTCCCACTTACGGAAGTCGTGCTTCACTCACCAAAACCTTTATCAACACTTATCTGAACCTGGATGGTACTCCGTTTACTTCACAGCCATCGTATAAGACAAAAACCTTTGGCGAAGAATTTGAAGGAAGAGATTACCGGTTGATGCAGACCGTTATTTCGCCGTCTTATCAAATGACGCGCAACAATGTAAAAGCGCTTTATTCGCCCAACTGGCTGGTGACACGTACCGGATATCAACCTATCAAATTTTCGCTCGACGACGATGCCAATGGAGTCACCTCCAGGGCTGCCAGCTGGAACAGTCTGCCCATTATCCGTTTTGCCGAAGTGTTGCTCAACTATGCTGAGGCCAAAGCAGAACTGGGCGAGTTTGACAAACCCGTTTGGGACCGCACTATTGCGCTTATCCGTAACAGGGCGGGCGTACAGGCTGTTTATCCCACTACGGCAGATCCTTACCTGGTGGCTTATTACAGGAATACTATTACCGACCCGGTATTGCTTGAAATCAGGAGAGAGCGCGCCATTGAGCTTTGCCTTGAAAACGGGCATCGCTGGGACGACCTGATGCGCTGGCATATGGGCGCTTTGCTCAGCTCTAGTGAAAATCCGTGGACAGGCATATACATTCCCGACATCAATACCAGCTACGACTTCAACAACGATGGCATTATAGATTTCCAGGTGGGCGCAAGCGAATCGCCCAATACCATCAAATTAAGTGCGGGTGGTGGTACGCAGACATTCTCCCGCAATGCAGATGGCAACCTGGTATGGAACTATCCCAGAGTGTGGGCTGAATACAAGTACCTGCGCCCCATTCCGCAGGAAGCCATCACAAGAAACCCCAACCTGGAACAAAACTATTTGTGGAAATAACTAAGTAAATAAAGCATGAGAATTATATATTTTTCCTTTCTGCTTTCGGCGCTGTTGTCCTGCAAGAAAAAGGACGCCCTTTCAACGCTTCCTACCCCTCCGGGCGTAGTGAACAACACTCCCGTTCCCGATAGTATTACCCTGTACGGTGTAATTACTGATCAAAATGGTGCTCCTGTAAAAGGAGTGGTGGTGAGCGATGGATTTTCGTGCGCCACAACGGATGATAACGGGGTGTACCAGCTGGTTCGGGATAAACGTGCCAAGTTTGTGTTTTACAGCACGCCTTCCAACTATAAAATCAATGTGGATGAGAATAATCATCCGCTGTTCTATGCTCCTATTCAAACCGTAGAAAAATGGGTGCGGCAGGACTTCAAACTCGTGTCGCAGCCGGTAGAGCAGAAGTTTACCCTTCTGTGTGTAGCCGACCCCCAGTGCCGCAACACGCAGGAAGTGTCGCGCTTTAAATCCGAAACTATTCCGGATATTAACTCCCTGGTGCCTCAACTCACCAATCCGTATGCCATTACCCTGGGCGATATTGTGTTTGATGCCCCGGAGCTGTGGTCGGAAATGAAGAATGCCATGTCTGGGCAAAATGTGAGTTTTTTCCAGGTAATCGGAAACCACGACCATTTCGAGTCGGCTCCCAACGAGGAAAAAAGTGAAGAAAACTTCCGTAATTTTTTCGGCCCGAAAGATTATTCATTTAATCGTGGAAAAACACACATAGTAGCCATTGATAATGTAATCTATTCCGGGCAACAGGATTATACCGGCGGACTTACCAAACATCAGTTTGAGTGGTTAAAGCAGGACCTGTCGCACGTTCCCTCTGATTACATGGTAATACTGGCTGCCCATATTCCATTCCGGAGCGGCGGCACATACGATCACAGATTTTATCACCAGGAGGTGCTGCAACTGTTGTCGCAGTTTTCTTCTGCGTATATTGTTACCGGGCATACGCACTATGCAGACAAATACGTGCATAACGTTAATGGCAAAAAGATATATGAATTCATTCACGGCGCTGCCTGCGGAGCCTGGTGGAACTCCAACGTGTGTGCAGACGGTACTCCCAACGGTTATGGCGTGTTTGAAATTGAAAACGGCGCACTGGTGGGAGAATTTTACAAGGCCACCAATTTCGATAAAGATTTCCAGATACGCGCCTATGATGCAGCGCAGGCGTTTGGGCCAACTAACAAGTATACCTATATATTTGGCGCGCCGCAAAATCTTAACCTGCCCGGTGATGAATGGATTGTGGCGAATATCTGGAATGCCAGTGATGAATGGACTGTAGAACTATTCCAGGATGGAGTGAGTCTTGGACTGATGCAAAAAGTATCTACGCGCGACTGGTGGGCGACTTACTATCACCTGGAAGAACTGAATAAGGCTACGGGCTCTACATTCGACCGGGTAGGCTCCCATTTTTACAAGGGCAAACTCAACGGTCCTGTAACAAGTGCCAATTTTGAGATCGTGGCTACGGATAGATTTGGAAAACAGTACCGTTGTAACACATTGCAAACAGATTTTACTGGCATTGCCAGCTACTGACCAATCTAACACCTGAATCAACAGGCAAAAAAATTCATTCAATATAGTGAGTAGTAAAAAAGTCTCTATGAAGGATATCGCCAGTCAACTGGGAGTCTCGGTTGCACTGGTGTCGTATGTCCTGAACGGTAAAAAAACGAACAAGATCAGTTCTCAAACGGCGGCCAGGATCAAAGCACTGGCCGCCCAAATGAACTATTCGCCCAACCAGATTGCCAAAAGTCTGAAGACAAACCGGACGTATACCCTGGGTCTGATTGTGGCGGATATTTCCAACCTGTTCTATTCTTCTATCGCAAAGTATATTGAAGAGCAGGCCAATGCCAATGGCTATCACGTGATATATGCCAGTGCACATGAAAATCCCGACCGGTTTGGCGCTATCCTCAACCTGCTTTTGTCGAGACAGGTCGACGGATTTATTCTTGCCTTGCCGGAGAACGGAGAACAATGGATTAAACTGCTCGAAGATCAGCGTCGGCCCTACGTAATTATCGACAGAAAGTGTGCACGCTACCCCGATGGTCCGTCTATATTGTTAGATAACCGGGATGCGTCGGAGCAAATCGTTACGCACCTGGTAGAAAACGGTTACAAGCGCCCCGGTCTTGTAACGATCAACCGACACCTGGTGCACCTGGACGAGCGTAAGCAGGGTTATATAGACACATGCAAATCACTGTTAGGTATTGAACCTTTTGTATATGAACTGGAGGAAGGCCGCCTGGAAGAACAGATGCAGGAAATTATACAACAGGCCGTGTACACAGACCGCGTAGACAGTCTGTGTTTTTTTACCAACAAAGTGGCCATGGCGGGATTGTCTGAAATTGCCGCAATCGATGTTGCCGTGCCTGAGCAATTGGGCATTGTATGCTTCGATGAGGCCGCTGCGTATAAATTGTTCCGCACGCCCATTACCTATTTAAAACAACCGATCGAAGTAATGAGTAAGGCTGCGGTTGAATACCTGGTAGACTTGCTGGATAGCAAAGAAGAAAAAACGGACAAAGGTATCCAACAGTTCAAAGGTTCACTGGTAGTTAACAATTCATCTGTAAAAAAACTGACACCCTAATGATAAAAGGCTTGCAACGACCGGCAGGCAAAACACTCGCAGGATTACTATTAATTGCCTTGCCGTGGAAAGGATTGGCACAAATTACTTTACCCCGTTTCTTTTCCGATCACATGGTATTGAAAAGTGATTCATCTACCCTCTTCTGGGGTTGGTGTAAACCCGGTAGAACCGTACAAGTGAAAGCCAGCTGGCTACAAGACACCATTAAGACAGTGGCCCTGGGCACATCCAGGTGGAAGGTGAACCTTCCCACTACCAGCCCCGGCGGACCATACCGGGTTACCATCATTTCAGACAAAGATACCGTTCATATCAACGATGTGATGATGGGCGAAGTCTGGCTTTGTTCCGGGCAGTCGAACATGCAATGGAACGCCAACAACAATCTTCCCCAGATGCTGGAAGCGCTCAAGGGACCTTTCAGCAACAGCATCAGGATTCTGAATGTCAGAAATATTGCTTCACCATTTCCCTGGGAAGATATTTATGACCAATGGTCACTGTGCAATTCGCAATCGCTGCGTTCATTCAGTGCTATCGGATATTTCTTTGCACAAAGACTCAACGATACATTGAAAGTGCCGGTGGGCATCATCAATGCCAGCTGGGGCGGGACCTGCGCCGAAGTGTGGCTACCCGCGGGAGAAGTGTTGTCGGATTCAATGCTGGCACAAAAATCACGCCTGCAACCCATAGCACCCCGTAAACCCAATCTTCCCGGCGAAGCCTGGAACGCAATGATTCATCCGTTTGTTGGCTATACCCTCTCCGGTGCACTGTGGTACCAGGGAGAAAATAACACGGTATCGTGGGACGGATATTCTGTATTGCTGGAACGATTGATTCAATCGTGGCGCAAGGCATGGAAGGCCGATTTTCCATTCTATTTTGCCCAGATTGCTCCGCATAATTACAAAAACAAAGGAATTCAGAGAGGCGCCCTCGTACGGGAAGCGCAGAACCTGGTTTCCCTGAANGTGCCNAAAACCGGCATGGCACTTACCTCTGACCTGGTGGANGACGTGAATGATATACATCCGAAACAAAAGCGCGAAGTGGCCTGGCGNTTCGCCGACCTGGCATTGAAAGAGGTATACCAGGTGGTTCGTTCCAATGTATACTCGCCCATTTACAAAGACCATCAAATCAGCAAAGGAAAGGTGATCATCTCCTTTCACCACATGGACAATGAGCGCCTGGTGGTAAAGGGCGGAGAAAAAATCAATGAACTCTACATAGCCGGGGCCGATCAGCAATTTTTACCGGCTGAGTATAAGCTGGAAGGTAATAAACTGATCGTCTTTCATAAAAACATCAAGGACCCGGTGTCAGTACGGTACGCCTTTTCTGATACGGCCATCACGAACCTGTATTCATCCAACGGATTACCAGTATCGTTGTTCCGGCTGGATTCATGGGATATACCTACAAACAAATAAGACCTTATGAGAAAAATAATTTTTATTTATGCCTGCCTGTTAGTTTATGGTTGCATTCCGAAAGAGAAAAAAGAAACTGCGCGGGCTGAGCAGCGCGTACAGGCCTATGTTTCCAAAAAAGACCTGTCGGAAGTGATCGTAGGTTACTGCTCTCCCACCCTGGATGCTCCCTTTTATGTGGCGCTGGAAAAGGCTGTGCGGGAGAATGTCACCAAATATGGCATGCAGTATATCACCACCGATGGGCAGGCAGATATCAACAAACAGGTGCTTGCCGTAGAAGATCTGCTGTCGAAAGGCATAAAGGTTCTTATTCTCAATCCCCTCGATCCCAAAGCGCTGGTGCCGGTGGTGAAGAGAGCGCGGGCACAGGGCGTTGCGGTATTCATACTCGACAGTTTCATCGACGACGAAGCGCCCTATATAGCCAGTGTGGTGGCCAACAATCAACTGAACGGAGAACTGTTGGGACACTGGGTGGTAAACAATATTAAAAAACCACATCTCAATATTGCACTGATCAGCGGCAACCAGGGCAATCCCGTAGGTCGCGAGCGAAGACTGGGTTTCGTAAGGGGCCTTGCCGATGCTCAACTGCATCTCAACAACAAGGTTGACTTCACCATTGTATCGCAGGGATGGGGTAAATGGACCAATAATGGCGGGCTCAGCGCCATGGAAGATATGCTGGTTGCTCATAAGGAAATCAACGTATTGTTTGCGGAAAATGATGCAATGGCTATCGGTGCCCTCAAAACCATTAAGGCCATGGGCATGCAGGACCAGATTACAGTGCTGGGAGTAGATGGTCAAAAAGAAGCCTATGAGTTGATACAGCGCGGAGAGTATAGTGTAACCGCACAGAACAGCCCCGATATCCTGGGAGAGAAAATGGTTACCATTGTGGCCCGTTACCTCAACGACGAGCCGGGCATTAAACAGGTAAATTATACAGAATCGGTGGTAATAGACAAAAGTAACGTGAATCAATTCTATAAACCCAACTCCATCTTCTGAGTGATGATTGAACTAAAAAATATTTCCAAATCGTATGGCGGCGCAAAGGCCCTGGAGAATGTGAACCTGGTGGTGGAGTATGGCAAGATTCACGCGCTGCTGGGTGAAAATGGCGCCGGAAAATCCACGCTGATGAAAATACTTTCGGGCGCAGTACAAAAAGATGCCGGCTCCATATACATCGATGGTGAAGAAAAATTAATCCGTACCCCCAAAACAGCCCAGGAAGAAGGGATAGGAATTATTTACCAGGAATTTTCGCTGGTGCCTGAACTGACGGCATCGGAAAACATCTTTCTTAACCATCCGGGCAAATCTTCGTGGATCAACTGGAACTCCCTGCATAGTAAGGCCGAGGTACTCGTGCGAAGCCTGGGATTTAGTCTCGATGTAAGAAAAAAAGTTTCCGCATTGAGCGTGGCGGAACAGCAGGTGGTGGAAATAGCAAAGGTGCTTACGCACGACCTCAAGCTGATCATTTTTGACGAACCTTCCGATGTACTGGGACCGCACGAAGTAGCGATACTCTACCAATTACTCGACCAATTGAAGAAGAAAAATATTGCCATCATCTATATCTCCCATCATCTCCAGGAAATTCTCCGGATTTCCGATTGCATCACGGTATTGCGGGATGGCAAATCTATTGCCACCGTAGAAAACAAGAATTTGAGCAATGATAAGCTGATTGGAATGATGTTGGGAAAAGAACTGGTGCGTCACGCGCGGGAAAATGTCGCCCCTGTACAAAACTCCAAAGTTTTTCGGGCTACCGGTATTCGTTTACCCATGTCTGATACTCCGGTAGAAATCACCTCCCGGTCGGGAGAGATACTGGGCATAGCAGGGCTGGTAGGTGCCGGACGCACCGAACTGCTGCGCGCCATTTTTGGAGCAGATCCTGCGCCCGGCAAAATAATTTTCATTAATGATCAGCCAATCGACGCTTCATCTCCCGGTAAAAGTGTGGCCAGCGGAATTGGCATGGTGCCGGAAGATCGCAAGAAGGAAGGAGGTATTCTTGATCAAAGCATTCAATATAATATTTCCCTTACTAACCTGCGACAGATAAACCGGGGCGCCGGATTTATTGACCGGCTCCGGGAAAATGAAAAAGTACAGGCGCTCGTGTCACAACTCAAAATCAAATGTGCTTCTCCCGCTGCGCGGGTCGATTCGCTGAGTGGTGGCAATCAACAAAAAGTTGTCCTCGCCAAATGGATCAACAGCGGCGCCGATATTCTGCTGATCGACGAGCCTACCCGGGGTGTGGATGTAGGCGCCCGTGCACAGATCTATGATATTTTGTTCGAACTCGCCAATAATGGAAAAACCCTGGTCGTGGTCTCTTCAGATCTTGAAGAACTTATGACCATTTGCGACCGCATACTAGTCATGAAAAAAGGCAGGATTACCGGCGAAGTGCAACGAAAGGATTTTTCGGAAGAAAGATTGTTAAGACTTGCCATTGAAGAACCGGCTGCCACTGCGAGCTGATTTACTATTCACCAAGGAAAATAGAAACTGAATGAAAGGGATACAATTAAGAGCCACTATTTTACAATACAATACAGTATTTATCTTTCTGCTGATGCTGCTTGTATCGGGCATCATTACCGACAACTTCTTTACGGTGCAGAATATTTCCAATATTTTCAGGCAATCTGCTCCTATCGGATTGGTGAGTTTGGGCATGTTGCTGGTAATATTGACAGGCGGCATTGATCTGTCTGTTGGGGCTGTGGTGGCCATGATCGGGGTGGTATTTGCACTGCTTAGCCACGAAGTCTATTTCCCATTTGCCCTGCTTTTGTCTCTGTTAACGGGCTTTTTTATCGGTTGCATTTCGGGCTTCCTGGTATCGTACCGGAAAATGGCGCCGTTTATAGTCACCCTTGCTATGATGTCGATGATACGCGGTGCCGGCTTCCTGCTTTCAAAAGGTGCACCCATCAGCGTGGGATCTTATTCTTCCGATATACTGGTACTGGGTTCGGGCAGCGTGGCAGGTATTCCCGTGCCCGCCATCATTCTGCTGGTCATATTTGCCATACTCTACATTTTGTTGCGCTACAATATTTACGGAAGGGTAATACTGGCCATCGGGTCCAACGAAGAAGCAGTACGCCTCTCGGGCATTAATGTAAAAAAAGCCAAGTTCTCTGTATACGTGGTGTCGGCCGTATTAACTACCATGGCTGCCCTGTTGCTGGTGGGCAGAACCGGGGTGGGTACAGCTAATATTGGTGTGGGATTGGAGCTGGATGCCATTGCCGCCGTGGTAATAGGAGGCGCTTCGCTATCGGGAGGAAGGGGTTCGGTTTTAAACACCCTTCTTGGCGTGTTCATTCTTAGTATGATCGGAAACGTAATGAACCTGCTGGATATTACAGCTTATTTGCAGCAGATTATTAAAGGCATCATTATCGTAGCCGCCGTTTTGTTTCAAAGAGATAAATAGCAACAGACATGGAATTGAATAAGAAGAATGCAGTATTGCGGGGATTAGTGTCAACACCACCATCCGGCGAAACCACCTGCCCGATCGTACATTTTGGCGTGGGAGCGTTTCACCGCTCGCACCAGGCCTGGGCGCTGCAACGGTGGTTAAAGCATCACGCTGACACCGCCGGTCATTGGGGAATCAGTGGCGTGTGCATCCTGCCCCAGGATCTTGCGTTTACAGAAAAATTCCGGAAACAGGACTGCCTGTATTTTGTGAAGCGTTTTGCCCCCGATGGGAAACAACAGGCAGAACTGGTCACTGCGATCAGGGAAATACTGCACGTATCGACCGATTATTCTCACATCCTTCAACGCATAGCCGATCCGGTTACAAAGGTCATCAGTTTTACCATCACCGAGGGCGGATATAATGTAGATTATTCCACACATTCATTTATATGGGAAACGCCTGCAGTGCAGGATGACCTGCAAAAAAACGGTCACCCGAAAACCGTGTTTCGTGTGCTGGCAGAAGGTCTGAAAAAACGCCGGGAAGAAACCGGTGCGCCGGTAATACTGATGTCGTGCGATAATGTACAACACAACGGAGAAATACTGAAACTGGCCTTGCTGGAGTTTCTGAAAAAATTTGATCCCCCGCTGATCGAATGGGTAGAGCAAAATGTGGTTTTTGTTAAGACGATGGTAGACCGCATTACACCTGTGGCATCGGAAGAGCAGAAGCAAACATTTGCGCAGGAACAAAGCATGCGAGACGACTGCCTGGTAGTGTGTGAAGAATATTTCCAGTGGATCATAGAAAAACATCTCGCGCTGGAAGGTCTTCCGTTTGCAGAAATGGGAGCCCTTTTGGTAGACGACGTGGAGCCGTTTGAAAAAATGAAGCTTCGTTTACTGAATGGCGGTCATTCTCTCACGGGTCTGCTGGGGTATGCTTTGGGGTATAATACCATTCACACCGCCATCAGGGACGAAGATATTCTGGCAACCTTCAGGCACTATTGCCTGCAGGAAGTAATACCCACCCTTGATCCCATAAAATCAATAAGCTATCCTGAATATGTCCAGGACCTGGTAGAAAGGTTCGGCAATCCTATGATCAACGACAGCACGGCAAGAATCATTTCGGGTTCAACCGACAAACTGCCCAAATTTGTGCTGCCCGTTATAGCGGATCAACTTGCCGGCAAACATCCGGATAATCACTCAGGGGTGCTCATCCTGGCCGCCTGGTACCACTATCTCCAATGTGAATTTGAAAAAAACAGAATGGCTGATGTAGTGGATTTGCAACGCGATGGCTTGCTCGCGCTGTTTGGAGAACCCGGTTGGAGCGCCGATCAGTTTCTCGATCGTGTACCAATGCTGCAACCTGTGTCGAAGTACCGCCAGGTAAGGAACCTTTTTAGTTTTTATGTGCAGCAATTACGTCAAAAGAAAATACGAATGGTTATAAATATGCTATTACATGGAGAAATCAGGAATGAACAATAAGGTTATCTGCTTTGGAGAAGTGTTATGGGATGATTTTGGCGACACCAAAAAAATCGGAGGCGCTCCTTTAAACGTTTGCTACCATTTGTCGAAGCTGGATATAGATGCCGTGATTGTATCACAAGTGGGTGACGACGAATTAGGCCGCGGCATTATTGGTCAGCTGGATAAATGGCACCTGGATGGAAAATACTGCCAGCTGTCTCCTTCCTATGAGACCTCCACCGTACTGGTCAATGTGCTGGAAAATGGCGAAGTACAGTACACCATCAGGGAGCAGGTTGCCTGGGATTTTATCCCGTACAACACGCAACTGGCTGAAGAAATCAAATCTGCCTCCGCATTTGTTTATGGTACACTTGCGGCAAGAAGTCCGTTTACCCGCGACACGCTCCTCCGCTACCTGGAGCTGGCACCCTGGAAAGTGCTCGATCTGAATCTCAGACCTCCGTATGTTAACAAGGAGGTGCTGCTGAAATTAATCCGCTCCTGTCACAGCCTGAAACTAAACCGTGACGAGCTCGAATTTGTGATAACGTTGCTGGGAAATCATACCCGCGCGGAAAAACAAAGCATTGACGCTGTATTTGCGGCTTTTGAAAATATACGGGAGATTATTCTTACAAAAGGGGCGGAAGGCGCTTCTTACTTCAGCCGCCACGAGCAACTTAGCATCGAAGCGCTGTCGGTTGAAGTGGCAGACACGGTTGGAAGCGGAGATTCTTTCCTGGCTGCATTTATAGGCGGCAGGTTGAACGGACTGGACAATGAGCAGGTTTTCAGCAATGCTGCCGTATTAAGCGCTTTCATTGCCACCCGCCAGGGGGCTTGTCCGTCTTATACTTTACAAACATTAGAGGAATTCAAACAAAAATATTATGCAGTATAATTTCTTAAGAATTACATTAATACTCAGTATTTCACTGTTTTGGGGTAAAATGGGTGTGGCACAATCAAAAAAACTTCACACCATCCGGGTAAACAACATGTCGGAGTTGCAGCAGTTTTTTCACTATGAAGACGACAAACCGGTTATTATCTCTGGTCATAGAGGTGGCATGTTGCCCGGCTATCCTGAAAATACCATTGAAGCGATGGAAAAAACCCTGACGCTACTCCCCTCTTTTTTTGAAATTGACCCGCGCCTCACAAAAGATAGCGTGATCGTGTTGTTTCACGATAACACGCTGGAGCGCGTTACCAATCTTAAAGGAAAGGTGAGCGATTACACCTATGCAGAATTGCAGCAGGCAAAACTGAAAGACAGAAACGGGAATTATACCAATTTCAAAATACCCACTTTAAAAGAGGCGTTGGATTGGGGAAAGGATAAAACTATCTTCAACCTGGATAACAAAAATATTCCCTGGTCAAAGTATGTTGAAATATTCAAGAATGGCGATTACCCCAATATCGTATTGAGTGTACGCTCCATGAAAGAGGCTTTGTATTATTATGAGCGACTCGACAATGTGATGTTGTGCGTAGCTATCAAGAATGATGCGGATCTGAAGGCTTTCCAGGAAACCGGCATCCCCTATAATCGAATCATTGCCTATGTAGGCGACTCGGTATCGCAGGCAACGGCTGATATTTGCCGCTTTCTCCGCCACAAGGGCGTGATGTGCTTCTATTCTTTTCCGCCCACCTTCGATAAACTTAAAACCGACGAAGAGCGGATCAGGGCGTATTGCGCACAACTGATCGGGCGCCCGGACATCATTGAAACAGATTACCCGGCATTGTTTGCGGGGCTGACAGAGAAATAAGCCTGGTTTTGCCATGTGTCGCCTTATAAATACCCAATCACACGATACCCCTCAAAACCAACCTGGAACAAAATATTTTTTACCTTTAAATGAAAACTTGACCATATGGGAAAATTTGTAATCACCAAGCGCTCTAACGGCGAGTTCCAGTTCAATCTCAAAGCCAATAATGGCCAGACCATTCTCAGCAGCGAAGGCTATACTACCAGGACTGCCTGCGAAAATGGTATTGAATCAGTAAGAAAAAACTCCCAGGACGATAGCAAGTTCGAACGCAAGACTTCCTCCAACAACAAATTCTATTTTAACCTGAAAGCTACCAACGGACAAGTGATTGGCACCAGCGAAATGTACGAAAGTGAGAGCGGCCGCGAAAACGGCATCGATTCAGTAAAATCGAATGCGCCGGACGCGGAAGTTGATGATCAGACAAAATAAGTCGGACATTTCAATGTAGTGGCCTGCACCGGGAACCCCAACAGCCATTGGTTCGCTCATACCACCTCGTTGCGTCGGGCTGCTTCGCGATACCAGGCGGCACTGAGCTTGGGCGTCCGTTTCTGGGTCTTGAAGTCAACATGAATCAAACCAAAGCGGTCGCCGTAGCCGTTAATCCATTCGAAGTTGTCCATTGTACTCCAATAGAAATTTCCTTTAACCGGTATGCGGTCTGATGTGGCACGCTGCTGCCACATCAGACCGCTCCGCAGGTACATGATGCGATCGTAATCGTAAATATTGCCGTCTTTCGCAATTTCATCGGCGGCGGCGCAGCCGTTCTCAGTTATGTATATCTCCTTTGGCTTCCAGAGCTCGTGTAATAACCGTGGCGACCAATACTGCGATTCGGGAACCAGGCGGTGCCAGTCGGAAAACATTTTCGGATGCGAAACGCTGAACGGCACTTCCTCGTAACCGGGCGGCTGATCAGATGCCCTGACTGCGAGCGCCGGGATATATACGTTAATGCCAACAAAGTCGACCGGCGCCGAAATGATCTTCATTTCAGCGTCGGTAAATTTCGGCGCGTTCTTGCCTGCCTGCTGCAGGTACGCCTCGTCGTAGTGACCTTCCAGCATGGGACCCAGAAAGTACACGTTCATTGCGCGCGTTGCTGCTACTGCCGCCTTTATGTGCTCTGGTGAATCAATAATGGGAACTGCATGCGGCATGTTTTCCGCAGGGCCCACTTTGGTGCCTTGCCGCGCCATAGCGCGAATTGCCTGTACGGCATAGCCATGACCAAGAATCGCGTGGTGCCGTACCTGGTTTAGAGGGCCATCCTCGAGCAATATGCCGGGGGCGCTCATAAGGCGGACAGTCTTGCCCTGTACGTGAAGTTCTACACCGCGGTACGCCGTCTCCGTCACCTGTTTAAACTCGTTTATAGTGAAGAAGTGATTCACGCGGTCGCTCAAGGTCTTTGCTAGTAGTCCGCAGTACTCGCCAAAAGCTTTTGCGGTCTCCGGTGACTGCCAACCTCCATATTTATCCTCGAGAGCCTGAGGAAGATCCCAGTGATAAAGAGTCGCGAACGGCTCAATACCGGCTGCTTTCAGTTCGTCCACCAGCCGGCTGTAGAAGTCGAGACCTTTCTGGTTAGGCTGGCCGGTGCCTTCCGGGAATATTCGCGGCCATGAAATAGAGAATCGGTAAGCATTCACGCCAAGGCTTTTCATCAACGCTACATCTTCCTTATAGCGATGGTAGTGATCGTTGGCAATATCTCCGGTGTCACCATTCTTGATCTTTCCCGGCGTATGCGCATAGGTGTCCCAGATAGACTGTCCCTTGCCGTCTTCGTTCCAGGCGCCCTCAATCTGGTACGCCGAGGTAGCCACACCCCAGTGGTACCCGTCGGGAAATGACCGGCCGCCACCAGGGCGCTCGCTGGCAATTTTATCCGGTGCATTTGTTTCGGCCGAATTGCAACCTATTATCGAAGCCGCCGGAATGGCTGCACCTGTAAGACCGGTTAGTCTTGCAAATTCGCGGCGGGTAATTTTTTTTTTGACATAGTATTTGGTTTTAAGGTTATTTCGATCTTGTTTTCAGAAAAAACAAGCTGAGCGCAATGAGAAATACTCCCGCGGGAACTATTAACGATGGCAGGTCGTATGTGCCACCACCAATCTTTGTCTCTACGAGACTTGCGAGCCAGCTTACCACAAGCGTAGTTAATATCGCTTCCCACAAAATGATTTTTAGCTGGGTAAAATTTTTTACCCGCAGCCATTCGGGTAAACTGACAGGCAAGGCAGCGTCCCTATCATAGAAGAGAACAAATAATCCGAGTGCCATCACAAAGAATACAATGGCCACGAGAAAGGCATCCACCGCGTGCAATAAGCCAATGGCCATTAAGGCTGTGGTGTGACCGCCCCCTTCTGCCAGGTGAACAAAAACCATTACGAAGTCATATACTCCCAGGCCGGTCAATACTATACCTGCAGCAAAAATC
>JGI12383J13903_1000775_pt1 | contig 20208 bp, 18 predicted proteins | sample Passage237B_FD_13903 | JGI IMG/M metagenome (IMG submission 13903)
GTCGTCTCCGCCGCTGCGGTGTTCGCCGCGGTGTTCGACGTCGTGGTCGTCGTGGTCGACTTCGAGCCCGTCGTCGTGGTCGTCGGCGCCGGGGGAGCCGGCGCAGGGAGGCAGGCCGATGCGCCCTGCATCGGGAGGGATCGCGCCGCCGCCGGGCGCGATCAGTCGAGGTAGCGCTCGACGAGCTGCTGCGCGAGCCCGACGTACGTGGCGGGAGTCAGCGCGCTGAGCCGGGCCGCGACATCGTCCGGCAGCCCGAGCGTCGAGACGAACTCACGCACCTCGTCGGCGCCCACGCGACGGCCGCGCGTGAGGTCGCGCAGCTTCTCGTAGGGGTTCTCCATCCCGGGCGCTCCCGCGATGCCGGCCGCGCGCATCGCGGACTGGATCGGCTCGGCGAGCACCTCCCAGTTCGCGTCGAGATCGGCCTCGAGCGCGGCGGGGTTCACATCGAGTCCCGCAAGCCCGCGACGCACGTTGTCGATGGCGAGGAGCGAGTGGCCCACCGCGACGCCGATGTTGCGCTGGGTTGTCGAGTCCGTGAGGTCGCGCTGCAGGCGGCTCGTGACGAGCGTCGCGCTGAGGGTGTCGAGGAGGGCGCCCGAGATTTCGAGGTTCGCCTCGGCGTTCTCGAAGCGGATGGGGTTGACCTTGTGAGGCATCGCGCTGGACCCGATGGTGCCCTGACCGCGCACCTGCGCGAAGTAGCCGAGCGAGATGTAGCTCCACACGTCGGTGGCGAGGTTGTGCAGGATGCGCCCGAAGCGCGAGATGTCCGCGTACAGCTCGGCCTGCCAGTCGTGCGACTCGATCTGCGTGGTCAGCGGGTTCCACGTCAGGCCCAGGCCCTCGACGAACGCCTTCGACACGGCGATCCAGTCCGTGCCGGGCGCGGCCGCCGTGTGCGCGCCGTAGGTGCCCGTCGCGCCGTTGATCTTGCCCAGGTACTCGGCGCCCTCGATGCGGCGCAGCTGGCGGCGCAGCCGGTGGGCGAGCACCGCGAGCTCCTTGCCGAGCGTCGTGGGCGTGGCGGGCTGGCCGTGGGTGCGGGCGAGCATCGGCTGCGCGGCCGATGCCCGGGCCATCGTCGCCAGGTCGTCCACCAGGCCCGATGCGGCGGGCAGCCACACGTCCTTCACCGCGCCCTGGATCATGAGCGCGTAGGACAGGTTGTTGATGTCCTCCGAGGTGCACGCGAAGTGGACGAGCTCGCTCAGCGGTTCGAGGCTCGTGCCCTTGAGGCGACGCTTGATGTAGTACTCGATCGCCTTGACGTCGTGGACGGTCTCGCGCTCGATCTCGGCGTGCTCCGCGATGCCCTCGGGACCGAAGCCTGCGGGAATGCCGCGCAGCAGCGCCACCTCGTCCACGGTGAGCGCGCGCACCCCGGGCACGGCGTCCAGGGCGCACAGGTGGATGAACCACTCGACCTCGACGTGGAGGCGCATGCGGTTGAGAGCGGGCTCGGAGAGGTGGTCCACAAGCGGCGCCACCGCGGCGCGGTAGCGGCCGTCGAGCGGGCCGAGCGCGATCCCGTGGTCAGCGAGGGTGGCCCAGTCCCCCGGGCGCGGTGCGGCAGGGCTGGTCACGCGCCCATTCTTCCATGCGCGGCACTCTCGCCACGGATCGGCGTCGGCCGCGCGACGATGCGGGACGTCGGCTCAGCGGCGGCCGCGGCGCTTGCCGGGCAGGATCGCCTCGACGATGGCGGCGACGATCGCGATGAGGATCGCCGCGAAGAGCGTCTTCCAGAAGCCGCCGAGCGACATGTCCACGAAGTCGAAGAAGCTCACAATCCAGCGCGTCAGGTACAGGATGAACCAGGTGATGATCACCGAGAACAGGCCGAGCGTGAGGATCAGCAGCGGCAGCGACACGATCTTGAGGATCGGCTTGAGGACCGTGTTGAGCGCCGTGAGGATCAAGCCGACGAACGCGAACACGAGCGCGCGCGACCACCACTCGCTGCCTCCCTCCACGACGACGTCGAGAGGAAGCATGGTGACGACCCACACGGCGACAGCGGCCGCGACGACCTTGACCCAGAACTTCATGTCTCGATCTTGTCACAGACTGGCATGCTGGGGGCCATGACGCGTCCCGCCCCTCTGCCTCACGTCGCCGAGCTGCCGCGCTACGTCCCCGGTGCGCGCGGAGCCGCCGGTGCCTCCGAGCCCGTCAAGCTGTCTTCCAACGAGAACCCGCTGCCGCCGTTGCCGTCGGTGGTCGAGGCGATCGCGCGCGCATCGGGCGGGATCAACCGCTACCCGGACATGTTCGCGGTGGATCTCACGGAGCGCATCGCCGATGCGGCGGGCGTCGCCCCGGACAGGGTCGCCGTGGGCGGCGGATCGGTGGCGGTGCTCGCGCACATCCTCCAGGCCTTCGCCGGCCCTGGCGACGAGGTCCTCTACGCCTGGCGCTCCTTCGAGGCCTACCCGATCCTCGCCCGCGCGGTCGGCGCCGCCACCGTCGAGGCGCCGCTCGCGGCCGGAGCGCGCCACGACCTCGACGCGATGCTCGCCGCGATCACCGAGCGCACCAAGGTCGTGCTCGTGTGCTCGCCCAACAACCCCACCGGGCCGGCCGTCCGCGCCGACGAGCTCGCGCGCTTCATGGACGCGGTGCCGCCGCACGTGCTCGTCGTCCTCGACGAGGCGTACCTCGAGTTCGTCACGGATCCCGCGGCCGTGCGCGGCGCGGACGTGCTGGGCCGCTGGCCCAACCTCGTCGTCCTGCGCACCTTCTCCAAGGCGTACGGCCTGGCCGGGCTGCGCGTCGGCCACGCCCTGGGCGAGCCCGACATCATCGGCGCCGTCCGCGCCGTGGTCACCCCGTTCTCCGTCTCCGGCGTGGCGCAAGCCGCGGCCATCGCCTCCCTCGACGCCGGGGCGGAGCTGCTCGATCGCGTCCAGGGCATCGTCGCGGAGCGCGATCGCGTGGCCGCCGCCTTGCGCGCCGACGGCTGGGAGGTGCCCGACGCCCAGGGCAACTTCCTCTGGCTCGCGCTGGGCGAGCAGACGACGGACTTCGCGGCCGCGCTCGCGGCCGAGTCGCCTTCGCTCCTGGTGCGTCCCTTCGCCGGCGACGGCGTGCGCGTCAGCATCGGCACCGCCGAGGAGAACGACGCCCTGCTCGCCGCAGTGGCGAGGTGGCGAGCGCGCGTGTAGAAACGGGATCAGGACCACATCGATCACAAGGGAGCACGCATGACGGGCCTCGCCACGGAAGGCATCACCGACGTCACGACCTCGGTCGCCGAGCGCATCATCAGCTGGGGCCTGGCCTCGATCATCGTGGGCGCGCTCCTGCTCGCGCTCATGTTCGTGGCGTCGATCGCCATCGCCAAGAAGGCCGGCTACTCGGGATGGTGGGGCGCCATCTTCGTGCTCGCCTGGCCCATCGGCTGGCTGTTCCTGGGCATCTTCGCGATCCTCAAGTGGCCGGCGCTCAAGGAGCGCGACGAGGCCTTCGCGGTGCTGCGCGAGCACGATCTGACGATCCCGATGCAGGACCGCCGCGCGATCCGCGAGGAGAAGCGCCGCCTCGCCGCCGAGCAGCAGGCGCAGCGCGACCTCGAGAAGGCGCAGGCGGCGCGGCTCAAGGCGGAGGCGGAGCGGGCGAAGCTCGCGGCACGGGGCGCGGAGACCGCGCCCGAGGCGGGCCCAGCAGACGTGGCCGATGCAGAGGCAGCGAGCGCGGACGGAGGCGGCGACGGCGGGTCATGACCGCTGGCAGACCTCACCTCTTGCGAACCTACGGGACCGTAGCCTACGCTGACGTAAGTTCAGCGGGGCAGGCTCGCTCGTGACGGCTGCCCGAGGAGGTGCGATGACAGGTCAGGGACCGCTGTCGGAGGAGGGGCTCGTACGGCTCCTCGACCGCAACGGGCAGAGGACTGCCCACCCCGAGTACGACGCATACGCCGCGGATCTCACCCCGGAGACGTTGCGCTCGATGTGGCGCGACATGATGCTCACCCGCGCCTTCGACCTCGAGGCGACCGCCCTGCAACGCCAGGGCGAGCTCGGCCTGTGGGTTCCCTCGCTGGGCCAGGAGGCCGCGCAGATCGGCTCCGGCTACGCCCTGCGGCCCCAGGACTACGTCTTCCCCAGCTACCGCGAGCACGGCGTCGCGCTCACGCGCGGCGTCGACCTGCCCGGCATCCTCGGCACCTTCCGCGGACTCGAGCACTCGTCGTGGGACCCGTCCGCGCACAACTTCCACGTGTACACGCTCGTCATCGGCGCCCACTCGCTGCACGCCGTCGGCTACGGCGTCGCCATGGACCGCGACGGCCTGGTCGGCACGGGCGACCCTGCGCGCGACGCGGGCGTCATCTGCTACTTCGGCGACGGCGCCACCTCCCAGGGTGACGTCAACGAGGCCCTCAACTTCGCGGCCGTCTACCGCGCGCCCGTCGTGTTCTTCTGCCAGAACAACCAGTTCGCGATCTCCGTGCCGACCACCAAGCAGACCGCCGTCCCCGTCGCCCAGCGCGCGAGCGGCTTCGGCATCCCCGGCATCCGTGTGGACGGCAACGACGTCATCGCGAGCTACGCCGTGACCCAGTGGGCGATGCAGCAGGTGCGCTCGGGCCAGGGGCCCGTGTTCGTCGAGGCCTTCACGTACCGCATGGGCGCGCACACGACCTCCGACGACCCGACGCGCTACCGCCTGTCGCTCGAGGAGGACTACTGGCGCGAGCGTGACCCCATCGCCCGGCTCGAGGCCTACCTTGAGGGCCTGGGCGAGCTGCCACAGGACTTCCGCGACCAGGTGGCCGCGGAGGCGAAGGAGCTCAGCACGCGCACCCGCGAGTTCGTCAAGAACGCCCACCCGCTCGACCCGGTGGTCGTCTTCGACAACGTCTACGCCGAGCCGCACGCCCTCGTCGACCAGGAGCGCGAGTGGTTCGACCGCTTCCAGAAGTCCTTCGTGGACCAGGGCACCTCGGGAGGCCACCGATGAGCGAGGACCTGCAGACCGCATCGGCCACGCCGGGCGCAAGCGTCGTGGAGCCGCCGAGCCCCACGCGCACCATGACCCTTGCCGGCGCCGTCAACGCCGGCCTGCGTGCCGCCATGGAGCGCGACCCCAAGGTGGTCGTCATGGGCGAGGACGTGGGTCCGCTCGGCGGCGTGTTCCGCGTCACCGACGGCCTGCACAAGGACTTCGGCGCCGACCGCGTCATGGACACTCCGCTCGCGGAGTCGGGCATCGTGGGCATGGCGATCGGCATGGCGATGGCGGGCTATCGCCCCGTTCCGGAGATCCAGTTCGACGGCTTCATCTTCCCGGCCTACGACCAGATCACCACGTCGCTGGCCAAGATCCGCTACCGCACCAAGGGCACGGTGCAGGTCCCGGTGGTCATCCGCGTGCCGTTCGCCGGCGGCATCGGCGCCGTGGAGCACCACAGCGAGAGCCCGGAGGCCCTCTTCGCGCACACCGCGGGCCTGCGCATCGTCTCTCCGGCCACGCCGCAGGACGCGTACGACATGATCCAGCAGGCGATCGCCTCGCCCGACCCGGTGCTGTTCTTCGAGCCCAAGGCCCGCTACTGGGACAAGGGAGAGGTGGACACCTCGCGCGTCGCGGCCGAGCTCGCGGGGCCCGATGCGGCATCGGTCGCCACGGCGGAGATCGGCCGGGCGCGGGTCGCCCGGCAGGGCTCGGACGTGACGATCGTCGCCTACGGCCCGACCGTCCGCCTGGCCATGCAGGCCGCCGACGTGCTGCACAGCGAGGGCGCTGAGGCAGAGGTCATCGACCTGCGGTCGATCTCGCCGCTCGACGCGGACACGGTCATCGCGTCGGCGAAGAAGACCGGCCGCGTGGTGGTCGTCCACGAGGCGCCGACCGCGTTCGGCACGGGTGCCGAGCTCTCGGCCCGCGTCACCGAGCAGGCGTTCTACCACCTCCATGCGCCGGTGCTGCGCGTGGGCGGCTTCCACACGCCCTACCCGCCGGCCAAGTACGAGCACGACTACCTGCCGACCCTCGATCGCGTCCTCGACGCGGTCGACAAGGTCCTGGCCCACTGACCGTCCGAGTGAACCGAGGAGCATCCGATGCCCCGCTTTGAACGCTTCCTTCTCCCCGACGCCGGCGAGGGCCTCACCGAGGCCGACATCGTCACGTGGCGCGTCGCCGAGGGCGACCGGATCGAGATCAACCAGCCTCTCGTCGAGATCGAGACCGCCAAGTCCCTGGTCGAGCTGCCCTCGCCGTTCGAGGGCGTCGTGACCAGGCTGCTCGCGGCCGAGGGAGAGACGGTCGAGGTGGGCGCGCCCATCGTCGAGATCGACATCGACCCCGACGGCCTGCTGGGCCCCGAGCCCGAAGCTTCGGAAGCCGAGGCCGAAACCGCTCCCGCCGAGCAGCCGGCCGATGCCTTCGCTCCTCCCGCCGACGCCCCGGCCCCCGCGGCGCCCGCCGCCGCATCGGCCGCCCCGGCGCAGGAGTCGTCGGGCGCGGTGCTCGTTGGCTACGGCGTCAAGCCCGGCAGCGCCAAGCGTCGCGAGCGCGTGGCCGGCGCCCTCGACGACATCGGCGGCGCGGGCGACTCGGACTACCCGGTCATCGCCAAGCCGCCCGTGCGCAAGCTCGCCCGCGAGCTGGGCGTCGACCTGACGACCATCACGCCGTCGGGTCCCGGCGGCCTCATCACGCGCGAGGACGTGGAGCAGAAGGCGGCGGCGACGCAGCCGCGCGCGCTCGCGACCTACCCGGGCGACGACCAGCCGTGGCTCGAGTCCGGCTACTCGACGCCCGACGGGCGCGCCACCCGCGTGCCCGTGAAGTCCGTGCGCAAGCGCACGGCGGAGGCGATGGTCCGCTCCGCCTTCACCGCCCCGCACGTCACCGTCTTCCACACGGTGGACGTGACCGCCACCATGGACCTCGTCCGGCGGCTCAAGCAGGACCGCGACTTCGCCGACGTCCGCGTCACCCCGCTGCTCATCGTCGCCAAGGCGCTCCTGCTCGCGGCGCGCCGCCACCCGGAGATCAACGCCTCCTGGGACGACGAGGCGCAGGAGATCGTCTACAAGCACTACGTCAACCTCGGCATCGCGGCGTCGACCCAGCGCGGACTCGTCGTGCCCAACATCAAGGACGCCCACCGCCTCCCGCTCAGGGCGCTCGCCGAGGAGCTGCAGGCCATCACCATCGCCGCGCGCGAGGGTCGCCTCACGCCGCAGCAGCTCAGCGACGGCACCATCACCATCACGAACGTCGGTGCGCTCGGCATCGACACCGGCACCCCGATCCTCAACCCGGGCGAGGCGGCGATCCTCGCCTTCGGCGCCATCCGCCAGATGCCGTGGGTCCACGAGGGCGAGCTGGCGATCCGCTGGGTCACCGAGCTCGCGCTGAGCTTCGACCACCGCCTCGTGGACGGCGAGCTGGGCGCGCGCGTGCTCGCGGATGTCGCGCGGGTGATGAACGACCCGTCGCAGGGCCTCGTCTGGGCCTGAGCGGCAAGCCGGCCCGCCATGCAAGGGCCCTGGCATCAACCGTGCTTCATCCGCTATCGTCCACACCATGGTGAGGGGAGGGGTGAGTCTGCCGTCATCGCCGGAGCCCGCCCAGCCTCATGAGCCGACAGCGTCCGAGACTCCGGATCCTGCGGAGGAGTCGCCCAGCGCGCCTCCTGGGGCCGAGACAGTGTCAAGCCCTCCCGGGACTGCAGAACCCGAATCCGCTGCGCCAGCGCCAGCGCGACGCGGTGTTCCGTCGAATCGGACGATCAAGAAGTGGCTGACCGTCGCGACCGCGGCCCTGACCGTTATCGGTGGAATATGGACGGTCTACGAGATCAAGACGGAGCTCACGCGTGACAAGAGCAACTTCTCGTCTTTGATGCTTTCGGCGCAGCCCTACCCTGTGACGGCCACGGAATGGGCCTTGCCGCTTGCCACAGACTTCTCGAGCTTCCCCGCCTCCAACGGCGTGTGTGGAGAAGAGCAGCAGGTATGGCTCCAGGAACGGGGTCTTCGGGTCACCACGCGCGTAGTGCTCGACATGCGCAACACCGCGTCCGAAGGCCCGATGCTCGTGGTCAAGGAGATCGGGGTGGCGGGCGAGAGACGGCCTTCCGACGACGTGCGCATCTTGGTGGTCTGCGATTCCGCGCCGAGCGCCGCTACTGTCCTCCGTTCGGCGCGACTCGACGCTACGCGTGAAGACGGAGTAGCCGTTCTTTCTGCCGCGACATTCGGCGCAGTGTCCGACGGGCTTCCTGATACGCCGGTGGCCTGGAACCTGGCTCCGGGAGAGACGGGGCAGCTCGTCATCAGGCTGTCCGGGAGCCAGCAAGTGAGCGGGACTCTCGTCGCGACCGTCTTGAGCGGCACCTCCGCGCGAATAGTTCTCGTCGACCACGGATCGGTCACGTTGAGGCCGCTGCTCGATTCAGGACTCACGTACCTCGATGCCGGACAGAATCTGCGTTGCCTGCGTGAACAGGCCAACGAACTCACATCGTGTGTTCTAGAAGAAGTCCTGAACCAGAGCCAAGACTGAGGGGGAGGCAAGGATGGTCGAAGAACGAGGTCCCGTTGGTGCGACGGTGAGCCGGAAAGTGTGGATCTTCGCCATCGGCGGGTTCTTGCTCGCCGTGGTGGGAGTGGTCTCTCCCGCGATCTACCTGATCTCCAAGCTTGACTCCCGTGGCCCTACGCTCCAGGACGCCACTGAGATCGTGCCTTCCTTCGTACCGCCAGACGAGGAGGTGGTTCATGCTGCCGGGGTGGGCACGATTGTGGCGGAGCCCTACGCGGGTCTGATCGGCAACAAGATCAGGTCCGCCGCCTGGAACCCTTGGCCGATCCGGGGCGGACAGGTGTGGATCGACGCTCCATGGGCGGAGTTTCCTGTGTCCGACAAGCCGTACGTCGAAGGCGATGAGCACTCCTGCACAGATCAACAGATCGCATGGCTCACGGCCAACGGCATCCCGAACCCCGAGCAAGGCCACCTGGATGGCGAGACCTTGGGACTCGTATCCGAGGACCTCTTGAACACCGCCGAGTCCGGAGGGGCGATCTCGGTCAGGAACATTCGCGTCGAAGGCGAGTTCTTGCCTGACACGAGGCCGCGCGTGTCGTTCTGGTGCTTCGCCGGCGGCGTAGGCGGAATTGAAGTACCGATCTATGCGCGAGCTGTCATCGGGGACAGCACGCCCGCGTGGTTCATTGAGAACACGGACACGTTCGACTCGCCGACTCCCCTCGACTTGATCGGCACGCCGGTAACTATCAATCTTGCGCCCGGCGAGTCGACCAGCTTCTATCTCTTCCTCGACACGATCGACCGGTCGAAGGATTTCAAGGGGCGCGTGGTCGCGGACGTCATCGCGGGTGACCAGACCTACCTGCACGTTGTGGATGAGGGGTACCTTCAGCTTGCGGACAGCAAGATCAACGACCTGTACTTGGTAGCCGGTTTCGGCAAGCTGTATTGCTTCACCGACGTGTACACGATGTGGGACCTCAACTTCAGCGGCTGGGTTGACGACTACGAGCCGTACAGCTGTTCACCGCAAGAGGTGCAGGCTCTGCTCGCCTCACGCTAGGCCTGCCGTACTCCTCGTCCCGCGCACGACGATGCGCGCATCGGGCTCGGAAGTCGTGCGCCAGTTCCCGTGAGACTGTCGCGGAGCGGCACGCAATACTGAATCCATGCCCACCCCAGGTCCCGCGCGCCGCGAGCGAATGCTGCTGGAGGCCATCACCGCGTCCACGCTGCTCGTGCCCGGCATCGGCGTTTCACGGAGGCGACTGTGACCACCGCGCCCGGCCCAGAGCGGAAGGAACCGGTCATGGGACGCCCGGGCTGGGTGCCTCAGGAGATGCGTGACCTTGCCCACGTCGCCGCGGTGGTGCGCGAATGGCTCGACGCGTGCGACTCGCCGCTGTACGCGCACCTCGCTCGCGAGATCGCCGGCGACCCTGACATGCTCGCGCTGCTCGCGCGCATCGACAACGTGCCGCCGCTGAACATCCTCTTCGCAGCCGTCAAGCTCGCCGTGCGTCCGGAGGATGCGCTCGCCGCCTGGTACCCGCATCTCGCCGGGGATGACGCTCGGCCCGTGGATGGTGCGGTGTACCAGGCGTTCCGCGGCTTCGCCCTGGAGAGGGCGGAGGAGATCGAGCACGCTGGGCGCACGCGCCGCACGCAGACCAACGAGGTGGGCCGCGCCGCCGCGATCCTGCCGTGGCTCGCGAGCGAGGCCGAGCGCATCGTCGCCGAGGCGGGACTGCCCGCCGGCTCGCCGGTCCTCCTGGTGGACGTGGGCGCCTCCGCCGGGCTCAACCTGTGCCTCGACCGCTTCGACTACGACTACACCGGCGAGCGCGTCGTGACCGGCAACCCGGCATCGGCGCGCGTCACGCTCGTGTGCGACAACCGCGGCGGCTTCGCGCTGCCGGCGGCCCCGCCCGTGGTGGGCGAGCGCGTGGGACTCGACCTCGCGCCGCTCGACGTGACGGATCCCGACGCGGCGGCGTGGCTCGAGGCGCTCGTGTGGCCCGAGCACCAGGACCGGCTTGAGCGGCTGCGCGCCGCGATCCAGATCCGTCGCGAGACGCCGGTGCGCCTCATCGCGGGCGACGCGACCCGCACGCTCGCCGCGCTCGCGGACGAGCTGCCCCCGGGCCCCGCCGTGGTGTTCCACACGATGATGGCCTACCAGCTGGACGACGCCTCCCGGACGGCGCTCGACGACGCCGTGGCGGCGCTCGCCGCAAGCCGTCCCGTCGCCAGGGTGGCGGCGGAGGCCGTGGAGGTGTCCCATCGGCCGCAGGTGAGGGTGGGGTTGCGCTGGTCCGACGCCGAGCCGGTCGCCATGGCGCACGCCCACGGGCGCTGGCTCGAGCGGGCGTGAGGCGCTGGCCGCGGTCGCGCTCGGCGCGGGAGATGCTCGCGCGACGCCACCGGTCGGCTAGCCCAGCCCCGCGACCCCCGGGACGCCGTCGCCGTCGGGATCCGCGTCGGTGAGCTCGTGATCTCCGTCGCGCAAGGTCTCCAGACCTGACTTCTCGCGCAAAGGCAGCTGCGGGATGAGGATCGCGAACACGAGCCCCACGAGCGTGATGAACGCCGAGATGAGGATGACGTTCGTGATCGCCGTGGCGAACCCTTCCTCGAACGGCGCGGCGAGCACGGGATCGATCTCCTGCACGAAGGACGTGTCGTCGAGCGACAGCCCGGCCTCCTCGGCCGCCTCGAGCGAGCCCGACGCGATGACGCCGATGACCGCCGCGTTGAGCGGGTCGGCGAGCACCTGCGGGTCCTGCACTGTCTGCTGGAACTCGGGCGTCTGCGCGGCCGCGGCGAACTCGTCGGCGATCGCCTGGGTGACGGTGGAGAACAGGATGGTGAGGAAGACCGCCGTGCCGATCGATCCGCCGATCTGCCGGAAGAACATCACCGACGACGATCCGGCCCCCATGTCGCGCGGCTCCACGGCGTTCTGCACGGCGAGCATGTTGGGCTGCATGATCGAGCCCAGGCCCATGCCGAACACGACGGCGCCGATCGCCATGTACCAGAACGGGCTCACGGCCTCGAGGGTCGACAGGTAGACCCCGGCCACCGTCAGCAGGACGATGCCGATGACGGGGAAGCGCTTGTACTTGCCCGTGCGGCCGATGACCCGGGCGGACACTCCCGCCATCGTCATGATGCCCACGGTGAAGGGCAGCATCGCGAGTCCCGCCTGCGTGGGCGACATGCCCTTGGAGATCTGCAGGTACAGCGGCAGGCCCGCGAGCCCGCCGAACATCGCGAAGCCCATGATGAGGTTCATGCCCGCGGACAGGCCCACGGTGCGGTTGCGCATCATCCGCAGCGGCAGGAGGGCGTCGTCTCCGGCGGCGCGCTCGACGAGGTAGAAGAGCACGATGCCGACAGCGCTCACGGCGAACAGCACGATCGACGCGGTCGAGCTCCAGCCCCAGGTGCGGCCCTGCTCGAGCACGATGAGCAGCGGCACCAGCGCGACGACGAGAGCCACGACGCCCCACCAGTCGATGCGCACTCTCTTGCCCAGGTGCGGCACGTGCAGCACCTTGAGGATGACGGCGAGCGCGGCCAGGCCGAGCGGCACGTTGATGAGGAAGATCCAGCGCCAGCCGGCGAAGCCCAGCAGCTCGTCGGCTCCCGCGAAGAAGCCGCCGAGGACGGGGCCGAGCACGGAGGCCACGCCCCACACGCCGAAGAAGGCCGCCTGGTAGCGGGTGCGCTCGCGCGGGCTGAGGATGTCTCCCAGGATGATGAGAGCGAGCGACATGAGCCCGCCCGCTCCCAAGCCCTGGACGGCGCGGCACGCGGCGAGCTGGTACATGTCGCCGGCCGTGCCGCACAGCAGCGAGCCGACGATGAACAGGGTCAGCGACACGACGTACAGCGGCTTGCGCCCGTAGATGTCGGAGAGTTTGCCGTACAGCGGCGTCGAGATGGTCGAGGCCAGGATGTAGGCCGTCGTCACCCACGCCTGGAGCGTGAGGCCGTTGAGGTCGTCGCCGATGGTGCGGATCGCGGTCGACACGATCATCTGGTCGAGCGCGCCCAGGAACATGCCGACCACGAGACCCACCACGATGAGGTTGATCTGACGGCGCTCGAGCAGCGGCGACGTGTCTGCGGGAGATGAGGCCACGGGATTCCTCTCACAAAGCGGCCCTGCGTTGCACTCGAGTCTAAGGTCCTAGGACCTCCAGGCATTCCCGGGACGGGAGCCGACGCGCCCGTCGCGCCCGCGTAGCCTTGACGCATGACCGCCGAGCTCCTCGTCACGATCGCGGCGATCGTGAGGGACCTCGCGCTCGCCTTCGTCGTGGGCGGCCTGCTCATCGCGGCGGCGATCGTTCCCCAGGGCGAAGCGGCCCGCCGCGCCGTGACGGTGACCATGTGGTCGTCCGTCGCGTGGGTGCTCGCCTCGGCGGCCTTCCTGCTCGCCTCGGCGGGGGTCGTGCTCAACACCCGGCCCGACGACCCGCTCTTCGGCCCACAGGCGTGGCAGTTCGCGACCGAGACCGCGCTGGGCCGCGCGCAGCTGTTCGGGGCCGCGGTGGCGGTGTTCACCTCCCTGGTCGCCGGCCTGGTGCGCACGCCGTCTCATGCGGCGTGGACGCTCGCGCCCGTGGCGTGGGCCATCGGCTGGCAGGCCACCACCGGCCACGCAGGCGGTGCCGTCAACCACCACCTCGCCGTGACCGCGATGTACCTCCACCTGGCCGGCTCCGCGGTCTGGCTCGGCCTCCTCGCGGTGCTCGCCCTCGTGCATCGGCGCCTGGGCGAGGAGGCGGCCGACGCCATGCGCCGCGTCTCGCACATGGCCATCTGGGCGGCGTGGGCGATCGTCGTGTCCGGTGCGGTCAACGCCTGGCTGCGCGTGGGCGGCATCGGCGACTTCTTCACGACGGCCTACGGGCGTCTCATGCTCGCCAAGCTCGTGCTCATGTCCGCCGCGATCATCCTGGCCGCATGGCATCGGCGCGTGAACCTGCCGCGTCTGAGCGCGAGCGACGTCAAGGAGCGCTTCTGGCGGATCCTGTGGGTCGACATTGCGCTTCTGCTCGTCGTGGTCGGCATCGCCGGTGTGCTGTCGCGCCAGGCGCCGCCGGTGCCCGCGGAGCCCGTGCCGGACCCGAGCCCCGCGTTCCTCCTCACGGGCTACCCCTTGCCTCCCGCGCCGACCCTGGCCACCTGGCTGTTCCTGTGGCGCGTCGAGCTCGCGACGCTCTTCGTCATCGTCGCGGCAACCGTGGTGTACCTGCGCTGGTGGCTGCGGCTGCGCGCTCGCGGCGACCAGTGGCCGGTCCGTCGCGTCGTGTTCTTCCTGCTCGGCATCGCCGTGCTGACGTGGGTGACGCAGGGGGCGCCCGCGATCTACGGCCTCGTGACCTTCAGCGGCCACATGGTCGAGCACATGCTGCTCGTCATGCTCGTGCCGCTGCCGCTCACGGTCGCCGCGCCGGTCACGCTCGCGTTCCGTGCGCTGCCTGCGCGAACGGACGGCTCGCGCGGCGCGCGCGAGTGGCTGCGGGCGGTCATCGACTCGCGCGCGATGCGCTTCCTCGCTCACCCGGTCGTGGCCGCGGCGAACTTCGCGATGTCGATGCTGATCTTCTACTACTCGCCCATCTTCGAGTTCGCGCTCGACAACCACGCGGCGCATCTGTGGATGATCCTGCACTTCTCGCTCGTGGGGTACTTCTTCTTCAACGCGATCGTGGGCACCGATCCCGGGCCGTCGCGGCCGGGCTACCCCATGCGGGTGGTGCTGCTGTTCGCGACCATGGCGTTCCATGCCTTCTTCTCGGTGGCGCTCACGTCCGGCCAGGCCCTGCTCGCGCCGCGCTGGTACGGCCTCATGGGCCGCACCTGGGGGCCCGATGCGCTGACGGACCAGCAGTACGGCGGCACCCTGGCGTGGGGCCTGGGCGAGATCCCCGTGGTCCTCATCGCCATCGTGGTGCTCGTGCAGTGGCGGCGGGAGGACTCGCGCGACGCCAAGCGCAAGGATCGACAGGCCGATCGCGACCACGATGCGGAGCTGCGACGCTACAACGAGATGCTCCAGCGCATCGCTCAGGCCGACACGCCCATGCGCGACACGCCGTCCGGCGAGGCCGAAAAGTAAAGAAACCTCCACATATTTCATCCACAGGGGTGTGGACGCCGCTGCGGGGCTTCATCCCAAGCGGTGGAAAACTCGGTGGAAGAAAAAGTCCCCGAAAAAGGCCTCCGGAGCGGTTGCGCACCCCGTGAGGACGGGAGTAGACCTATACCCATCGAGACGGAGATCCACCGCTCGAGCCGGGCCGGGAGACCGGGTCGGCACCGCAGCCGGTCAGGCCGCGAGGTCCGGGCAACCGGGCCCCGGGGGCCGCGGCGGCGGGGGAGGTGGACCTCCCGATCGGACTCACCGGACAACGGCAGTCCAGGTCTCGGCAGCCCTAGGGCGAACGGGAACTGCGGGTGACGGCGCAGGGACTGACGGGCCCGGAGAGTCGGTTCGGAAGTCGTCCCCTCGGGGGCGATGCCGCATCGTCAATCGCGGCACTCGGGTCGGCCGGCAACGGCGGGCTCGGGACTTCGGACCATGGCAGGGCCCCTCGAACGCTTACTTCGAGGGGCCCTTCGCCATTGTCGCCCAGCTTCGCCCTCGCGCGCATCGGACACGGCCGCGCGCAGCCCATCACCGTCGCCCACAGGCCGCGTCGGAATCCTCTTTGTCCACAGATTTCTTCCACAGCAGCGTGAACAACACCGCCGATAATCACGCGTCGCGGGGGATAAGCCCTGTGGGCAAAAAGTGGATAAAGAAATGTCCCTCCAGCGCTTGCGGGGCCCGCGAGACCGGAGTAGACCAGTGCCATCGGCTGGACGGGCCGAGGCCCCGGGACCGGAGACGGGACGGGGGCAGCGGACCCGAACAGCCCATGGATCGGATAACGACAGCACCCGCGTCGGGGTGACGACGAGTCCGACTCCGAGGCGGCAGGCGAGCACAGGGCGCCCCAGGAGGGGGGTCTGAGATGATCGCCGGTCGCGCGGGGCGGGGCGTCGGCGCCGGAGCGGGGTGGCCGGCGACGAGGCGACAGCTGGCGGTGCCGATCCCAGGCCGAAGGCGCCGCGCATGCGGTGCGGGCGGGACGTCGCACCGCCCCCGGAGCCGGGAGACCGGCTCGGGACCGGAGGTCACATGGCAAGGCCCCCCGAACGCTTACTTCGGGGGGCCTTCGCCATGTCGGGCCGCACCCGCCTTCCCCCACGGTAGAGGCGCTCACGGGCATCGGCCGTGAGGACACGCCGCGCCGCTACGCTAGGCGCGACGAACCGAGGGGAGGGCCGATGCGGGCGCTGGGCTGGGTGCTCGTGGGAGCTGCCGTGACGCTGCTCGTCGGCGTGGGCGCATACCTGCTGGCCGTCTTGCCGGGCCAGCGTCAGCCTCTCGCGGCTCCCTCGCCCACCGCGGCGCAGCCGACGCCCGCGCCCACGTCGCGGGCGGCCGCCTCCCCCGCCGTGTCGCCCGAGCCCGCGGCGCGGTCCGTCACGTTCTCCGAGCTCGAGCTGGGCACGTGCCTGACCGACGCGCATCGCACGGAGGGCGAGGGGGCGGCCATCGACCGGCTCGAGGCGATCGACTGTGCCGCGGCCCACTTCGAGGAGGTCATCCATCTGGGCGCCTTCGACGACGCCGACTATCCGGGCAGGGAGGCGCTCGTCGACCGGCTCGACGACGCGTGCGTGGAGGCCTTCCCCGGCTACGTGGGCGTGCCGTACGCGAGCTCCGCGCTGCTGCTCGACTACCTGCTGCCCACCCAGACCTCGTGGATCGCGGGGGACCGCGGCTACGCGTGCCTCGTCTACGGCGAGGAGCCGCTCGTGGGGAGCGTGCGGGGGAGCGCGCGCTAGCGCTGCGTGACTGGAGCGGGTGACGGGAATCGAACCCGCGCTGTCAGCTTGGGAAGCTGAAGTTCTGCCATTGAACTACACCCGCGCGGCCGTGCGGCCATCCCCATGATAGCCACGAGCGCCGCCGCGCCTCCGCCCGATGCGGAGCTCGACATCGGGCGGCGTCACGACGTCGCCGCCTCCAGCGCGAAGGATCGTCAGGCCTCCGTCTTCGCCACGAGCGTGAACGACGTCGAGCGCGTCTCCTGCGGCTGCACCAGGAACAGGCCCGTGCCCTTGATCCCCTTGGCCTCGAGGTTGAAGGCGTCGTTGCAGTTGGTGATCGACTCGAGCGCGAAGAACGGCTGGTTCTGCGGGATGTAGATGACGACGTGCTCGTTGAGCGGCTCGGCCTCGAGGTCGAGCGTCAGCGCGCCGGGCCAGCGGACGGTAGCCGCGACGGGGGAGGTGCGGCCGGTGAGGCAGTCGTCGACGAAGACCTCGCCGAGCGGGCGCATCTGGCGGAAGTCCGCGTGCGCGGGGATCTCGCCCGCGCCCTCGGAGGGCAGGCAGTCGACCAGGTCGTAGCCCTTCTCGCAGTTGATCTGCAGCTGGGCGCGCTCGCCCAGGTCGCCCGCCGAGCCCACGAGCTGACGCTGGAAGTACGGGTGGTGGCCCAGGCCCGCGGGGAAGGTCTCGTGCGAGGTGTTGGTGATCTCCATGCCCCACACGAAGCGCTCGCCGTCGAGCTCATAGGTATAGCGGGTGGAGAACGTCCACGGCCAGTTCACGCCGTACACGTCCTTGGAGACGAACTCGAGGACGATGCGGTGCGGCTCGTGCTCGACGATCGTCCAGGGGTACTCCATGCCCGTGCCGTGGATCGCGGTGCCGTCAGGGAAGTTGATCCGCAGCTGGAACGTGCGCCCCGCCCACACGAGCTTGCCGTCGCGGATGCGGTTCGACCACGGCACGAGCGGGTAGGAGGCGGTGTTCGCCGCGACCCCCAGGTCCTCCTGGGGCGTGGGGCGCAGGACGTCCACCCACTCGCCGCCGATGCGCACCTGCCCAAAGGCGACGGAGCCGCCCGTGGCGGGCACGAGCCCCACGCGCCAGTGGTCATTCTCGATGGTCACGATCTCAGGCATGCGCCCATTGTGGCGCATGGCCGGACGGGTCGATAGTGTGCATCGAAGAAGGAGGCGCCATGGCCACGGAGGGTTTCGGCGAAGCCAAGCCGATGGGCGGCGTCGTCGGCGCCTCGTCGCAGCCCGGCACCGATCCGTTCGCCACGACCGCCGCCCCGCCGACCCCGACATCGGCAACGCAGTCAGCCGCCCCGCCTGCGGCCCCGCCCACGCCCAAGGGCCCGTTCGACCCGCCGCAGCCCTCCGCCGTCTATCACCCGATCCCGCCGCGCGAGGCTGGCGACGGCGCGGTGCCGCCCCCGCCGCCCGCCGCCTCAGGAGGATCCGCGCACGCGAAGCAGCACAACTGGATCGGCGTCGTCGCGCTCATCCTGGGACTGCTGGGAGCCGGGGTGTTCGCCATCGGCGCGGGCATCTTCGGCATCCGCGCCGCGAACATGGGCAGGGCGACCAACAAAGGGCTGTCCGTCGCGGGGATGGTGCTCGGCTTCCTCAGCTTCCTCGCCTGGCCGTTCATCGCGATGGGGCTCGGGAGCGTGCTCAGCGACTACGTCGACTCGACGCCCGTCTACCACGAGGAGACGAGGCAGGAGCGCTTCAGCGAGGGCCAGGACCCCATGACGCTGCGCGAGGGCGAGTGCTTCGACGAGATCCTCGACGCGGACGGCCACCTCACGGGCGTCACGGTCGTCGGCTGCGCCGGACCGCACGGCTATCAGGTGTATCACGCGGGCTCCGTGTCCGAGCAGGCGTACGTGGACGAGGACCACATGTCCGACGTCGTCTTCGAGCTCTGCTTCCGGGACGAGGCGTGGGAGCGCTACGACTTCGACGCGCCGGGCGCGGAGGACGTGTGGTCGTACTGGTACTACCCGGAGCGGTGGTGGTGGGCCCAGGGCGGGCGCGCCTACGTGTGTTTCGTGGGCCTGGACGGCGACCCGATGACGGGCTCGTTCTACCGCGCACAGTGAGCGAATTGTCGTGAGCGCGCGGAGCGGTTCGTGCAGATGCCGAGGGCGGCATCGGGCCGTCCCGCGGAGAGAGTACACATCATGAAGTACCTCATGCTGGTGGGAGTCGAGGAGGTCGCGGACCCCATCGAGGTGCGCCCGTTCTTCGACTGGGACGCCGAGGAGTAGCCGGGACGATCCGCGCCCGCGCCCGGCTCTCGACCCGTCGCGCATCGTGCCTGGTGGACTGCGCAATTCGGACATATCGGGAACGATCGTCGTCGCCGCGCTCGTTGGCTCCGTAGCGGGGCCCGACGACCGTGCCTGCCGGGCATCGGCGCCTGTCCCGCCTCAGGAGAGAGAGGAACGGGGACATGGTCATTGGTTCGGGCATCTTCCTGATCGTGGTCGGCGCGGTGCTGGCCTTCGCCGTCAACGCCGACTCGTCCGTCATCGACGTGGACGTCGTGGGCTGGATCTGCATGGCCGCGGGAGTCGTGGCGATCATCGTCTCGCTCATCGTGTCCGCGCAGGCGCGCAACACCACGCACCGCGAGATCGTCGACGAGAACGTCAACGAGCGACACGTGGAGCGTTGAGGGGGCTCAGGGCTGGCGACGGGCGTCTTCCAGCTGCTGCTCTGTGACCTCGAGGGCCGCGCGTTCGCGGGCGGCCCTCTCCGCCTCCTCGCTCGTGCGGCCGAACTCGGCGCGCACGAACGGGCGGTGCATGGCGATGGACAGCTCGATGTCCCAGTAGCGCATCGCCCAGGCGGCAGCCGCGAAGGCGATGACGACCGCCGCGATCGCGCCCACGCCCATCGACCAGCGCGGGCCGACGTGCTCGCCGATCCACCCCACCACCGGGGCGCCCACGGGCGTTGCTCCCATGAGCACCATCATGTACAGCGCCATGGTGCGAGCGCGCATGGTGGGCGCTGTCGTGGTCTGGATCCACGCGTTCGCGGTGGCCAGCAGCGTCATGGACGTCAGGCCCACCGGGATGCACATGATCGCGAAGGCCGTGTAGCTCGGCATGATCGCGAGCAGGCCGAGCGCGATGCCGAACGCGGCCGCAGAGCCCACGATGATGCGCAGCCGAGGCCGCGCCCGCCGTGCCGCGAGCAGCGCGCCGGTGAGCGAGCCGATCGCGAGGATCGAGCCGACCGCTCCATATTCGCTAGGCCCGCGCCCGAATTCCACGCGCGCCATGAGCGCGCTCGTGAGCTGAAAGTTGAGGCCGAGCGTGGAGACCACGGCCATGATCGTCATGATGATGAGGATGTCCGCCCGGCGCCGGACGTAGCGCACCGCCTCACGGACCTGGCCCTTGGCGCGCTCGGCTCGGGCTTGCAGGTGCAGCTCCGACGTGCGCATCGCGAGCAGCGCCACGATGGTCGCGATGAAGGTCAGGCCGTTGACCATGAACACCCAGCCCGTGCCGATCCACGCGATCACGACGCCGGCCACGCCGGGGCCGATGAGCCGCGCGGCGTTGAACGAGGCGGAGTTCAGACCCACGGCGTTGGGCAGGCTCGTGGCAGGGACCAGGCCGGTGACGAAGGTCTGGCGCACCGGGGTGTCGAACGCGGAGGCGATGCCCAGGGCGAACGCGAAGATGTAGACCTGCCACAGCTGCACGTGGCCGAACAGCACGAGCGAGCCCAGCCCGAGCGCGAGGAGCGCCGACGCCGCCTGCGT
>JGI12383J13903_1000782_pt1 | contig 20071 bp, 16 predicted proteins | sample Passage237B_FD_13903 | JGI IMG/M metagenome (IMG submission 13903)
GTCCGTCCACACGCCGGCGCTGAGGCCGTAGGGCGTGTTGTTGGCCTTTTGGATCACCTCGTCCACGGTGCGGAAGGTCTGCACGGCGAGCACGGGGCCGAAGATCTCCTCCTGCGCGATGCGCGCGCTTTGCGCCACGTTGGTGAAGAGCGTGGGGCGGCACCAGAAGCCTTTGCCGGGCAGGTCGCAGGGGCTCTGGTACATCTCGGCGCCTTCGGCCTGGCCGAGCTTGAGGTACTTGTTGATGGTGCCGAGCTGCTCCTTGCTGTTGATGGCGCCGATGTCGGTGTTCTTGTCCAGCGGATCGCCCACCACCAGGGAGCGCATGCGGTGCTTGAGCTTGCGGATCACTTCGTCGTACACGCCTTCCTCCACGAAGAGGCGGCTGCCGGCGCAGCACACGTGGCCCTGGTTGAAGTAGATGCCGTTGATGATGCCCTCCACGGCCTGGTCGATGGTGGCGTCGGCGAAGATGATGTTGGCCGCTTTGCCGCCGAGCTCGAGTGTGAGCTTCTTGCCGCTGCCCGCGGTGGCGCGCTGGATGAGCTTGCCCACCTGGGTGCTGCCGGTGAAGGCCACTTTGTTCACGTCGGGGTGGTTGACCACCGCCGCGCCCGTGGCACCGGCGCCGGTGACGATGTTGACGACGCCCTCGGGCAGTTCGGCCTCCTGCAATACCTCGGCGAGCTTGAGCGCGGTGAGCGGGGTGGTCTCGGCGGGCTTGAGCACCACGGTGTTGCCGCAGGCCAGCGCGGGGGCGAGCTTCCACGCGGCCATGAGCAGCGGGAAGTTCCAGGGGATCACCTGGCCGGCCACCCCGAGGGGTGAAATGGTCTTGCCGGGGAAGGCATAGTGGAGCTTGTCGGCCCAGCCGGCGTAGTAGAAGAAATGGGATGCGGCCAGGGGCACGTCGATGTCGCGGCTCTCGCGGATGGGCTTGCCGCCGTCCATGCTCTCGATCACGGCGAACTCGCGGGCTTTCTCCTGCAGCAGCCGGGCGATGCGGTAGATGTACTTGGCGCGCTCGGCCGCGGGCATTTTGCGCCACACCGTGTCGTAGGCCTTGCGGGCGGCTTTGACGGCGGCGTCCACATCGGCCTCATTGGCCTCGGCGATGCGGGCCAGCTTTTGTTCGTTGGCCGGGTTGATGGTGTCGAAGTACTTCCCGCTCTTCGGTTTCACCCACCTGCCGTTGATGAACAACTCATACTGCGCGTTGATCTTCACGTGGTCAGCGGACTCGGGTGCGGGAGCGAGTTGCCAGTCGATGGACTTCTTCTTCGTGGCCATGGGAGCGAAGGTAGAAGGTGACGCGATGAACGCGTGTGACCACGCCTCACCAAAGGCATGGGGGCGTCCGGGCGGTCGTTGGAGCTAAGGCGTCAGCCGTTGTTGCCCGAGACGCGGCGCAGGTGCAGGAACATGTCGTCCACCATGGCGCGCAGGTCGTAGTTGGGTTTCCAGCCCCAGTCGGCGCGGGCGGCGCTGTCGTCGATGCTCCCGGGCCACGAGTCGGCGATCGCCTGCCGGTGGTCGGGTGCATACTCCATGGTGAAGCCGGGCACGTGGCGTTGCACCTCGGCGGCGATGTCCTCGGGAGCGAAGCTGAAGCCGGCGATGTTGTAGCTACCGCGTTCCTTGATCCGTTCGGCGGGCGCCTCCATCAGGTCGATCGTGGCGCGGATGGCATCGGGCATGTACATCATGGGCAGCATGGTGCCCTTGCCCAGGAAGCTGGTGTAGCGACCGTGCTTCAATGCCTCGTGGAAGATGTGCACGGCGTAGTCGGTGGTGCCCCCGCCGGGCGCGCTCTTCCAGCCGATCAGGCCCGGATAGCGCAGGCTGCGCACGTCCACCCCGTAGCGCTGGTGGTAGTAGGCGCACCAGCGTTCACCGGCCTGCTTGCTGATGCCGTACACCGTGGTGGGCTCGGTGATCGTGTGCTGCGGCGTGCCCTGCTTCGGCGTGGTGGGGCCGAACACCGCGATGCTGCTGGGCCAGTACACCTTCTTCAGGTTGCCTTTGCGCGCCAGTTCGAGCACGATGAACAGGCTCTCCATGTTCAGCTTCCAGGCAAAGGCGGGATCCTTCTCGGCCGTGGCGCTCAACAGGGCGGCCAACAGGTACACCTCGGTGATCCCGTGCTTTTCGATCACGCGTTCGATACGGCGGCGGTCCAGCGCGTCAACCATCACGAAGGGCCCCGACTGCTTGACCTGCGGCTCCTTGATGTCGGAGGCGACGACATGGTCCTCTCCGAAACGTTCACGCAGACCCTCAACGAGTTCGGTGCCGATCTGGCCGGAAGAGCCGATAACAAGGATGCGGCGATCGGTGGCAGGGGATGGCGTTGGCATGGGGCCAAAGCTAGGAGCCACCCCCGTACCCTGCGGTGTGGACCGGTCAGGTGCGAGTAGGCACCGCGTACCCCTTGTCACTTCGGGGCTGACCCGGAGGCGCACAGGTCCCACGGACACCGCCGCGTCGGGTGGACTCCGGATGGCCCAGGTCCCCGCGTTATGCGCGCCCGGTCCCGGGAGCGACCACTTCGGTCGACCCGTTGGGTCGACGCTACGTTCCCTTTACTCGTAGGACTTATGCCTTCCTGTACTCAGGACTTACCCTACGCTCCCTTCAAGCGACACCGCCAGCAGCTTCTGCGCCTCCACGGCGAACTCCATCGGCAGCTGGTTGAGCACTTCCTTGCAGTAGCCGTTCACGATCAGGCTCACGGCCTTCTCCGTTTCGATGCCGCGCTGGTTCAGGTAGAAGATCTGGTCTTCCCCGATCTTGCTCGTGGTGGCCTCGTGCTCCACCATGGCGGTGGGGTTCTCGCTCTCGATGTAGGGGAAGGTGTGCGCACCGCAGCGGTCGCCCAGCAGCAGTGAGTCGCACTGGCTGAAGTTGCGTGCCCCCTTGGCCCCCTTGCCGATCTTCACCAGGCCCCGGTAGCTGTTGTTGGAAAGGCCGGCGCTGATGCCCTTGCTCACGATGGTGCTCTTGGTGCCCTTGCCGATGTGGGTCATCTTGGTGCCCGTGTCGGCCTGCTGCCGGTTGTTGGTCACCGCCACGCTGTAGAACTCGCCGATGCTGTGGTCGCCCTTCAGCACGCAGCTGGGGTACTTCCACGTGATGGCGCTGCCGGTCTCCACCTGCGTCCAGCTGATCTTGCTGCGCTCGCCCAGGCAGAGCCCGCGCTTGGTCACGAAGTTGTAGATGCCGCCCTTGCCGTCCTTGTCGCCGGGGTACCAGTTCTGCACGGTGCTGTACTTGATCTCGGCGTCCTTCATGGCCACCAGTTCCACCACGGCGGCGTGCAGCTGGTGCTCATCGCGGATCGGGGCGGTGCAGCCTTCGAGGTAGCTCACATAGGCGCCTTCGTCGGCGATCAGCAGCGTGCGCTCGAACTGGCCGGTCATGGCCTCGTTGATGCGGAAGTAGGTGCTCAGCTCCATGGGGCAGCGCACGCCCGGCGGGATGTAGCAGAAGCTGCCATCACTGAACACGGCGCTGTTGAGCGCGGCGAAGTAGTTGTCGGTGCGCGGCACCACGGTGCCCAGGTATTTGCGCACCAGCTCGGGATGCGCTTTCACCGCATCGCTGAAGCTGCAGAAGATGATGCCTTTCTCCTTCAGCGTCTCCTGGAAGGTGGTCTTCACGCTCACGCTGTCGAACACCACGTCCACCGCCACGCCGGCCAGGCGCTTCTGCTCCTCCAGCGAGATGCCCAGCTTCTCGAAGGTCTTGATCAGCTCGGGATCGGCCTCGTCCAGGCTGTTGAGCGTCGGCTTCTTCTTGGGCGCGCTGTAGTAGTACGCGTTCTGGTAGTCGATCTTGGGGTAGTGCACGTGCGCCCAGGTGGGTTCCTCCATCTTCTGCCACAGGCGGAAGGCCTCCAGCCGCCATTCGAGCAGCCATTCGGGCTCGTTCTTCCGGGCACTGATGAACCGGACGATGTCCTCGTTCAGCCCCTTGGGCGCTTTCTCGCTCTCGATCTCCGTGACGAAACCGTAGGCGTACTCCTTCTCGGTGACCTCGCGGAGGATATCGTCGGTGTCCTGTGCCATGGATATGGGGTTCCCTGCAGGCGGTGTCAGATCGAAAAGCTTTCCCCGCATCCGCAGGTCCGGCTCGCGTTGGGGTTGATGAACTGGAAGCCCTTGCCGTTGAGGCCGCCGCTGAAATCGAGCGTGGTGCCCAGCAGGTAGAGGAGGCTCTTCTTGTCCACCACCACCTTCACACCATTGTCCTCGAACCTTGTCGCCATCGTTCATCTGGTCATCGAAGGTGAGGTCGTACATCAGGCCCGAGCAGCCGCCGCCCTTCACGCCCACGCGCACGAAATGGCCGGGGCCGCGGCCTTCGGCACCAAGCAGTTTGGTTACTTCGGTCTTCGCGCTCTCAGAGACTTTGATCATCGCCCATGCCTCTTTTTAGATGGATTCCAAATAAGGCGCTACAAAGGTACTTCGTCCACTTCGATCGGGGTAGGGAATACGAGCATGGAGGGCCGGTTCGTGTGCCATGGAGCCTTGGGGAGCTTACCTTTGCGGCATGGAACGGGCGGGCTCATTGCACGATCCCCGGATCGGGGTCGGCCTGCGCCATGGTGTAACGGCCCTGCTGGCCCTCTCCCTCCTGCTGTTCGGTGCACCTGCGGCACGGGCGCAACTGATCATAGCGGGCTGGAATTTCCCGAACGCCTCCGCCGATGCCGTCGTGGATGTGGCGGTTCCCCTGAACGCTGGGCGAACGGTCCAAGGTGTGGGGGTGTCGAACATCACCTTCAGCAATACGGGGTCCCAAGGCCCACCGGACAAGTGCATCTGGGCGAACGGCTGGGATGGCGGCAACGGCACGAAATATTGGGTGATCGAGATCGCCACCACCGGCTTCCACAACCTCGAATTGTCGTCCAAGCAGCGTAGTAGTAACACCGGGCCGAGGAACTTCAAAGCCCAGTACCGGATCGGGGCCATGGGAACATGGACGGACATCCCAAGTGCGACCGTTACTACGGCTGACAACTTCACCGTCGGGGTGCTTGAGAGCGTGCCGCTGCCTGTGGCCTGTGAGGACCAGCCCTCGCTCTTCATCCGCTGGATAATGACCAGTAACACCTCGGTGAACGATGGCACGGTGGCCAGCGAGGGTTCCTCCCGCATCGACGACATCTACATCGTGGCCAACCAGTCCGACCACTACCGCACGGTGAGCTCTGGCAACTGGAACGATCCCGCCATCTGGGAGGTGTCGCCCACCGGCCTGCCCCCGTGGTCGCCCACGGCCTATCCGCCCACGCACTACGCCCAGTCGATCTCGATCGCGCCCGGCCACCAGGTGGACATCACCACGAACGTGTCGTACGACCAGCTGACCGTTCAGGAAGGGGCCACATTGAACTACAGCGCAGGCACCCAGACGATCAAGGACGGTCCCGGCGTGGACCTGCGTGTGGAGGGCACCTTCATCGACGCTTCGAACAGTTCCACGGTTTGGGAGACCGGCGCCACCTGGTCCTTGGGTGGAAATGCCACCTATGTGAAGACCAACAGCACCAGTTCCAACGACTGGCGCGACAAATACCAAGGCGGCATCTCCAACATCGCCGAGACCGCGACTTGGGTGATCCGCAAGGTGTCGGCCACCAACCCGAGCGTGAGCTCGATCGACATGGTGTACCCCAACCTGATCATCGAGAACATGACCGCCGGTAATTGGAACACCTCGGGGACCAGCACCTTCCAAGGTGCTACCGGCACGGCGCCTGTGGTGCGTGGCAGCCTCGACATTGGCGGCTCGGGCACCGGAACGGTGACCTTCTACAACAACAACATGAACATCGAGCCTGTGCGGGTGCTGCAGAACGTGATCGTACGCGTCGGCTCCACGCTGAGCCTGGGCGGAACCGCCGGCACCCTCTATTGCCAAGGCTTGGAGGTGCGTGGCGATGTGGTCTGCGATGGCACCATCGCCTTTGGCACTGTCGGCACCGCAGGGGACAGCCCGCGTCGCCTGATCCTCTCCGGCCCGGCGGCGCAGCAGATCACCGGCGCCGGTACGCTGAACGCCTACGGGCTGGAAGTGGACAAGACGATGAACGATGTGACCCTCGGCATGTCGCTGAGCGTGTACCACCGCCTGGCCTTCTCCACCGGACGGATCCTGTCGCACGGCACCCCGCACGTGATCACGCTGGGACAAAACGCCACCGTGCAGGGCGCCAGCAACGCCGGCTTCGTCACCGGCAAGGTGGGTAAGATCGGCAATAGCCAGTTCACCTTCCCGGTGGGCAAGGGATCGCTCTTGCGCCCGATCGCCATTGGTCCGGGTGGCATGACCACCGACTCCTTCGTGGCCGAATATCTGTACGCCGACCCCGATCCCGAGGACGACGATGCGGTGTTCTCCCCCCTGCACCACATCAGCGATTGCGAGTACTGGACCCTGCAGCCCATCGTGGCCACCCCGAACCGTGCGGTGACCCTGAGCTGGGACGTGAACAGCTGCGGCGTCACGGACCCGTCGCACCTGTGGGTGGCCTATTACGATGCGTCGGCCACGGGCTGGGTGAACCGCGGCAACACCGCTTGGACGGGTACCACCACGTCCGGCACGGTCACCTCGGGCGCCAACTCGTCGTACGGCACCTTCACCCTGGCATCCATCTCGGACGAGAACCCGCTACCGATCACCTTGGTCGATTTCCATGGCCGGGTGCAGGGCGGTGAAGGCCTGCTGTTCTGGACCACCGGCAGCGAGAAGGACAACGCTTGGTTCGAGGTGCTGTCGGCCACGGACGCCTATCTGCCGCTGGAGAAATGGGACGTGATGGGGCGCCTGCCCGGTGCGGGCACCTCGCAAACGCCCCTGCACTACTCGCTGGTGGACGATCGCTCCGGCAAGCGTGGCGTGCACTATTACCGCCTGAAGCAGATCGACCACGACGGCACTCATTCGTACTCCGACGTGGTGGCGCTGGACTACGGACATGCAACCGCACCCGTGGTCTTCCCCAACCCCTTCACGCACGACGCCGTGCTTTCCATGGCCTTGACCGACGATGCCGAGGTAAGGCTCACGGTGATGAACGCCATGGGGCAGGAGGTGGCCCGGCAAGCGATGAACGGTGGAAGCGGTACGTTCTCCGCACCGCTGGGCGGGCTGGTCCCCGAGGTGCGCGGCGTGTATTTCCTCGTGGTGGAGAACGGCGGCCGCAACACCGTGCTGCGGCTGGTGCGCGAATAAGCGCGGCCCATGGTTGGGAGCGATACCCCTTAGCTTCGCGGCGTTCTTCGCGAACATCGCCCCATGTCCGACAACCCCTCCCGCACCGAACTGTCCGCCCTTGGTGAGTTCGGCCTGATCGAACGGCTTGCCTCCAAGATCACCCTGTTCAACGGATCGTCCGTGAAGGGCATCGGTGATGACGCTGCGGTGATCGATCCCGACGGGCTGCACCAGGTGGTGACCACCGACATGCTCGTGGAAGGGGTGCACTTCGACCTGGCCTACGCGCCCCTGCGCCACTTGGGCTACAAGTCGGTGGTGGTGAACCTGAGCGACATCTACGCCATGAACGCCAAGCCCCGGCAGGTCACCGTGGCCCTGGCCCTGAGCAACCGTTTCCCGGTGGAGGCCGTGGACGAACTGTACGAGGGGATGCTGCTGGCGTGCCGCAACTACGGCGTGGACCTCGTGGGTGGCGACACCACCTCGTCGCGAAGCGGCCTGGTGATCGCGATCACCGCCATCGGTGCCGCTCCGAAGGACGACCTCGTGTACCGCAGCGGCGCCAAGGAGAACGACCTGCTGGTGGTGAGCGGCGACCTGGGCGGGGCCTACATGGGCCTGCAGGTGTTGGAGCGCGAGAAGGCGGTGTTCGTCGAGACCGGGGCACAGCCCGATCTGCAGGGGCACGACTACATCCTGGAGCGGCAATTGAAGCCCGAGCCCCGCCGCGACATCGTGGAGCTGCTGGTCAAGCTCGGCGTGAAGCCCACCAGTATGATCGATGTGAGCGATGGCCTGGCCAGCGAGGCCATCCACATTGCCCGTGCATCGGGTGTGGGCGTACGCATTTACGATGAGAAGCTGCCGATCGACCCCTCCACCTACAACACTGCGCGCGACTTCAACCTGGACCCCACCACGTGCGCCTTGAACGGCGGCGAGGATTACGAGTTGTTGTTCACCATCGTCCAGGCCGACTACGACAAGGTGAAGGGCAACCCGAACCTCACGGTGGTGGGGCACATGACCGATGCCGCCTCGGGCTACCACTTGGTGGACAAGCAGGGCGGGCTCCACGCGCTCACGGCTCAAGGCTGGGACGCCTTCCTGAGGAAAGGGTGACCCTCAGGCCGCGCGTGCGGTGCGTTGCACCCGTTCCCTGACCAGTTCGGCGTACGTTCTACCGGTGAGCCGGGCCCCGGCCCAAGCGAGCGGGTCCAGGTGGTCGAGCACGGCCTGCTCGTAGGGGTCGTTCTCCAGGCCGCGCACACCAGCTTCAAAGTGCGTGCAGACCTCTTTGGCAGCGCGCACGTCCTTGGCCCGCAGCAGGGCCCGCACCAGCTCCAGGAACAACGGCTCGAACCGGTAGGCCCTACCGCGCGAGCCCATGAAGCGTTCGGTGCTGCGCAGCACATGGGGCAGGCGCATGAGGTCGCCCGTATCGATCAGGGCCATCATGTTCAATATCCTGGCGAAGCACACGATCTCGGCACCATCGTCGATCCGCAGGTCGTTGATCAGCCGGTCGGTCCAGCGGATGGCCTTGTCGGGTCGGCCCGCACCGAAGTAGGCATAGGCCAGTTGGTAGTAGAGCACCGCCCGGCGTACGGGCCCAAGGCGCTCCCCATGGCGATCGAGCCCGCGTTCCACCATGGGTGCCAGTTCGAGTGCCTTGTCGAAGGCGCCCATTTGAGCGTGGATCGTGAGCTCAAGGCTCATGGTGGTGGCGAAGAGCTTCAGTTCAAGATCCTCGTCATCGGGCATCTCCCAAGTGGCCGGTATGTTCCGGAAGCGGTTCAGCGTGGCGAAGGCCTCCTCGTACCGGCCGCAGCGCACCTGCACCCAGATCAGGTTGCTCAGGGTGGAAAGGATCAGGTTGGGCTCATCGGCGAAGCGCTCCTTGTTCTCCTCCAGCACGGCCACGGCCGCCTCCAAGTGCTCCCGGCAGGTGGGGAGGCCGCCCATGGCGAAGTGCAAGGCCCCATGGATGTGATGGAACAGGAAGCGGGCCCGTGCGGTGCGCGGACGTGCCGTCCCTTGGAGCAGGGGATGTGCCGACCATTCGGCAAGTTCGTTCCTTGTCTTCTCGTCGCGCGCCTGTCCGCGGCGGTACAGGTCGATGAGCACGCGGCTCTTCAAGTCCCACAAGCGGTCCAGCTGTTCCTGTTCGGCGAGCAGTTCGGTGCTCTCCTGCATCAGGTCGTCCAGGTCCGCGGCCCCCTTGCCCGCATAGTTCGCCACCTCCATCAGCTTGCGCTCCCAGCGTTGCACAGCGAGCAGCACGGCCTGCCGGTCGTGCTGCCGGGCCGCACGCCGGACCCCCTGCAGCAACTTGCCGGCATCGTCGTAGAGCGCGCGTTTGTACAGGATCTCCACCTGGTTCAGCGTGCGGTGCAGTCGCGCGTCGACCGAGGCGTCCGCATGGAAGCCCTCCAGGCTGCGCAGCACGGCCTCGTACAGGCGGCGTTTGGTCACAGGGAAACGCTTGGTGAACGGTTCGTTCCGGAAGCGTTGGAGAAGGGCCTCCTCGTCGTAATGCTCCATGCCGACGATCGCATCGAAGAGCACCTGCATATTGCTGTGTCCACCGATCATGTGCTGTGCGGTGCGCAGCTTGAAGTACCGCTTCTCGGCCGGTGAGAGGGAGCGGATCAACCGGTGCAGGTGGTCTGAGCCTCGTTGCGGCATGGCCGGGTCGCCTTCTTGTTCGGACTTGTCAGCCAAAAGCTAACTGCGTGGCGGTACCCAAGTCCTTGTTGAGCGAGCAACGGCAGGCTCATGCCCGGGAATGGCATGCGCAACGTACGGGAAGGAAATACTGCGTAAGGGCCGGATCAGCTGCCCGGACGACGCTTCCGCTCGGTGCCGGAAATGTCATCCCCATCGTCGCTGATGCCGACACCATCGCCGGTGGCCCCGCCATCCCCGCCATTGCCTGCCATGGTCATCGTCGAGCCGTCATCCGTGGATGGGGTCATGCATTTCGCAGTACCCTGTGCTGAGAAGGAGGCAGGCGCAACGGGCTCTTCCTTGGTGCAGGAGGCCAGGAAGAACATCATCACCAAGAGGCTGGCGACAATGGAGCAACGATGCGGGAAACCCTTCATGGTCGACCAAAGATAGATGATGGAGGTTCGTATTGCAACCCCCCTTGGGATTTTTCGGTGGTTTTGATGACGGGCAGTTCGATCAGCACGCGCGTTCCCATGACCGCCCCGGTGTCTGGATCGTGCCATTGGATCGGTCCGGTGATGCGTATGTCGGTGATCGCCAGCTTCCTCAGCACATCGGCCCGCCCCTTGGTGATCTCGATCCCGCGCGAGATGTGGTCGCCGCCGTTCTCCTGTTTCGCCTTGAGGCTCTGCTCCACGCCGATCCCGTCGTCGTCGATCCGCACAAGCACATGCCCGGGATCGGGCGCTGAGACATGGATGTGCACCGATCCCTGGCGTTCCATGGGCAGGATCCCGTGCCAGATGCTGTTCTCCACGTAGGGCTGCAGCATCATGGCCGGCAGCATCACCTTGGAGGTGTCCACCCCGGGTTCCACCACGATGCTGTAGCGGAACCGGTCCTTGAAGCGCATGTGCTCCAGCAGCAGGTACAGTTCCAGCCGTTCCAGTTCCTCGGCCAAGGTGGTGGTGTCGTTGCGGCTGGCGTCGAGGTTCTTGCGCATCAGCTTGGCGAAGCTGGTGAGGTAGCGGCTGGCAGTGGCGCGATCCTGCTTGTTGATGTGGTACTGGATGCTGTTCAGGGCGTTGAACACGAAGTGGCGGTTCATGTTCGCGTTCAGGGCCTGCTGTTCGAGCTGCAGCATGCGCGAGCGGAGCATGAGCTGTCGTGTGCGCTCGGAGCGCTGGCGGGCGAGCGCACGGTAGCGCATCGTGCCCCACACGATGGCTCCCGCTGCAACGGCCACCAACAGGAAGAACCACCATCGCAACCAGAAGGGCGGCGCGATGGTGAACGAGAACGATACCGGTGCGCTCCATGGACCATCGCCCACGGCGGCGGTCACCTCGAAGGTGTAGTGCCCGTTGCGCAGGTTGCTGTAACTGGCGAAGCGGGCGTCGGTGGGGGGCAGCCACTCATCGTCCATGCCCACGAGCCGATAACGGTAGCGTACGCGCTCGGGCGCGCTCATGCAGATGCCCGTGTAGTCGAAGGTGAGGTGGTTGCGACCGTAGGGCAGCTCCAGGTCCATGGGCAGGCCATCGGGCCCGATGCCGGAGCTTTCCTTCTCCCAGTTGGTGCGTTGCAGGAAGGAGCGGATCCTGGTGATGTGCACCTGCGGAACGCGTTGTTCGGGCTGCGCCGGATGGCGCGCTGGGTCGTGCATCACCAGCCCGCCAGCGCTGCCGAAGAACAGGCGGCCGCGCTGGTCGCGGAAGCCCGCGTTCAGGTTGAACTCCATGTTGCGCAGCCCGTCGTTCAGGGTGATGTGCATATGGGCCTCGTGGTCGGCCACCAGGCTGTCGGGGTGGAACACGTACAGGCCGTTGTTGGTCCCCGCCCAGATGCGCCCGGTGCGGTCGGTGAGCAGCAGGCCGATGTTGTTCGAGCCGAAATCGCTCGCGAAGCGGAAAGTGTGGAAGTGCCTGCCATCGAACAGGGCGAGACCATTGGTGGTGCCCGCCCACAAGCGGCCGCCCGCATCGTACAGCAGGCATTGCACGGTGTTGTCGCAGAGCCCGTCGGCCTGGGTGTAGGCGCGGAACGCGGTGCCATCGAACACGCCGATCCCGTTGTCCGAGGCCATCCAGATGCGCCCCTGGGCATCGTGCACCATGCTCCGCACCGAACGGCCTGGGCCGTTCGGTGCGGCCGGATGCCGCGTGGCGCCACCGGTGCGGTGCACCACCACCACGCCTTCGCGCGTGCCGCACCAGATGTCACCGGAACGGTCCTCCAGCAGGGAGAGCACGCGCAGGTCGGGCATGGCCTGGTCGTCCGGCAGCCGTTGCACCACGCCCCGTTCGATCTTGGCCAGCCCATCGTTGGTGCCGAACCATAATGCGCCGGTACGGTCGAGCAGGCCGCACCATACCGTGTTGTTGGGCAGGCCGTCGGTGGTGTTCACCATGGCCATGCCGTCGATGCGGCAGATGCCATTGTCGTAGGTGCCCAGCCAGATCCCGCCCTGCGCGTCGGCCACGGCGGTCATCACCAGGTCGCTGCACAGCCCGTCCTTCACGGTGTAGGTCACGAACCGGTCGCCGATGTACCGCAGCACGCCGGCCCCATCGGTGCCCAGCCAGATGTTGTCCTCCTGGTCCTGGAACAGGCAGTAGATGTTGTCGTTGGGCATGCCTTGGTGCACGGTGAACAGGCGCATGCGGCCGTGGTCCAGCAAGTTCACGCCGAACTTGGTGCCCACCCATAACCGCCCCGACCGGTCCACCAACAACCCGCGCACATTGTTCACCACCAGCCCGTTCTCCTCGGTGTAGGTGGTCACCCGTCCGTCCGGTGCGCTGTGGAACAGGCCGTCCATGTAGGTGCCCACCCACCAACCGCCGTCGAGCCCTTCGGCCAGGGCCGAGATGTTCGCCAGCTTTTTCCGGCCGAGGGTCACACTGCTGCAGCGGCCGTTGTCCCACAGCAGAAGGCCATTGCGGAGCCCCACGAGGATGCGACCGTCGCGCAGGGTGAGCAGGCAGCGCACGTGTTGGGCGGTATCCTGCGGGTAGCCCTCCAGCGGCCCCGCCTTGCCGTTCTCCAATACGAAGAGCCCGCCACCATCGGTGCCGACGAGCAATCGCCCCTGCTTGTCGAAGGTGAGGCCCAGGATCCGGATGCCGCGTTCGATCGGGAGCGGGTGTTGTGTCCACCTGGCGCCGTCGCGGTGCACCACGGTGTGCCCGGCGCCCAGCCATAGGTCACCATCGGGGGCGGTCGCCATGGCGCTGACCAGTGCATCGGGCAGGCCGTCCTGCAGGGCGTGGTTCTCGAAGCGCTCGCCATCGAATCGGCTGGCACCGCCCAGCGTGCCGAACCACAGGTAGCCATCACCATCCTGGGCCATGGACCGCACCTGGCTTTGGGCCAGCCCATCCTGCGCGGTGAATTGCTTGAAGGCGTATTGCTGCGCCCCGGCATGGAGCCCGGCCAGGACCACCGCCAGCGATAACGCCGTACGCCGCATCAGAACGTGTTGATCAGCGCGAGGAAATCGGGCAGGCGACGGCGCGAAACGGGGATCATGGCGCCGGTATCGAGCACGGCCACGTTGCCCTCGGAGCGGTTGAGGGCCTTGAGGTGGGCCAGATTGATGATGTACGATTTGTGCACCCGGAAGAAGGTCTTCGGATCGAGGTTGTTCTCGAATACGCGGATGTGCTTGCTGCTCACGCTGCGCTTGCCATCGACCAGGTGGATGGTGGTGTAGCTGTCATTGGCCTCCAAGTACAGGATGTCCTCGTGCTTCAACAGCACCAATCCATCGCGCCCGGGCACGGCCAGGCGCGAGCTCATGGGCGAGGCGGGGTCCTTCATCAACGCCGCTATGGCCGATGGCTGGGTGGTGCCGAGCTCGTCGGTCTGGCGCAGCAGCTTCTTCACCGCCCGTTGCAGTTCCTCGGCGTCGATGGGCTTTTCCAGATAGGCAAGGGCGTTCTCCTTGAAGGCCTTCAAGGCGTATTCATCGTAGGCCGTGGTGAACACCACCGGCAGGTCGAGCTCGGCGATCGAGGCCAGGAGCGCGAAGCCGTCCTCGCCGGGCATCTTGATGTCGAGGAAGAGGGCGTTGGGCTGGAGGGCCTGGATCTTTTCGCGCGCTTCCTGCGCGCTCCCGGCCTGGCCAACGACCTGCACCTCCGGACAGTGCTCTTCCAGCATCAGCAGGAGGTTCTCCCTTGCGTCGGCCTCGTCATCCACGATCAGTGCGCGCAATGCCATGGTGCATCGATTTGCGGAAAAGTAACCGTTGTGGGGAATGCGGACGATCACATGCGACGAACGGTGGGAATTTCCCGGCGAACGGCGCAGCCCCTTTGCACCGGCAAAGGAAAGCGCACAAGGCCGATGGCGCGTCCGGCCTTGGCGGATCTACCGCTCGTTCAGTGCGGCACGCCGTTGCTCGTTCATCACTTTTCCAACGGTCCCGATCACGGTAGCTTGGTCTTTGCGACCGTTACCCCTTGTTGCGATGAACACGATGGACCTTTTCAGCGATCCGCATCCGGCGATGTGGATCTTCAACGATCAGGGGAGCTGACCCCGAAAGTGCAGTGTTTTTGGTTTGGTGGTGGGGGCCTGGTCTGCCGCAAGGTGGACCGGGCCTCTGTGCGTTCGGAACCTCTTGTCGCCTTCCACGTAGAACGGCGCAAGACCTGCCACCATGCCACAGCAGCCCAATCCCATCCGCCTTCGTGTGGACCAGATCGAACGCCTGCTGATGTTCGACTACGAGCCCGGAAGCGACGACGCCCTGTTCGACATCTGCGACCGCAATGGCCGCATCGTGAAGACCGGGGAGGTGAGCGGCCCGGAGACGCGGGTGCGCATCACCGACCTGGACGGGGAGGAGTACTACCTCATGGTGCTCGATGGCGAGGTCAGCGTGGTGAAGCCCTTCCAGCTGCGGCGCGTGGCCTGACGGTGCCCCGTTCCCACGGCCAATGCCTGTTCCTGTGGTCCGTGCATCCGTTGGTGCATGGATCGCAGGAACACTGCTTTCAGGGGGCTGCCGCGAAGATCAGCGACCGAACAGGTCCCCGTCCAGCGTCACGGGTACCTTCAGCCTGATGCCAAGGGCCTGGTTCAGCTTCTTGATGAACTCGGCCGCCAGCAAGGGACTTTCCAGTTCGTGGTTCTGGTGCACATAGAAGAACACCTCCTGAAGCCCCTGTTCCGACCAGCTTTTCAGGCGTTCCACCCAGTCGTCCAAGCGCGTCCGATCGCTCGTCGGGTCGTTGGCGCCCACATAGCGTACGAAGGCCGATGGCGTGGTCAGCCGCATGTGCAGCAGGTCGCGTCGTCCGGCCGTGTCGGTGATGATGTTCATCACATGGTGCTTCTCCAGCAGCCGGTACAACTCCTCGGCCACATGCCCTTCATTGTACCAGTCGGTATGCCGGAACTCGATGGCCAGCGGGATGTCATCCGGCCAATTCGCAAGGAATTCACGCACGCGATCGAACTCCTTTGGCTTGAAGGTCTCGTTCAGTTGCAGGAAGACGGGCCCCAGGCGATCGCCCAGGTGCCGCACGGCCTCGGTGTATCCGGCCACCAACGCGTCCGAATCCGACAAGCGTTTCCAGTGGCTGATGTCCTGGGTGACCTTCGGTGAGAAGATGAAGCCTTCGGGCACCTTGCGTGCCCAAGTGGCGAACTGCTCGGGCGGGAAGAAGCGGTAGAACGTGGCGTTCAGCTCGATCGCGTTGAACTGCGAAGCGTAGTACACCAGCTCGTCCTTCACCCCTCGTGGATAGAAGTTGGACAGGTCCTTCCGGTTCCACTTGGCACAACCAACGTGCACGCGCAGCGGCACGGATCGCTTGCGGGCCTGCAGGACACGTTGCGTATCGGGATGGTCGGGTGGCAGCGACAGGTCGATGCCCGTCACGCTTTGCACCTTGCCGAACTTCATGGTGCAAAGGAAGGGCGGGCCCATCTTTACGACCGCGTTTTCCTTCGCACAACGGCCATGGAGACGATCGCCAAGGACGAGTTCGACAGGGTGTGCATCTGCGCAGGTACGGTGCTGGCCGTGGAGGACCTGCCGAATGCCCGCCATCCGGCCTATGTGCTCACCATCGACCTTGGCCCGCACGGGATCAGGCGCAGTAGTGCGCGGATCACGGCGCACTACACCAAGGAGGAGTTGGTGGGACGCCAGGTGGTGGCGGTGGTCAACCTGCCGGGGAGGCAGATCGGCAAAGTGATGTCGCAATGTCTCGTGACGGGCTTCCCCGATGCGCAAGGCGACATCGTGCTGGCGTCGGTCGAACGTGCAGTGCCCAATGGAAGTCGATTGATGTGACCTTCCGGAGCCCTACGGAACCCCGGTGCCTTGTTCAAAACTATCCGGCGCTTCCAAGGCCGGTCCGGACTACATTGGCTCAACGAAGAACCCCAAACACCCAGAGACAATGGCAGCAGCAGTCGAAGCGTATTGCGTGAAGTGCAAGGCGAAGCGCGACATGAAGGATCCCAAGGAGAACGTGATGGCCAATGGCCGCAAGGCCATGAAGGGCACCTGCCCCACCTGTGGCACGGGCATGTTCAAGATCCTGGGCAAGGCCTGATCGGTCAGGAGTTCCCCGCACACGCCCATGCATCACGATGGGCGTGTACGGGCTCCCTTTCATATCGGACCCCATGAGCACTTTCAGCCGCTTCGCCATCCTGCCGCTACTCACTCTCGCATCACCGGTCGGCGCACAGATCGTGTTCGACCATACCGACCTGGCGGTGCCGGGCGATGTGGTGGAACGCTACCGCGACACGCTGCCCACCTATGGGCCCGGCGGCTCGGGTCCCGACCAACTCTGGGACTTCAGTATGGCGCTGACCCACACCACGGTGACCACCACGGTCTCCACGGTGGCCGCCACGCCGTATTCCGCGGACTTCACCACCAGCAACGTGGCCATGACCGAGAACGGCACCGACTTCGCCTTCTTCAACAACACGGCCGCGACATCGCTGGCCATGGGTGGCGCCGGTGATCCCCTCGACCTGGGCCAGACCATGGTGGCGCCATTCAGCGATCCGCTCACGTTGCATCAGTTCCCGCGCACGTTCGGCAGCGGGTTCACCGACACGTATGGGTTCCAGGTGGAGATCGACGGGTCGGCTTTCGGTGTGCACAGCGTACGGTTGCGGCATCGTGGCGTGGTGAGCGACACCACGGATGGTCATGGACAATTGGTGACCCCGGTGGGCACCTACGATGCACTGCGGGTGCGGACGGTGGACCGGACCACCGATTCGGTGTGGGTGAGGATCCTCTCGTTCACCCCCTGGACCCTGTTCCAAACCCTGGCCGATACGTCGGTCACCTACACGTGGCTGGCCAAGGAGGCCAAATTGCCGGTGGCCGAGATGACGCTTGACAGCCTGGGTGCTCCCGCGCGGTTCACGTTCTCGTCGGTGGCGCCGATCTCCACCCGGGTGGCCGAGCAGGCCTCGGATCCGGCGATCACCGTGTTCCCGGTGCCTGCCACCGACGGCTTCACGCTACAGGTGGCACCGGGCGCCGACTACGAACGCGCCGAAGTGCATTCCATGGACGGCCGGTGCATGGCGGTGTGGCCGCTGCGTGCAGGTGATCGCCACGCGATATCCACGCGTGGCTGGGCACCGGGCATGTACGCGGTGCGAGCGTGGCGACGCGATAGTGCGGGGGCTGAGGTGGTCCGCATCAGCGTGGAGTAGTGGATAACCGTCTGAAGCCGGGCTCGACTGCGCAGTAGGGCGGTCTACCTTTGGCCTCCGCATGCAAGGACTTGCGCAGTTGCTGGATATCGCGATCGAGGCAGCGCTGATGGCGGGGGACGAGATCCTGGAGGTCTACCGATCGGATTTCACCGTGACCCGCAAGAGGGATGATTCACCCGTGACGCTGGCCGATGAGCGGGCCCATGCAGTGATACAGAACGCGTTGTCCACCACCGATCTGCCTGTGGCGAGCGAGGAAGGTCCGCTGCCCCCGCCCGCTGAACGTCGGACTTGGGGGCAGTACTGGCTGGTGGACCCCTTGGACGGGACGAAGGAATTCGTGCAACGCAACGGTGAGTTCTGTGTGAACATCGCCCTGATGGAACGCGAGGGCGGTGAGGAAGGTCCCGGCTTCGCCCGCCCGATCGCGGGAGTGATGTACGCGCCCGTGAAGGACCGATTGTACTTCGCTTGGGAGGGCGGCGGCGCATGGCGACAGGACGATGCGGCAACCTCCGGGCGGGCAACTGCGTACGAACGGGCCGCAATGGCAGAACGGCTCCCCCTGATGCACAATGACCAGCGCCCCTTCACGGTGGTGGCCAGTCGTTCGCATGGTAGTGCGGACACTGCGGCCTTCATCCGCGACATGGAGCAGCGCCATGGGGAGGTGAAGCTCGCCACCATCGGCAGTGCATTGAAGATCGGTCTGGTGGCCGAAGGCACGGCCGATGCGTACCCCCGCTTCGGGCCCACCATGGAGTGGGACACCGCCGCCGGCCATGCGATCGCGCTGGAGGCCGGCCGACGGGTCATCGATCCCGCCACCGGGGCGCCCCTGCGTTACAACAAGACCGAACTGGTGAACCCTTGGTTCATCGTTGAATAAGAACCCTACCGCGACATGGCGACCAACAACACGAAGAAGTCCGCTTCCAAGTCCACCCCCAAGAAGTCCGCTCCGGCCACGAAGGCCCGCGTGATGAACAGCAAGAAGGTGGTGGCCCGCAAGCCCATCAAAGTGGCCTCCAAGGCCTCCAAGAAGCGCAAGGTCGCACTGATCACCGGGGTCACCGGCCAGGATGGTGCCTACCTGAGCGAGTTCCTGCTCGGCAAGGGGTACGAGGTGCACGGCATCAAGCGGCGCAGCTCGTTGTTCAACACCGACCGGATCGACCACCTGTACCACGACTCGCACGAGAAGGGGCTGCCCTTCCACCTGCACTATGGCGACCTCACCGACAGCGTGACCTGCCTGCGTCTGGTGCAGCAGATCCAGCCGGATGAGATCTACAACCTCGCCGCGCAATCGCACGTGGCCGTGAGCTTCGAACTGCCGGAGTACACCGCCAACGCCGACGCCATCGGCACGCTGCGCTTCCTGGAGGCCATCCGCACCTGCGGCCTCACCAAGAAGACCAAGTTCTACCAAGCCTCCACCTCCGAACTGTACGGGGGGGTGCGCGCCCATGCCCAGAACGAGGAGACCCCCTTCCACCCGCGCAGCCCCTACGGGGTGGCCAAGCTCTACGGCTTCTGGATCACCAAGAACTACCGGGAGAGCTACGGCATGTTCGCCTGCAACGGCATTCTCTTCAACCACGAGAGCCCGCTGCGAGGGGAGACCTTCGTGACCCGCAAGATCACCCGTGCCGCGGCCAAGATCAAGCTCGGTCTGCAGGACACGCTCTACCTGGGCAACCTCGACGCCAAGCGCGACTGGGGCCATGCCAAGGACTATGTGGAGGGCATGTGGATGATCCTCCAGGCCAAGAAGCCCGATGACTTCGTGCTGGCCACCGGCAAGACCTACACCGTGCGCCACTTCGTGGAGCTGGCCTTCGCCGAGGTGGGCATCAAGCTCACGTGGAAAGGAAAGGGCGAGAATGAGAAGGCCGTGGACCGCAAAACGGGCAAGACCGTGGTGGCCATCGACAAGCGCTACTATCGTCCGGCCGAGGTGGACCACCTGGAGGGCGATCCCAGCAAGGCCCGTCGCGTGCTGGGCTGGAAGCACAAATACGAACTGAAGGACCTCGTGAAGGAGATGGTCCAGGAGGACGTGAAGCTCTTCGAGCGTGACGTGTACCTGAAAAAAGGCGGCCACAAGATCCTGCACGAGCAGGAGTGATCGACGGGAGCGACCACTCCTGCTGTAGGGCGGACCATGGTGCGCCCCAACAACGAGAACCATGAACAGAACAGACAAGATCTATGTGGCCGGCCATCGCGGCATGGTGGGCAGTGCCATCGTGCGCAAGCTGCAGAAGGAGGGCTACACCAACATCGTGACGCGCACCAGCAAGGAGTTGGACCTGCGCGACCAGGCGGCGGTGAACGCCTTCTTCGCCCAGGAGAAGCCCGACGTGGTGGTGCTGGCTGCGGCCAAGGTGGGCGGCATCCACGCCAACAACGTGTACCGCGCCGAGTTCCTCTACGACAACCTGATGATCGA
>JGI12383J13903_1000783_pt1 | contig 20071 bp, 17 predicted proteins | sample Passage237B_FD_13903 | JGI IMG/M metagenome (IMG submission 13903)
CTTAAAGAGGATGTGAGGTATGTCTGGGCGCTGCGATCCGCTGTTGGTGCGGCAGGATAGGACATGGTCCGTGATTCTCGGCAGGTATGATGTTCGGTGAAACTTGAGTCGATCTATTATCATTCATGACCTCTTCATCCAAGAGGTAGAGAACCTAAGCCGCCGCAGGGTTTCCTGAGGAACAAAGGGTCCCTGCTGTCGTAAGCCCTCCCTCCTCACTCCGCCACCTCCAGCTTCACGATCCGGGGCGGGGCGTCCTGGCCATCGGCCCAGAGGTAGGTTGCGCGCACCTGCATGCCGTCGGAAAATTCCACGCGGGGCTTCGGGCCGTTGTGGAAGCCGGCCTGGCCCACCTCCCAGTAGTAGCCGAACCAGATGCTGTCGCCCACATAGAAGCGCTCGTAGGTGTGGTACTCGTGCTTCTTGATGTTGCCGGTGCGCACCCGCTCGGTGCCCCAACTCTGAATGGGCCCTTCCACCACGGCGGCCTCACCAGCGTCCAAAGCCTTCAGCAACCGCCAATGGTCGAAGCTGAGCATGCCCACGCCGATCAGCGCGCACAGGGAGCCGAACACGATCAGGATCCGTGCTGTGGTGATGCCTTTGCGAGGTGGGTTGCCCAGGCGCCGGTCACGCGCGCGTTGCACACGGCCCACCACGATGCCCAGCACGATGATGCCAGCGCTGATCAGCGCCCAAGTGGTGCTGAACGGCGGCTGTTCATGCAGGTCGTAGATCGTGCGGTACGACATGCGCGGCGCCGTTGGGAGTGTGCGGCCCGTCAGTAAGGGATGGGCTTAGTGCCCGTGGCCTTCGGTCCCCGCCTGGCCCTTGGCCGAGTCGAACACGGCGTAGCCGATGAAGAGCAGGGCGATCATGACCAGGAAGCTGATCAGGCCGGTGAGGTTGTCGGCACGGCCGTTGTCCAGCACCGTATCGTCGGTATCGAGGATGGCGAAACGGAAGGGGATCGCGAAGGCGAGGACCCAGAGGGCGACACCGATGAGCTTCTTCATACCGGATGACTTGCGTTGGTGCGGCGAAAGTAAATGCTTCGCCGATCACCACCTAAGCCTGGGCCGAAAGCCACTGCACGAACTCCTCCTTCAGCTCCTTGTACAGTTTCTCGTAGGTGAGCATGCGCTCGCGCAGGGTGGCGTGGCCAGTGGAGCAGGGGTGGTCGTGGCCCACGGGTCCGTCGTGGGGCTCGGCCTCCAGCCTGTTCTCGTGCTGCTTCAGGTCGTGGCGCAGTTCATCGAGCACCTCGCGCTCGCGGATGAACTGGTTCTGGAAGTGCTCCACCTGGGCCATGGCGTCCTGTGGGTGCGGGCGGGCGGCGATCTCTTCGAGCCGGTGTTCGAACACCATGATCTCCTCGCGGTAGAACCGGAGGGTGTCCAGCCAGCTGCGGAGTTCCGTGTCCAGGTCGCCGATCCGCATGGAGGGAGTGGGAGAGGTGTTCATGGCGGGAAGGTGTTGATCAGGGAGGCTGAAGGTAGGAAAGAGGAACGGGGCCGTTGGCATGCGCCGCGGCCCCGTTCGGTACGATGGTCCCGGGATCACTTCCGGTCCTTCAGCGGCACGTAGTCGCGTTTTGTGGCGCCGGTGTAGATCTGGCGCGGACGGCCGATGGGCTCCTTGTTCTCCACCATTTCCTTCCACTGCGCGATCCAGCCCGGCAGACGGCCCAAGGCGAACATCACGGTGAACATGCGGGTGGGGATGCCGATGGCGCGGTAGATGATCCCGCTGTAGAAGTCCACGTTGGGGTAGAGCTTGCGCTCGATGAAGTAGGGGTCCTTCAGGGCGATCTCTTCCAGCTGCTTGGCGATCTCGAGCACGGGGTCGTTCACGCCGAGCTTGCCCAGCACCTCGTCGCAGGCCTTCTTGATGATCTTGGCGCGGGGGTCGAAGTTCTTGTACACCCGGTGGCCGAAACCGAACAGGCGGAAGGGGTCGTTCTTGTCCTTGGCCTTGTCCACCCACTTGTGGATGTCGCCGCCATCGTTGCGGATGGTCTCGAGCATCTCGATCACCTCCTGGTTGGCGCCACCGTGCAGGGGGCCCCAAAGGGCGGCGATGCCGGCGCTGACGGCGCTGTAGAGGTTGGCCTGGCTGCTGCCCACCATGCGCACGGTGCTGGCGCTACAGTTCTGCTCGTGGTCGGCGTGCAGGATCAGCAGCTTGTTCAGGGCGTCGACCACCACCGGATCGGGCTTGTACTCCTCGGTGGGCAGGCCGTACATCATGTACAGGAAGTTCTCCACGTAGCCCAGCTTGTTGTTGGGGTACATGTAGGGGTGGCCCAGGTTGTTCTTGTAGGCGATGGCCGCCAGCGTGGGGAACTTGGCGATGAGCCGCACCACCGTGCGCATGCGTTCGTTCTGCGAGCGGTGGGGATCCTGGCTCTTGGGGTAGAAGGTGCTCAACGAGTTCACCATCGCCGAAAGGATGCCCATGGGGTGGGCATTGCTCGGGAAGAACTCGAAGAAGTGCTTCATGTCCTCGTGCACCAGGCTGTGGTAGCGGATCTGGTTCTCGAAGTCGGTGAGCTCCTTCTCCGTGGGCAGTTCGCCATAGAGAAGCAGGTACGACACCTCCAGGAAGCTGGCCTTCTCGGCAAGCTGCTCGATGGGATAGCCGCGGTAGCGCAGGATGCCCTCCTCGCCATCGAGGAAGGTGATCGCGCTGGTGGTGGCGCCTGTGTTCTTGTACCCGAAATCGAGCGTGATGTACCCGCTCTGGTCACGCAGCTTGCTTATATCGATGGCCTTTTCACCTTCGCTGCCCACGATCACGGGCAGTTCGTACGTCTTTCCGTCCAGGATGATCTTCGCGGTCTCGCTCATCGCTTCGGGTATGGGATAGGTAACCGGGGTATGGAACGGGCGCGAAGGTAGGTAACAACCCCGCCCGCATATTGCGACCCCGAGGCCAAAATGTGGCCCCGGTCGAACTTGTGCGTGCCTGCCTGGGGATCGGCCCTCACGGCGTGGTCCAGCGGGGCTGGAACGAACTGATGAAGGTCTGGTAGTCCTTCGTCTTGTAGTGCCCCTCACCGAAATAGACGAGGATGGGCTCCATCTGCTCGGGGGTGAGGTAGCCCTGCACCGGTGCCAGCACGTTCAGATCGCTGTCCAGGTAGGTCACCGTGGGGTAGGCGATCCGGCCGTTCACGTTGGCGATGGCGTAGGTGAGGTGGTGGGTGCCGTTGCGGCCGCCCACGCGGGCCGGGTCGTAATCGGGGTTCTCCAGCTTCTGGCCCTTGAAGATCACGGGCTCGCCGCTCTCGGCGTCGAACTTCACCGGGTGGAAGTGCTTGTTCACGAAGGCGGCCAGCCTGGGGTCGCTGAAGGTCCGGGCATCGAGCATCTTGCAGGGGCCGCACCACTTGGTGTACACGTCCACCAGTAGCGGTTTCGGGTCGGTCTTGGCCTTGGCCTGCGCCTCTTCGATGGTGAGCCATTGGATGCCGCTCTTGCCCGGGGTTTGGGCGTTCAGGACGACGGGGGCGAGGAGGAGGGCAAGGAGCAGGGTTCGCATGAGTGGTGGGATGGGGCGGGGTTGGAACGCGTGCGGATGCAACAAGGTTCGTGCCGGGGTCTATTTCACTCCGCCCATGAGTTTGCGGACCAGCGGGGCGACCACGATGAGCACGCCTCCGGCGATCAGGGCATAGAGACCCAGCTGGCCGTAGCCGTCCGTGTAGAGCACCAGCTTGTCGTAATTGCTGGCGTTGGGGTCCTCNGCGCTCATGCCCGCGCCCANCAGGCCGGCCACGTACTGGCCGTAGGCGCTGGCCAGGAACCACATGCCCATCATCAGGCCCTGGATGCGCGCGGGGCTCAANTTGGTCATGAGCGAGAGACCGATGGGCGAGAGGCAGAGCTCACCGAAGGTGATCACGAACCAGGCCAGCACGAACACCTCGGTGCTGGTGATGCCGTCGGCGTTGGCGAAGGCGATGGTGCTCTTGAAGATGTAGAAGCCGGCGCCCAGCAGCAGGAAGCCCAGACCGAACTTCACCACGCTGTTGGGCTCGGCCTTGCGCCGCGCCAGCCACAGCCACAACAGGCCCACCAGGGCACTGAAGGCGATCACGAAGAGCGAGTTGGCGCTGTTGTTCACGCCGTTGGGGTCCACCTTGATGCCGAACAGGGAGGGGCTGAGGTTGTTCAGGGCGAACAGGCTCAGCGAACCGCCGCTCTGCTCGAAGAAGGCCCAGAAGAACACCGAGAAGATGATGAACACCAGGGCGGCCGCCAGCTTGCGGTTCTCCTCGGCGTTGAAGCGGCGCATCTCCCAGAACAGGTACACCAGCGTCAGCGGACCGATGATGTACATGAACAGGTCGGTGTACGCGGTGTTGGTCACCATGGCGTGGATGGCCGGGATGCTCAGCAGCGAGCCGATGTACACGGCCACCTCGTACCATCGTTTGGTGGTGGTGGGCAGGTCGGCGCGCAGGGGCGAGAGGCCGATGGGGCCCAGGTTCTTTCGGGTGAAGGCGAAGGTGATCAGGCTCACGATCATCACGATGCCCACCAAGGCGAAGGCCAGGCGCCAGGAGTACTCCTTGCCGATCCACACCATGAGCAGGCCGCCTAGGAAGGCGCCCAGGTTGATGCCCATGTAGAAGAGGCCGAAGCCGGCATCGCGGCGGGGATCGCCCTCATGGTAGAGCTGGCCCACCATGGTGCTGATGTTGGGCTTGAAGAAGCCCGTGCCGATGATGTTGAAGCAGATGCCGATGTAGAAGAACTGTGCCGGGGCNATGGCGATGATGAAGCCGCCGGCGATCATCAGCAGCGCACCCCAGAACAGCGACTTCTGGAAGCCCAGGATCTTGTCGGCGAACAGACCGCCGATGAAGGTGAAGGCGTAGACGAAGGCCTGGATGGCCCCGTATTGCAGGTTGGCGTCGCGGTCGCCCAGGCCCAGCTGCGTCACCATGAACACCACCAGCATGCCGCGCAGGCCGTAGAAGCAGAAGCGCTCCCACATCTCGGTGGCGAACAGGGCGATCAGCTGCCGTGGGTAGGTGCCCTTGAAGTCGCGGATCTCTTGCAGGGTCGGGGTGCTCATGGCGGGGGCGGGTTGATCAGGGGCGAATATCGGTGTTGGGGCGCGTCATGACGAGCGCGTACGGGATCCAAGGCCTTTTCCAGGCTGGCTTCGCCGCTCCGCCGCTCAGCGCTTCTCGGGAATGATCCGGTTCAGCCAGCGGAGCAGGATGAACATCACCAAGGTGGCGGCCATCAGCAGCCCGAAGTTCACCCAGAAGAAGTCGGCCTTGTGCGTGTAGCTGTCCCACAGCCCACTGAGCACGCCGCTGAGCTTGTTGCCCAGGCTCGTGGCCAGGAACCATCCGCCCATCATCAGGGCGGTGAGGCGGGCCGGGCTCACCTTGCTCACCAGCGAAAGCCCCATGGGGCTCAGCAGCAGCTCGCCGATGGTGATCACGCCGTAGCAGGCCACCAGCCACCAGCCGCTGGCCTTGATCGCGCCGTTCTGGCACACGTACACGGCGGCCACCATCACCAAGCAGCTCAGGGCGCTCACCAGCAGGCCCCAGCCGATCTTGCTGGCCGTGCTGGGCTCCCGGTTCCGCCGGCGCAGCAGGGCGAAGAACGCCACCACCACGGGCGTGAGGATGATCACCCACAGCGGGTTGATGCTCTGGAACAGCTCGGTGTTGGCCAGGTAAACGGTGGCGCCTTCGGGCGGCATCTCCTCGGCGCGCACGTTCCGGAAGTACACCGGCTTGGCGTATTCCATCTGCGTCACGCCCTCGACCTTCACCAGGTTGAAGCCGGCATCGTACATCGGCACGGTGTCCGGGGCGTTCACCTTGGTCTCGGCCAGGTAGAGGGCATCGGCCACGGGGGCCACGGCGGGGGGCAGCTCGCGGTCGGTATAGTACTCGGCCCAGGTGGTGAGGGCCGTGCCGTTCTGCTTGAACACCGCCCAGAAGGCGATGGCCATGGCGAAGATGGTGAGCAGGGCGGCCAGGGGCTTGCGGTCCTCCACGCTGGCGCGCAGCAGCAGGCCCACGTAGAACACGATCACCGGTATGCTGGCGAAGAAGAAGGCGTCGGTGCTGTCACTGCCGAAGATGTTGCCGGGAATGCTCCAGCCCGCGATGCCCACCACGATGGCCGGCAGCAGCACCACGGAGAAGATGCGGCCCAGCGACATGTCCTCCTTCTGCACCGGCTTGCGCACATCGGCATGGCGGTAGTGGCGCATGCCCATCCAGAACACCAGCAGGCCGATGAACATGCCCACGCCCGCGGCCCCGAAGGCGTAGCTCCAGCCGTACTTGTTGCGCATGTAGGCGGCCACCAGGTTGCACAGCGCGGCGCCCACGTTGATGCCCATGTAGAAGATGTTGTACCCGCTGTCCTTCTGCGCGCGGTACTGCTCATCGTTGTAGAGGTTGCCCAGCAGGGTGCTGATGTTGGGCTTGAAGAAGCCGTTGCCCAGGCAGATCAGCGCCAGGCTGGTGTAGAACGCCGCCATGCCGGGCAGCGCCAGGCCCAGGTAGCCCAGGCCCATCAGCGTGCCGCCGATGTAGATGGCCCGCCGGTAGCCCAGCACGCGGTCGGCCAGCAGGCCACCGATGAAGGGCGTGAGGAACACGAAGGCGATGAAGGTGCCGTAGATGTCGGCCGCCGTCTTGCGGTCCATCGCCAGCCCGCCGGTGGACGTGGGGTCCATCAGGTAGAGCTGGAAGATGCCGATCATGAGGTAATACCCGAACCGTTCCCACATCTCGGTGAGGAACAGGTAGGGGAGGGCGGCGGGGTGTTTGCGTGACATGCGGTCTGCGTGGCGGTGGGCGGTCAAGGTAACAGGGGGCGGTAAAAATGGCGAATGGGGGAACGCCGCCCGGCATTCCCCCATTCCCGGTCGCGGTCCACCGCCGGATCAGTTGATCCCGTGCATCCACTTCTTCATCACGGGGGTGAGCACGAGCAGCACGGCGGCGCAGCCCAGCACGATGTACACCCCCCAGGTGAGGTACACGTCCATGAAGCCGGTGAGCTCGGCCACGGGATCCTCGCCACCGGTGGTGGTGCTGGCGATCATCTGGCCCAGCTTGCCGGCCACCTTGTGGGCGAAGGCGATGCTCAGGAACCAGCTGCCCATCACGAAGCCCACCACTTTCTGCGGGCTCAGTTTGGTCACCACGCTCAGGCCCACGGGGCTCAGGAAGAGCTCGCCGGTGGTGTGCAACAGGTACATGCCGATGAGGAAGCCCATGGGGATGGCCGTGGCACCGGCGCCATTGGCGATGCCCACCTTCACGCCCCACACGATGATCATGTACCCAATGGCCATCTGGATCAGCCCGTAGAAGAACTTCAAGGGCGTGCGGGGCTCCAGCTTGTTCTTGGCCAACCACACCCATAGCCAGTTGAACACGGGCGCGAGCAGCATGATGAACAGGGCGTTCACCGACTGGAACATCGAGGCCTCCAGCCCGGCCTTGTTCACGTAGCGGTCGGTGAGGATGTTGATCGATCCGCCGGCCTGCTCGAAGAGCACCCAGAAGATCATGTGGAAGAAGAAGAGGATCAGGAACACGAAGAGGCGCTGGCCGTCGGCGCGGTCCTCGGCGGTGAAGGCGGTGTAGAGCAGGTAGCCCAGGCAGAGGGCGCCGGCGCCGAAGAGCAGCCAGTCGGTGATGCCCTCGCTGTTGATCAGGAAGCTGAAGATGGGGATGATGAGCAGGCTGCCCAGCAGGGTGAGGGGGAATGCGCCCAGGCCCATGAAACGCCAGCCGGCCATGTGCTCGGGGGCGTGGCCCTTGCCTTCGAGCTGCTTGAAGTTGAGGAAGAACACCAGCATGCCCAGCAGCATGCCCACGCCGGCGGCGAAGAAGCCGTACTCCCAGCCGATGCGCTGGCCCAGGTAACCGCAGGTGAGCGGCGCCAGGAAGGCACCGATGTTGATGCCCATGTAAAAGAGGGTGTAGGCGCCGTCCTTGCGCGGGTCGTTGCGGTCGTAGAAGGTGCCCAGGAAGCTGCTGATGTTCGGTTTGAACAGGCCGTTGCCCACGGTGAGGGCGGCCAGGCCGATGAAGAAGACGGACTCGCTGTGCAGGCTGCCGGTGCTCGCGGCCGAGAGCGCCAGGATGAACTGGCCCAGGGCCATGAAGCCGCCGCCGGTGAGGATGGCCTTGCGGAAGCCGATGGCGCGGTCGGCCAGCATGCCGCCGATCACCGGGGCCGCGTACAGCAGCGCGTTGTAGGCACCATAGATGCCGTAGGCGCGGGCGTCGGCCTCACCGGCCGCCATCTTGTCGAAGAGCTCCTTGGTCAGGTACAGCACCAACAGGGCGCGCATGCCATAGAAGCTGAAGCGCTCCCACAGCTCGGCGAAGAAGAGCACGAACAACGCCCGCGGGTGGATCTTCCGTTGGCTGTACAGGGTGGCCGGCACCCAGATGAGCACGAAGGCCCAGCCGACGATGAGGCTCCAGATCGCAAAGTCCATGTGGTTGGTTGTTTGTTAAGGCCGGGCAAGGTAGAAAATGGCGGGAATGGGAAGCAGTGGTCGGCGGTTCGCAGTTGCCAGTGGGGAATTGGCACCCACACCTCATCCTTCACTGCTCCCTCAACTTCCTTCACCTCCTGATCCCCAGCCGTCACCGCGAACGAAGTGAAGCGGAACCTGTAATGTCACCGCGAGCAGTCATTGCGACGTTCAGGGAAGCAAAGCGGTCAAAGCTTCCGCTCCAGCCACTCCGTCATCATCTCGAACAGGTGCAGTCGGGTGTTGCCGCCGTAGATGCCGTGGTTGCGGTCGGGGTACACGAACTGGTCGAACTGCTTGTTGTGGCGCACCAGGGCGTTCACCATCTCGGCGGCGTTCTGGTAGTGCACGTTGTCGTCGGCCAGACCGTGGACCAGCAGGTAGTTGCCCTTGAGCTTGTCCACGTGGTTGATCGGGCTGTTGTCGTCGTAGCCCGAGGGATTGTCCTGGGGAAGGCCCATGTAGCGCTCGGTGTAGATGGTGTCGTAGTAGCGCCAGTTGGTCACCGGGGCCACGGCGATGGCGGCCTTGAACACGTCGGCGCCCTTGGTGATGCACAGGCTGCTCATGTATCCGCCGTAGCTCCAGCCCCAGATGCCGATGCGGGCGGGGTCCACGTAGGGCTGCTGCTGCAGCCATTTCGCCAGGGCGATGTGGTCCTCCACCTCGTACTTGCCCAGCTGGCCGTATGTGATGTGGCGGAAGTCGCGCCCGCGCCGACCGGTGCCCCGCGGGTCCGCGCATACCACCACGTAGCCCTTCTGTGCCAGCATCTGGTACCAGAGCCCATTGCGACCACCGAAGCGGTTCGCCCCGTCGTTGCTGTTGGGACCACTGTACTGGGTGATCAGCACCGGGTAGCGGCGGTTCTCCTGGAAGTCCGGGGGACGGATCATCCAGCCGTGCAGGGTAAGGCCGGGCGATACCTCCGCGGCGAAGTCGAGCACGGGTTGGATGGCGTAGGCGCGCATGGCCTCGGCCAAGGCCGCATTGTCCTTCAGGGTCTTGAGCAATTTGCCGTTGGCGTCGTGCAGCGTCACCACCGGCACATCGTTGTTGGTGCTGCGGGTGTTGATGAAGTAGCGGAAGCCGGTGCTGAACTCGGCGTTGTTCGTTCCTCCAGCGGGCGAAAGCTGCACGATGCCCTTGCCGCTCAGGGGCACGGCCAGCACGTCGGCGTTGCGGATGCCGCTCTTCGCCGCCGTGAACACCACGCGTTTGTTGCGCTCATCGATGCCCTTCACCTCCAGCACATCCCACGCGCCGGTGGTCAACGCTTTCGGCTTCCCGCCGAAGGGCACGTGGTAGATGTGGTTCCAGCCGCTCTGTTCGCTGGTCAGCACGAAGCCGCTGCCATCCTCCAGGAAGTGCAGGTCATCGGTCACCTCCACATAGGTGTTGCTCTTCTCGCGGTACACCTCTTGCAGCCCGGGGAGGGTGCGGGTGCCGGGCGGGGGCAGTTTCACGGTGAAGATGAGCTTCTCGTTCTGCAGGCGGTTCATGCGCATGAACCAAGGCTCGCCCTTTGCGGTGAAGCCCAGCCGGGGCACGTAGGCCTCCTGCTCGGTGCCGAGGGGGATCCCCGTGGTGGTGCCCGATGGGATGTCGTACACGTGCAGGCTCACCACGCTGTTGGCCTCCCCGGCCTTCGGGTACTTGAAGCGGTATTCGCTGGGGTACAACCGGCCCTGGTACATGGCCATGTCGAACTCGGGCACGGCGGTCTCGTCGCTGCGCAGGTACAGGATCTTGCTGCCGTCGGGGCTCCAGGCATAGCCCTGCACCAGGGTGAATTCCTCCTCGTACACCCAGTCGGTGGCACCATTGATCACCTTGTTCCATGCGCCGTCGTGGGTCACGCGGGTCTCGGCCATGTTCGCCAGGTCCACCACGTACAGGTCGTTGTCGCGCACGAAGGCGGCCTTCGATCCGTCGGGGCTGAAGGTGGCCAGCCGTTGTTTGGACTTGGTCACATCGGTCAGGGGCACGAGCCGACGCGTGTCGCGATCGAACACATGGTGGTAGGCCGCGCTGCTGTAGCGGTAGATGGGCTCCTCGTCGTCGGCGATCATCAGTTTCTTCTCATCGCCGCTGAAGGAGTAGCTGTCCAACCCGAGCGGGTCGCCCGTGCCCGAGGGCTTCAGTTCGCTCTGGCGCACGATGATGTCCACTTTGGCACCGGTGCGGTAGGCATGGCGCGCCAATACCATCTCATCACCGTCGCGCTCCACCACGGTGTAGTGTTCGCCGTCGTTCATGCTGGCGAGGCCGCCGACCATTTCGGTGCTGAAGGTGCGGCTTGCCCAGATCACCTCGTTGGTGAGCACCTTGTGCGAGCCGGGACGGGCATGCGTCACCACCGCGCGGTCCTGTGCGGTGAGGAAGAGTGAGGCAAGAAGGGCAACAGCGCCGGTTGATGCTCTGGTCACGGTCATATCGGGTTCGGTATGGAGGTGGCCGAAGGTAGCAAGGTCGGGCCGCGAGGTCCGGTGGCCGGGGCCGGATGGTGTGACGGTACACGGGACGGGCGGGGTGGAACCTTCTGTCCTTGGCAGGCGTTGAAGCGCCATCTCCCGGAACGGCCATGCGCTACCTAAGCCTCTCCCTCGTCGCATTGTCCGCGGTTTCGCAAGCGCAGACATTGGACTACCAATGGCTGAACATGCCTTGCGCCTCGATGATCAACTGCGACACCGGATGTTCCGCGTGCAACGTGGCATCGGGTGGCAATGCCGTGGTCATGGGCAATTCGCTCGCGTGGGTCGGTGTGGACATCTGTCCCGAACCGATCACCACGGCCGATAATGCGTTGTTCACCTATGGGTGGACCGCGTTCCCCGATAACGGCCATGTGCTGATCCTGTCGGGCCTGGTCCTGGGTCCCGTGCGGATAGACAGTCTCGTGATCGAACACCGCGCGAGTGCCGACGGCCCCCAGCGGGTGCAGGTGCGCTATGGCGTGAACCAGACGCTGCCCAGCACGGTGGTGGCCGATGTGCAAACGACAGAGTCCTTCACCAGGACGGTGCTCACCGATCTGGGGAGCGTGGCCGTAGGCCCCGGACAAGTCTTCGGAATGTTCCAGTTGGTGCTTCAGCCCTATGGCGGCCAGGGCGGGTCGTGGGACCTTGATGCCATCCGCATCGTGACCGTCCCGGACGAGCCCGAGGCGACCACCACGTCCATCGCCGAGGTGAGCGGCCCCGGCGCTGAGCGAAGCGGCGTGGTGTACGATGTGTTCGGCAGGCCCGTGCAGGTGAAAGGCCGTGCGATGGGCATGTACCGCGACGGCAGCCGTCGCGTGGTGCTGGACCAAGGCTGGTGATCCTACCTACTTCGTACGGGTGAGAGCACGCAGCGCTTCCGCCAAGCGCTGCGCTTCGGCTTTTTGCCGGTGGGGGCCATTCGCGCCATCACCTGCATCATCGATGGCACCGGCGATCGGTTCCATGGTATCGCCGATGCGGGCCATCACCACGATCGCCGTGCTTCCGGCCGCATCATCCTGCTCCCATACCTCGTAGCCTCCCACCTCCACATGGTCCCAATGGACGGTGTGGGAGGGGAAGGGTAGTGCGATGGTGCGCAGGAAGGCCGGGCGGGAGGTCCGCGTTAGGCCCTCTGGGTCCACTTGGGTTTGTCTCGGAGGCAGGCACAGCAGGCAGTACACCGCCCATGCGCCGCCGAGCAGTAGCCCCGCACGTGCGCCCACCACGGCCGCACGAAGGGAGTTCCACCTGAGCGCACGGCCCACCGACCAGGTGAGCAACGCGAGGCCTGTACCACACAGCAATGTGAACAGGAAGGCCACGGCGATGCGCGGGATGATCGCCTGCCCACCGAGCACCACCGTGTCGGCACCGATCAATGGGTATCCATTGCGGAAGGGGGCCATGGCCGCGGCCAGTTCACCGTCGGCAGGGGCGCCCAAATGGCCAAGGCCGAGGGCGACCAAGCGCAGCAGCAGGATGATGCCCGCGCCGAGCGCCAGGAACTGGAGCGCCTCCTGGGCGTTCTCGTGAAGCACCGGTCGTTCCTCCGGCGGGCTGTGGTCCATGCTACTTGATGTACCGCATGTCCTGCCCGGCCTTCAGGCCCTTCACCGAGGCGAGGATCAAGCGGATCACGTTCTCCACGTCGGCGCGGCTCACGCTCTCCACCGTGGTGTGCATGTAGCGCAGCGGCAGACTGATCAGGGCGCTGGGCACGCCGGCGGCACCGTAAGCGAACGCATCGGTATCGGTGCCCGTGGCACGGCTGGCTGCCATGCGCTGGAAGGGGATCTTCTCCTTCTGTGCGGTGGTCACGATGTGCTTGAGCACGTTGTTGTGCACGGCCGGCGCGTAGCTGAGCACGGGCCCCTGGCCGCACGCGATGTCACCGTTCTGGATCTTGTTCATCATCGGCGTCTGCGTGTCGTGCGTCACATCGGTCACGATCGCCAGGTCGGGGCGGATGCGCTCCACGATCATCTCGGCGCCGCGCAGGCCCACTTCCTCCTGCACGCTGTTGGTGAGGTACAGCCCGAAGGGCAGCTTCACCTTCTGCTCCTTCAGCAGGCGCGCCACCTCGGCGATCATGAAGCCGCCGATGCGGTTGTCGAGCGCCCGGCCCACGAAGGTGCGTTCGTTCAGCACCATGAACTCGTCCTCGTAGGTGATCACGCAGCCCACGTGCACGCCGAGCTTCTCCACCTCCTCCTTGCTGCTGCAGCCGCAGTCCAGGAAGATGTTGTCCATCGAGGGGGACGGGTCGTTCTTGCCGTTGCGCACGTGGATCGCAGGCCAGCCGAACACGGCCTTCACGATGCCCTTGTCGGTGTGGATATTCACCCGCTTGCTGGGGGCGATCACATGGTCGCTGCCGCCGTTGCGGCGCACGTAGATGAAGCCCTCCTTGGTGATGTAGTGCACGAACCAGCTGATCTCGTCGGCATGGGCCTCGATCACCACCTTGTACTTCGCCGACGGGTTGATCACACCTACGGCCGTGCCGTAGGGGTCCACGAAGTAGTCGTCGATGTAGGGCTTGAGGTAGCTGAGCCAGAGCTTCTGTCCTTCGCTCTCGAAGCCGGTGGGCGAGGGGTTGTTCAGGTAGCGTTCAAGGAAGGCGAGCGAGCCGGATGCGAGGATGCTCTTCGGGGTGGTCTTTTTGGCCATGGTGGGGGATCGGGCGCATATCATGCGGCGCCTGGGATCGGAGGCAAAGCTAGCCGGGGTGCTCCGGGCCGAACCATCGCCGCCGACTTGCGTATCAACAGCCGCTTTTTGAACGCAATACACGTCCTCATGCGCTTCTCCCGTACATGTGCCGTGCTGCAGGCCGTGCTCTTCGTGGCCCTGCAGGTATCCGCCCAGGCCCCCGATCGTCTGAAACAGGCCCACGAGATCGGCAGGCGTGCCGCCAAGGCCGCCGAAGCGGGCAACCTGCATTTCGTGCATGCCGAGACCTTGTTCGAGGAGGCCCTTTCCCTCGCACCCGACGATCCCAAGTTGAACGCGAGCATGGGCCTTTGCCAGTTGAACGGCCCGTTCCGGCACAAGGCATTGCCGTACCTGGTGAAGGCGTACGAACTGGCCCCGAACACGCCGCACCTGGCCTTCCTCACGGCCTATGCCTACCAGCTCGACGGGCAATGGGAGAAGGCCATCGCCTTGTTCGAGGCGCACAAGGCGGCTTTTCCGTACCCTGATCCCGACCCGATGTACAACACGGCCGATCGGCACATCCGCGAGTGCCGCAACGGCATCGCCGCCATGGCTTCGCCGGTCAGGGCCGAAGTGATCAATCTCGGCGACGCCGTGAACTCCCCCTACCCCGACTACGGCCCGCTGATCACCGCCGATGGCAGCACCCTGCTGTTCACCTCGCGCAGGCCGGGCGGCATGAACGAGAAGCCGAACAAGGCGACGCGCGAGTACTTCGAGGACATCTACACCGTGTCGAAGCAGGGGGATGGATGGTCCAAGGCCGCCCTGCTGGGGCCGCCCGTGAACACGCCCGGCAACGATGCCTGCGTGGGCCTCTTCAACGATGGCAGTTCGCTGGTGGTGTACCGCGATATGGATGGCAGTGGCGACCTTTTCGAGAGCCGCAGGAAGAACGGCACCTGGACCGTGCCCGAGGCCTTCGGGCCGAACGTGAACACGCCGGGCCATGAGTCGAGCGCCTGGTACAGCTTCGATCGCCAATGGCTCTATTTCGTGAGCGACCGTATCGACGACAACCTCGGTGGCCAGGACATCTACCGCAGCCGCTGGGATGCGCAGGCCCGGACCTGGGGGCCGCCCGAGAACCTCGGCCCCAACGTGAACACCCCCTACGATGAGGACGGCGTGTTCGTACATCCCGACGGACGCACGATCTACTTCAGCAGCAAGGGCCACAACAGCATCGGCGGCTACGATGTGTTCCGCAGCCGCTACGAGAACGGTGCCTGGACCAAGGCCGAATCGCTGGGCTGGCCGATCAATTCGCCCGACGATGATCTGTTCTTCGTGCTCACCGCCGATGGAAGCACCGGCTATTTCAGTTCGTTCCGGAAGGAAGGCCTGGGCGAGGACGATATCTACATGGTGCGCTTCCTTCCCGACGAGGAAGCGATCGATGACCGGATGGTGAGCGCTGCGGGCGCAGCCCCGGTGAAGGCGCCGTCGCCGACCGCCGTGATGCTGAAAGGGAAGATCCGCAGCCTGAAGACCTTGGACCCGCTCGATGCCGAGGTGCAGCTGATGGACCTGGACGACGGTTCGCTGGTCGCTTCGTTCCGCACCGATGCCACCACGGGCGAATACTTGGTGGCCGTGCCGGGCGGCCGCGCCTATGCGATGTACGTGAAGGCCAACGGCCACCTGGTGCATTCGGAGCACATCGCTGTGCCCGAGGGCGGCGCGCATGTCAGCAGCACCATCGATATCTCGCTGCCCGACCTGTCCACGGGCGGTCAGGTCATCCTGCGCAACCTCTTCTTCGGATCAGGAAGCGCCGTGGTGGACCAAGCCTCGCTCTCGGAGCTGAACCAGTTGGAGGAACTGCTGGTGAACAACCCCGGCCTGCGGCTCGAGATCGCCGGCCACACCGACAACACCGGCTCGGCCAACCTGAACCGGTCGCTCTCCGAGGCGCGTGCCGCCGCCGTGCGCGACCACCTGGTGAAGCGCGGCATCGATCCCGCCCGCTTGGAGGCCAAGGGCTACGGCGATACGCGGCCGGTGGCGCCGAACGATACGCCGGAGAACAAGGCCCTGAACCGGCGTACCGAGATCACGGTGTTGTAGCGCCGCACGGGTACTTTCGTGCCCATCATGTCGATCGAGCTCGAACCGCTGCGCACGGGCGATGGCTCATTGACGTTGCGCCACGCCGCGCTGGACGAACCCTACCACAGCCGCCATGGCGCCGTGCAGGAGAGCACGCACGTCTTCATCAAGCACGGGCTGGAGCACCGCGCACTGCCGGTGGTGGACGTGCTCGAAGTGGGCCTGGGCACCGGCCTGAACCTGCTGCTTACCTGGGTGCGCTGCCTGGAGGGCAAGCTCGCCGTGAACTACACGGCCCTGGAGCCGTACCCGCTCACCCGTGAGCAGCTGGACGCTTTGGCGCATTGCGAGGACTTGGCCTGGCCCGGTCTGCATGCACCCTTCGTGGACCTGATGCTGGGCGAGGAGGAGGTGTGGCGGCAGGCCGAAGGCGGACTTCGCTTCCGTCGCTCCATGGCGTCGGTGCAGGGCTTCAGTGAAGAGGACGCGTACGATGTGATCTACTTCGATGCCTTCGCGCCTGAAAAGCAACCCGAGATGTGGAGCGCCGATGTGTTCGTCCGCATGTTCCGTGCGCTGCGGCCGGGCGGTGTGCTGGTGACCTATTGCGCCAAGGGCATGGTACGGCGCACCATGCAGGCGGCGGGCTTCCGCGTGGAACGCCTGCCGGGCCCGCCCGGGAAGCGCGAAATGTTGCGTGCCACCAGGGATGCACCGTCCGATCCGGCATAGCCCCGACGCCTTTTCCATGTTCACGATCCGCGCATACGGTCTTCTTGTGCATGAAGGGAAAGTCCTTGTCTCCGACGAGTGGATACGTGGCGAGCGGATCACCAAGTTCCCCGGCGGTGGGCTCGAGTATGGTGAAGGCTTGAAGGAGTGCGTGGTACGCGAAGTGCGCGAGGAGATCGGTGTGGAAGCCCTGGACGTGGAACATTTCTACACCACCGACTTCTTCCAGCAGAGCGCCTTCCATGCCACACCCATGCAGGTGATAAGTGTGTATTTCACGTTCACAGTGGCGGACCCGAATGGCATTCCCGTTGTGGAGGCGCCGTTCGGCGGTCTGTACGATCGGCGGGGCCAGGAGCTGTTCCGGTGGGTGCCGCTGGACGCAAAAGCAGAGGAGGTGTTGACGCTGCCGGTGGACCGTGTGGTGTGGGAGCTGCTGCGGGGAGGCGCAGGATTGATCCGGGCCCGATAGGACGCACCGATCAAGACTTCAAGAAGCACTCAGGCCACACGCTTCACCACACGCAGTTTGTGCGTGTAGCGCTGCTCTTCGGCGTTGAAGATGCCCTCCTGGTCCAGGGAGTCGATCCGCACGCGACCGCTGGCATGCGCGATGCGGAGGTCGCCTTCGAGGCTGCGGGTGAGGATCACCCCCACGTGCGTGATGTGTCCTTCGGCATTGTCGAAGAAGGCCAGGTCGCCGGGTTCGCACAGGGCGAGCAGTTCCACCGTATCGCCTTCCAAGGCCTGTTGCGAGGCGTCGCGCGGCAGGTAGATGCCCATAAGGATGTATAGCATCTGGGTGAGGCCGCTGCAATCCACGCCCCACGGCGTACGGCCACCCCAGAGGTAGGGCGCGCCCAGGAAGGGATGCAGGTACAGTTCCAACAACTCGGCGCGCTCCAGGTCGGGCCGGTGATTGCTCACGGCCTGCACGGATATACGGCGGCCTTGCCAGAGAATGGTGCCGTTCTCGTGGAAAGGAAGCACGGCGCCATAAGGCAGCACCACCTGGCGGTCGCCGAGGTCCACGATCGTGTTGGGCCCGATCACACGTTGGTCGGGGTCGTAGTTCGGCGTGGTGCAGGGGAGAAGCTGCTTGTTGTCCACCCAGCCTTCGTACCCGTCGTGATCGAACCGCAGGTGGCTCCACTTCTCACGGCGTTCCAGCAATTGTGCGGTCTCTCCGAAGAGCCATTGGGTCACCATCTCGGCCCGGTCGCTGGGTTCAGCGCGCACAGGCACGACGGCGAGGGGGCAGATCACGGAGTTCATGTGAGGGGGAGTTGGCGATCGGAAGTTGGTGCGAACGGGAGTTGCTAAGGAGGGCTCACTTCCAAGCGCGATCACCGATCACTCATTCACCATTCGGCATCAGATCGCTTCGATCACGATCGCGCTGGCACCACCGCCGCCGTTGCAGATCCCGGCCAGACCGTAGCGGGCGTTGTTCTGCTTCAGCACGTTGATCAGCGTGACGATGATGCGGGCACCGCTGCAACCCAGCGGGTGTCCCAGCGACACGGCGCCGCCGTTCACGTTCACACGGGCGGGGTCCAGGCCGAGGATCTTCGTGTTGGCGATGCCCACCACGCTGAACGCCTCGTTGAATTCGAAGTACTCGATGTCCTTCATTTCCAAACCGGCCTTCTTCACCGCGAGGGGTGCGGCTTTGGCGGGGCTGGTGGTGAACCATTCGGGCGCCTGTTCGGCTTCGGCGTACGACAACACCTTGGCGATGGGTTTCAGGCCCAGTTCCTTCGCCTTGTCGGCGCTCATCACCACCAGTGCGGCGGCACCATCGTTGATGGTGCTGGCGTTGGCGGCGGTCACCGTGCCGTCCTTTTGGAACACGGGCTTCAGGGTGGGCACCTTGTCGAAGTTCACGTTCTTGTACTCCTCGTCCTCGCTCACCTGCACGTCGCCTTTGCGGGTCTTCACGGTCACGGGCACCACCTCGTCCTTGAACTTGCCGGCGGCCCAGGCGGCGGCACTGCGCTTGTAGCTCTCGATGGCGAAGGCATCCTGCTCCTCGCGGCTCACCTTGTATTCCTTGGCACAGTGCTCGGCGCACACGCCCATGGCCACATTGCCGTACACGTCGGTGAGGCCGTCCTTGCCGATGGCATCGACCAGCACACCGTTGCCGAAGCGGTAGCCGTAGCGGCCTTTCTCCACATAGTAGGGGGCCATGCTCATGCTCTCCATGCCGCCGGCCACCACCACGTCGGCATCGCCCAAGCGGATGTCAGCGGCGGCCATGGCCACAGCCTTCATGCCGCTGGCGCACACCTTGTTCACCGTGGTGGCGTTCACGCTGTCGGGCAGGCCGGCGAACTTGCCCGCCTGGCGGGCGGGGGCCTGGCCGAGGTTGGCCTGCAGCACGCTGCCCATGATGATCGCATCCACCGCGGCCGGATCGATGCCGGCACGTTCCAGCGCGCCCTTCACGGCGGTGGCGCCAAGTTGCGTGGCGGGTACTTCGGCTAGGGAACCTCCGAAACTTCCGATGGGGGTGCGTACGGCGGAAACGATGACGACTTCGCGGGACATCTGTGTGGTTCGTGTGTTTCGTGAATGATGGAAGCCCTGCGGCCAGGGCTTGTGGTATCGTCCGGCAAAGGTACCCGATCGGTCGTTCGTACCACGTCCGTCGGTTCGCGTGTCCGTTGTTCGCATGTCCCGCCCGGACGGTGATGGGCGCGACGGCTACCACTTCCTGTCGGAGGGATGATGGTGGTATGCAACGTCCTTCTATCTTTGCCGCCCCGCCGACCGTGGCGGGCACCAGGAGAGGTGGGTGAGTGGCTTAAACCAGTAGTTTGCTAAACTGCCGTACTGGGTCAACCGGTACCGGGGGTTCGAATCCCCCCCTCTCCGCTAGAAAAAGGCCCGCCAGCCGGGCCTTTTGTTTTCCTGTTCGGGGTGTAGCGCAGTCCGGTTAGCGTACCTGCTTTGGGAGCAGGGGGTCGCAGGTTCGAATCCTGCCACCCCGACAAGGGAAAGGCTGGTCCGAACGACCGGCCTTTCCTTTGCTGACCTTTGGCGGATCAGGTCCCGTAGCTCAGCTGGATAGAGCACCTGCCTTCTAAGCTGGTGGTCGTTGGTTCGAATCCAACCGGGATCGCTTGGCGGCGGAAAAAGCCGCATCGCGGCGGCGGGACCGGGGCTTCCCCCGAGCCCGATCGTTGATAACCCCGTGCATAACCGGGGATCCAACCCCGCAAAATGCCCTTTGGGACGGCGTCGTTGCGGAGATCAGGCCCTCCATCGCGGGTGAGGTGCCGCTGGTCGAATTGTTGATCCTTGCAGGGGGCTGAGGGACAACCCGAACGTTGTGAACCGAGAATTTCGCGGAGCCTCCCAACACCTGCAAGCTCATGTCGTGCAAGTTCCATGTGGCCGCGCTGGCGGTCTTGCTCTCGGTTTCGGGATACTCGGCCACCTACTACGTGTCGCCCACGGGCAACGACGCCAACAACGGCACCTCGCAGGCCACGCCGTGGCGGACGATCGCGCGCGTGCAGCAGAAGATGTCC
>JGI12383J13903_1000786_pt1 | contig 19948 bp, 19 predicted proteins | sample Passage237B_FD_13903 | JGI IMG/M metagenome (IMG submission 13903)
ATTACAACTCGTGTCGACCACATTCAACACTGGGTGACCAGACGCCTATTGAATTTGAATATTGTGCTTAACAAAGTGTCCGGAATGGGTTGACCACAACACGAGCGCTCGGCAGTGATGTGTCAATTTCGATGATCAGGGCTTCACGACTGAAATCATCGAGCACATTAAAGGTTCGAAACCGAGTCCCATCATAAAGACAATCACTCATAAAATCGGCTGACCAGACATGATTTGGTCGGGCAGGTGTAAATAAGGGGATGGGGTCACGCTGAGGAAGGCGAGCCTTCACCTTTCGCCGCCGATTCAAACCCAGTTTTCGATACACCCGATAAACGCGCTTGTGATTCCAGGTGTGCCCTTGGCGACGAAGCCGACTGAACAGCTTCCAAAATCCGAGCCCGGGTTTCGATTCCGCCAGTGCTCCTAACGCATCAACCACCGCACTATCTCGGCTTAACCAATCTACCAGCGGCCTGTACCAAACTGACCGCGTCAAATTGACACATGCACAGGCTTTACGCACCGATAGCTGGTGTTCTTCAATCAGGTGCGTTGCAATTTCTCGTTTAGCCGCTGGTGTTACAGCTTTTTTTCGATCACATCCTTGAGCGCATGGTTTTCCAGTGCCAGCTCCGCATAAAGCCGCTTAAGTTTGGCATTTTCGGCTTCCAGCTCTTTGATACGCTTCAGCTCGGATGCACTCAGCCCACCATATTTGGACTTCCACTGGTAGTAGCAGGCTGAGCTGATACCGTGTTTACGGCAAACTTCCTTCACTGGCAAACCGGCTTCGGTTTCTTTCAAGATCGAGAGGATCTGGGTTTCGGTAAATTTCGATTTTTTCATAGTCCACTCCTCGTGATATCTTGCCAGATATCTACTTATGGGTGGTCCTCTTGTTGGGGGAGCTTACGGCGGCAATTCATGGGCAGCAAATAACAGAAGAGTATGCCCTTGAAGCGATCTATATGGGTTTCAAGATACTTGAAGAGATAAAAAGTGTTTCGGAGTAAAATATTGGCTGTTGATCAAATATTATTTACAGCGCGAACCCGTATTCAAAGCAACGAGCGGAAACGCGGTCATTTCGATAGAAGCGTGATCAACTGACCGAACAAACCTTAACCGGCCGCAGAGTTTTCTGCTCAGCCGTATCACTCAACAAATGATTCATTCGCGCTGCTTTGGTCAATAAATCATCCTGATTTTCCCGATTAAATGAGACTTCAATAGGTACTCGCGAGGCGACTTGTACACCTTCGGCGACCAGTGCGCGGATTTTGGCGGGGTTGTTGGTGATGAGTTTGATGGAGCGGATGCCCAGGTCTTGCAGGATGGCGGCGGCTAGCCAGTAGCGGCGTTCGTCGGCGCCGTGGCCTAGCATGATGTTCGCGTCTACTGTGTCGAAACCTTGGTCTTGCAGGTTGTAGGCGCGAAGTTTTTGTTCCAGGCCAATGCCTCGGCCTTCCTGGCGTAAATAAATCACTACGCCGCGACCTTCTTTGGCGATCATGGCCAGTGCGCGGTCCAGTTGTTCACCGCAATCGCAGCGCAAAGATCCTAAAACATCGCCGGTAAAACATTCCGAATGCACGCGCACCAGCACTTCATCTGCATCCTGCAAATCGCCAACAAAAAATGCCAAGTGCTCTTTAGTGTCTTCGGGATTTAGATAGTGGCAAAGTTGAAATTGACCGTGACGGGTGGGAATGCGAGCACATGTGGTGCGTGTAACGGAATGTTGAGTCATGACTTCTCTTGGTTAAGGTTTGAAAAATCGAATATTGAAAGGCGAAAATAATTAATTGTCGTCCACCGCTGCCGTTGCGCCGCCGGAGGCGAAAATTCCCAAGGCGAGCACGGAGCGCGGTGAATAGCTGAATTGCACCACCAGAATCAATCCGGCAACGGTAAAAGCGGCGAAATATTCCACCAGGCCGTTGCCAACACCGCGTTGGGCAATCAAATAAATTGCGGCGACGGTTAATAAGGACCAGCCGGCCGTGGACAAGGTTTTCCGGGTCCAGGCCGGTAATGCCAATCCCGGCCACAGTTGGTGCAGGTGGCGATTTTTTAAAAGAGCCAATGCCACCAGTCCCACGTAAATAACCAATCCAGCAATTAACATCACGCGCTCGCCTCCTGCGCAAGTGTTGTTACAGGAGCAGGGCGTTTGGCTGCTACTGGTTTAAAGCGCTGTTGCAGGCGATAGGCGATAGTTCCAAATAAGGCAGCGGCTGCCAAGCAGGTGAGGTCAAAACCGGCAAATGCCCAGTCAGCGGCAGGAATACTTTGGTTGAGTCCACGTCCGGTGGTTACGGCATTGACGATGGGTAATGCGGCAAAGGCGAGGGCGGCCACGGTCCATTGTTCCACCCAGGCGCGCGGAATAGGGCGAATAATCGGGTGCAGGAATGCCAGCGGCCATACGGCAAACAGAATATGTGCTTCCCAATTGGCGCGTGCGGCAAAATCGACTGGCAATAAACGGTTGGCGAAGAAAAAGGCTGCGATTGCGATTTGCAGACCTGCAATGGTGCCAACGTTCAAACCTTCCACCAATTTGAAGCCAAAATCCGGTCCATTTTTTTGTTTAGTTTGTTTGGGGCGGCGTTTGACCACCCACATAATCAGGCCGCTGGCGATAATAGTTGCGCCTGCCAAGCCGGAGAGGAAATACAACCAGCGCAGCCACCAGCCAGCAAACAGGCTTTCGTGCAGGCCGAGCAGGGTTTCATAAAAATTGCGCGATGCTACGCCTTCGGCTGGAATTTCACTGAGCAATTCGCCGGTTGTGCCATCGAAAATCAATTCATCTGTAGAACGCAATGGCAATTCGATTTGGCGGGCAATGCGAACACGAGCGTTGCTATCACCTGGATACAGTATTTCCAGGCTGCGCACTTGGTTTGTACCCCATTGATATTCCGCTTGTTGCACGACGCGGGTTAGATCCGTTAATGGAGCAGCGCTGCCAGTGCGTTCGATCAACAATTCCTGGCGGCCTGCGAGTTCATTATTGAAGTCCTGGCGATTTTTATAGCCCGGCCCGTAATGGTTGCTGACTACACCAGAGAAGAGTGTGTACACCAAAAATACCAAGCCGGAATAGGTAATCATCAAGAAAAACGGCAAGGTCAAAACCGCGAGTAGCGCGTGCAAATCCAGCCAGGAGCGCTGGCCTTTATTCGGACGAAAGGTGAAAAAATCCGCAAAGATTTTTTTGTGGGTAATTACACCGCTGATAATCGCCACCATCATAAACATGCTGCAAATACCGATCAGCCAATCGCTGACAGAGCGCGGCATGTAATGCAGTGCGTAGTGCATTTTATAAAGCAATTGACCACCGCCGGTTGCGCGGGCATCGAGTGGGGCTGCGGTGGTCGGGTCGATAAATTCTTCACCGCGTTTGCCGCGAGCGCCGTTGGGTTGAGCCGGAGCTTCCCAGGTAATGCGCAAAAAGGCGCTGTCGCGATTGGTGGTAGGGTAAATTCCCCAGCGCTCCCATTCGCCACCGCGTTGTTGCAAACGTGTTTGCGCGGCGACAATTTGTTGCTCCAATGATGCTGTTTGGACCGGCGCTTCCGGTTGCATCCACAAATCAATTTCGGAATCGAAACGGCCGAGATTGCCTGTGACAAACACAAAAAATAAAACCCAGCCGACCACCAGACCAGTCCAGGTGTGCAGCCAAGCCATGGATTGACGGAATCCGTTTTTCATAGATTTACCTGACTAAAAACAAATCGAGCTAGAGCTAAAACGGCGAGAGAACCTGCAAGACCAAGCCAAAGTGTGCGAAAACGCTTTACCGAAAACACCCAGATAATCGCTGTGGTGTAGAGAGCAAAAGTCAGCAAGTTGGCCGTCATCACCAGGCTGCTGCGTTCAAATGGCAGTATGTGTGTGAGAAGCAATGCCGTTCCAATAGAAAAAATATACCCGCCAAAAACAGCGATCAGTACGCGTCCAAAAACTTCCCATCGGTAAATCGTCAAATCCCGTTCCGAGTTTTTTGCTTTGCTGCTCATTCGTATTCGCTCGTTTTTTAATCTGAATTTTGAGATGGGAAGAACAATTGACAAGAAATAGCAAATACTGAACCAGCTACAAAAAGTGCTGAAAGATATAGGAGTTACGCGTATTTAGGGAGAATAGCGCTGTTGAAATATCAGCAATTATGTTGCTTGTGCGGCGAGAGTGGTGATTCTGCATCATCTCTGGCCTGTATTGCTTTTAAGCACATGCTGCTGAACTTTCAACAGATGTAAGCCCAACAGATTTTTGATAAGAAAATCAGTTTTTTATATATGTAGAGATTGTGCGGATTAGAAGGAAATTATTCACTTATGGACAAGATGCTGCATGGCGCCTGGAGCACTTCTTGCTCTCAGCCTTGTTAATTCAATTTGTACCTCTAGCTGTTTAGAAATCATCTTAAGGAGTTTCCATGTCTCGCCATCGCTTTCCGCTCGCCAATGCGCGCGGACGACAGCCCTTTGTTTATTCTTCTTCCGTCATTCTGGGAAGTACGCTGTTGGGTAGCAGCTTTTTGTTTAGTGCAAGTCCAGCAGTTGCGCAGGAGAGCGCTGCTGTTTCGGGTACGATCATGGAAACGGTCATAGTGCAAGGTGCTGTTGTGCATTCGCGCAATAAGCTGGAGCCTTTAAAAGATGTGCCTTTGTCCGTTTCCGTTGTCAGCGGTGACGAATTGGAACGCTTGAATGCGGCAGATTTGGGCGCGATTACTCGCCGCGCGGCGAATATTTCCTGGAACCAGGGCAATCAGCGCACCAGCAGTCTTTCCATTCGCGGTGTAGGAAAAGTCGGCCAGACAGAAGCTCAGGATCCGAGTGTCGGGGTGATCATTGATGGGGTGAGCTATGCCTATAACCCGATGTCTTCGAGCTATAACTTTGTGGATCTGGAAGCGGTTGAAGTTACCCGCGGTCCACAAGGGACTTTGATGGGTAAAAGCGCGAGCTTGGGCGTGCTGAACATACGTTCAAAGCGCCCGTCTTTTGAACGCAGTGCGGAATTTTCATTGACCTATGGCGAAAATCGTTCGCTCTCAGGCTGGTTCGCTGGTGGTGGCGCAATTGTGGATGATCTGCTGGCTTTCCGTACCACCATTGCTGTGGATAAAGGCGAAGGCGATATTGAAAACCGCTACAACCCGGATAACACCTATCAAAACCGCGATCGTGTATCGGGTCGTGTGCAATTTTTATTGCAGCCTAATGATGATTTTTCTGCGCGACTCGCGTTTGATGCACAACCGCGTGGTGGCGAAAATACCAACGGCAGAACCTTTTATACGCCGACCCCGCGAACCTATGCAGATGGCACTCCGACTAATCTAAATAGCGACGCGGAAACTCGCTTAAATCGTCGCTGGTTTACGCAAAAAGGCAGTTACACCTACCAAGACAATTATTTAAACGGCAACGGCGACCGCACACTTTATAACGACGCTCAACAGCCCGTAGTGACTGGTACATCCGGTCAAGCACTGGAATTGAATTGGAGGGTGGGGGAGTTCGATTTATTTTCACTGACGGCGTATCGCGATTATCACTTTAATGCGCATAACAATGATGAAGGCACGCTCTTTGACATTCAGCGCAGTTCCGGTCAGGAAATTTATTATTCGCAATACAGCCAGGAATTCCGTGTAAGCTCGGAAATTGACGGCGTGGTGGATTACCAAGCCGGTCTGTATTTCTTGAAGACCCATACGGATATTCGCCGCAACGTTATCCTAGGCGCGGATGCAGGCGCCTGGTTTGCGACGCCCACTCAGTACGCGGCGCTCGATGCCGACGGCAATGGCCGGTATTTGTTGCAAAACAGCTTGGATAAAGTCTGGAAGAACGAAAACAAACAGGTCGTCGACAACGAAAGCGCCGCGATTTTCGCTCAGGCCAACTGGCATCTTACCGATGATTTTACTGTGACCACCGGTGTGCGTTTTACGCGCGAAGATCGTACCAATCCCGGTAGCAGCTTGATTTACGATGATGGCAACGCACCGGAGTTGAACCCCTACAGAGTGAATGATGTTTACTTAGGTGGTTTCGATACAGTTTCTTCTGGTGCTTTGGGTGTTGTTGGTCAATTGACCGATGCAGCCTCGGCTGATCCGCAACAAGTCGCAGTCGCAGATTTTGTTGCCCAGAAATATTTTAATGTTGCCACTTACGCCGAATTAACTGACGAACAAAAACGCCAGGTCGGTTATGCCAAAGCGATTCGTCAAGCTCGCATGGGGGTACTCTGGGAATATGCCGACCCCGAGCCCTATAAAGATACTCAGCCAGCTTGGGTTATTAGCCCGACTTATCACATCAATGAGGACATAACGACTTATCTCTCCTGGCAATACGGCGAAAAAGCCGGTATTTCGCAACAGGTCAATGGTCGTTCATTCCTTGCCAAGGCAGAGAAAAACAATGCCTTGGAATGGGGTATCAAAAGCATTCTGCTGGAAGGTAATTTGACCTTGAATTTCGATGTGTTTTACACCGAGATCAAGGATTACCAGCAAGCCGTGCAAGTATTTGATGAATACACTACCGAACAGCGCAATGACGGCAACCTTTATTACACCGCTGCTACTGGTAACGCGCCTAAGGTGGAAGTAAAAGGTGTGGAGATCGACGGTGTTTATTCGGGAATTCCCTATACCACTTTGCGATTTGCCGGCGCTTACAACGATGCGAAATACAAAGAATTTGAGCGTTCTGCATTGCCACCAGAACTCGGTAATCGCAGCGATCCATACTACGACGTGTCCGGCCAACGACTGGCTGGAGCGCCGAAATATTCATTCAACTTAGGTGCGGATTATCGAATTCCTGTATTCAACGATCGCTTCCTGTTCCATTCCAGCGCCAACTGGTCCTTCACCAGCCGCTTTAATTCGGACAATACTTTGTCCAGCTACGGTTGGATTCCGTCCGGCAGTATTGTTGATTTTTCTATTGGTTTTGGAACGGAAGACGAGCTTTATGATGTCAGCCTGCTCGTCAAAAACGCTCTAGACGACGATCGGCCACTTGGCAAAACCTGGAACAGCTATATTCCCGCTGTGGAGCGGTGGATTGGTTTGACGTTTACCAGCAGGCTTTTCTAATTCTAGCGGAAGTAATTTTTAGTGGTTCCTCCCCTTACTTGGTGGAGGAACTGTTCGCGTTTAAATCAGGACCAAAACCACGTCAGATTTCCATAACCTTTACTAACCGCACAAAACCTCAATAAAAATTCAATTAATCTGTTTAAAAATTGCGGACCAAAATGGGATTCTTCTATGCAACTGACAATCAACGGACAACAATACACGGTGCCCGATAGCGAAGGCTCTACGCCGTTGCTGTGGGTGTTGCGCGATCATTTAGGGCTGGTGGGTGCGAAATATGGCTGTGGAGTGGCCCAGTGCGGCGCTTGCACGGTGCATGTCAACGGCTCGCCGGTGCGCTCCTGCGTTACGCCTGCATCTGCCGTTGTCGGCCAACAAGTGACAACTATTGAAGGCTTAGCCGCGAGTGTTGGAAAAACCGACGGGCGTTTGCATGCGCTGCAGGAAGCCTGGATTGAGCACGATGTTGCGCAGTGCGGTTATTGTCAGGCGGGACAGATTATGTCGGCCGCTGCATTATTGAAAAATAATCCCAAACCAACGGATGCGGATATCGACAACGCTTTGGCGGGCAACCTCTGCCGCTGCGGTACTTACATTCGCATTCGCAAAGCCATTCATGCGGCTGCCGCACGTTTAAATGAGAGGGCAGCGTCATGAGTGCAGCATTCAGTGCAGATGATTACATCAATCAAATTATGCGCGCTGCGGAAGCTCAGGCAGCTACATCCCCCAAAACCGAATTCAATCGTCGCGGCTTTTTAAAAGTGGTTGGTTTGGCAGGCGGTGGTTTGGTGTTGGCCTTTCATGTCGGCGGACAAAATCTTGCATTCGCTCAGGATGGCGTCAAACGAACGGCAGGCGAGAAAAAAGAATTTGCGCCCAACGCTTTTTTGCGTGTTTCTCCGGACGGTTCCATCCTGATTTATTCCAAAGGCCCGGAAATTGGCCAAGGCATTAAAACAGCATTTCCGCTGATTATCGCAGAAGAATTGGATGCGGATTGGAAACAGGTAAAAGTCGAACAAGCGCCGATTAATCCTGCCGTTTATGGCCGTCAAAGTGCCGGTGGTTCGCGTTCCATTCCCACCAGTTGGGACCAATTGCGTCTGGCGGGGGCAAGTGCGCGCGCTATGTTGATCGCTGCCGCTGCGCAGGAATGGCGTGTGCCGGTCGAACAAATTCGCGCGGAAAACAGCATAGTGATTCATACGGGATCTGGTCGACAATTGACGTACGGCGCACTGGCTAATAAAGCCGCATTACAGCCTATTCCAGATGAAAAATCTCTGCGTTTAAAAGATCGCAAGGAATACAAACTGCTAGGCTCGCGCATTTCTGGCGTGGACAACCGCGCGATTGTCACTGGCCAGCCTTTATTTGGCATCGACCAGACTTTGCCCGGTCTGCGCTACGCCGTTTTTGAAAAATGTCCTGCGGTTAGCGGAAAAGTCAAAAGCGCCAATTTGGCTGAAATCAAAAAGTTGCCCGGCATTGTGGATGCTTTTGTGTTGGAAGGCACGGGCAAAGTTGCGGAGGTGATGCCCGGTGTTGCCATTATTGCGACCAGCACTTGGGCAGCATTTCAGGCAAAACGTGCATTAAAAATTGTCTGGGATGAGAGTGAAGCTTCCAAAGATAATTGGCATGAATGGATCAAACAAGCGGAAGCTCTTGCTAAACAAACCGGCCCGGAAACCATTTTTTCCGCTGGTGATTTCACCAAAGCGACTGCGGATGCCAAGGTTGTAGAAGCGTTTTATCGCTATCCGTTTGTTTCCCACACTCCGTTGGAGCCGCAAAATTGCACGGCATGGTTCCGCGACGGTCGTATTGAATTATGGGCGCCGACACAAAACCCTGAAGCGGGATTAGCCGCAGTTGCCAGCACACTGGGCTTGCCGCAAGAAAAAATCACCATTCACCAAACCCGTGTCGGCGGTGGTTTCGGTCGCCGTTTGATCAACGATTTTATGTGCGAAGCTGCAGCAATTGCGCAAAAAGTCAATGCGCCAATCAAACTCACCTGGACGCGGGAAGACGATCAACTGCACGATTTTTACCGCGTCGGTGGGTTCCATTCGTTTAAAGGCGGTATTGATAAATCAGGCAAATTAATCGCCTGGGCGGATCATTTTATTACCTTTACTGCAGACGGCCAGCAGCCAACCAGCGGTGGCGATTTACGGCCAGACGAATTTCCCGCGCAAGTGTTACCTCATGTGAGTCTGACGCAAACCAAATTGCCGCTCAAAACGCCGACAGGCCCATGGCGCGCGCCGCGCTCCTGTTCCATTGCCTTTGCGGTGCAGAGTTTTATTCACGAATGTGCAGTGGCGGCGGGGCGTGATCATTTGGAATTTTTGCTCAGTATTATGGGTGAACCGCGTTGGCTAAAAGAGGGCGATCCTTACGCGCTCAACACTGCGCGCGCCATATCCGTTATTAAGCTCGCAGCCGAAAAAGCCGGCTGGGGCAAACCTCTGCCCAAAGGGCGCGGCCTTGGTCTGGCATTTCATTTCAGCCACGCAGGGCATTTTGCTCAGGTGGCGGAAGTGAGTGTGGACACGAATAAAAAATTGCGCGTGCACAAAGTGACAGTGGCCGGTGATATAGGTCCGATCATCAATTTAAGCGGTGCGGAAAACCAGGTGGAAGGCTGTGTGATCGATGGCTACAGCACTGCGCTGGGATTGGAATTGGATATTGTAAACGGGCGCATCCAGCAAACCAATTTCGATACTTATCCCATATTGCGCATTCCCCACACACCGGAAGTGGCGGTGCATTTTATTCAAAGCGATTTTCCGCCAACAGGCGTGGGCGAACCCGCGCTTCCTCCGGTTGCACCGGCGATTGCCAATGCCATCTACAACGCGACCGGTTATCGCGTGCGTACGCTTCCTTTGGTGCGCGAGGGATTCACGGTTTAATGAGATCTAAATAGGGGAAATTATTGTGCAATCTTTTCGCAGATATTTATCGGCCGCTGTAGCGATTGCTTCCATTTTCACAGCGTCTTTGTCATTTGCTCAAACAGTCGCGTTAACGGGTGTGAGGGTGTTTGATGGCACAGATAAAGCGCCGCTTGATAACGCTACTTTGCTGGTGGAAAACGGCCGCATTAGCGCGGTGGGGCCTGCAGCTCAAATAAAAATTCCTGGTGGCGTTCAGCAAATTGCGCTCAAAGGCAAAACCGTTATTCCAGGTTTGGTGAATGCGCATGCGCACGTGCAGGCAGAGACGGATACCAAATTGGCTGTGCGTGATGATCTGCAACGCCGCTTGCAGCTGTATGCGAGTTATGGTGTAACCACAGTTGTCAGCCTTGGTTCCAGCGATTTGGATGAGCTCCCGGGAATTGAATTGCGCAATCTGCAGCGCGAAGGTAAAGCGGATGGAGCGCGTTTGTATACCTCGGGCAAAGCGGTAACGGGACGCACTACAGAAGAACTGCTCGCTGCGCTCGATCGCGTTTCCGCACTCGGCGTGGACTTTATTAAATTGCGCTTATCCGACAGTGACAAGGATCCAAGCCTGGAATCCTTGCGCGCCGTCATAGATGCCGCGCATAAAAAAGGTTTGCGCACCGCAGTGCATATTTTCAGTCAGCAGGATGCGCAAAAAGCTTTGGTTGCGGGAGTGGATGTTATTGGCCACAGTGTGCGTAATCAGGATGTAACACCGGAATTTATCGCTGCATTGAAAGCGCGCAGTGTGCCTTATGTTCCGACGCTCACGCGGGATTTATCCGTATTTGTTTACGAATCCACGCCGGAATTTTTTAAGGATCCTTTTTTCCGTCGTGGCGAATGGCTTTATAAAGAGCAAATTCCAACGCTCACCGATCCCGCTTATCAAAACAAGGTGCGCAACAATCCCAATGCCCAAGCCATTAAAAAGGCACTGGAGCAAGCCAAGCGCAATGTGAAATTGCTGTCTGATGGCGGTGTCTCAATTGCCTTTGGTACGGACAGCGGTGCGGCGGGCAATCCCGGTCGTTGGCAGGGCTATTTTGAGCACGTAGAACTGGAGTTGTTGGTGGAATCCGGTCTTACCCCCAAACAAACCCTGATCGCCGCCACCAGCGCCGCTGCCAAGGCCGCCGGCTTGCCGGATGTTGGCTCCCTGGAAGTAGGCAAATTGGCAGATTTTGTGGTGCTCAATGCTGATCCTTTGGCGAACATCCTCAACACGCGCCAAATCGACTCTGTATGGATCGGCGGCAAACGGATTCCCTGATGCAACCGGTTGCCCTGGAAAGTGCGCAGGACTTTATTGCGGTCTACCGGGCGCTGGAGCCAGATCTGTGTCAGCGAGTTATAGAGGCGTTTGATCGCGATCCCAACAAACGCCAAGGCCGAGCGGGACGGGCAGGGGCGGTTTCCCTTCTGGCGGATACCAAACAATCGGTGGATCTGGAAATTCCTTCGCACGGGGAGTGGGGCGAAATCCTCCAGTTGATCCACCCCAAAATTCAGGCATGCGTCGCACATTACTTGGCCGTCAGCCCCGTGCTGCGGTCATTCCCACTGCAGGCCACGGGTTACAAAATCCAGCTGTACCCCAAGCAACAGGGCTATTTCCGCTGGCATGCGGACTCCGTAGGTAAAGAAGTCAGCAACCGCGTGGCCGCCCTGGTGTTGTATTTGAACGACGTGGCGGAAGGTGGCGAAACGGAATTTTTTCACCAGTCCATCAAAATCCCACCCCGCACAGGCAAGCTGCTGTTATTCCCAGCGGGCTGGACCTATATGCACTGCGGACATATGCCCCTATCCGGAGATAAGTACATTATTTCGTCATTTATCAAGGTTCGTGATTAATTGTTCCAGGGGGAGGGCAGGAGGAGGTCAAAAAATCAACTCACTACCGATCCTGATCCGCATATATGCTGTACGGCAGGCTATTCCACGCTTAGTGATAAGCATATCCAGATTACTTGTTTCCCATCCTTCTGACTCCTCTCTATAGTTCCCCGTTACTTGTTTTAATCCGGGTGGCTACTTATGAGTGACGGCTTCAATATCGACGGAACACCACCGAGCGTTGCCAATTGGGAGCTCGACAAAATCGTATGGGAATTGCGCACCGCTCGTAACGAATGGCGCAAACAAACGGGCAGGGCACGCGAGCCCGGCTTGCGCGAATTGCCGTCCCGCGAAGTTTTACAAGGCATTGTCAAAGATTTGTGCGGCGCGCTTTTTCCAATGCGCCTGGGCCCGCAGGAATTGCGCCAGGAATCCGAAGATTATTACGTCGGTCACACACTTGATTGCGCACTTAGCGAATTATTACGGCAGGTTTTATTAGAGCTGAATTATTTTTCGCGCATCCACAATATCCCGGTTGACGAAAAATCCCGCAAACAACAGGCGATTCATATTATTCGTGAATTCGCTACGTCTCTGCCGGAATTACGCCGCACCTTGGACGTGGATATTCAAGCTGCTTACGCCGGTGATCCCGCTGCGCGCAGCGTGGACGAAGTTCTACTTTGCTACCCTGGCGTACAGGCCATTATTTATCACCGTCTCGCACATAAACTGTATCGCCTGGAAGTGCCATTACTCGCTCGAATCGTCGCGGAAATTGCGCATTCGCAAACCGGTATCGATATTCATCCGGGCGCGCAAATTGGCCGCGGATTTTTTATCGACCACGGCACCGGCGTAGTGATCGGTGAAACTGCAGTTATTGGTGAGCGCGTGCGCATTTATCAAGCGGTTACCCTCGGAGCAAAAAGTTTCCCCACTGATGAAAACGGCAATTTGCAAAAAAATCTTCCACGCCATCCGATTGTCGAAGACGACGTAGTCATCTACGCCGGCGCAACGGTATTAGGGCGTATCACTATAGGAAGGGGGGCAGTAATCGGCGGGAACGTCTGGGTAACCAAAGATGTCCCGCCGGGTACTGTTATTACCCAGGCCAATATTCGCCAGGATGGGGTGGTTTAATAAGCGGATTCCGAACGCGAGTTTGCCGAAACTTTATTTTTCAACCGAGGTGATGTTGTGAGCGCCGTTTATGATCGCTTGATACATTGGCTGATCAGCAGTTTAGAACTGGAAACCACTCTGTATCACGTTGGTCAATACTGCGGTTCCTGGCGCGCGTCCACCACTGGCAAAGCGCCGGCGAGTTTCCATTTGATATTGGAAGGCCGATGCTATCTCCATTTCCCCGACCGCGATCCTGTGGTTCTAGAGGCGCAGGACGCGGTATTTTTATTGCGCGATTTACCGCATTTTCTCAGTCCATATGAAGATTCGGTAAAACCTTGCGATATTAAAACCATGCAGCCTCTACAGCCCGCATTGCCGGATGGTACCGGTCTTGCCTGCGGTTTTTTCCATTTTCGCGGTTTGGCTGCGGAATTATTGGTGGAATCCTTCCCGGATTATTTAATCCTGCGAGCCAATGAGCCCGGCGCGGAAGCTGCGCGCAATATTTTTACAATGATTCGCCAGGAAGCGGAATTATCTGCCGAAACACCGTCACCATTGATCAACCGCTTGACGGAATTATTGTTGTTTTATCTTGTGCGCGATTTGGCAAAACAAAACGAAATTATGGAAGGCGCATGGGCTGTGGCATCCCGCCCGCAGTTTGCACCATTGCTGGAAAAATTGCTGCAAGATCCCGGTCAAGAATGGTCCACCGACGATATGGCAAAAACCGTTCATATGTCGCGCACACGCTTTTTTAAACAATTTGTCGATGTTTGTGGTGTTCCCCCAGCGCAATTTTTGCTGAACTTGCGCATGACTATAGCAGCGCAACGCCTGAGAAAAGGCGAAAGCATCACACGCGTGGCCGAATCCGTCGGATATCAATCCCCCGCAGCCTTTACCCGCGCCTTCAAAAAAGCCATAGGCGAACAACCCGGCGCCTATCAGCGCACATACCGAAATTAAAAATGGGACGAATGAGCAAGAAATGTGAACGCGCTGGTATAGCCGGGTAGACCTCGAAGGGAAATAATAAGTCACGTATTTTTATTTAAGCCATTCAAAAGCGATCGAGAGTAGCTTCTTTTGAAGAGGCGTCCACCCGAGGTGTAATCATGTCACGCTTACCTTTACAAACTATAGAAACCGCTCCTGAAGCGAGCCGTCCTTATTTAGACCGTAGCTTGAGCAATAACGGCTTTATTCCGAATTTGGTCGCAGCACTTGCTAATGCGCCAACCGCATTGGAAACCTATTTGACTGTTTCTGAAATCAACGGCCGCAGCAGCTTGTCTCTGCCTGAGCGCGAAGTAGTGCAAATTGTTGCGGCGAGCATTCACGGCTGCGAATTCTGCGTTGCAGGCCATACCGCAATCGGTTTGAAAAAAGCAGGTTTCGATAAAAACACTGTTATTGCCTTGCAAAAACGCGGTCGCACTGGCGATCAACGTTTGGATGCAGTAGCCGACTTTACTCGCGCCGTTATCGTAAGCCGCGGCGCTGTTGCGGATGGTGAACTGGAGCAATTTCTCGCTGCTGGTTTTAACCGCGCACAAGCAGTGGAAGTTATTCTCGGGGTGAGCTTGGCAACCCTATGCAACTTCACCAACAACTTCGCGCAAAACGAAATTAATCCACAACTGCAAGCCTTTAGACCTTCGGTTTTGCAGGGGGAATGATTACAAAACAAATTTTGAGAGTGGCGCGCGCCACATCCCTCCCGCTTCCCAAGTGGGAGGGCAGGAGGGGGCTTCCCATAACTTAACCCCACCTCAACCCTCCCCTTAAAAAAGGAGGGAGCAGTCAAAGCCACTCCCAAAAATGTGTATTTAATAATTGCAGTCAAACAAAATAAGGTGAACCCTGTGTCAACCACTTTAGATAAGATTCCAGCCGATTTGCGCTGGTTTGCGGAAAATGCAGAATCTTTGGATATCAGCAATCAACACGCATCTGAAGTGGTGACACAATTGGCTGCGCAGGGATTTTTGAAAATTGGCGTTGCCGAATCGCTCGGCGGTTCCGGGGGACCGCTTTCGGCTGCGGTCGAGGCGATCGAGCGGGTCGCGACGCAATCCGTCACTGCCGCTTTTGCATTTTGGGGACATAGATCTTTTATCGAGTACGTCATTTTGTCGCCCAACGAAGTTCTGCGCAGCCGTTTGTTGCCGCAATTATTAAATGGTGAATTGGCGGGCGCGTCCGGCTTGTCCAATGCCATCAAATTTTTATCCGGCATCGAACAACTGCAAATTCAAGCTGAGAAAAAATCCGGCGACTCCTGGAGAGTTGATGGGATTTTGCCGTGGGTTACCAATTTGCGCACCGAAGGTTTTACGGTTGCAGCGGTAGTTGCGCGTACATCCGGTGAGCCACCATTGGTCGTTGCTTTGCGCAGTGATCAAATCGGCGTGGAGCGCACGGATGATTTGGAATTGCTCGGTTTGCGCGGCAGCAATACCGCAGCGGTGCATTTGCGCGATGTTGACGTACAGCGGGACGATCTGCTGCACGATAATGCGCAACTTTATATTCCACGAATTCGTCCATCATTTTTGGCGTTCCAGTGCGGCTTATCACTCGGTTTGGCATCAGCTTCATTGCAAGCCGCTGAGCAAAATTCGCAACGCGTCAGCGTCAATGTTTTACGCGGTCGCATCGATGCAGCGGCAGAAGCGTTGCAAGTGCAGCGCAGTGAATTGTTGGAAGGACTGGATTCCGGGCGCTTTCTGCACGAACCCCACGCTATATTCGAAGTGCGTATTGCTTTGGCTGATACAGTGCGTCGCGCACTGGAATTGGAACTGGAATCCAGCGGCGGTCGAGCCTATTTGAGCCAATATAACCGCGACTTTTCCCGTCGCTGGCGCGAGTCAGCCTTTATCCCCTTGGTAACGCCCAGCCTTGTGCAATTGCAAGGGGAACTGTTAAAGCGCAAACAACAGGGGCTGTAACATCGTGAATCTCGCAGTAAACACAATTGCCGATACCGGGGTGCTGCAAGTGGAGCAACTCGGCTTTTCCCACGGGAAAGCGCCGCGCGTTTTTGCCGGCGTTACTTTTTCGGTAAAACCACGGGAAACTGTGGCCCTTTTGGGCGCAAGCGGATGTGGTAAATCCACTTTGTTGCGCGTACTCGCCGGTTTGGAAAAACCTCAGGAAGGCTCGGTACGATTTCTCGATCAACCTGTCACTCAACCGCATCCGCGCAGCGCCTTGGTATTTCAGCAAGCCAGCCTTTTGCCCTGGTTGAACGTGGCGGATAACGTCAGTTTTGGTTTGGATTTTCGCCATCAGCCGCGCATTTCCAAACAACAAAAAGAAGAGCGCGTGCAAGAAGCATTAACCGCAGTAGGAATGGCTGCGCACGCCAAAGCTCTGCCGTCTGAACTTTCCGGCGGTATGGCGCAGCGCGTGGCATTGGCGCGGGCGCTTGCGCGTGAACCGCAATTATTATTTGCCGATGAACCTTTTTCCGCACTAGATCCGATTACCCGTGCGGAAATGCAGAATCTGTTGGTGGATGTGGTACAACGCTGGCATACGTCCGCATTGTTGGTGACACACGATATCGACGAAGCCATTCTGGTTGCAGACCGAATTTTGTTGATGGGCGGTTCGCCCGCCAAAGTGATAGCGGAGTGGCCAATTTATTTATCGCATCCGCGTGCCCATCATACAGAAGCGGTTCACTCCTTGCGCAATCAAATCTTGGAAACCTTCCGAAAAGTCAGTGGTGGAGCCCATTTTTCTGAGCAGATTCATTCGCCCGCACACAATTCAGAAGAAATTCCGCGGGTTCTAAATTTTTATTTTTGAGGCAGAACATGAAAACGTCGAAAGATTCACCTGTACATATCTGTGCATCGTCTTCCTGCGGCTGCGGCTTGTCGCGCCGGGATTTTATTCGTTTGTCTTCATTTACGGGTGCCGCAGCGCTGCCTTTTTTACGCGCAGGTGATGCCTGGGCAAACCGTTTGCCCGGAACAGATCAGCCTGTTCGTATCGGTTATTTGCCGATTACTGATGCGACACCATTATTGGTTGCCCACGCACGCAAATTTTATGAGGAAGAAGGACTCACCACAGAAGCGCCGCGCTTGTTCCGCAGCTGGGCGCAGATTGTGGAAGCCTTTGTAGCAGGGCAGGTGAATGTGATTCACCTTTTGTCTCCGGCGACCTTGTGGGTGCGTTATTCAACTCAGTTCCCCGCCAAAGTGGTTGCTTGGAACCATATGAACGGTTCCGGTTTGACCGTTGCTCCAGATATCAACAGCGTCAAAGATTTGGGTGGTAAAACTGTCGCCGTGCCTTTCTGGTACTCCATCCACAATATTCTGTTGCAAAAATTATTGGTGGATAATGGACTAAAACCGGTTACGCGTGCAAAAGCTGGCGCTATTGCTCCTAACGAAGTCAACTTGATTGTTCAGCCACCTGCGGAAATGATTTCTGCATTGGCAAATAAATCCATTGCCGGTTTTATCGTGGCCGATCCATTTAATGCCGCGGCGGAAATCAATAAAGTCGGTAAAGTTCTGCGCTTTTCCGGCGACGTTTGGCGCGACCACGCCTGCTGCGTCACATTTATTGCGGAGAAAGATATCGAGCAGCGACCTGCATGGACACAAGCCGTGACCAATGCGCTGGTGAAAGCACAAGCTTGGTCGTTAAATAATTTGCAGGAAATTCCCGCAATTTTGGCTTCCGACGGCACCAACCGTTATACACCGCATACCAAAGCGATTTTGGATAAAGTGTTCTCCACCAAGGACTACGCACGATACGAAGAAAATAGCGTAGTGAAAAACAAAGGCTGGCATCAGCGCCGCATCGATTTTCAACCTTATCCATTTGCGTCCTATACCGAAGCTCTGGTGCAAAATCTGCGCTCTACGGTTGTAGAAGGTGATAACGCCTTCTTGCAAAAACTGGATCCGGCATTTGTCGCAAAAGATCTGGTGGATGATCGTTTCGTCAAAAACGCCATCAACGCCGTCGGCGGTCCGAAAGTTTTCAACATTCCGGAAAATTTCCAGCGTAGTGAGATTCTGGCGTCCTAATGAAATCCGTTCTGACTAAAACTTTATTGCCACTAGCGGGCCTGCTAGTGGCCATTTTTTTATGGTGGTTGGGTTGCTGGTTTTTGGCTCGCAATACGCCCATTGCAGAAAATTTGTCGCCGCTTAAAGCATTTCCGGTTTTATTCCAGTTGCTGGGCGACAGCTTAATTTGGGAACACACTGTCACCAGCTTAAAACGGGTATTAGTTGGCTTAGGTTTTGCGCTCGCCATAGGCATACCTGCAGGTATTCTGACCGGTGTTTCCTGGCGTTTTGCGCGCGCAACCGGGCCGTTATTTCAGTTTTTAAGAATGATATCGCCGCTTTCCTGGATGCCTATTGCCGTTATGGTGCTGGGAGTAGGGGATGCGCCGGTGTATTTTCTGCTGGCATTCGCTGCGGTGTGGCCCATTTTGCTCAACACCGCAGCGGGCGTTGCGCAAATGGATAAAAACTGGCTGCTTCTTTCCCGCAGTCTTTCTGCAACACCCTGGGAGCGCCTGACCCGCGTAATCCTCCCGGCAATTGCGCCGCATATCCTCACCGGCGTACGCCTCGCTATAGGTGTAATCTGGATCATCCTGGTCCCCGCCGAAATGCTCGGTGTCTCCGCTGGTCTCGGCTACTTTATCCTCGACACCCGCGACCGCTTGGCTTATCACGAACTCATGGCAACGATTTTATTGATCGGATTTTTAGGCTTTTTATTGGATTACCTAGCCAATCGTTTGCGCCGCATCTGGATAGCCAATTAAAAATGTGGTGCGTCAACCAGGGGGACAATGTTCGCAACCCCACATATCCTCCAACCCCCCGTTGCTAAGATGCCGAAATCACGCGCATCTACCTAACAACGGGGTCAACATTTATGAGCCAATATCAAATCGCCGTAATCGTAGGAAGCCTCCGCAAAGACTCCTTTAATCGCAAACTCGCCACCGCCATCACCAAACTCGCACCTGCAGAATTCTCCTTTAAACAACTCGAAATCGGCGATCTGCCGCTCTACAACCAGGACGACGACGCCAAGCCGCCAGCTGCCGCCAAACGCTTAAAAGCTGAAATTTCCGCATCCAACGGCGTTTTATTTGTCACTCCAGAATACAACCGTTCAATTCCCGGCGTCCTCAAAAACGCCCTCGACCACGCATCCCGCCCTTACGGCCAAAGTGCCTGGGCCGGTAAACCTGCAGGCGTAATCGGCACATCCATTGGTGCCATAGGTACCGCCATGGCCCAACAACACCTCCGCAACGTTCTCGCCTACCTCGACATGCCAACCCTAGGCCAACCGGAAGCCTTTATTCATGCAAGGGAAGGGTTGTTTGATAGCAATGGAAATATAGGTCCGGATAGCAAACCGTTTTTGCAGAAGTGGATTGATGCTTATGTGGGGTGGGTTAAGAGGTATTCTTGATTTGTTAGTTAAGGCAAAACTCCTTGGAGTCTTGCCTTAACTAAGTATTTATAGTTTTGCCCGCATTATCTGTCGAAATTCCACATTTCTTGCCGCCGCAGTTTCATACACTCGCTTTAATTTTTGTTGGCTTCGAGTTTGCACAGACAGCAAAATAGATCTAGGTTATTAAATTAGATAATAATTTTTCGCTTAGTATGGCAAGCGTGACAATAATAAACCTTGTAGACAAGCTGCAATATAATCAAAATTTAACCATATGTTCAGCATCTGACCTTACCCCCGAATTAGTACCACTTTCTCGATGAGAAACTCATTTTAAGCAGCTCGGCTGACGAAGGCGACGGGCGACATGTAATTCAGCGAACTG
>JGI12383J13903_1000792_pt1 | contig 19811 bp, 18 predicted proteins | sample Passage237B_FD_13903 | JGI IMG/M metagenome (IMG submission 13903)
AAGTGCTGACGACGAGTGGTGTTGGAGTAGTACTTGGTGAGCGTGCCGTTCGAAATCACGAACAACTGCACATACTCGAAGAGTCCAGAGCCTGCCCAGAAACTGTCGCGCTGGTACCGGTCGATCTGGTTGAAAGCCTCTCGGATGTCAACGCCGCGACGCTTCAGCTCGATGTGTACCATCGGCAAACCGTTCACCAGCACCGTCACGTCGTAGCGGTTCGAGCGAGCAGAGCCGCCCTCGCCCTGACCGATCTCGTACTGGTTGATCACCTGCAGACGGTTGTTGTGAATGTTCTGCTTGTCGATCAGCAAGATGTTCTTCACCGAACCGTCATCACGCTTCAACAGCTGAACATGATCTTCTTGGATCCGCACCGTCTTCTCGACGATGCCATCGTTCGCGCCAGCGATCCGCTCCGAGAAAAACTGCTCCCACTCAGCATCGGAGAACGTCACCGAGTTCAGCGCTTCCAGCTGGGTGCGGAGGTTCGCGACGAGCTGCGCTTCCGAAGTGATCGGCAAGTACTCATACGCCTGCGACTGCAGCAGCCGGATCAGCTCACGCTCAAGTTCCGCCTCCGACTGATAGGAACCAGTACCCGCCGCGTCAGGGATGTACTCGGCAACAACCGTGCTCTCGGATGAGACAGCGATCGGATCATACTTACGAGGACTCAAATCACTCATGCCGCCAACTCCTTGAACGTCAGCAGCTTGTCGCGGTAGTACTCATACTGCCTACGACGAGCAGCAAGTTCAGCGGGGAGGCCGACGCTGAGGTCGTTCACGAGGGCATCAAAGTGACTAAGCTGCGATGCAATGCGTCCTTGTGTCTCAATAGGAGGGATGGGGATTCGGAGACGCTTGAATCCACTCATATCAACTGAGGCGAAGCTCGAAGTCGTAGTGTTGTTGCGGCACCATTCATCAATCACAAACCCGTAGTAGTACAGGAATTTCATATCGAATCGGTCTGCGTACTCCGCTTTAGGCCAAACAGCCGTGAACCTCTGATTCGACATAAATGGAACAGTGATCAGGGCGTGCTCGCCAATCGTGGCTGAGGTTGCGAATATAAGTGATCCAGCCGGGAAGAGCCGACCACCCTTGACTGCTTTCGCAGGGATACGTTGAAGCGCGCGATCAAGAACTCGACCGTTCTCACGAATATCTTCCATACGAAACCAAGGAACGGTGCCGTTTAACCAGTTGGTCGGATCCGACTTCGATGGAGTGTATCCATTGCGAGTCTCGAATGCCTCAGAAAGCTCCACGGTTTCAACCTCGTCGAGGCTGAATGCCAATAGTTCTCCGCGGTAGTGCTCGTACTGGCGGCGGCGGGCTTCCAGTTCCGCTTCCAGCTCCGCTTCCAGCTGAGTGAACTGATCCAATACTCGCACGATCTCCCGCTGCACCTCGATAGGCGGCACGGGGATTCGATAAGCCCGGACACGATTGTCTGGGATTGAGGGATAGTTTCCTGCTACCTGATTTGCCTCAATGTATCGACGGAAGGCGTCGGCACCAAGAATGTGAGCTAAGAAGTTTGTGAGAACGATGGAGGTGTCTGGTCGAAGCACACAGTAGCCCGTGCTGGCGATCTGTCCGTCATACTCGGCAGGGATCACTGCCCACCGCATTTGCGCTGGGCGTGTGGTCGCGAATATCACATCGTCTGTGTGAACAATCTGTTGCGCGCGACTTGGAGCGTTGCCTGCGGTGATGGATGTTGTCTCACCAATCCTGCGCGTCACGCGATCCACGGAACTTAGGTCGATGTATTGGAACTCGTCGTCACCCGCGTCAGCCCATTTGATGTTGGAGCTTTTTGACGTGACTTCGCCGACAGGCTTGAACTCAACCCCGTCCGGACAGAGCTCTGCGATAAGTTCGTCGATGCGGCTCACTTCGTGCCCTCCAGGTCAGCGACGATCTCATCGATGGAAGCGCGAAGCTCTTGCTGGCGGGCGACGATGCGGGCGATCTCGGCATTCAACTCCGCGATGTCGATGACTTCGCGGGTGTCTTCCTGCTCGACGTAGGAGGACACGGCGATGTTGTAGTCATTAGCCGCGATGTCCTCGTTCGGCACGAGTGCGGCGACATGATCAACGCTTTCGCGGGTGGTGAAGGTGTCGAGGATGTGCTGCTGGTTGGCTTCGGTGAGCTTGTTCTTGTTGCCAACTCGCTTGAACTCTGCCGAAGCGTCGATGAACAGCACGGCGTTGTCGGTCTTGGATTTCTTCAGCACGATGATGCAGGTTGCGATCGTGGTGCCGAAGAACAGATCCGGCGGTAGCTGGATCACGGCGTCGACATAGTTGTTGTCGATGAGGTATTTGCGAATCTTCCGCTCGGCTCCCCCGCGGTAGAGCACACCCGGGAACTCGACAATCGCCGCGGTGCCGTTGACGGCCAGCCACGACAGGATGTGCATCGTGAACGCGAGGTCGGCCTTCGACTTCGGCGCGAGCACACCAGCCGGTGCGAAGCGAGGATCGTTGATGAGGAGCGGGTTGGCGTCACCGTCCCACTTGATCGAGTACGGCGGGTTGGAGACGATCGCTTCGAAGGGCTCATCGTCCCAGTGAGCGGGGTCGGTCAGGGTGTCGCCGTGGGCGATGTTGAACTTCTCGTAGTTCACGTCGTGCAGGAACATGTTGATCCTGGCGAGGTTGTAGGTGGTCAGGTTGATCTCCTGACCATAGAAGCCCTGACGCACGTTCTCTTTGCCGAGCACCTTGGCGAACTTCAGCAGCAGAGACCCCGAGCCGCACGCCGGGTCATACACCTTGTTCACCTCGGACTTGCCCATGACCGTGATCCGCGCAAGAAGCTCACTCACCTCTTGCGGCGTGTAATACTCGCCGCCGGACTTGCCTGCATTCGCGGCATACATCTGCATGAGGTATTCGTAGGCGTCACCGAACAAGTCGATGCTGTTGTCCTCGAAGTTGCCCAGCGGCAGGTCGCCGATCGCGTCGAGCAGCTTCACGAGCTTCTCGTTGCGCTTCGCCACCGTAGGGCCGAGCTTGGGCGAGTTGACGTCGAGGTCGTGGAAGAGACCCTTCACGTCATCCTCGGAGGGCGTGCCGAGGGCCGAGCCTTCAATGTTCTTGAAGACACGCTCCAGCGTCTCGTTGAGGTTCTCATCGTGGGGCGCACGCCTGCGGACGTTGACGAAGAGCTCACTGGGGAGGATGAAGTAGCCCTTGTCGCGGACGGTGTCGGCCCGGCCGAACTCGGCATCGGCATCAGCGAGCGACGCGTAGTCGAACGTGGGGTTGCCAGCTTCCCGCTCAAGGCGGTTGAGGAATGCCGTCAGGTTCTCTGAGATGAAGCGGTAGAAGAGCACGCCGAGCACGTAAGACTTGAAGTCCCAACCGTCGACGCTGCCACGAAGGTCGTTGGCGATGCGCCAGATGGTCTTGTGAAGCTCGGCGCGCTGCGCTTCGCTGGTCGTGGGGGTCATGCCGCGTACTCCTCAAGGGCCCAGGTATCTAGGGTCTTCACTGCTGCACCCATCATGGAGCGAGACTAGCCGTGTGAGCCGACATCCGGAGTGCAAGAGCACACCCGCCGCTCACCGATTGGCGCACTAATGCTCATCCGACATAATGGCGCCATGAACTGGCAATGGACCGACTGGGCCACCCTCATCGTTGATGCGCTGACGGGCGCCGCGATCATCTTCGCTGTTTGGCAGCTCATGTTCCACTCGCGCCAGATGCATCGCGACCTGGAGTCGCTCTACGTCCAGCGGTACTGGGAGCTCATGGACCGACGCTCGATCGGCTGGGTCACCGAGGACAAGACCGCTCCGGAGGACCTGCCCGTGATCCGGGCTTACCTGCAGCTCTGCGAAGACGAGATCGAACTGCGCAAGCGTGGTCGCGTGACCGACTCGACGTGGGCTTTCTGGGCTGTCGCCATCCGAGACCAGTGCTCACAGGAGCCGTACGCGGCAGCTCTGAGTGACTTGCCCGAGGAGGACCTTCCGAGCCTCCGCGGACTGCTGGCCGGCGAGGCCGAGCCGTTGACCTGGAGCAAGGCACGGCGCAAGTTGCACGGGCTGTAGCGATCCGACGTCAGATCGGTCCGAGTCCCGTGGACTCCGCCCTCAGCCGCGCAACAACCGCTCCCAGCTCCTCCGCATACGCATTGAGGTTCTGCACGGTCCCGCCATATCGCAACGTATTGCGCATCTTCTCGCCGAGGTCATCGTGCTCGATCTCGATCCCCAGCCAGTCGACGGGTCGCTGGTGCGGCAGCGGCGCACCCGGGACGTACTGGTAAGGGCCGGCGATCACCGCCACGCCGTAACTGCGCCGTCCGGTGGGGGTGAGCACCACATCGCCCACCTTCATCCCCTGCGCCACCATCCACGTCTGCCCCACGGCCCACACCCCGGCCACCGCGTGCTCGATCTGGTCGGTCTCCAGGACCATCTCGTCGAACGTCTGGTGCCAGTCGTCGGGTGACCCGCCCAGGTACGGCGTGAGGTCGACTCCCGCGAGCCATCCAGTCCCGACGTACCCCTTCTCTCGCGCATCCTCGAAGTGCATGGCCCCGCGACCCAGCTGGCACCGGTAGTAGTTCGTCCCCTCGGACCTCTCGATGACGTGGGGGGCCAGACCTTGAAGGTCCCCAGCGTGGAGGCGTCGGTCCGGGTCCGCGAGGCCATCGGTGAAGACGATGCCCTCGGTCGCCAGGACCGCGACAGGGTCCCGCGTGTCACTCGGATCGACCCACTTGAACCCAGGCGCCACCCGCCCGTCGTACTGCAGCACGCGATGCGCGTTGGGGCATCGTGTGCAGCTCCCGACGTGGTTGCCCACAGCCTGGGCGGATGTGCCAAGGGCCTCCGCCACCGCGCCGTAACTTGTCCACGAGCCAGCCGGGATGGCGCCGAGCACCGCGTGGAGGCGCTCCCAGTCGAAGCTCGAACGCTCGCGCGCCTGCTCCTTGCCCAGGTAGACAGCACGGACGTCCGCGAGACGCCGACCGTCCTCGAGCATCCAGTCGTACCAGCCGTTGCTGGGGCGCTTCATCACGCTCCACGCGGCCCCCGAGGGCGTCGAGTGTCGCTCGCCGTTCACCTGGATGTCACCGTTGTCGCACACCACACCCGTGACGTGCTTGAACTCTCCTCGACCCAGGCGCACCACCGTGCCCGGCTGGAGCAGACCCGCGACCACGAGGTCTGCCACCTCGACGTAGGAAGCGTTGCGCACCCGCGGGCCCACCACTTCTCCTGTGTGCCCCGGAGGGACAGGCCATTCCTGCTCGATCGCCTCGATCATCGCGGCGGTGCGGCGACGGATCCCTTCCTCGTCCCACGTGCCCTCACCGACAGAGGCGAGCAGGCGCGAATTCAGGAGGATCGTGTTGTGCTCCTGGAGCTTGGAGCGCTTGGACTCCCATCTGTCGTTGGACACCTTGGCGTTGAGCCGTTCCGGAAGCAGCGTGAGATTCCCGAGCCGGTGCACGGCCGCAGCGCGCTCGCCCTGGGCCTCGAGTCCTTCGACCGGCCAGGTCTGTTCCCATGCCCGAGGGAGGACGTGCTCGATCGCCAGGTTCCACCGTTGCACCTGCCCGCCGCCGGTCTCCGCACGCCACCGGTTCTCGATGGCCTCAAGCACCGGCCGCAGCCTGCGCGCGCTGAGCTTCGTGTAGACAGGCTCGGAGGTGAGAGCGCGCTCCAGCTCCGCATCTCCGGGCCAGTACGTGCTCGACACCTGCTGCAGCGCGAGCTGCTGGGTCACGTGATCCGCGACCTGCTGGGGAGGTGCGGCGGGTAGGCTGCGGATGATGTCCGCGATGACACGTCCGGCATCGGCCGAGGTCAGACGCAGCAACGCGCGCCGCATGAGCCACGACTCGGCCGCCCTGATCGCACCCGCGATCTGCTCGGCAGGGAGGCTCCTCCCCGGAGCGTGAAGCCATAGCAGCAGCGGCTTGAGCGCATGGGAGTCGACGGCGGCCATGCGGTAGAAGCACATCTCCACCGGGTTCAGGTGGCGGTCGACGGACTCCGCCGCCTCCTGCCAGGCACGGTACTGCTCGGCCTGCTCACGGATCTCGTGAAGCATCGTGAGCATCGGCTGGCCCGCCTCATGTTCCACGAAGGACTTGAAGCGCGCGAACGTGCCCTGAAGGCGGACCTCCTCGCCCGTGCGCGCCGTGAGCCAGTGGTTGAGGAACAGCGACGAACGCGACACGGTGTAGCGGCCGGTCGGACGTCCTGCTCCCAGAACTTGGTGTCGAACGGCCAGACCTTGTCATACGCCTCGCGCGTGTCCGCGCCCTCGACATCAAGCCGCTGGAAGACGAAGTTCTTGATGAGGTCGGCTGCAGTGAGGGGGGTGCCGCGCGCGTTGAGCGTCTCGAAGATCTCCTGGGAGTTCTCCTGCGGCGTGAGCGCAATGACGACCATCTGGAGGCCGTTGGACAGGACGTGGGTGAGCGTCTCCGCCCGCGCGGGGACGCGCTCCTCGCCCTCCTCGTCGAGCCATTCCGAGATCGCCGATGCGAAGTACGAGTGCGCGCCGACGATGCGGTGCCGGCTGTGCTTGAGCGCCTCGTAGTCGACGGGCGACTCGGCATTCATGACCTCGATGAAGGCGGCACCATCCTTGTTCGCGTGCTTGAGCTTGAGGACGGGCGCACCCGGGCGCACGAAGCTCTCGTCGTTGTGGGTGAAGCTACGCAGGCGGTTGGCGAGCGATGCCTGGCCGCGCGAGGTGAGCGCACCCTCCGCCGCATCGAACAGCACCTGCAGCGTCGTGAGTCGCTGCTGCCCGTCAATGACCTGGTGGGTCATGAGATCGCCCAGGCCAGCCGTCTGCAGCTGGAGGACGATCGCACCCAGGAAGTGCTGCACTTCGGTCTGCGGGCTGGCGAGGCGAAGATCCGCCAGCCTGCGGACGTCCTCCCACAGCGGTTCCCACTGCTCCTCCTGCTGCCACACATACGGCCGCTGGAAGAGCGGAACCTCCAGGTACTGCGGCGTGGCGAAGGCCAGGAAGGGCGTCCGAATGTGCGTTTCCATGCTCGGAATCTATCGGGGATGAGTGACACGAGACAGGCACATGGACTCCCGACTGCATACGTGCGGGGCTTCCGCCCTCGTGTCAGTCACCGCGGACAGAATGGGGACCAGTCTCGCGAGGGGAGCCAGGTTGGCAAGGGTGATCGTCTTCACGTCATTCGACGATTCGTTGCCTCGTGCCGGTTTTGACTGCGGAAACGAGGCGGTGAACCGGTGGTTTCACGAGCAAGCTGGCCAGCAGGAGCGACGCGACAATGCGCGCACAACGCTGGGTCTTGCCACGATGGACAGCGCGATCGCATCGTTCTATAGCCTGGTGACCCATCGCATCGAACTGGACGATGCGGCCCAGTCGCACATATTCACGGCGCGGCGCTACCCCATCCCGGCCATGCTGATTGCTCAACTCGCAGTTGACTCGAGATACCAGGGAACGGGTGTGGGGGCGCTTACCTTGGGGCACGCGCTCATGACCCTCGCACGCGCATCGAAGTCGGTTGGATTCGAAGCCGTCGTTGTGGACGCAGCCGACGACGACGCAATGCAGTTCTACTTGAAGTACGGCTTCCAGCCTCTGGTCGCCGACACCCGCCGCCTCGTCATGTCGACTCGTCAGCTCCGATCGTCCGTTGACAACGTTTGAATAACGATCCTCACGCGAGGAGTGTGAACGACTTGCCGCTCACGTTGTACATACATAGGCTGTACACCGCCCTAGAAAGGACCCTGCCATGAGTTCCCCGATGAAGCGCATCAACATGCGCATCAGCGACGACAACCTCGCTCTCATCCGTGAAGCTGCCGAAGCAAACGGCCAGGACATGACCGGGTTCGTCTTGGGCGCCGCACTTGAACGTGCGCGTCGCGTGGTCCTTGAGGAGCGAGTCACCAGACTGTCTGCACAGGACGCCGCCCGTCTTGAGGCACTCCTTGACTCCGAGCCTGTGGAGATCCCCGCCCTCGGTCAGCTCCTGCGCGACACTGCCCGCCAGGCCGCTTCCAACGCAACGCTGCTGCCGCACAGCGTTGAGAGACCCTAGCCTTCAGTCCCGATCCCACGCGATGCACCGCCGCTCACTGCTCGAGGGCGAAGGCGTCCGACTGCCCGCTTCGTTCGATCGATCCGAGTTCCGCGGTGTGGACCTCGACGACATCCACGATGCCGCTGCGATGGCGTGGACGGCACGACGCGTCGCGCTCGGCGAGGCGACACCGTTGTCGACCCCGAACCACTCCCAGGCATCCGTGATCCGCGCTCGCACAAAGGAATCAAAGATCCCACCGCCGACTATCCGTCCGCCGCGGTCTGCCTTGGACTTGAACAGAAAGATGTCGCCGTGGGCAATGGCGTGGAACCCTTGACCCGGACTTGGAAGCCAGAAGTTTGCCTGCGCGAGGTCGCCACGGGCAGCCAGCAATTCGACCCACTGGCTATCAGTATTCGCGAGGAAGACCTTCACCGACGCACCACCCCGCGTCAAAGGATATCCGCCGGTGCAGGAACTGCCCCACGCGCCGATGCCGCCTCAAAAAGCGCCGCGCGTCGCCGATACTTCGTTCATGGGGACAATCCGATTGAATCACAGCGAAAAGTTCCAGTCTGTGTATGCCAATGGCCCGTCGGGGGCCCGCCTAGGCCGTCTCGATCTCACGAACGGGCGCGTCTACATTGAGGCGCCCTCCCAAGCCAATGCGATTGCGACCGAATTCGTTGCCTGGGCAGCACGAAACCCGGACATGTTTCAGGGTGCTCGCGCTCGCCAAGCGATCCACGTCGATGAGCCCTGGGAAGACCTCTCGCTTCGAGAACCAGGCGAGAGCTTGCGGGCGCGCGTGCACGAAGAACGGGAGAAGCTGCGCCGTCGCTCTCGAGCCATGTACTACGCCGACAAGTGGATCCTGGGGGATGACGGCTGGGCTGGCCCCTGGCTGAAGGGCATTGCCGGCGAACGCAGGATCGCGCGTGTTCTCAACCGGCTCGCGCGGCGTACCGACTGGCGCGTCCTCCACTCCATCGAGCTGCCAGGCGGTGGCGACATTGACCACCTCCTCATCGGTCCGGATGGAGTCGTGACCATCAACTCCAAGAACCACCGGGGCGCACGGATCGCGGTCACGCCACGGGCGGTGTATATCCGAGGAAATCGCACGGAGTACCTGGACGATGCCAGGAAGGATGCGCGACGTGCATCGGAGGTGCTCACGAGTGCGGTCGGATTTCCCGTCGAGGTGACGCCGTGCGTCGCGATCGTCAGCGGCTCACTCTTCACGATGAGATTCGAGAGTCACGGCTTGCCAGATGACGTGCTTGTCGCATCCGAGTGGAACTTGCCACGAGTGCTGTGGGAGACCGACAAGGGCCTCCCCGCAGAGACAGTCGAGGCGATCTACGACGTCGCTCGGCGATCCACCACCTGGCGGTAAGGGCCGGTCGAGCATCTCGCCTTCCTGGCGACCACGAGCCGCGACGGGGCTACCATCGACAGAGCATCCTCACCCGTCACGGAAGCGAGTCCCGATGTCACGCGCGAGCACCTACGAGCCCGTCAGCCTCGGCTGGGCCTACCTGTTCTGGGCACTGTCCCTGGTGCTGATCTGCGGCATCCAGCACTTCTACATGCGCAAGTTCGTGCGCGGCGTGGTGTGGCTGCTCACGGCGGGGCTGTTCGGCATCGGCACCCTGATCGACCTGTTCACTCTGCCCTCGCAGGTGCGCAACGTCAACGCCCGCCGCACGGCCGGCATCGGCTAGACCGGCGCCCGAGGCCGCGCTGACGCCCGCCCGCTGAAACCCGCCGGCCCCGACACGCCGACACCCGCCTGCGCCGACGCCCCGCGACTACGCCGGCGCGAGCCCCGACGTCTTGCCGTAGCGCACCGTCAGCGGCATGACGTTCGGCGGCGGGTCGTCCCCGCGCTCGATGCACTCCACCATCCATCGCGCCACCAGGCGGCCCTTGAGCACGCCGTCCTGCACCACGGTGGTGAGCTCGAGCTGGTCGAAGACCCCGCCCGTCAGCCCGTCGAAGCCCGTCACCGACACGTCCTCCGGCACCCGCAGGCCCAGCTCGCGCGCCGCGTCGATGACGCCCCACGCGTACACATCGGCCTGGCACACCACGGCCGTGGGCCGCTCGTCGTCGGGCCCGGCGAGTAGCTGGAGGCCGGCGGCCCTGCCCGCCTCGTACGTGGTCGCCGAGGCGACGGCCACCTTCTGCGGGATGACGCCGGCGCCCACGAACCCGCGCAGCCGCGCGCGCGGCACGTGGGCGGAGACCCGCTGTGGAAGAGTGTCGAGCAGCTCGCGCACCTGCGGGCCCTCGAACAGCTGCGGCTCGTCGCCGTCGTGCTCAAAGGGCAGGGCCACCGCGACGATGCGCTTGTGCCCCAGGCTCACCAGGTGGCGCAGGAGCACGGCGGTGGCATCGTCCTCCTGGCCGGAGACGGCGCGGTACTCGTCCGAGCCGGAGTCGAGCTTGAGCCACGGCACGCCGCGGGACTCGAGCACCTCGTCGGTCTCCGCGAGGTGCGACAGGCGGCGCACGGAGACGCAGCCGTCGTAGATCGCGGCGGCGTGCAGCCGCGCGGCCTGCTCGTCGACGACGGGCGGCAGCAGCAGGACGCCGTAGCCGAGCTCGTGCAGCTCGCGGGACAGGCCGTCGATGATCTGCAGCGCGAAGGGATCCTCCTCCGGCGCGAGCATGAGGGCCTTGGTCACCACGGCCACCCCCGGCCCGATGCGAGGGCGCGGCCCAGCGCGGACGGACCCTGGTAGCCCAGCTGCGCCGCAGCCGCGAGCACGCGCTCGGTGGTCTGCGGGGCGAGCCGGTCAGGATCGGAGAACGCGTAAGACGCGGTGGACTTCGCCACCCCTGCCGCGCGCGCCACATCGGCGAGCGTCACTGCACGCGGATGCTTCAAGCCAGGCCCCTTGTGGTCGAGGTCGGCGTGGTTGCCGTAGATGAAGCCTATCGGCTAGATGCGGGGACGAGCCTGTCCCTGGATGCGCGGGCCGGCGTAGTACATCTGGGTGGGGTCGAACTCGTCGCCGCCGATCCAGTCGGAGCGCTCCGAGCCGAGCTCGCCCTCNGNCANNGGCTNNGGAAGGAAGGTGACGGACGCGCCGCCAGCACCGTGGCTGGGCGCGTTGTTGGTCTCGTTGTCGCGGCTCAGTCCGAACATGTCACTCACCTTTCCTTCGCACGATGAGAGGTGCCCCGCTACCTCGTATGACGCAGTGCGAGTGTGGCATATGTCACAACGCAGTGAAAGCCATGAACCGGTCCGCACCAGGGAATACGTGGAAATCACCATGCTTCGCGCCGAGCCAAACCGGGGCGAATACGGACACAAGCGACACGCGGAGTCGGCCTCAGAAGCGCCGCCTTCTCGACTCTAGTAGCGGATCGAGCGACGCAGATCCCCACCGCTGCGGCGGCGCTCAGGTCCAGCTGGCCCACTCGCCCACCGCCGCCGATGAATTACGTCACGCGCGCGTTGCGTTATTCACCCCGCGCGACTACAGTCTCTCCTTGGGCGAACACTCGCCCGGCCTTGCGGCTCGTCGTCGAGCCAGCGGGCACCCACTGAAGCCTCCCGAGGAGCCTCGTTTGTCAACGCCCGCCCGCACACGCCTGAGCGCGCCGCTTGCGCCCGCCATCGTCATCGCCGCGATCATCGCCGTGCTCGCCACGACGTTCAGCGGCTTCGCCCTTCCCGCCCACGCGGACGGCGGCGACGACGCCCCGGCATCGGCCCCCGTGGAGGCGACTCCCAGCGCGACCCTCACCCCGTCGCCTAGCGCCGAGCCCGAGCCCACCGAGCCCGAGCCCGCCGAGACCCCCTCCCCCAGCGCCGTCCCGGACGCCACCCCCGTCCTCGACGACGAGCCGGGCGACGGCCCCTCGATCACCCTCTCCCAGCAGTACGACCTCGTCGAGGGCCAGCAGATCGTCGTGACGGGCACCGGCTTCGGTCCCGATGCCCCCAGCACGACCGCCACGCGCCCGCCGCTCGCGGGCAGCTTTGGCGGCGTGTACGTCGCGCTGGGCCGCTACCCCGACACGTGGAAGCCCTCGGACGGTGCGCCGTCCTCCGCTCGCAAGAACATGGACGTCGCATGGGTGCTCAGCCCCGAGAACGTCGCCACCGTGGGTGGCAGCGCGGCCGGCGCCGTGGCGATCAACCCCGACGGCAGTTTTGAGGTCACCCTCACCGTGGACTCGTGGTTCGCCGACAACCCCGGCACCGGCAACTACGGGGTGTACACCTACCCCGGCGGTGGCGCACCCGCACCGCAGTTCGAGACCTACACACCCATCACCATCCAGCCGTCGATCCGCGTCTCGCAGACCGACGACCTGGTGGACGGCTCCACGGTCACCGTCCGCGGCCACAACTTCCTTCCCAACCCGCCGCTGACCACGCACCCCGACCGCGCGCCCCTGCCCGGCGGCAAGTTCGCCGGCGTGTACGTCGCCTTTGGCCGCTACCCCGACGTGTGGCAGCCCAGCCTCAACGTCTCGGCATCGGCGCGCAAGAACGCCGCGACCCGCTGGGTGGTCAGCCCGGAGGACGTCGCGGCCATCGGCGGCGAGGCGGCCGGCGGCGTGGCGATCGAGCCGGACGGCGAGTTCACCACCACCCTCGCGCTCGACTCGTTCTGGGCGCAGAACCCCGGCAGCGGCAACTACGGCATCTACACCTACGGCGGCGGCGGCACCAAGGTCCCTGCGTTCGAGACGTACACCCCGCTGGACTTCCTGCCTGCGGTGCGCGTGTCCCAGACAGAGGACCTCGACGATGTCCAGCAGGTCACTGTCGAGGGCCACCACTTCGAGCCCGACGCCCCTGGCACCAACGGCACGCGTCCCCCGCTCGCGGGCAAGTTCGCCGGCATCTACGTGAACTTCGGCCGCTACCCGGACGAGTGGCAGCCCAGCGAGGGCGTGACCATGGGCGCGCGCAAAAACGGCGCCTCCGCCTGGGTCGTCAACCCGGAGGACGTCGAGACCATCGGCGGCACGGCCGCGGGTGCCGTCGCCATCAACCCCGACCACTCCTTCACCGTCACGCTCGACGTCGACAAGGACTACGCCGACAACCCCGGCTCCGGCACGTATGGCATCTACACCTTCTCTGGGAGCGGGGCCACGTACGCGCCTTTCGAGACCGCGACGCCCCTGACCTTCGCATCGGACGGCGCCTCGGTGGACCCGGAGCCCGAGCCGGAGCCGACGCCCGATCCCTCCGCTCCCGCGGTCCCCGTGGGCAGCCTCACATGGGGCTTCGACGCGGACTTCCGCGCCTACATCACCGGGGCCACCGCTCGCGGCTCCATCACCTCGAGCGGCGCGAGCTACTCGGGCGGACAGTTCACCTTCATCCAAAGCGGCGGATCCGTGGACACGGCGGCGGGCACCGGCACCGCGACCTACGGCGGCTCCGTGCGCTTCACCGGACACCATGGCGCGCTCGACCTGACCTTCGCGTCGCCGCAAGTGCGCCTCACCGGCCCGTCAAGCGCGGTGCTCAGTTACATCGTCAACGGCAAGCGTGCGGACATCGCGAGCCTCAACCTCGCGGCGGCGACCCGCACTGAGAACAGCGGCGCGGTGCGCTTCAGCGGGGTTCCCGCCGTCTTGACCGGCGCCGGCGCCAACGCCTTCGAGGGCTTCTACCCCGCGGGCCGCGTGCTCGACCCCGTGACGGTGACATTTGGCGCTGGCACGACGGCGACCGGCGGAGGCGGCTCCACCATCTCCTTCAAGGAGCCGGTCAAGACCGCGATCCCTGACACCCCTCCCGCCACCGAGGGAATCGTGCTCGACGACGCCTCACTCGAGGCGCTTCTTGCGGGCGGCGTCGTGACCATCGCAGCCGAGGGCTTCGAGCCGGGCGAGCTCGTGAAGATCGTCATCTACTCCACCCCCACCCTGCTGGGCACCGCGACCGCCGATGCCAACGGCGTGGCGACGTGGAAGGGCAGCCTTCCGGCGGGGCTCACCGGCACCCACACGCTCGTGTTCATCGGCGGCTCCACCGCCAAAGGCATCGTGCTGAACATCCCGGAGTCGAACGCCCTCGCCCTGTGCGTCGCGCAGGACGCGACTCTCACGTGGGGCTTCAAGGAGAGCTTCCGCGCCTACCTCGACTCGACGATCGCCCACGGCGAGTGGATCGTCTCCGAGGATGTGGTGGACGACCGGGGCATCTTCACGTGGTCCGACGGTGTCGCGAGCCTGGACGAGGGCCCGGTGGGGACCGTGTCTTTCATCGGCTCGCTGCGCTTCACCGGCCACGAAGGCGTGCTCGACACCACCTTGTTCAACCCCGTGATCGAGTTCGCGGCGGACGGCGCGTACCTGGTGCTCGACATCGAAGGCGACACCCAGTCCGGCGTTGCCGTCTCGGCGCGGGGCGTGCGCTTCGCCACGCTGGACCTCGCAGCCGCGACGGTGCGCGAGGTCGGCGGAACCGTGGTGCTCGAGGACATCCCCGCAACCCTCACCGAGGGCGGCTCGGAGGCCTTCGGCACCTACCCAGCCGGCGAGGCCATGGACCCGGTGACGCTCAGCATCGGCGGAGACTGCGCGCTGAGCGTGTTCGGCCTCGCCGATGCCCCGGCGCCCTCGGTCGAGCCCACGCCCTCCGCTGAGCCCCAGGACGACACCCCGGACGCCGCCGGGGACCAAGGCGGGCCGTCGTGGCTGCCGTGGCTGCTCGTGGGCGTGCTCGCCTTGGCGCTCGTCGTGACGATCGTCCAGCTGCGCCGCCGACCGCAGGCCTGAGTCGAGCGCTTGAGCGGGGTCGCCTTCGGGCGGCCCCGCTTTCGCGTCTCAGCGCTTGGGAACGATGATGGGGGCCGAGCCCTCGGTGGTGATGACGTGCACCGGGACGCCGTAGACCTCTTCCACCCGCTCGGGAGTGAGGACATCGGCCGGGGCGCCGTGCGCCACCAGGCGGCCGCCGTCCAGCAGGGCGAGGTCATCCGCGTAGGCCGCGGCGAGCGAGAGGTCGTGAAGCACGACCACGACCGCCACGCCGGTGAGCGCGAGCTCCCGCGCGATGCGCATGACATCTTCTTGGTGACGCAGGTCCAGGGCAGCCGTGGGCTCGTCGAGCAGCACCGTCTGGGTGCGCTGCGCAAGCACGCGCGCGAGCGAGACGCGGGCCTTCTCGCCGCCTGACAGCGACGGGAACGCCCGGCGCGCCAGGTGGGAGACATCGGCCTTGGCGAGGGCCTCGGCCACTGCCGCATCGTCCAAGGCGTACTGCTCGGTCCCGCGCCACGGGGTGCGGCCCATCGCCACCACCTCGCGCACGCTGAAGGCGAACGCCACCTGGTTCTCTTGGGTGAGGACCGCCCGGCGCCGCGCGAGGTCGCCCGGCGCCCACGCACCCACGGACCGTCCGTCCAGCTCGACGTGACCCGTGCTTGGCGAGCGGTCGCCGCTCAGCACAGACAGCAGCGTGGACTTGCCAGCACCGTTAGGACCCACGAGCGCGAGCACGCGGCCGTGGAAGACATCGAGCGAGACGTCCTCGAGGATGCGGCTCCCGCCGAGCTCTACGCCCACGCCGCGCACCTCGAAGGCGACGGAGGAGTCCACTGCCGCGCTCACATCCACCCCCCTGCCCGCTGCCGCGCGCGGCGCAGCAGGACAAAGAAGAACGGTCCGCCGATGAGCGACGTCAGCAGGCCGATGGGAAGGTCGGCGCCCGTCACGAGCGAGCGAGCCAAGGCATCGGCGAAGACCATGAGCACAGCGCCGCCCACGGCGCTCGAGATGAGCAGTCGCCGATGCGAGGGCCCCAGCAGCATGCGCATGAGGTGCGGCACCACGAGGCCCACAAAGGAGATGATGCCCACGAACGCCACGGCCGCGCCGGTGAGGACGGCCACGACCACGATCGACACGATGCGGAGCTGCTCGACACGCAGGCCCAGGTGGCCCGCGGTGCGCTCGCCGAGTGCGAGCAGGTCGAAGCGGCGGGCGAGGTGCAGCGACGCGGCGAGGCCCAGCACGACCAGCGGGGCCATGACCGCCACCTCGTTCCACCGCGAGCCGTTGATGGTGCCCAGCTGCCAGAAGATGATCTGCTCGCGCGAGGAGGTGTTGCCAGCGAAGACCACGAGAGCGAGGCCGGCGCCCGCGAAGGCGTTGACGGCGATTCCCGTGAGCAGCAGCGTGACCACCTCGGTGCGCCCGCCCTGGCGCGCCATGCCGTACACGAGCGCGGTGGCGGCCAGTCCTCCCACGAACGCAAGGCCCGCCATGCCGAACGTGGTGGCAGCCGCGCCGCCCAACACGATGCCGACGGCCGCGCCAAGCGCCGCGCCGGAGCTCACGCCCACCACGCCGGGCTCCGCGAGAGGGTTGCCGAAGATCGCCTGCATCACCGCGCCGCCGATCGCGAGCGCGAGGCCCACGAGCAGGCTCGCCACGATGCGCGGTAAGCGTATCTGCCACAAGGCCTGTGTGGTGACGTCGCTGTCCGGCGCCCAGGCCGTGTCGATGCCGATGCCGCGCAGGATCGCCCCCACCACCTCGGTGGGCGGAATCGACAGCTGGCCGATCGACGCGCTCACGAGGATGCCGACGATCAGCAGCACGCCCAGGGCGAGATAGACGACGGCGGAGCGGCCGCGGCCGATCGCCTTGGCGCCGGTCACTTCGCGTCCGGCGCGTAGATGGCGCGCGCCAAGGCGTCCAGGACATCGGCCGAGCGAGGGCCGAAGCCCAGCAGCTCGCGGTCGTCCATGACGATGAAGCGGCGGTTCTCGCCTGCGGCGGTGAGCGCGATGGCGGGCTTGCTTGCGAGCAGGCCGTCCACGCCTCCCACCGATTCGAGGCCGTCGGTCATGACGAGGATGACATCGGGGTTTGCCGCGAGCACCGCCTCGTCGGTGAGCGGCGCCAGCCCGCGGATGCCGTTCTCCTTGGCCACATCGATGCCGCCCAGGGCGTAGATGAGGTCGGAGGCGCCCGACTCCTCGGCGAAGAGGTAGTACACGCCCGCCGAGCCGCGCAGGTACAGGAACGCCATGCGCAAGCGGTCCTCCTGCTTGCCAGGGGCGATCGCGTGGACCTCGTGCGTCACCTCAGCAATCGCTAGGCCGAGGTCTTCGGCAAGCGCCTCGCCGCGGGCGCTCATGCCGACAACTGCGCCCACTTGGCGGATGCGCTCTTGCGCGCCCTCGAAGCCCTCGAGGTCCTGGATGTAGACGACCGCTACCCCTGCGTCGCGCAGCTGCGCGAAGCCGTCCTGCGGGCCGATCGACCCGTCCGTGATGACGAGCGTGGGCTCCTGTGCGAGCACTGCCTCGGGGTCGATGACATGCCCGCTCGAGGTGACGACCGGGGCATCGGCCAGCTCGGGGAGCTCCGTGGAGCCGTCATGGCCTACAACCCTGTCGCCAAGCCCCATCCACACGAGAGTGGCGGCGATGGAGCCCGAGACGTCCACGGCGACGATGCGGTCCGCGTTGTCGACCGTGACCGTGGACTCGCCGCCGGGGTCGTAGGAGATCACCTCGGCGGGAAGCTGCAGGTCTGCCGGGCTGGGCGGCTCGTAGCGCTCGACCATGGTGCGCACGATGCGTGCCGTGGTCTCCCCCACGTAAGCCTTGGGGTCGGCCAGGACGTCCTCGGGACCCAGCGGGCCCGCGTACGTGATCGCGTGGCCCGCTCGTGGAGCCGGCGCAGCCCGCGAGCGCAAGCACGGCGACAAGCGCCGCGGCGGCGCTGGCCTGGCGGATGCGGGCGGTCACGCGGCCGGAACGGGCGCGTGCTGGGTCACTTCCTGCAGCGCCTCGAAGATCGCCGCGTTGAGCGCGAAGGCACGGCGAGCCTCGTCCACAAATGCCTCGTCATCGGCGGCGTCGAACGGAAGCTCATCGAGCCCTTCGCGGTACGCGCGCTTGAAGGTGACGGGGCTGTCGATCCCCTCGAAGCTGTAGAAGCCCAGTTGCTCCTGCGTGGCGCCGTAGTGGCGCGCGACGAGCTTGGCGATGGCGAGTCCGCCTGAGAGGTCGCCCAGGTAGCGGGTGTAGTGGTGCGCGACGTAGCGCGGCAGCTCGCCGGCGATCTCGTGAAGCCGGTCCACGTACTCCTGGGTGGCGGGAAGTGCGGGGTGCTCCGCCTCGAAGTCGCTCACGCCGAGCGCGGCGAGGTCCGACACGATCGCGGCGAAGCGCGGCAGGCGCGGGTCGACGACGATGGCAGGGTCGTCGGGACGCGGCGTGCGCGACTCGAGCGCGCGGTACACGTACGCGAGCTGCGCGAGGTAGGTCGTGTAGTCGGCCAGCGACAGCTCGCCGCCCATGAGCGCGGTGATGAAGCGGCGGCTCTCGGCGTCTCGGTGCTGGGCTCGCGTGGCCTCGCGCACAAGAGCGGCACGGCCGGCGATCTCGTCGGCGGCGCGCACCTCATCGGCGATGATGTCGTCGCCGGCGCGCACGCCGGCCTCATCCTGGGGAGGGGTCATACGGGGAAGCGTAGCAATTACGCAACGCCTTTGTCACGAAAAACCTGTGGGGCCGAGGGCTCAGCTGGCCCACCGGGCCAGACGGCCCCGACTCAGCCGGCCCACTCGGGACAGACCGCCCACCGGGCCAGACGGCCCACTCGGGACAGACGGCCCACCGGGCTAGATGGCCCACTCCGGGCTCCTGCCCCGCGGCAGCTTGGGATCGCGCGGGCCGGTGCGCGGCGTCCACGCGTCCTTGCCGGTGAAGAGCTTCTCGATCTCCTCGGGGAACTCGCCGCTCACGAGCTGATCCAACGTCACCTCGTCGAACACCATGCGCACGGCGCTGCGCGCCGCGACCCACACCTCCTGGAGATGACGGAACTCCGGCGGGTACTCGACCTCGTCCGGACGCAGTCCGTGGATGTCCGCGAGCGGACCGTCGATGGCCCGCAGCACCTCGCCGAGCGTGATCTTGCTGGGCGGGCGGCGCAGGGCGTAGCCGCCGTCAGCGCCTCGGGTCGACGACACGATCGCCGCGCGCTTGAGGTCCGCGAGCACCGCCTCGAGGAACTTGCGCGGCATGTCGTGCGCCTCGGCGAGCGACTGCGCCGATGCCTTGTCGGGGTAGCGGGCAGCCAGTGCCACCACCGCTCGCGCTGCGTAGTCACCCTTGGCCGAAACGTGCATGGCGTTCACTGTAGCCCGGGAATCACCCCTTCTCCGGTATGAAAAGTTCCCGTAACACAGGAATCGGTAAAATCGCCCAATGTTGGGCCACGCGCCTCTGCTCGCCACGATCGCCGCGGCGCTCGTCGTCGCGTTCGCCCTCGGCTACGTGGCCCAGAGGCTCAGGCTCTCCCCCATCGTCGGCTACCTGGTCGCCGGCGTCGTCATCGGCCCCTTCACTCCCGGCATCGTCGCCGATGCGAGCATCGGCCGAGAGCTGTCGGAGATCGGCGTCGTGCTGCTCATGTTCGGCGTGGGCATGCACTTCTCCGTCAAGGACCTCTTCGCGGTGCGCCGGGCGGCCATCCCCGGCGCCATCGGCCAGAGCTTCGTCGCCACGATCGCCGGCTCCGCGCTGGGCCTGTGGCTGGGGTGGAACCTCACCGAGGCGCTGCTGTTCGGCTTGTGCCTGTCCGTCGCATCGACCGTTGTCATGCTGCGGGCGCTCGAGGACCGCCAGCTGCTGGACACCCGCGCGGGCCACATCTCCGTCGGCTGGCTCGTGGTGGAGGACCTCTTCACCGTCATCGCGCTCGTCGTCATCCCCGTCGTGGCCG
>JGI12383J13903_1000795_pt1 | contig 19773 bp, 9 predicted proteins | sample Passage237B_FD_13903 | JGI IMG/M metagenome (IMG submission 13903)
GTGAGGGGTATTTTTCAGCAGGTATCCGCTGGCGCCTGCCTCAATTGCCTGAAATACCATTTCACTGTTTTCAAAAATGGTAAACATGGTAATCAGTGCATCGGGAAAAGTATTTTTAATTTGTTTTACCGCCTCAATGCCGTTCATACCCGGAAGATGAATATCCATTACTATCAGGTCGGGTTGTATCTCAGGAATCTTCGCAACAGCTTCTTCTCCCGACGAAAAGGCACCGAGACAAAGCATTCCTGCTGCAGACTGAATAACGGATTTCAGTTCTTCGCGGATATCATCCTGGTCTTCTACTATGCAAATTCCGAGTTCTCTTTTCATGGCCTTTAAAATTACTTTGTATAAGGCAACAGGGTATTATAACTTAAGTTATAATTACCTTCAAAAGGAATTTCGAGCCGCAGTTCTGTCCCATCATTTGCGCTAATTTCAAGTTTACCATTCAGCTTTGCCGACCTGTCTTGCATATTTTTTAATCCATTACCTACGCCATCGGTATTCCTGATAATCCCTTTACCGTTATCCTTAACGGTTATTTCCATCCCTTGTTCATCTGCAGAAATTTTCAGAAAAGCCTGAGTAGCTCCTGCATGTTTTGCAATATTATTAAAGGCTTCTTTTACGATTAAATAAATGTTCCTCCTTGCCTCTCCGGAGATTTCTTTTTCCGGAAAATTTTCCTGGATATCGGTAATAAATTCCAAACCTACATTTTCGCAGAAACCTGCCATTTTATACCTGATATATGTTGCCAGCTCCTCCAGTGAATCACAGGAAGCATTCATACTCCAAACAATTTCATTCACCTTACCCATCAGCTGGGAAACATTACCTGAAATTTTATTCAGTCCTTCCTTTTCACCGGTATTCCGCTTTTCTTTTTCAGCCAGAAACAAAATAGTCGTAAGGCCGCTTCCGATTTCATCATGTAATTCTGCAGCTATTCTTTTCCTTTCCTCTTCACGTGCAAGTATAGCCGATTGCAATTCGGAAAGTTCCTTTTCTTTTTGCAAAGCTTTAAGCTGCTGATCCTGATACTTTTGTTTTTTGGCTGACAATCGTGCAAATAGTAAGATGTACATGGAAAGCAGGGCAATTCCCGTAATTAAAAGCGCTACCCAGGTTTGCTTGTTCCTGATTTCCTGTTCATGCAATACCATCATCTGCTTGCTATACTCCAACTCCTGCTGCATTTCTTTTAACCGGAATTTCCTTTCCAGTTCGTTGCTTTTTGCTCTTACCGATTCATTGTTCAGGGAATCTCTGAGGGTGACAAATGCCTGAAGCGATGCATATGCAGTTTTATAATTTCCCCTTGCAGCTTTTATGGATGCACGTAAATGATATATCTGATCCAGCGTAGTATAAGCCTGGGTATTAGCCGCAAGTTTTGCGGCAAGATCAATATGCTTTTCAGCAAGGTTGTAATTACCCAGGTTAAAATAACTCAGTGCCAGACCGTGTTGGGCTATGGCTANAGAGCGGAGATTATTAAGTTCTGAAGATATCCTTTCAGATTCCTTCAGCTTTTCCAATGCTTTGGAATATTGTTTCAATCCGTTCAGGCTGGTTCCGTAATTCAGCAAAATGGTGGATTTATGCTTGGGGCTGGGGAAATTGGTGAGGAGATTTAATGCCGATTCTGCTACTACTGCTGCCGTGTCAAATTGATTTATCTGATTCAATACCATTACCATATTGTTAAGGGCATCCAGAATTCCTACTGTATCTCCTGCTTCAACACTTTCGGTATAACTTCTTTGAAGATAGTCCAATGCTTTATCGAATTCCTTTATTTCCTCAAAAAGCACTGCCAGGTTACCGTATAGCAGATTTTTGTAGGTATGAATGTTCAAGGAAGAAAATATTGCCTCCGCTTCAAGGTATAACTCAAGTGCAGTATAAAATTCTCCCTTGGCATTATAAACGTTTGCGAGGTTAAAAAGGTTTTTTGCAAGGTTAATGGAATCATTCAGCTCACGGCTGAGCATAACTGCTTTTTCATTTATTGATCTGGATTCTTCCAATCTGCCCAGATCGTTCAGCACTACCGTAACATTTCTGGCATATCTGAACTTTCCTTCTGTGTAATTCATCTTTTCTGCCAGAGCATAAGCTTTTTCATAAAGTTTCAATGCACTGTCGGCATCATAACTTTCCATTTCCACAGCCTTATTTATAAGAGAGTCTACGATGGAGGGGGTATCTGCCGGTGCGGAATGTCGGTTTTGAGCAAGGGAGCTACATACCAGGCTGAAAAGCAATATTGATAATAGTATTAATTTCTTCAACGGGAAAGGCTTTTATAATCAGGGGAATATCCGGGAATAAATATAATAAAAGGAAAGCGATAAGCCCGTTTTCAGGCTCCTACACGGAAGGTACAACCCTCCAGGGCAATTTCAGTATCAGGAAATATAGTGCGGGCTTCATCCTGAAATACATCCAGGAATTCATATTTTGAACTGAAATGTCCAATAATTAATCTTTTTACTTTTGCCAGCCTGGCCATTTCTGCCGCCTGAAAGGTAGTGGCATGAAAGCGTGCATCAGCCCTTTCTTCCATTCCGGCCAGATAGGTTGTTTCGTGAAAGAGGAGATCGGCGTTTTGAATATGCTCCACCAGAGACAGATCAAATTTAGTATCCGCGCAATAAGCATACGATCGTGGAGGAGGTGCTTCTTCGGTTACGAGGTGGTTGTGCACTTTTCTTCCGTCTTCGGCTATATAATCTTTACCTGATTTCAGTTCTTCAAAAAATTCAGCGGGAACATTATACAGGGCTGCTTTTTCGGGTAATATTTTCCGTGGAGGTTTCACTTCCTCGAAGCGGAAACCCCAGCAGGCAATACGATGTATGGTAGGAAAGCAGGATACTCTGAACCTGCTGTCTTCAATCAGTACTTCAGCTTTTGTGAGTGGATGAAAATGGAGGGGATAAGGCAAGACAGTTCCTGTAGCGGCAAACTGTGCATTCAATATGGATTCGAGTTCGGGAGGGGCAAAAAGATGTACTTCTGTTTCCCTGTTCAGCAAGCCCATACTGTTTAATAATCCGGGCAAGCCGAAATAATGATCGCCATGAAGGTGAGAAATGAAGATATACTGAATTCTGCTCCATTTAACCTTATACCTGAGCAGTTGCATTTGAGTGCCCTCCCCGCAGTCGACCAGAAAGAGTTTATTACCCAGCGTAACAACCTGAGAGGTGGGATGCCTGTCATAGGCAGGCAAAGCAGAATTATTTCCCAGAATTGTTACTCCAAACATATGAAATCCTTGTACTGAGGTAATTAACGTGAAAAGCCTCGGCTTATTTTCAGAACTTTAATCTGTTCCTTTGTATAGAGCGATTATCTTCACATTTTCGCTGCTTTTACACCCCCTATACATTCCGGCACTGTTAAATACCATAGAAAAGTTTCCTTCGGCATCTACTGCAATTAATCCCCCTTCACCTCCCATATCTACCAGTTTTTTCAGTACAACTTCCTCACAAGCTTGTTGCAGCGTGTAGTTTTTATATTCCATAAGGCAGCTTACATCATATGCGGCTACTGCCCTGATAAAGACTTCACCATGCCCGGTACAGGAAATCGCACAGGTTTTGTTATTGGCATAGGTTCCCGCACCAATAACAGGGCTGTCGCCGATCCTTCCGTATTTTTTATTGGTCATGCCTCCGGTGCTGGTGGCTGCTGCAAGGTTCCCGTTGACATCACGGGCCACTGCTCCAACAGTACCGAATTTTTTGTCTTTTAACAATTCCTCCAGCCGCTGGTGGGTATGGTCGAGAGAATAGGTGTCTGAATCCCTGATGGCTTTCCATTGGTCGTAGCGAAACTGGGAGAAGAAATATTCATCCGGTTCAAGTTTCAGCCCCTGGCGAATGGCAAAATCTGCTGCCCCTTTTCCACTCAGGAAAACGTGATTACTGTTAAGCATCACCTCGGCGGCAAGTTCAATGGGGTTTCTTACATTACGTACACCAGCAACCGCACCTGCGGCCAGTGTGCGGCCATCCATAATTGCAGCATCCATTTCCTGAACACCGCGTTTTGTAAAAACNNANCTGCGGCCAGTGTGCGGCCATCCATAATTGCAGCATCCATTTCCTGAACACCGCGTTTTGTAAAAACAGAGCCTTTACCTGCGTTAAACAGAATATTGTCTTCAAGGGTAACGATTGCTGCCTTTACGGCATTTATGGCTGAACCGCCTTTTTCCAGAACGGCATAACCTGCTTCAAGTGCATCGTTTAATCCTTCTTTATAGGCCTCCTCCAGTTCAGGGGTCATATCTTCGGGAACGATTGTTCCTGCGCCCCCGTGAATCACTATCGTATATTTCTCCATTTGCTGCTAAAAAATCTGAACCCGAAATTATAGATTTTACCCTCATAAATTTTTGAATTATTCTTTACCTCAGTTAGATACAACGCAATATTCAAGTAGATTTCTTTATAATCATCAAAAGAACGCTTGTTTAGAAAGGAGTTTTTAGAGAATATCTAATGGGCAAAAATTAGCAATAAGGAATAGAGGATATGTGAAGTATTAAAAATTAAAATATCCACGCTTTTTAATTGTCGGGTAATTCGTCCATCCCTGCGCTTAAGAGGACAATTAAAAAATCAGGAAAAGGAGATTAAGCATTAGGTAATAAATCGTATGTCGTATTTCGTAAATAAAAAAGCCTGCAGCATATTGCGCAGACTTTTATTATACTAAGTATTATGCCGTTAATCGAAAATTCCTTCTATTTTTTCTCCTGCTTATACTGCCTGTTCAGTCCTTCGATAACATCTTTAGTTACATCATAAGCAGTGTCTTTATAATATAGCATAAATCCGGGTTCGTAAGAAAGGATAAATGCGTAATTCTTTTCCTTGTTATATTCCGTAAGGAATGTTTCAATTCGATTGCGGATTTCTGTTAGTTTTTCCATTCTGAACTTTTGCAAATCTTGGTTGAGGGAAATTTGCTTTTGTTCATATTCCTGTTGCATTCTGGCGTATTCCCTTTCAGCCTGTTCCCCTTCAGCCTGGGTCATGGTATTTGACTGAATTTTTTGCTGCCAGTCGGCAATTTTCTTTTGAAACCTTGATTGAAGGCCGGCCAGTTCATTGGTAACCGCATTTTCCTTTTGTCTGATTTGCTCAGAAACATCATTAAAATAAGAATAATGGGTTTGTAGGGAATCGATATCGAAATAGGCAATTTTGAATTCATTACCTGCTGAATCTGTGTTTTGTGTTGCAGGATTTACAGACTGCTTTTTATTGTCTTTCAGATATAATACCAGCAGTACGGAAGAAATTGTTAGAGCCAGGATGCTTAAAATAGTAGAAATATTTTTCATAATGTAATTTTTCATTCACTGGTGGTGAACTGCAAAATAAACGGTAATAGTTATTTGAATTGTTAAAACTACAAGGATAAGAAATAAAAAAAGTAGGAAGCATATACTTCCTACTTTTTTATGAGAATTTTAATATTACTCATCTTCATCGAAGCTCATGGCTTCTCTGGTGGTCTGAAGCAGTTCATACTCCTCCTTGCTACCCACAATCATGTTTTCAAACTCTCTCAAACCGGTACCGGCAGGAATAGGATGACCGGTGATTACGTTTTCTTTCAGACCCAGCATGTCATCGGTTTTACCCTGAATGGCTGCTGCAGAAAGCACTTTGGTAGTTTCCTGGAAGGACGCTGCTGAAATCCAGCTTTGAGTTCCGAGTGAAGCCTTGGTAATACCAAGAAGCACAGGATGTGAAGTGGCAGGACGGGCATCCCTGTATTCTACCAGCTTCTTATCAGCTCTTCTCAACTGGGAGTTTTCTTCCCTGATTTCCCTGAGGCTTACGATTTGTCCGGGTTTCAGCTTAGTGCTTTCTCCCGCATCGGTCACTACTTTCTTATCGAAAATCCAGTCGTTCTCCTGGATAAAGTCAATTCTGTCTACCAGGTCTTCTTCGAGGAATTTGGTATCTCCCGGATCAACGATTTCCACTTTCTTCATCATCTGTCTTACTATCACCTCAATGTGCTTATCGTTGATTTTTACACCCTGAAGACGGTAAACTTCCTGAATTTCATTCACCACATATTCCTGAACCGCATAAGGACCTTTAATTGCCAGGATATCACCCGGAGCAATTTGTCCGTCACTCAGAGGAGCACCTGACTTGATAAAGTCTCCGTCTTGAACGAGGATCTGGCGGGTAAGTGGAACAAGGTATTTTTTAACCACTCCGTCTTTGGCTTCCACGATGATTTCCCTGTTACCTCTCTTGATGGCACCAAAGGAAACCACACCGTCGATTTCACACACAATAGCAGGGTTGGCCGGATTCCTGGCTTCGAACAATTCTGTAACCCTTGGAAGACCCCCGGTGATATCCCTCTGCCTGCGCAGCGTTCTTGGAATTTTCACCAGTACCTGTCCGGCTTTTACTGATGTGCCTTCTTCCACCACAATGTGTGAGCCAACAGGAAGGTTGTATGTTTTAACATCTTTACCTTCAATTAAGAGAGAAGGTATTTTTGTTTTATCCTTGGTTTCAATAACCACTTTCTCTCTGTGACCGGTTTGCTCATCAGCTTCTTCACGGTAGGTAACACCTTCAATAACGTTTTCGAATTTGATTTCACCGTTGATTTCGGCAACGATAACGTTGTTGAACGGATCCCAGGTACAAATGGTTTGTCCTTTCTTGATTTCCTGACCGTCTTTAACGAACAGTGTAGAACCGTAAGGGATATGGTGTGTAACGAGCAGTCTGTCGTTTTTCACATCCATAATCCTCAATTCACCTGTACGGCCGATTACGATTTGAACTTTTTCGCCTTCGGCGTTTTCGGTAATTACAGAACGCAGGCCGTCGAATTGCACGGTTCCTTCGAATTTGGAAACCAGTGATGATTCGATGGAAGAAGAACCCGCAACACCACCCACGTGGAAGGTACGCAGAGTAAGCTGGGTACCGGGTTCACCGATTGACTGAGCAGCGATGATACCCACAGCATCACCTTTCTGAGCAATATAACCGGTGGCCAGGTTCTTACCGTAGCATTTCACGCACACCCCTCTCTTGCTTTCGCAGGTAAGTACTGAGCGGATTTCAACGGTTTCGATACCTGCATCTTCAATCTGGCGGGCGATTTTTTCTGTAATCAGTTCGCCGGCAGCCAGAATCAGATCATCAGTTCCGGGAACATAAATATCATGCAGTGAGGTTCTTCCCAGAATCCTGTCGAATAATGGTTCTACTACCTCATCATTATCTTTCAGAGCGGTGATAGCGATACCCCTTAAAGTATGGCAGTCTTCTTCAGTAATTACCACATCCTGAGCAACGTCTACCAGACGGCGTGTAAGGTAACCAGCGTCAGCAGTTTTAAGAGCCGTATCCGCAAGACCTTTACGGGCACCGTGGGTAGAGATGAAGTAATCGAGTACGTTCAGACCTCCTTTAAAGTTGGAAAGAATCGGGTTCTCGATAATTTCACTTCCGGATGATCCGCTCTTTCTTGGTTTAGCCATCAGCCCCCTGATACCACAAAGCTGCTTAATCTGTTGTTTAGAACCCCTCGCCCCAGAGTCAAGCATCATAAATACAGAGTTAAATCCGTGTTTATCGGTGCTCAATTCGCGTATAAGGGTTTCAGTTATCCTTGTATCTACTCTAGACCAGATATCTACAATTTGGTTATATCTTTCGTTGTTGGTAATCAGACCCATGTTGTAGTTGTCCCAAACCTCTTCCACCTCTGCTTTCGCATTTTCCAGTACTTCGTCTTTAATGGACGGAACAATCAGGTCGTTGATGTTAAATGACAATCCTGCCTGGAAGGCTGTACGGAAACCAAGCTGCTTAATATCATCGAGGAATTTCGCTGTCTTGGGTACGTTGGTAATGCTGATAATCTGACCAATGATTTCCCTGAGGTTTTTCTTGGTAAGCAGTGCGTTTACAAAGCCTACCTCTTCAGGTACAAACTGGTTGAATATTACTCTACCAACAGTTGTTTCCACTAATTTTTTCTTAAGCTCGCCTGTTTTTTCATCCCTCACGTTCACTTTCACTTTAATCCAGGCGTGAAGTTCTACTCTCTTCTCGTTATAAGCGATGATCACTTCTTCCGGTGAATAGAAGATTTTTCCTTCACCCAGCACTTTCAATTCTTCAGTGGACCTTTTCCCTTTGGTGATGTAGTACAGACCAAGTACCATGTCTTGCGAAGGCAGGGTAATAGGTTCCCCGTTTTGCGGGTTAAGGATGTTGTGGCTGGAAAGCATCAGCAACTGGGCTTCCAGAATTGCGGCATGGCTCAGCGGAACGTGTACCGCCATTTGGTCACCGTCGAAGTCTGCGTTGAACGCCGCACACACCAGCGGGTGGAGCTGAATAGCTTTACCTTCAATCAGCTTTGGCTGGAAGGCCTGGATAGACAGCCTGTGCAGGGTCGGAGCACGGTTAAGGAGAACAGGGTGTCCTTTAAGGATGTTTTCGAGAATATCCCAAACAACAGCCTCTTTTTTATCTACTAGTTTCCTTGCACTCTTAACGGTTTTTACAATACCCCTTTCAATCAGTTTGCGGATGATAAATGGCTTGAACAATTCTGCTGCCATATCTTTAGGAAGACCACACTCGTGGAGTTTCAGTTCAGGACCTACCACGATTACAGACCTACCAGAGTAGTCAACCCTTTTACCAAGGAGGTTTTGACGGAACCTACCCTGCTTACCTTTCAGAACATCTGAAAGTGATTTTAAAGCTCTTCCGCCTTCAGCTTTAACAGCATTGGATTTCCGGCTGTTATCGAAGAGAGAATCCACAGCTTCCTGCAGCATCCTCTTTTCGTTTCTCAGAATCACTTCAGGAGCTTTAATTTCCAGAAGGCGCTTTAACCTGTTATTCCTGATGATTACCCTTCTGTACAGGTCGTTCAGGTCGGAAGAAGCAAACCTTCCTCCGTCCAGAGGAACGAGGGGCCTCAGTTCGGGGGGAATAACAGGAATATATTGCATTACCATCCACTCGGGGCGGTTGGTAATTCTTGAATTGGCTTCACGGAATGATTCAACAATGCTCAGCCTTTTTAAAGCATCAGCTTTTCTTTGCTGAGATGTTTCATGTGCAGCCTGGTTACGCAGGTCGAATGAAAGTTGGTCGAGGTCAATTCTTGCCAGCAGGTCATGAATAGCTTCAGCGCCCATTTTGGCAATAAACTTCTGAGGATCTTCATCAGGAAGATACTGGTTGTCTTTTGGAAGTTCTTCCAGGATTTCCAGGTATTCTTCTTCTGAAAGAAGGTCGCCTACTTTCAGGTTTTTATCTTCCCTGATGCCGGGCTGGATGACCACGTATTTTTCGTAGTAAACGATGCTTTCCATTTTCTTGGAACTCATCCCCAGCAGGTAACCGATTTTGTTGGGAAGGCTTTTGAAATACCAGATATGTACGATAGGCACAACCAGTTTGATGTGACCCATTCTTTCACGACGAACTTTCTTCTCAGTAACTTCCACACCACAACGGTCGCACACGATTCCTTTATAACGGATACGCTTATATTTTCCGCAGGCACATTCGTAATCTTTTACAGGCCCGAATATTCTTTCGCAGAACAAACCATCTCTTTCAGGCTTGTATGTACGATAGTTGATCGTTTCAGGTTTCAATACTTCACCATAGCTGCGCTCCAGAATGGAATCAGGAGATGCAAGCCCGATCGTAATTTTTGAAAATGTGGCTCTTGGACGATTTTCTTTTTTGATGGCCATATTTCTGTTATAGTTTTTTTAATACAATGTTTTGTTCAAATGATGCAACGGAAAGGATTATTCGAATTTCAAATCCAAGCCCAGGCCTCTCAACTCATGTACAAGTACATTGAATGATTCTGGAATGCCGGGTTTTGGAATGTTGTCGCCTTTCACAATTGCTTCATAAGTTTTCGCCCTTCCGACGATATCGTCAGATTTAAGGGTAAGCAGTTCCTGAAGAATATTGGATGCACCATAAGCTTCGAGTGCCCATACTTCCATTTCCCCGAAACGCTGACCACCGAACTGGGCTTTACCACCCAATGGCTGTTGGGTAATCAAACTGTATGGCCCGATAGAACGTGCGTGCATCTTATCGTCCACCATGTGATGCAGTTTGATCATATAAATCACCCCAACGGTTGCTTTCTGGAAGAAGCGCTCACCGGTTTCTCCATCATACAGGTAAGTATGACCAAACGGAGGTAATCCGGCTTTGTCGATATATTGAGCGATTTCTTCTACTGAAGCTCCGTCGAAAATCGGAGTAGCGAATTTCAGGCCCAGTTTTTTACCTGCCCATCCGAGAACAGTTTCATAAATCTGTCCGAGGTTCATACGGCTAGGTACACCCAGCGGGTTCAGTACAATATCCACCGGAGTTCCGTCTTCAAGGAATGGCATGTCTTCCGCCCTTACAATCTTGGCCACAATACCTTTGTTACCGTGACGTCCCGCCATCTTATCCCCTACCTTAAGCTTTCTCTTAACAGCCAGGTAAACTTTTGCAAGTTTCAATACTCCTGCAGGAAGTTCGTCACCAATTGAAATGTTGAACTTCTCCCTCTTATACCTACCCAACTCTTCATTGTACTTAATGTTGTAGTTGTGCAGCAGGGTATTAATAAGGTTATCGGTTTTCTCGTCTCCGGTCCATCCAAGAGGATTGATATTCTGGAAGTCAAGTGCAGCAAGGTTTTTAGCATTGAACCTGGCACCTTTTCCAATTTGTACTTCGCCAAAGTTGTTGGAAACTCCTTGTGAAGTTTTATCTTTCAGAAGCACCTGAAGTTTTTCCAGCAACAGGTTCTTCAGTTCTTCTACATTCTTCTCATGAACTTTTTCCAGTTTTTCCAGAGCTGCTTTTTCCCTCAGTTTACCATTTTTATCTTTCTTGGCTCTTTGGAAAAGTTTCTTACCAATTACCACACCTTCCACTCCGTTTGGAGCTTTCAGAGACGCATCCTTAGCATCTCCGGCTTTATCACCGAAGATTGCCCTGAGGAGTTTTTCTTCAGGAGTAGGATCACTTTCTCCTTTAGGCGTGATTTTACCAATCAGAATATCACCTTCCTTAATAGCAGCACCCAGCCTGATGATACCGTTTTCATCCAGGTCTTTGGTAGCTTCTTCGGATACGTTTGGAATATCCGGAGTCAGCTCTTCTTCACCCAGTTTGGTATCCCTTACTTCCAGTTCGTATTCGGAAATGTGAACGGAAGTAAACAGGTCTTCCCTTACCACCTTTTCATTAATCACAATAGCATCCTCGAAGTTGTAACCTTTCCATGGCATGAAGGCCACCAGCAGGTTACGTCCGAGTGCCAGCTCTCCATCTTTAACAGCATATCCCTCAGTAAGGAAGTCGCCTTTTTTTACGCGCTGACCTTTCTTCACTGCAGGTTTATGGTTGATGGAAGTTTCCTGGTTGGTTTTAACGAATTTGGTGAGTTTATATACCACGAGGTCGTCTTCAAAGCTCACCAGCCTTTCTTCTTCAGACCTGTCGTAGCGAACATGAATTTCTTTACCGTCTACATATTCCACCACACCGTCGCCTTCTGCAAGAATTTGTACCCTTGCATCTCTTGCGGCTTTACCTTCCAGTCCGGTACCTACAATAGGTTGTTCAGGCCTTAACAGAGGAACAGCCTGACGCTGCATGTTCGATCCCATCAGTGCCCTGTTGGCATCATCGTGCTCAAGGAACGGAATCAGCGAAGCACTCAAACCTACAATTTGGTTAGGGGCAACGTCCATGAATTCCACTTCGTTTTTATCAAGGATGGGGAAGTCGCCGGTTTGACGGGCAGCTACCCTGTCTTCCAGGAATTCTCCGTTATCGTTGATAGGAGCACTTGCCTGAGCGATTTTGGCTTCGTCTTCTTCTTCGGCGCTGAGGTAAGTAAGTTCTTTAAGGTTTACTTTACCGTTATCCACTTTATGATATGGTGTTTCTATGAAGCCCATTTCATTAATCCTTGCGTGTACGCAAAGAGTGGAAATCAGACCGATGTTCGGACCTTCAGGGGTTTCAATGGTACACAAACGCCCGTAGTGAGAATAGTGTACGTCCCTTACCTCGAAACCTGCGCGTTCCCTGCTCAGACCACCGGGGCCGAGAGCTGAAATCCTTCTCTTGTGAGTGATTTCACTCAGGGGGTTGGTTTGGTCGAGGAACTGGGAAAGCTGTGATGTTCCGAAGAAAGAGTTGATAACTGAAGAAAGGGTCCTCGCGTTGATCAGGTCAACAGGCGTAAACACTTCATTGTCCCTTACGTTCATACGCTCGCGGATGGTACGTGCCATACGGGCCAGTCCAACTCCGAACTGAGCATACAGTTGCTCACCTACAGTACGCACCCTACGGTTGCTCAGGTGATCGATATCATCAATCTCTGCCTTACCGTTGGTTAATCTAACCAGGTATTTGATGATTTCAATAATATCCTGCTTGGTGAGGGTTTTTTGATCAAGGCTTAAATCCAGACCGAGTTTACGGTTAATTTTATACCTACCTACTTCACCAAGATCGTAACGTTTATCGCTGAAGAATAATTTATCAATAATACCTCTTGCAGTTTCGTTATCGGGAGCATCGGCACCTCTTAACTGACGATAGATGTGCTGAACAGCTTCCAGTTCACTGTTGGAGGTATCTTTGTTTAATGTATTGTAGATAATGGCATAGTCACCGCCCACATCTTCTTTCTGAATGAATACGCTCTTCACATCTACATCGGTAATCAGTTCGATAGCTTCTTCATCCAGGATGGTATCACGGTCAAGCACAACCTCATTTCTTTCAATGGAAATCACCTCTCCTGTTTCTTCATCCACAAAGTCTTCTACCCATGTCCTCAGTACGCGGGCAGCAAGCTTTTTGCCAATATATTTCTGAAGAGTTTTCTTATCGGCTTTAACCTCATCTGCCATACCGAACAGCTCCAGGATATCCTTATCGGTTTCATATCCGATGGAACGCAATAAAGTGGTAACAGGGAATTTCTTCTTCCTGTCGATGTAAGCATACATCACGTTATTGATGTCGGTGGCAAATTCCATCCATGCACCTTTAAACGGAATTACCCTTGCAGAGTAAATTTTGGTTCCGTTGGGGTGTACAGACTGTCCGAAGAATACACCCGGTGAACGGTGTAGCTGTGATACTACCACACGCTCTGCACCATTAATCACGAAGGTACCTCTCGGAGTCATGTATGGAATATTTCCAAGGAATACGTCCTGAACAATTGTCTGGAAATCTACGTGCTCCTCATCGTTACAGCTCAGCCTTAATTTGGCTTTCAAAGGCACAGCGTAAGTAAGCCCGCGCTCCATACATTCTTCTATGGAATAACGGGGAGGATCAATAAAGTAATCCAGAAACTCCAGCATGAAGATGTTCCTGGTGTCGGTAATAGGAAAATTTTCCTTAAACACCTTGAACAGACCTTCAATGTTCCTTTTGTCGGGGGTAGTTTCTAACTGGAAAAACTCTTTAAATGACTGAATTTGAACTTCGAGTAGATCAGGGGTTTCTGCAAGTTTGTCAAATTTGCCGAAGTTGACCCTGTTTTGCATTTTTGTTGAAGACATATGTATTAAAACCGGTTTTTTTAATTGATCGAATATCTAACCCCTCCTATAGACAAAAAAATACCACAGCGGAACCTAACAGCTCCCTGTGTGTCTGATAATGAGGCAGTTATGTAATTCAAATTCTAAATTCAACGCACCTCAGCTAATTAGCATTAATTGAAAACGGAGGGCAAAGGTAAGGATTTAGTTACAGATATCCATAAAAATAGCAAAATTCTTGACATTCACGGTTGAACACCCCCGGAAAAAATTTATCCACATATCAGCTCGCCGGTTTTACATCAATACCTTCATTTCTAACGGATTCTCAGGAAATATCCCTTACCGGGTCGTATGATAGCAAAGGGGTTTTTCAATAAACCTTCCCTATTTTAACAACTCCGCTTAAATAAAAAAGCCCCGCAAAAAATTGCGGGGCAGAAGTTACTACTATGAGAAAATCTTAATTTTTCTTAGCCCACCACAATGGGGTAAGTACTTCGTCCGGTCCACCCAGTGCAGATACAGCAGATTGGTATCCTGCCGGGTTGGCATTGGATATGGAAGAAGGATATTTCACCCTTTGAGGGAAGTTTTTAATATCAGCCTGCATAACATTGCCCGGGTTAAGATGCGGCATATTGGTAAGGTTAATTTCCACCGCAGGGTTTTCAAAGAAGGGTAATCCCAGCCTTCTGTGATCACTCCATGCTTCCAGAGGCAGCCAGGGCACCTGGGCAATAAACTTCTGGGTAATCACCTTTGTAAGCAGGTCGTTCTTCACCTGGCCATTCTGATACAGGTGGTTATCGGGATATTTTATCTCCACTGTTCCTGTTGCTCCGGTTTCGCCATCTACATAACTCATGGTATGTGTTGCAGGAGGTTCTGCCATATGTGTCCATGCCACTGAAGTACCGGCCATGTTATATTCAGTAGAGTTGAGATAATCGGCAAGGAAAGAAGATACTCCCCAGTATTCAAAACTTTGGGCTATGCCATCTTCATACGCCTGCTGGCCTGATTTGGGAACATTCCACCCTCTTACTGCTGCTTCAGCAATCAGGAAATTGGATTCCCAGGGAGCAAAGAAAATCCTTTCCGCAGTATTGTTCCTAAACTTATTGGCTAAACGAGGAACGGTACCTTCGTATACAGCCAACTGGTTTTTGGCACCTTTATCTCCCCATGCACCGTTAACGGGTGCATTCCAGGTAAAGGCGGCATCTATGGTTTTAAATATTGTTCCATTTTCGTTTAGCAGGTTCCTTTCTGTAGTTCTTGCATCGTTTGTCCATGAAGGATAGCTATTAAACTCCGGATTGGAAAAATCTCCCGGAATGACAAAGGCTTTATAGGCCCTCGGATCGATTTTGTTGGGAAGTCCGTCGAGGAAATAACCTGCAGTAGGATAATTGGTGGCAGTTGCAAAATGGTTGGGATAATATACCCCCACGTAACCTTCAGGCTTAATATACGTATGATAGGTTGGAGAAAGCTGATCCTGAGAACGGATTCCACCCAATCCCTGATACAAGGTATTCAGAGTAGCAGAAAGCATGAAAGGGTTCCATTCCCTGGTCATTACACCTGAAAGGGGATCCCATCCGGGCCTTTCTTCCACTTTGAAAGTTTCACTGAAATTGCTGATATAGGATTTACTTACTGCATCTTCAAATTCCGACCTGGCCCTGGTGGGATTCACCTCACTTAAGCGCATGGCATAACGCATTCTCAGAGAGTTTGCGTATTTCTTCCACATTTCAAGGTTATATCCGTAAGCAGGGTCGAATTTGGAGAGGTCGTTGGGAATAGGCGTACCAAGATCGATTGTAGCCTCGGCTTCTTTCAGTTCTTTTAAAATGAAATCATATACCTCTTCCACCGAATTATAGACAGGGTTTTCCCCTTTAAATCCGAGAATAGGTATTGGTCCGTAGGTATCGGCAATTTCACTCATCAGATAAGCACGCCATATTCTGGCTACCTGCTTAAGATTTTGAGTGTATTCCTTCATATTTCCGGATGAAAGCTGTGAATCGGCTACATCGATGGCTGAGTTGATAGCCGACAACCAACCGGCCATATAACTTTTGCTGAAGTAATCGGTACTCCATCCGTCGTTATGTGTACCTACTGAAATACCCCCGCCATAGGAAAAATGGCCTGCTGTCATCCAGTACAATACATAAATCCTTTCCGCAATGTGCGGGTCCATCTGGGCCCCTATGATGGAATTATTGATGAAATATTCCACCTGCACCTGATGGGATCTTGCCCCAAAAGGGTTTTCGTTTATTTCATCGAACTTACTACAGGAGGAAAACAGCATGGTAGCCGTTAATGCTGTAGCAGCCAGATATTTATTAAGTGTCTTCATTGTTTTTTCAGTTTTAAAAGATTAGAAAGTAGCGGAAATTCCAAACAGGAAGGTTCTCATGGTGGGAGGAGCACCGTTTTCAAAACCTACGGCGTTTGATCCGGTTGCAAAACTTGATTCAGGATCAATTCCTTCCATGTGGCTGCTGATCATCCATACGTTATTGCAGCTTGCTGTTAACCTTACATTCTGGAAAGTTTTTCCAAGAATGGATTTAGGGAAAACATAGCTCAACTGGATATTTCTCAGTCTGATATTGGAAGCATCATAAAGGAATGCCTCGTGAATACCCAGGTTGTTTGCTCTTCCTACTCTTTGCCAGTACACCTGTGGTGTTACCTGCTTGGTATTTTCTATATATTCTCCTCCGTCCAGAACGACTCCCTCCACTACAAATGGTTCTCTTGCACCATTCACTACAGTTCCGGCAGCAGTACCGTTGGCATACATTGCTACTTGTGTGGCAGAGAACATATGTCCGCCAAACCTGCCATCTACCATGAAGGAGAAACCGAAATTCTTATAGGTAAAACTGTTGGTTACACCCAGAAGGAAATTAGCCTGCTGGTCTCCGAGCTTCTTTTGGGTACCGTCTCTTTGTGGAAGCCCATCATTGTCGAGCAGTAATTTTCCGTAATGCGGACTTCTTTCATCTGTTACGCGTAAAAATCCATGGCCCCAGATTTCTCCGTAATTACCACCTGCAACAGCTACCACAGAAAGGTCGTCAAAAGCAAGAAGTGAATATCTGTTTACATTCTCATCTTTTTTGATATCAATCACCTTGTTCTTGTTATTGGAGAAGTTGGCATTCAGGTTCCAAGAGAAATCTCTTGATTCCCTGTCGATAATGTTTACATCAGCCACAATTTCAAAACCTGAGTTCTGAATGTTACCGGCGTTGATTTTCCTTGTATCATATCCGCTCATAGGGTCCATTGGAAGGTTGATAAGCTGATTGAATGCATTGGATTTATACCAGCTTACATCAAGCCCTACCCTGTTGGCAAAGAACCTCAGTTCGGCACCAAATTCAATGTTGCGGATCAGCTCGTTTACCACAAATGGGTCATAGTAAGTGTTTTGAGTATTTGCTGTAGTATTACCAAGCGGGTCTTTACCAATGGAATATATGTTATACAGCTGATATGGGCCCATATCACTACCTACTTCGGCTATTGATGCCCGTAATTTTGCATAGCTCAGCCATTCTGGTGTTGTGGCAATCATATCTGAAAGTATAACGGCCAGGTTGGCGGAAGGATAGAAATAAGAACGATTATCTTTATGTAATGTAGAAGACCAGTCGTTCCTGAAGGTCAGATCCAGGTAGATATATTCGTTGTAATTAATACCTACTGATCCGAACACGGAGTTGATTTTCTTTTCTCCGAAACCTTCACTAACGGATGGATTATTCACCCCGTTATTGATGGAGAATAAATTAGGCACTTCAAGCACGCCGGAATTAGCTCCGAGAGAGTTGGAACGCTGAGTCATCAGGTTTCCTCCAAGCATCACATTTCCGCTAAAGTTTCCAAAAACATTCTCTTTTCGGGCATTCAGGTATGCACTATAATTGGTTTCAAGGAAGTTACCTTTTGAAAGGCTGTACCTTCCCGTTGGAGTGAGCGGGCTTCCGCCATAGGTTTTGTTATCGTTTCCTTCGCTGTAGTAATCTGAACCGGCTTTGATTTCCGCATCCAGCCAATCGGTGAAGGCATATTTCACAGATCCGCTCATGATAAACCTGTCGCGGTAATCGTGGAATAAATCGTATTTGGCTCTCCAGTATGGGTTCACTGCACTGCTACCTCCAAACCAAAGCATATTTCCATACTGATCTACAGCAGCAGAGAAATCCCTTATGTCCATAGACCTTGGGAAAAGGTTAAGCACATAGGTACTGCTCCAGTCGCGACCGTTTACCGGACGGTTATAACCTTGTGTATTATTATACTGAACTTTGAAATCTGTAGACCATCTATCGGAAGGGCCGAATTTTGTGGTAGCCCTTGTAGTAAGGTTGGTACGCACCAGTTTGTTTCCGGGAAGGATACTTCTGTCTTCCAGCCTGTTCAATGAAGAATACACGCTTGTATTTCCAAACTGTTGCTGGAAGGCAATGTTATAATTCTGATGAGTACCGTTTCTGATGAAATTTTTTACGTTATCGTAAATATTTAAAGGCCTTGAGGTACCATCCCAGTGCACTACAGTTTGTCCTTCTACTTTGGGACCCCAGCTTTGCGTTTCATTATTCACGAAAATTCCCTGGGAACCTTGTCCGAATATGTTTTGAGTTTCGGGTTGGGTGAAAATGCTTTCCACACCGTAGTTTGCTGAAACTGAAATACCCAGGCCGGGATTTTTTCTGCCTGATTTGGTGGTAATTTGAATTACACCGTTCCCTGCCCTCGAACCGTACAGTGCTGCTGCCGAAGGGCCTTTCAGTACAGACATAGATTCGATGTCATCTGCACTGATATCCCCCAGTCCGTTACCCATATCAAAACCAGCTCCCCAGTACCCGTTTTCAGTAGTACCCGTAAAGTTGTTGATAGGTACGCCATCCACTACAATCAGCGGTTGGTTGTCGTTGGTAAGCGAGTTAAATCCGCGGAGGATGATTTTGGCAGAACTACCGGCGCCGTTGCTTGATTTAACTATCTGCAAACCGGCCACTTTTCCGGTAAGAGCATTGGTAAGGTTGGTTTCCCTACGGTCGGAAATATCAGTTCCTTTAATTTCCTGAACTGCATAACCCAGGGATTTTTTAGCCCTTTTAATACCCAATGCAGTTACCACCACTTCATCAAGGTCTCCTGAACCCGGTGAGAGGGTAATGGTTGGATTCAGGTTATTGCCTACGGCAAATTCAAAAGTTTGGTAACCAACGGAACTGATGACTAAAACCGGATTGGCACCGCTTACGGTAATGGTGAAATTTCCGTTTTCATCGGTAGCTACTCCGTTATCAGTGCCTTTTTCAAGCACCGTTGCTCCTGCTATGGGAGCGCCTTCGTTATCCTTAACAGTTCCGCTGACCTGCCTTTGCTGGGCCATAGCCCATGTAGCAGCACAGATCATCAGAAACAGTAAAAGGAACTGTTTTACATTTTTCATTTGCAGTGAGTTTTGGTTTTTGAAAGTTTGGTTTGAATGGTTATTGATCGTTTATGATAAAATACTTGCTCTCAAATTGGGCAGGGCTTTCAGGTTGCTGTCGAAATTCTCCATCACCAATGCGGCAGCACCTTCCAGTTCTGCATCATATCCCAGCGAAGACATTTCTATTTCTGTATTGGCGGCCAGCCTGGGAATACAGTGTTCATTAATGGCCTGTTGAATGGGTGCCAGCCAGATTTTACCTGCCATTGCTCCTCTTCCGCTGAGAATAATTTTCTGAGGGTTTACGATATGTATCAGAATGGCCAGTGCCCTTCCGATATGATACCCTGATTCTGAAATAAGTTCTATTGCAAACCTGTCGCCTTTTTTTGCTGCCTGAATGATTTCCCTGCTTGCGGCTTCGGGGTTTGTGGGGTCAATATTTTTCATGATGGTAACCTGGCCGGAGCTTACGCCTTTATAGGCCTTTTCGGCTACCACCAACAAAGAAGCTTCTGTTTCAAGGCATCCAAACTTTCCGCAGGAGCAGATTTTGTTGTTATTAAAAAGCGGAATATGGCTGAGTTCTCCCGCAAATCCGTTATTCCCTCTGAAAAGCCTTCCGTTAATGATC
>JGI12383J13903_1000805_pt1 | contig 19465 bp, 18 predicted proteins | sample Passage237B_FD_13903 | JGI IMG/M metagenome (IMG submission 13903)
ACGACTCGACGAAGGTGACGTGGCTCGCTCCCCTGCTGAGCGCCTCGAAGCCGAGCGCGCCGGAGCCGGCGTAGAGGTCGAGGACCTGGGCGCCGCGGATGTCGGCGGAGTGCTCCAAGCGGGAGAACACGGCCTCGCGGACGCGATCCGTGGTGGGACGGGTGCCGGTCTTGGGGACGGCGAGCGTGCGGCCGCCGAACTCCCCCGCGATCACCCGAGTCATGGGCCTAGCGTAGCGACGGCCCCACCCCGCTAGGGTGGCGCCATGGAGGAGCCGACTCGCACCGACGCCCCCGCACTGACGTGGTCGTTCCTCGCGCTGGGAGCCGCCCTGCTCGTCATCGCGGTGTCGATCGCCCTGGCCGTGCGCGGCGGCGACGCACCCGACCCCTCCGCCTCGCCCTCCAAGAACCCCTTCGCCGCTCCCACCGCGAGCGCCCACGCCCCCGCATCGTCGGAGCTGCCCCACGTCACCGCAGGCGTCGACTCGCCCGGCCACGACGACTGGCTGCACACGGACGGCAACCGCATCGTCGACGCGTCCGGCAACGAGGTGTGGATCACGGGCGCCAACTGGTACGGCTTCAACATGCAGGCGCGCGTGCTGGGCGGGCTGTGGGCGGCGAACATGGAGGACACGCTCACCACGCTGGGCATGCGCGGCATCAACACGATCCGGCTGCCCATCTCCGCGGAGCTGCTGCTCGAGTGGCGCGACTACGGCGGCGACGTGCCTCGCGCCGTGGACTACACGAAGAACCCGGACCTCGCGGGCAGGACGAGCCTGGAGATCTTCGACGCGTTCCTCGCAGCGGCGAAGGACCGGGGCATGAAGATCATCCCCGACATCCACGCGGCCGAGGCCGACGACGACGGCCACATGACCGAGCTGTGGTACACCGACCGCGTGTCCGCCGACCAGGTCGTCGAGGCGTGGGAGTGGTTCGCGGAGCGCTACAAGGACGACGACACGATCATCGGCTACGACCTCAAGAACGAGCCGCACGGCGCTGCCGTGTGGGACGACTCCGACGCTCAGGAGAACTGGCGCGCCTTCGCCGAGCGCTTGGGCAACCGCCTGCTGGAGATCAACCCCCACGCGCTCATCCTCGTCGAGGGCGTGGACCACTCCCCCACGCCCGACGGAGGCGTCAGCTACACCTGGTGGGGCGGCGACCTGCGTCAGGCGGCGGCGCATCCCATCCGGCTGAGCGACCCGACAAAGCTGGTCTACTCGCCGCACGAGTACGGCCCGCTCGTGTACGAGCAGCCGTGGTTCCAGAAGGCCTTCACCGGCGAGACACTGCGCGCCGAAGTGTGGCAGCCCAACTGGCTGTACCTGCACGAGGACGGCACGGCTCCCCTGTTCATCGGCGAATGGGGAGGCCACGTGGGGCGCGACGGACGCCAGGACGCCTGGATGCTCGCGCTGCGCGACCTCATCGTCCGCGAGCGGATCGCGCACACGTGGTGGTGCGTCAACCCCGAGTCCGGCGACACGGGCGGCCTGTTCGGCGCGGACTGGCAGACCTTCGACGAGAAGAAGTGGGACGTGCTCACCCCCGCCCTGTGGCAGGACGGTGCCGGGCACTTCGTCAGCCTCGACCACGCGACGCCGCTGCCCGGCGGGGCGTCCGTGAGCGACGTCTATTGAGGGCGTCCGCGACCCGGGCCCGAGGTCGCCCCCGGCTGGGTCCTCCAGAGCCCGAGGCCGTCCCGGCCGGGTCCCCACGTCCCCCCTGACACGCGCTCCCTACGACTTCTCGAGGAACACCTCCCGCTCCCCCAGCATCTCCTTGATCGCCGCAGCCAGCGCCGGGTGCGCGTCCAGCCCGGGGTCCGCGGCGACCACGGCATCGGCGTCCGCGCGGGCGCGCGCGATGACCTCCCCGTCCTGCACGACGCGCAGCAGGCGCAGGGAGTTGCGCCCGCCCGACTGCGCCACGCCCAGGACGTCGCCCTCGCGTCGCAGCTCGAGGTCCTTCTCGGCGAGCTCGAACCCGTCCGTGGTCGCGGCGAGCGCCGCCAGGCGCTCCGCGGCGATGGAGCCCTCCTGCGCGCGCGACACGAGCAGGCACAGGCTCGGCAAGGTCGATCGGCCCACGCGGCCGCGCAGCTGGTGCAGCTGGGAGATGCCGAAGTTGTCGGCGTCGAGGACCACCATCATGGTCGCCTCCGGCACGTCGACGCCTACCTCCACCACCGTGGTCGCGACGAGCACCGGCGTGCGGCCGTCCGCGAAGCGCGCCATGACGTCGTCCTTCGCCTCGGGCGTCAGGCGGCCGTGCATGACGCCGATGCCCACCCCCGCGAAGTCGGGCCGCTCGCGCAGCATCGCCGCAGTCTCCTCGACGGAGGTGAGCGGGGGCCGCTTCGCCTTGCCCGGCGCGGCGTCGAGCAGCGCCTCGTCCGGCTCGTCGTCCAGGACGCCTTCCGTGTCCGTGTCGCTCGGATCGATGCGTGCGCACACGACGTAGACCCGATGCCCCGCCTCGACCTCCTCGCGCACCCGCGTCCACGTGCGCTCCATCCACGCGGCGTTCGCGGCGGGCACCACGTGCGTCTCCACCGGCGCACGCCCGGCCGGCCGCTCGCGCAGCACGGTGGTCTCGAGGTCCCCGAACACCGTCATCGCGACCGTGCGCGGGATGGGCGTGGCGGTCATGACGAGGGTGTGCGGCGGGGTCTCGCCGCGGGCGCGCAGGGCGTCGCGCTGCTCCACGCCGAAGCGGTGCTGCTCGTCGACTACCACGAGTCCCAGGTCCGCGAACTGGACCGTCTCGCTCAGCAGCGCGTGGGTGCCGACGACGATCCCGGCAGCGCCCGATGCCGCCTCCGCGAGCGCGGCACGGCGCTCGCGCGAGCCTTGGGAGCCGGTGAGCAGCGCCACGCGGGTCGCGTGGTCCGCCCCGCCGAGCATCCCGCCCATGGCCAACGGCCCCAGGAGCGATCGCAGCGTCGCGGCGTGCTGGGCGGCGAGCACCTCGGTGGGCGCGAGGAGCGCCGCCTGGCCCCCGGCGTCGACCACATGGAGCATGGCGCGCAGGGCGACGACGGTCTTGCCTGCGCCCACGTCGCCCTGGAGCAGGCGCAGCATCGGCGTGGGCTTGGCGAGGTCGGCGGCGATCTCCTCTCCCGCCGCGACCTGGCCGGGCGTGAGCGGGAACGGCAGCTGGGCGTCCAGCGCGTCGAGCAGCCCTCCGGACCGGCGCTCGCGCGCGACCGAGGTCAGGCCGGCCCGCTCCGCGCGCCGTCGCGCCAGCGCGCTCTGCAGCACGAACGCCTCCTCGTAGCGCAGGCGGTGGCGAGCGCGCTCGGCCTGGGCGAGCGTGTCCGGGACGTGGACGGAGCGCAGCGCCTCGAGGATCCCCGGCAGGCCCTCGCGCTCGAGCACCTCGCTGGGCAAGGGCTCGGGCACGTCGCCGTCGTGCAGCGGGTCGAGGACCGTGCGCACGGCCCGCGCGATGCGCCACGTCGGCACCGATGCCGCGGCCGGATAGATGGGGATGGGCTTGGAGGCCTCGTGGATCGCCTCGTCCTCGTCGGCGGCGTCGAGGCCCACGATGAGGTAGTCGGGATGCGTCAGCTGCCGCCTGCCGCGGTACTCGCCCACGGTGCCCGTGAACAGCCCGGTGCGACCGGCCCGCAGCTTGTCCTCGTGCGCGCGCAGCACCCCCGCGCGCTTGGCGAAGAAGGTCAGCTGCAGCTCGTCGCGACCGTCTGTGACGATCGCCTCGAGCATCGCCCCGCCGCGCGAGCGCATCGGCCGCACCGTCGCCTGACGCACGCTCGCCATGACGGTGACGTGCTCGCCCAGCCGCAGCCTCCCTATCTCCGTGAGCTCGCCGGGAGCGCTGTAGCGGCGCGGGTAGTGGCGCAGCAGGTCGCCGCCGGTGACGAGCCCCAGCTTGGCCAGCGACGCGGCCGAGCGCTCCCCGACGATGCGCCGCAGGGGCTCGTCGAGGACGCCTCTCACGCCGATCTCTCCACGCCGATGAAGATCCCCGCCTGGGTGTGGCGCCCCTCGAAGACCTGCACCTCCGCCCGCGGGCACACGGCCGTGGCGGACAGCCGCACCGCGTCGGCGACCGACGTGGGCATGCCCTCGGGCAGGATGAGCGTCACGAGCTCCGTGTCGGGCGTGAGGAGGCGGTCGACGTCCTCGTCGAGCGCGTCGCCCGTGCTCGTGGCGGGCACGCACGCCTCGGCGGCGGCGGTCATGACGTCGGCGAGGTCCTCGTCCTCTCCCGCGAGCGCCGACGCCGCGACAGCCGCGACCATCTGCGCCTCGTGCTGGACACGCAGCACCTCGACCTCCGGATCGGCGCTTCCCTCGGCGATGCGGGAGGCCGCCGCGCGCAGCTCCGGATCTCCAGACACGACCACGACCTTGGTGCCCGAGGCGTCCCGCACGGCACGCAGCAGCTCGCGCTGGGTGAGGCCCGCGAGCGCGGGGATGACGACCACGACGGCGCCCGTGTCGGACAGCGCCGCCGCGATGCCCGGGCTGCGCGTGAGCGCGACGACGCCCGGCAGGTGCGCCGGCCGCTCGTGCGCGGCGACGATGTTGCGCACGAGGATCTGGCTCGAGCCGAGCGTGTCCGCGATCTCCACCGCATCGTCCGGGTGGTCGGTGTGGACGTGAGCCTGCACCAGGCCCCGGATCCCTGTGACCGCGACCGAGTCGCCGATGGCCGCGAGCTGCGCGGCGAGCTCCCCCCAGCCCGTGCCCGGCGCATCGTCCGCGGTGGAGCCGTCAGGGTCGGTGTTGCCGGAGACGAACATGACCTCGTAGATGCCGCCGCCGCGGTGCTCGTGGTGCACGCGGGGCCGCTCCCCGTCCCGGACGGCGGCGGGCTCGACGCGCTCGGGCAGGCTCGCGAGCGCCTCGGCGCCCACGAGCACCTCCACCATCGCGTCGAGGATGAGGCTCAGCCCCAGCGCTCCCGCGTCCACCACGCCGGCCTGCCGGGCGGCCTCCAGCTGCTGCGCGGTGCGGCCCACGGCCTCACGCGCGGCCCCTGCGGCGGCGAGGGCGACGTCGGCCGGCTTGGCGTCGGCGCTCGCGGCGTCGCCGGCGGCGCGCGCCGCCTCCGCGGCGACGGTGATCATCGTGCCCTCGACCGGCGCGGCGAGGGCGTTGTAGGCGGCGGCCGATGCGGCGGCGAAGCACCGCGCCAGGGCGGCGCCGTCCAGCCGCGACGGACCGCCGCCGGCCGTCACCGCCTCGAGGAAGCCGCTGAGGTACTGCGAGACCACCACGCCGGAGTTGCCGCGAGCGCCCAGGAGCGCCCCGCGTGCGAAGGCGCGGCACACGCGGTCGTCGTCGGCGTCGGCGGGCAGGTCGGCGACGAGCTGCAGGCCGTCGGCCAGGGTGAGCCACATGTTGGTGCCGGTGTCGCTGTCCGCGATGGGAAAGACGTTGATCGCGTCCAGATGGGCCCTTTCCTGGGCCAACGCGGCCACGCTCGCAGCCAGCCAGCGCCTGAGCACCCCGGCATCGGCCGACATCGACTCACCTCCGTGGAGCAGATTGGCAATCGCGCACCTTCTCGGATACCCTAATGCGGTTGCCCGGCGAGGGCAGACAGGCTTGCGCGACCTCTCCCTGAGGCACCGCGCGGAGAATCTAGGAGAACTATCGTGGCTGCCACCTGCGACGTCTGCGGCAAGCACCCCAGCTTTGGGCACTCGATCTCGCACTCGCACCGCCGCACCAAGCGCCGCTGGAACCCGAACATCCAGCGCGTGCGCGCCGTCGTCAACGGCGCCCCCAAGCGCGTCAACGTGTGCACCTCGTGCCTCAAGGCTGGCAAGGTCCAGCGCGCCGTCTGAGCGCTCGCTCACGCTTCACGGGAACGGCCGTCTCCTCCAGGAGGCGGCCGTTTTCGCGTCCGCGCGCGCTGTGAGGCTCACCCGCCGAAGTGGTCCCAGCCGAGCTCGCCCGGCTCGCCCCCGTCGAGCAGCACGCCGACGGCACCGCGCCCGACCTTCCCCACCACGGTCCAGCCCGCCGGCACCCGGCTCGGATCGCGGAAGGCCGCTAGCAGGTGATGGTCCTCGCCGCCGGTGAGCGCCCACACCATCGGGTCCGCACCCAGCTCGCTCGCCGTCGCCTCGGCAGCCGGGTGCACGGGCACGAGCGCGGAGTCGATCTCGAGCGGCACGTCAGACGCCCTCGCGATGCGGGCGGCGTCGCGCAGCAGGCCGTCCGAGATGTCGAGCATGGCGGTGGCGCCGCTGAGCGCGGCCTCCAGCCCTGCGCCGATGCGCGGGCGCGGGCGCAGGTGCAGCCGCACGGCCTCCTCGACGACGCGCACGCCGCCCATGAGCTGGGCCAGGCCCGCGGCCGCCGCGCCAAGAGGGCCTGACACCGCGAGCACGTCGCCGGGCGAGGCGTCGCCGCGCGTCACCGGATCGACGCCGTGGGTCTCGCCCAGGACGGTCACGGAGACGGCGATCTCGCTCGCGCCGGACAGGTCCCCTCCCACGACGCCTACGCCGTGCGGCTCGCATGCCTCACGCAGGCCGTCGGCGAAGCCGAGCACCCAGTCCACGGGCGTCGAGGCCGGCGCGGCAAGAGTGACCTGCAGCGCGGTCGCGACCGCGCCCATCGCGTCGATGTCGGCAAGGTTCTGCATGGCTGCTCGCCAGCCCACATCGCTCGCGTCGCTCCAGTCCCTGCGGAAGTGGCGGCCTTCGATGAGCACGTCGCTTGAGACGACCAGGTGCCCGTCCACGGACAGGATCGCCGCGTCGTCTCCCGGACCCAGGATCTCGGCGTCGGTGCTGGGCAGGCGGGGAGCGAAGCGAGCGATGAGCTCGTCCTCCCCCAGGTCTCCGATCTGCGTCACCGGGCCAGACTACGAGCCGTCGTCGTAGAAGCGAAGGATCTCGAAGCGCGGCAGCGGCACCGGCTCGAGGTCGAGCTCCCACACGTCCCCCAGTCGCGCGTCCCACTCGGCCGGCTCGACGTACGACAGCGCATTGCCGGGGATGAACGTGAGCTCGCCGACGAGGATGCGGTCGCCCACGATGTAGAAGTCGACGCGCACATGCGGGAACGGCGCGGCGAGCCGTTCTGCGAGCGATACGAGCGTGGGCCAGATCTCTCCCACGTGCTCGGGCGCGTTCGGCGAGCGGGGGAAGACGCGCTCCAAGGGCAGGAGGCGACCCGAGGCGTCGTCGTAGTCGCCGCACTTGACCCCGTCGACATGCGAGTTGATGTACCCGGGGTCGCTTAGGCTGGCATCATGCCCCGCAGCTCCGGCCGTCTCGTCGCGCTCGCCGTCGCGACGGCATCCGCCGCGACGCTCGCGGGCTGCGCGTCAGCAGTGCCCGTCGACCCCGCGCCCTACGCCTCGGACCCCGACTGCGCGCGCGTCATGCTCGCCGCGCCCACGAGCGTGGGCGGGCTCGCGTTGCGCAAGACGACGTCGCAGGCGACCGCCGCGTACGGCAGCGAGTTCATGATCATCGTGCGCTGCGGCGTCGAGCCGCCGGGCCCCTCGCAGGACCCGTGCGTGGAGGTGACGACGGGGACAACGACGCTCGGATGGCTCGTGCGCGACACGGACGACGCCTGGGTCGCGGTCTCGTTCGGCCGTTCCCCCGCCGTGGAGGTCACCATCCCGCATGTGCGCGCCGACAGGGCCGTGGGCGACGTGCTCGCGGAGCTCGCGCCGAGCGCGGCGCGCGCTCCCTCCAACGGCCTCGAGTGCCGCTAGGCGACGGGCTGCCTGCCGAGAGGGACCAGGTACACGACCACGCGCGGGCTCACGTGCTTGCGCTTGGCGAGCACGTGGATCTCGTGAAAGCCGTCCGGCACGTGAAGGCGCGCCACCTCATGGCCCTCCCACGCCGAGATCACCGGCACGTCCGCCGGCGAGGGCATGTCCCAGGCGGGAAGGGCCTCGGGGTCGAAGTGCTCGGGCTCGTCCATGGTGAACATCACGCGGGCGGGAGCCGCGCCCATCCACTGCATCGCCACCGGGCCGCCGAGGGCGGGGTGCTTGCGCTGGGGCTCGGGCCTGCGAGAGCGACGGACGTCCAGGCACAGCTCGCCGTCGGGGTGCTGGAACGTGTCCTCGACAGGCGCGCCGGGACGCAGGACGCCCAGGTCGCGTGACGGCGGATGGGCCGCTCGCTTGCGCGTGAAGAACACCTTCGCTACCGCAGCCCCAGCGGGCGCGCGAGGGCCGCCTGCAGCAGCTCCTCGACGAGCTCGGAGTAGCCCACCCTGGCCGAGGCCCACATACGCGGGTACATCGACGTGGGCGTGAAGCCGGGCATCGTGTTGATCTCGTTCACGGTGACGGCGCCGTCCTCGCCCAGGAACACGTCCACGCGCGCGATGCCCTCGGCGGACACGGCGGCGAAGGCGCGCACCGCGATCTCCTGGATGCGCGCGGCGACGTCCGCCGGGATGTCGGCGGGGCACATGAGGTTCACGGCGCTCTCGTCGAAGTACTTCGCCTCGTAGTCGTAGAACGCGTGGTCGCCGCCGGTGACGACCTCGCCCGGGGGCGAGGTGCGCACGCCGTCGCGCGCGCCCAGCACCGCGGTCTCGATCTCGCGCCCCTTCACGGCCGCCTCGATGAGCACCTTGGGATCGTGCTTCACCGCATCGGCCACGGCGGCCTCGAGCGCGTCCCACGAGTCCACGCGCGAGATGCCCATGGAGGAGCCGGCGCGCGCGGGCTTGACGAACACCGGCAGGCCCAGCGCCTCGATCTCGGCCCGATGCTCGGCGACGGACGCGCCCGGGGCGAGCGTGACATCGGGCGTCACGGGCAGGCCGGCCGCACGGAACGACGCCTTCATGTACTGCTTGTCCATGCCGATCGCGCTCGCGAGGACGCCGGCGCCCACGTAGCGGACGTCGACGAGCTCGAGCGCGCCCTGGATCGTGCCGTCCTCGCCCCACGGGCCGTGCAGCAGGGGAAACGCGACCGTGACGTCGGCGAGCGGCTCGACGCGGCCGTCGCGCTCGATCCGCCAGGCGCTCTCCCCCACGCGGCGCGGCAGGAGGACGGTGGGGCCGTCGTCGTCGACCTCGGGCATGCGGCCGTCGACGATGCGCCAGCGCGCCGGGTCGTCGCTCTGCAGCGTCCAGCGGCCGTCGCGCGTGATGCCCACGGCGATGACGTCCCAGCGCTCGCGGTCGAGGGCTCCCAGGACTCCCCCCGCGGTGACGCAGGAGACCCCGTGCTCCGACGAGCGCCCCCCGAAGAGCACCGCGACCGTGGGACGCCCGCTCATCTACGCGACCTCCGCCTTGCGCGGGCGCGACAGCAGCGCGTTGAGGACGGCCTCCTTGGGCTCTCCCTCGTGGAGCATCTTCACCACGGCATCGCAGATGGGCACGTCCACGCCCGCCACGCCTGCGAGCTCCTGGATCGACAGCGAGGTCTTGACGCCCTCCGCCGTGCCGCCCGTGAGCTCCGTCGCCTCGTCGAGGCTGCGGCCCTCGCCGATGTGACGGCCCAGCGTGTGGTTGCGCGACAGCGGTGAGGCGCAGGTGGCGATGAGGTCTCCCATGCCCGCGAGGCCGGAGAAGGTCTCGGGGTTGGCGCCCAGCCGCAGTCCCAGGCGAGTGATCTCCGCGAGCCCGCGCGTCATGACGGTCGCGGTCGTGTTGTTGCCGAAGCCGAAGCCGTCCGCGATGCCCACGGCCAGCGCGATGACGTTCTTGTACGCGCCGCACAGCTCCACTCCCAGGACGTCCGGGTTGGTGTACGGCCGGAAGTAGCCCGATGCCGTGGCGGCGGCGACGGCCTCAGCCGCGCTGAGGCTCGTCGAGGCGATGACGGTCGCGGTGGGCTGGCGCGCGGCGATCTCGCGCGCGAGGTTGGGACCGGACACCACGGCGATGCGGTCCTGGTCGAGGCCCCACGTCTCCCCCAGCACCTCGGACATGCGCTGGTGGGTGCCCATCTCGATGCCCTTCATGAGCGACACGACCACGGCGTCGTCCGCGACGGCATCGGCCCAGCCGCCGATGATGCCGCGCACGTGCTGGGACGGCAGGGCGATCGCGACGATGTCGGCGCCGTCGAGCGCCTCGCGCGCGTCGGTGGTGGCGGTGACGGCCGCGTGGACCTCCACTCCGGGAAGGAAGCGCGAGTTGGTGCGCGCGGTGTTGATCTCGGCCACGACGTCGGCGTCACGGCCCCACAGGCGCACCTCGCTGCCGGCGTCGCTCAGCACGGCCGCGAACGTCGTGCCCCACGCTCCGGCGCCCAGCACTGCGGCGCGGGTCATGCGGGATCCTTCCGGCGCATGTCGTAGCGGACCTCGGGGGCCTTCTCGCCGCGGATCTCCTCGAGCATGGCCGTCAGCGTATCCATGATGCGGTCCGATGCCGCGCGCAGGGTGTCGGTGTCGAGCGGCCGGTCGTAGAACTCGCTCAGGTCGATCGCCGGGCCGGCGACCATCGTCACCTTCTTGCGCGGGATGATCCACAGCATCTTGCCGTAGGGGGCCAGGATGCGGTGCACGCCCCACTGGACGATCGGGATGACCGGCACCTTGGTGGCGAGGGCCATGCGGGCCACGCCGGTGCGCGGCACCATGGGCCACAGCTCAGGGTCGCGCGTGAGGGTGCCCTCGGGGAACATCGCGATGACGCCGCCGCCGCTGAGCACCTCGAGCCCTTGGTCCACGGCCTCCTTGGCGCGAAGGGTGCCGCGGTGCACAGGGATCTGCCCGAAGGCGCGCAGGAAGGTGCCGACGACAGGGACGTCGAACAGCGGCGCCTTGGCGAGGAAGTGCGGGATGTAGCCGTTGAGGTACAGGTACTGCGCGAGCGTCGTGGGATCCACGTAGGAGACGTGGTTCGAAACGGCGATGAAGCTGCCGTCCTTGGGCAGGTGCTCCTGACCGTGCCAGTCCTTGCCGGATATGAGTGTGACCAGGCACGACACGAAGTCGGCCATCAGCTGCTTGCCGCGAGTGTCGAAGCGTGCGCGAGCCATGCCGGTGCTACTCGATCTCAGCGCCGAGAGCCGCGAGCTTGTCGCGGAACGCCTCGTAGCCACGGTCGATGATGCCGATGCCGTGCACGGTCGACGTGCCCTTGGCCGTGAGCGCGGCGATGAGGTGCGAGAAGCCGCCACGCAGGTCGGGCACCTCGATCTCCGCGCCCGTCAGGGGCGTCGGGCCGGCGATGGCGGCCGAGTGCAGGAAGTTGCGCTGGCCGAAGCGGCACGGCTTGTCGCCCAGGCACTCCTTGTACAGCTGCACGTTGGCGCCCATCTTCACCAGGGCCTCGGTGAAGCCGAAGCGCTGCTCGTACACCGTCTCGTGGACGATGCTCAGGCCGTCGGCCTGGGTGAGCGCCACGACGAGCGGCTGCTGCCAGTCCGTCATGAAGCCCGGGTGCACGTCGGTCTGGAGCGCGATCGCGTTGAGCTTGCCGCCCGGGTGGTAGAAGCGGATGCCGTCCTTGACGACGTCGAACTCGCCTCCCACCTTGCGGAACACGTTGAGGAACATGCCCATGTGGCGCTGCTGCGCGCCGTGGACGAAGACGTCTCCTCCCGTGGCGAGGGCGGCGGAGGCCCACGAGCCCACCTCGATGCGGTCCGTCAGCGAGGTGTGGTCGAAGCCGCGCATGGTCGACACGCCCTCGATGCGGATCGAGCGATCGGTGTCGACCTGGATGATCGCGCCCATCTTCTGCAGCAGGTCGATGAGGTCCTTGATCTCCGGCTCGACCGCCGCGTTCTCCAGGTGCGTCACGCCCTCGGCGAGCACGGCCGTGAGCAGGAGCTGCTCGGTGGCGCCCACGCTCGGGTAGCTCAGGGTGTGCGTGATTCCACGGAGCCCGTTCGGGGCCGTCAGGTGCAGGCCGTCGTCGAACTGCTCGACGACCGCGCCGAACTTGGTGAGGATCTCCAGGTGGAAGTCGATGGGCCGGTCGCCGATGCGGCAGCCGCCCAGGTCGGGGATGACCGCGCTTCCCAGGCGGTGCAGCAGCGGACCGCACAGCAGGATCGGGATGCGCGACGAGCCGGCGTGCTCGGCGATCGCCGCGGCGTCGGCCGGACGCAGGTCGGTGGTGACCGCCGTGAGGACGCCCGTCTGGACGTCGTACTCGACCCCGGCGCCGTGCAGGCGCAGCAGGGAGGAGACGACGGCCACGTCCCGGATCTCGGGAACGTTGCGAAGAGTGGAGGACGTCGATCCCAGCAGGGCCGCCACCATCGCCTTGGAGACGAAGTTCTTGGCACCGCGCACGGTGATCTCGCCCTGCAGCGGCTTGCCCCCGTGGACCCGCAGGGAATCGGTCATGCCTTATATGGTGCCTCATGTGGACACAGCCTCGGGAATCACGCACGGTTCGCCCGTTGCGCCCACAGCGATCTTCGCGGGGCTGACGACCCTCGACGTGGTGCAGCTCGTGGAGCGCATGCCCGCTCCCAACGAGAAGACGGTCGCCGCCGAGTTCCTGCTCGCGGCGGGCGGACCGGCGGCGAACGCCGCCGTCGCCTTCGCCGCAGCGGGCGGCTCGCCCACCCTCGTGACCGCCCTGCCCGATCACCCGCTCACCCCGGTCGTCACCGACGACCTCGTGCGCCACGGGGTCACGGTCGTGGTCGCGGCGGGCTACGACGGCCCGCCCATCACGGCCTCGATCCTGGTCCAGGCCGCCACGGGCGAGCGCGCGGTCGTCTCTCCCAGCTCGACGGCGGCATCGGGCGAGGTGACCATCACCTCTCCCCTGCCCGCGATCGACGGCGCGGGCGCGGTGCTCGTCGACGGATACTTCAGGGCCGTGGCGCTGCCCCTCGCCGCCGAGGCACGCCAGCGCGGCGTCCCGGTGATCATGGACGGCGGCTCGGTCAAGGCCCACACGGAGGAAGTCCTCGCCCACGCCGATGTCGCGGTCGTGTCCGCGGACTTCGCGCCCGAAGGCACAGGCGGGCGCGCCGATGCCGTCCTGGACTGGCTGAGCGAGCGCGGACTCTCCTTCGCCGCCGTCACCCGGGGCGGGCTGCCCATCGTGTACCGCACGCCCGAGGGCGACGGCGAGGTGGGTGTCGCGCCCGTGCCCGTGCGCGACACCCTGGGCGCGGGCGACTTCTTCCACGGAGCGCTCACGGCGCGCATCGCCACACAAGGGCTCGACGCCGCGCGCTTCGCCGCCGACCTCGCATGGGCGGCCGAGGTCGCGGGCCGGTCGCTCGCGAGCTTCGGCACGCGCGCCTGGCTCGAGCGCTAGCGTCGGCGCGCTACGGCGCCGTGAGGAAGATGTCGAACAGCTCCGGGTGGTGGCCGTGCACGAGCACCATGAACACCACGGCGTCGAACAGCAGGTGCACCGTGATGACGTACGCGAGCGACTTGGTCCTGTTGAAGATCCAGCCCTGGATGAGCGCGAACGGCACCGTGAGCAGCGGACCCCACTCGCGGTAGCCGAGCTCCCACAGGAACGACACGAACACGAGCGCCTGCAGCCCGTTCGCCGCCCACAGCGGGAAGTGGCGCCGCAGCAGCGCGAACACAATGCAGATGAAGAACAGCTCGTCCCAGATCCCCACCGCGTTCACGCCCACGAACAGCCGCGCGATGTCGCCTTCCGTGGGCAGATCCGGCCAGTTCCGGTACACGCCGGAGGACAGGAAGTAGAACGGCAGGATGAGGTAGCCGGCGACCACCACGAGGCCGATGTACGCCCACTGGGCACGCGACCATCGCCCCGTGCGAGGACGGCGCGGGAACACCTCCCGAATGCCCAGCAGGCGGGCCAGCACGACGGGCGCGAGCACGGCGCCGCCCAGCGCGAGCGCGAAGCGCGCCATGCCCGCGTCGGAGAGATCCGCCTCGAGCGAGATGGTGGAGATGATCGCCTGCCCCAGCGCGATGATCCCGAGGTCTCGGGCCAGGATGCGGCTGCTCAGCGCGGCGAGGCCGACGCCCGCGACGAGCGGCACGTAGCCCAGAGGCCGCGCATGGACAGCGAACAGGAGCACGGCCGCGCCGCACACGAGGAGGGCAGCGAGCAGGTCGAGCGCCCGCATCGGCCCCCGGGCGTCAGCGGGGGCGACGGCATCGGCGCTCGCCTGGGGCATGAGAAGAGGATAGGGGCGGTCGCGCCTGGCTCTGCGACCGCCCCTATCCGAGAGGGTGAGGAGGGATGGAAGCTCAGTCAGAGGAGGGCTGAACGACCACCTTGAGGCCGACACGGCTCTCCGCCTGCTTGAACGCGTCGGACACATCGTGCATCGGGAAGACGTGGGTGGCGAGCGAGCGCACCTCGACGATGCCGCGCGGCCCGTCCGGTGCGCCCTCCGCGGCGATCCGCCCGCGCTAGACCCAGGCGGAGCGCCGCGTGAGGACGGCGTACCGCCACCCGAGCGTCGCCGCGCGCAGCACGTTCATCGCCAGGAAGGCGATCCACAGGACAGGATTCGTGAAGGCCCCGAGCATGCTGGCGACCGCGAGCAGCGCCACGTACCCGAGCAGGGTCGACGCCGCCATGGACCACAGCATGTCGCGAGTGCGTCCGGCCCCCAGGAAGATCCCATCGAGGATCCAGGCGCCAAGCGAGACCACTGGCAGCGCCACGGCCACCCACCAGTGTTCGTGAGCGACGGCCGCGACATCGGGCAGGCCGGTGAGGACGCGGACGATCCAGCCCTCGCCCAGCCAGAAGGCGAGCGACATCGCCACGGCGATCGCCGCGCCCGCGATCGAGCTCGCCAGATTGGAGCGGTGGAAGTCCGCTTGGCGCTTGGCGCCGATGCTCGAGGCCGCTATCGTCTCGGCAGCGGTCGCGTAGCCGTCGAGCGCGTAGCTGGCGAGGTACATCATCTGCACCAGGATCGCGTTGGCCGCGAGGGTCGCGTCGCCGAAGCGGGAGCCGAGCGAGGCCGTGGCCGTCACGACGGCCATGAGAAGCGCGGTGCGCACCACGAGGTGGGCGTTCATGCTCAGGAGCGCCCTCCAGCCCTTGCGCAGGCTCTTCGAGCGCCAGCTCCCCAGCAGTCGCCAGCCGTCCCGGCCCAGCCGCAGGCGCAGCAGCGCGAGTGCGACCGCGGCGCCCGTCCACTCCGCCGCGAACGTGGCCCATGCGGAGCCCACCGCTCCGGCGCCGAGGCCCGCGACGAACCACACGCACATCGCGGCGTTGACGAAGGCGACCACGCCTGCGATGCCCAGCGGGGTGCGGGTGTCCTGTGTGCCGATGAGGTAGCCGACGACGGCGAGCGTCACCAGGACGGCGGGCAGCGACAGTCCGCGCACGAGCGCGTAGTCCTGCGCGAGCGGTCCGGCAGCCGCGTCACCGGCGAGCACGTCGACGAGGACGGGAACCACCGCCCACTGGAGCGCCGCCCAGGCAAGCCCCAGCCCGACCGCCATCGCGAGCGCGCGCTGGAGGTGCGTGACGGCATCGGCGCCCCGCCCGGCGCCGATCGCCCGGCCCACGAGCGACGTCGTGCCGGGACGCAGGAAGGAGAACGCCCAGAAGACCGAGGCGATGACAGCGGCGCCCAGGCCCACGGCACCCAGGTCGGCCGCAGACGCGAAGTGCCCCACCACGCCCGTGTCGATCAGCCCCACGATGGGGACCGTCACGTTGGACGCGATCGCCGGGAGGGCGAGCCTCAGCGCCTGCCGATGGGGCAGGGACCTCAGGCGCCCCGCCGCGGACGGCATCGGCCCCCTAGCTGACGGGACGAGCGGCCTCGACCGGCTGCTTGGGCTCGGTCTTCGCCGGAAGCGTCGTGGGCAGCCACGAGGGGCGCTTGGCCTCGAAGGCGGCGATGTCCTCCTCGTGCTGGAGCGTGAGGCCGATGTCGTCCAGGCCCTCCATGAGGCGCCAGCGGACGTAGTCGTCGACCTCGAACTCGACCACGAGCTCGCCGCACGTCACGGTGCGGTCCTCGAGCGAGACGGTGATCTCCTTGCCCGGCTCGGACTCGAGGATCTTCCACAGGAGTTCGATGTTCTCCTGCGAGACCACGCCGGTCAGCAGGCCCTGCTTGCCCGAGTTGCCGCGGAAGATGTCCGCGAAGCGGCTCGAGAGCACCACCTTGAAGCCGTAGTCCTTGAGCGCCCACACGGCGTGCTCGCGCGAGGAGCCCGTGCCGAAGTCGGGACCTGCCACGAGCACGGAGCCCTTGGCGTACGCGGGCTGGTTGAGGACGAAGTCGGGGTCGCCGCGCCACGCCGCGAACAGCGCGTCCTCGAAGCCCGTGCGGGTCACGCGCTTGAGGTAGACGGCGGGGATGATCTGGTCGGTGTCGACGTTCGAGCGACGCAGCGGGACGCCGATGCCGGTGTGGGTCGTGAACTTCTCCATGGCTCTTCCTTCGCTTCCGTCGCTCAGGCCAAGGCCCCGTCGAACGCGTCGGCGTCCTCGAGGTCGGCGGGGCTGGACAGAGTGCCGCGCACGGCGGTGGCCGCCGCGACGAGCGGCGAGACGAGGTGGGTGCGACCGCCCTTGCCCTGGCGTCCCTCGAAGTTGCGGTTGGAGGTCGAGGCGCTGCGCTCCTGCGGGGCGAGCTGGTCAGGGTTCATGCCCAGGCACATGGAGCAGCCGGCGTTGCGCCACTCCGCGCCGAACTCCGTGAAGATCTTGTCCAGGCCCTCGGCCTCCGCCTGCAGGCGGACGCGAGCGGAGCCGGGGACGACGAGCATGCGCACGCCCTCGGCCTTCTTGCGGCCCTGGATGACCGACGCCGCGGCGCGCAGGTCCTCGATGCGGCCGTTCGTGCACGAGCCCAGGAAGACCGTGTCGATCTTGATGTCGCGCAGCGGAGTGCCCGGCTCGAGGCCCATGTATGCGAGGGCGTTGCGGGCGGCCTCGCGCTCGGTCTCGTCGGCGAAGTCCTCCGGGTCGGGGACGGACGCGCTGAGCGGCAGGCCCTGGCCGGGGTTGGTGCCCCACGTCACGAAGGGCTCGAGGTCGGAGGCGTTGAGCTCGACCTCGGCGTCGAAGACGGCGTCCTCATCGGTGACGAGGGTCTTCCAGTACGCGAGCGCCTCGTCCCAGTCCTTGCCCTCGGGGGCGTGCGGGCGGCCCTTGACGTACTCGAACGTCGTCTCGTCGGGGGCGATGAGGCCCGCGCGAGCGCCCGCCTCGATCGACATGTTGCAGATCGTCATGCGGGCTTCCATGGACAGCTTGCGGATCGCCTCGCCGCGGTACTCCAGGACATAGCCCTGGCCGCCGCCGGTGCCGATCTTGGCGATGATCGCGAGGATGATGTCCTTGGCCGTGGTGCCCTTGGGCAGCTCGCCGGTGACGTTGATCGCCATGGTCTTGAACGGCTTGAGCGGGAGGGTCTGCGTCGCGAGGACGTGCTCCACTTCCGACGTGCCGATGCCGAAGGCGAGGGCGCCGAACGCGCCGTGGGTCGAGGTGTGCGAGTCGCCGCACACGACGGTCATGCCCGGCATCGTCAGGCCCAGCTGGGGGCCCACCACATGGACCACACCCTGGTCGGCGTCGCCGAGCGAGTGGATGCGGATGCCGAAGTCCTGGGCGTTCTTGCGCAGGGTGTCGATCTGGATGCGGCTCGTCTCGTCTGCGATGGGCAGGTCGATGTTGAGCGTCGGCGTGTTGTGGTCCTCGGTCGCGATGGTGAGGTCCTTGCGGCGCACGTCGCGGCCCGCGAGGCGCAGGCCCTCGAAGGCCTGAGGGCTCGTGACCTCGTGGCACATGTGCAGGTCGATGTAGATGAGGTCGGGCGCTCCGTCCTCACCCTTGCGGACCAGGTGGGCGTCCCACAGCTTCTCCGCGAGAGTCTTGCCCATCGCGTTCTCCTTCCGATGCCTGGCATCCGGTGGGCTCGCCCCTGCGCTGGTCACGAGTCACCGTTGGATCGATCGTGTCTCGCCGTGGGATGCCGGGGTGCGGTCCTCTAGGGCGCTCACCACTCGACATCTCACAATGTGAGACAGTAGTATCGCTCTATGGACAATCATAGCGGCGTCGGCGTCGTTGACAAGACAGCCGCCATCCTCGGCTCGCTCGAGCACGGCCCCGCCACGCTCGCGCAGATCGTCGACCGCACGCACCTCGCTCGACCCACCGTGCATCGGCTGCTGCTCGCCCTCGAGCACCACCACCTCGTGGACCGCGACGCATCGGGCGCGTTCATCCTGGGCCGCCGCTTCCGCCAGCTCGCCGCATCCGTGGGCGAGGACCGCCTCGTCGCGGCGGCGCAGCCCGTCCTGGCCGCGCTGCGCGACCGCACCGGCGAGTCCGCACAGCTGTACCGCCCTCACGGCGAGCTGCATCGCATCTGCATCGCCTCCGCCGACCGCCCCATGGGCCTGCGCGACTCCATCCCCGTGGGCACCACCATGACCATGAGCGCCGGCTCGGCGGCCAAGGTGCTGCTCGCGTGGGCGGAGCCGGAGGTGGTGCACCGCGCGCTCGTGGGCGCGCGCTTCACCGCCGACGACCTGGCCCGCGTGCGCGAGCTCGGCTACGCCGAGAGCTCCGCGGAGCGCGAGCCGGGCGTGTCCTCCGTGTCCGCCCCTGTGTGGGGCACCGGCGGGACGGTTATCGCGGCCGTGTCGATCTCGGGGCCCGACGAGCGCCTGACCGCCCACCCGGCCGAGCAGCACGCCGCCGCCGTGGTCGACGCCGCGCGCCAGCTGAGCGACCTGCTCCAGCGCACCCCTGCGTAGGGGCTCTCCGCCTGCGCGCACGCAACCCCTAGGACCGCGCGCCTCATGCACCCAAGCCCTAGAGCCGAGCCCGCGCCCGCACGCTCAACGCACCCAACCCCTAGAGCCGAGCCCGCGCCCGCACGCCCCATGCACCCAACCCCTAGAGCCGAGCCCTCGCCCGCGCGCTCAACGCACCCAACCCCTAGAGCCGAGCCCTCGCCCGCACGCCCCACGCACTCAACCCACCCCATCGTGCTGTTGTACCGATATGGCTGCGATCGAGACGCTTTGCGCATCCCGGTGTACCGAATGTGCGTTGCCGACCGCGACAGAGGGTCATGCGCATGGGAGCCGGTCGGCGCATCGAGGTGTCGGACGGTGAACGAGGACGTCTCGCCGGGTCGCACGGTCTCTTCGCACATTCGGTACAACAGGATCGCGAGAGGGCCGAAATCGCAGCCATTCAGGTACACCACGGCGCGTGGCAGGACAGCATCGGTGCGAGGGCTGGTCGAGCGGAGCCTCCGGCGGTCACACAGCCCGGAAAGCACGAACTCCCCGCCACCGAGGTGACAGGGAGTCCATCGCAGCCCCGACCGGATTCGAACCGGCGCTACCGCCTTGAGAGGGCGGCGTCCTAGGCCGCTAGACGACGGGGCCCTAGTTCGCGCGGCTTCCTCGCCGCTGACGCGAGTAGCAACTGTACCCGACGCTGGCACGCGGACGCCAATTCCTTCGCGACTACTTTTCTCCGAGGGGCACGTGGGGCTTCGTGAACGAGGGGCACGTGTTTTCTCCGAGGGGCACGTGGGACTTCTTGAACGAGGGGCACGTA
>JGI12383J13903_1000811_pt1 | contig 19362 bp, 14 predicted proteins | sample Passage237B_FD_13903 | JGI IMG/M metagenome (IMG submission 13903)
GGTCTTCGCCGAAGGCGAAGCCGGTGAGGGAGCCGTTGGAGCCGATCACGCGGTGGCAGGGGACGATGACGCAGGCGGGATTGGTGGCGTTGGCGCGACCGACGGCGCGGGCGGCGTGCGGCGCGCCGAGTTGGGCGGCGAGCTGACCGTAGGTGCGCGTTGCACCGAAAGGAATCGCGAGAAGCGCGGACCAGACACGCTGCTGGAAGGACGTGCCGTGGAGGGAGAGCGGGAGATCGAAGTTGCGGCGGCGGCCGGAGAAGAAATCGAGGAGTTGGTTGCGAGCGGGAGTGGTGAGCGAGGTGTCATACATAATATGACACTTCGGGAGGCGCGAGAGGAGCGATTGAGAGTCGCCGAAGGCGGTGGCGGCGAGGGCGCCGGTCGAGGTGACGGCGAGGGAGAAGGAGCCAAAGGGCGTGGAGAAGGTATCGTAGAAAAGGTTCATGTTGGGATGGGTTGGTTGAGTTGCCAGAGGTGGGCGGTGGCGAGGCTGCGGTGGGGGGAGAACATCGCCATGAGGCGACGGGTGGCGTCGACGTCGGGGCGTTGTTCGAGGGAGAGAAGAGATTGGAGGCCACTGGTGACTCCGGTGTCGCCGAGTGGGACGCTATCGGGGAAGCCGAGCGCACGCATCATGATGTAGTTGACGGACCAGGGGCCGAGTCCGCGGAGGCCAAGGAGTGTGCGCTCGGCGCGGGTGGCGGACATGGCGCGGAGCGCTTCGAGGTCGAGCGCGCCGTGGGCGATGAGACGGGAGAGGGAGATGACGTAGTCGGCTTTTTGGCGGGAGAATTGGAGCGGGAGGAGATCGCGCGATTCGAGGGCGGCGACGGCGGCGGGTGTGGGCGGGACGAAGAGGCCGTTGGGGAGGCGGGTGCCGGCGAGTTCGAAGAGGCGGCGTTTGAGGAGGCAGGCGAAAGGGAAATTGATTTGCTGGCCGATGACGGACCAGAGGAGTCCATCGTAGAGCGAGGGCGTGCGGGAGATGCGGAGCTCGACGCGGCCGGAGATGAGGCGGGCGAGGCCGAGTTTGCGCGCGAGACGGGCGAAGGCGGCGGTGTCGTCGTCGAGACCGAGCAAGGCGACGACGACGCCGTGCGCTTCGACGGCGGACGGAGGCGGCGAGTGAGCGAACGCGGGGGAGATAGTCGCGCGGACTTTTTGCGAGGAGAGATGAAGAGTGAGAATGGCGGGGCCAGACGGGAGTTGGAGGGCCGCGGTGTAGGTGTCGGCTTCGAGACGTTCGTTGACGCTGTGGATGTCGCGGCTGAGCGCGCGCCGAAGATAGCCGAGAAGAAAACCGGGCGGGAGTGAGAGCTCGAAGGAAGTGGCGGAGGAGAGCGCGCGATAGGCGGCGGGAGTGAGGCCGTTGAGTTGACGGAAGTGCTCGTGGAAGACGGACAGCGATTCGAAACCGGCGGCGAAGGCGATTTCGGGGAGCGGGTGCGACGTGGCGAGGAGGTGGCGTTTGGCGGTGGCGAGACGGGCGCGAAGGAGGAGGTCGGCCGGGGTGGTGTGATAATGGAGGCGGAAAAGCTCGAACGTGCGCGTGGCGCCGAAACCGAGGCGTTTGATGACGGCGCGGGCGTCGGGAAAGGCGTCGGGGTTGGCGCGAATTTCGGCGACGACGGCTTCGACGGTTTCGAGGACGGGATCGGCGCCGCGGGCGAAGTCGTCGGGGTGGCATTTCTTGCAGGGGCGGAGGCCGGCGGCGCGGGCGGCTTCGCAGGAGGGGAAGAAGCGGATGTTTTCGAACTTGGGTTTCCGGGCCTTGCAGGAAGGGAGGCAGTAGATGCCGGTGGTGAGGACGCCGAGGAAGAACCGGCCGTTGCAGGCGGGGTCGCTGGCGAGGACACGCTCATACATCGCGGCGGCGGAGAGGCGCGGGGCGCGGAGCGGTTTCACCGCGGAAAGCTCGGAGGCGAGTGGGCGGGTGGCAATCATTGGAAGGAAGGACGCACGGTAGCGAAAAGGGCGAGCGGTGACGTCCGGCTGAGTTCGGTGCAATTTGGGCCCGGCGGGGAGCCGCGGCTAGAGGCAATCACCGAGGAAGAGCGGAGGCGGGCGCCCCATGGCAAGGGGACGGGGATGGAGCTAGGTTTCAAGGTCGCGGATGGGCCGCGACGAAAACCATTTAGCCATGAAGATTATCGATTCTATGTTACGCACGCATCCGCGGGCGGATGCACAGCGAGTGGGGCATTACGCGCAGGTGCTGGAGGCGCTGGCGCAGTGTGCGCAGGTGTGCCGGGCGTGTGCGGATTCGTGTCTGGCGGAGGAGCACGTGGGGAAGTTGCGGCGGTGCATCCGCACGGATCTGGACTGTGCGGATGTCTGCGATGCGACGGCGGCGTTGCTGGTGCGGCAGACGGAAACGCCGAACGAGATCGTGCATGCGCAACTGCATGCGTGCATTCTCGCGTGTCAGGTATGCGGCCACGAATGCGAGCGCCATGCGAACATGCACGAGCATTGCCGGGTTTGCGCGGAGACGTGTCGGCATTGCCAGGAGCGGTGCAATTTCCTGTTGGGCGAGATCTCTTCGTCGGGCGTCGAGGAAGGGACGATGGAGCCGACGGATAGTCCTTCGTTCAAGCGGTGAGCTTAGGCGCGGATGAAACGTTGGGATGGGTCGGCGCACCGGCGGGAGGATTGGTGGTCCATGCGGGCGCATGGAAACGTTCGATGTCGTGGTGATTGGCGCGGGAGCGGCGGGAAGTGCGGCGAGTGGTGTGGTCACGCGGCGGCGTGCAGGTGGTGGATCGCCGTGGAGACGGGTGGAGCGGACGGTGTGCGTTGGTGACGCTGCCGTTGGGGGTGTTGAAGGCGAAAGACGGAGAGCGCGGGGCGGTGCGGTTCGAACCGCGGCTGGCGGGAAAGGAAAAGGTGTTGGCGAACATCGAGAGCGGACATGCGCGGCGGGTGGTGTTGAGGATGCGGGAAGATATTTGGCGGCGGGGGCTGATTCCGGCTGCGATGAGGGCGCGGGAAGGGCGGGCTTTCGGATTTATGCATTCGGAGGAGGACGCGTTTCCGGTGTGGTGGTCGGAGGCGCCTAGACCGGTGTTGGTGGGGTGGACGGGCGGTCCGGCGGCGGCGGCGATGTCCGGTTGGTCGGAGGCGAAGGTGGTGCGGGCGGCGTGTGCGGCGCTGGCGAAATTGTTGGGATGTGCGGAGAAACAGGTGCGGGCGGCGGTGCGGGAGGCGCGGACGCATGACTGGGCGGCGGATCCGTTTACGCGGGGCGCGTATAGTTTTGCGGTGGCGGGCGCGGAGCAGGCGCCGGAGCGGCTGGCGCGAGCGGTGGGAGGAGTGTTGTTTTTCGCGGGAGAGGCGACGGGGGATGTGTTGGAGCTGGGGACGGTGCATGGTGCGCTCGCGAGCGGGGAACGGGCGGCGCGGGAAATGGAGCGGAGATTGGCCAAGTGGCGCCCGATGAGGGACGGCGGCATGACAAGGTGAAGGTGGCGTGGGGCTCGACAGCGCGGGGCGGGGCGGCATGCTGCGTGCGTCATGGCGACCATCTATGAGACCTTGAGAGCCGATATTGTGACGGCGATGAAGGCGCGGGATGCGGGGACGGCGACGGCGCTGCGGACGGCGGACGCGGCGATCCAGCGTGCGTCGATGGATACGGGAAAGCCGATCGACGACGCGCTGGTTACGGCGACGTTGCGGAAGGCGGTGAAGAATTTGAACGACGCGAAGGAGGAGTTCGCGCGCGGCGGACGGGCGGATTTGGTGGCGGCGAACGAGGCGGAGATGCGCGTGCTGGAGAAGTATCTGCCGAAGGGTTTGGACGAGGCGAAACTCGACGCGCTGATCGACGAGGTGATCCGCGAAACGGGCGCGCAGTCAAAGAAGGACATGGGCCGCGTGATCGGGGCGTTGAAGAAACGGCCGGAGGCGGGGCTGATCGACTTCGGCGCGGCGAGCAAGCGGGTGCAGGGAAAGCTGCCCTGAGGGGCAGACAGAAGCGAACGATACGGAAGAAGAGTCACACAGCCAAAACGCGAAAAAAGACCTGAGCGCGTCATGGGTCGGCGGATCCAAAAAGGAGGGGCGGAGCTCGAGAACCTGCGTCGTTTGCACGAAACGGCGGTGGCGGTGGCGCGGAGCGAGGACTGGCGGGAAGCGTTGCAGCGGGTGTTGGAAGCGGCGACGCAGGCGGCGGGGAGCACGATGGGGGTGTTGTCGCTCCGCGAAGGCGAGGGCGGCGAATTGGAGCGGGTGGCGAGCGTGGGAGTTTCGGGCGAGTTGGGGCGTTTGCTCGAGACGGGATCCGACTCGATGGGGGCGTTGGCGCGGCGGGAGCGCGTGGTGGTGGAAGAGGCGGGCGGAGTAGGGTCGAGTCACAGCGTTCCGCTGCGGGTGCCGGACGACGAAGCGGTGGGCGTGCTGACGGTGTATTTCGCGAAGCGGCGCGTGCCGGATGCGCGCGAGGAAGCGTTGATGGATTTGTATGCGCAGATGGCGGCGGACGTGGTGGCGCGGATGCGCGCGACGAAACGAATGCGGGAGAGCGAGGAGCGGTTTCGCACGCTGGCGAGCCATGCGCCGGTGGGAATTTTTTTGTCGGATGAAAACGGCGACAGCGTTTTTCTAAACGAGGCATGGTGCCGGATCGCGGGGATGACGGAGGAGGAGGCGAGAGGGAAGGGCTGGACGAACGCGATTCATCCGGAGGATCGCGAGCAGGTGGTGCAGGGGTGGGAGGAGGCGGTGCGTGCGGGGCGGCCGTCGAGCGCGGAATTTCGCTTTCTGCGGCCGGACGGGACCTCGAGCTGGTTGCATGGAAATGCGGTGCAGTTACGCGATGCGTCGGGGCGCGTGACCGGGCATCTTGGCACGGTGGTCGACATCACGGAGCGGAAGCTCGCGGAGCTGGCGGTGCGCGAGAGCGAGCGAAGGCTGCAACTGGCGACGCTGGCGGGGAAGGTGGGCTTGTGGGACTGGGACATTTCGACGAATCGGATAACGTGGACCGACTCGATGTTTGAAATCCACGGAGTCACGCCGGGGGCGTTCGGCGGCACGGTGGAGGCGGCGTCGGCGCTGGTGCATCCGGAGGATGTGGCGCGGGTGATGGCGGCGGTGGAGAAGTCGCTGAAGGATGCGGAGGATTACGAGATGGAGTTTCGGGCGGTGCGCGCGGACGGGCGGGTGGTGTGGCTGTATACGAGCGCGGTGGTGTTGAGGGATCGCGGCGTGCCGGTGCGGATGCTGGGGTCGACGATCGACGTGACGGAGCGGCGGCGCGGGGAGGAAACGATGCGGCGGTTGGCGGCGATCGTGGAGTCGTCGGAGGATGCGATCCTGAGCGCCGACCTGGACGGAACGATCACGAGTTGGAATCGCGGGGCGGAAAGGCTCTACGGGCACACGCGCGGCGAGGCGGTCGGCGGACATCTGGCGATGTTGATGCCGCCGGAAAAGGAGAATGAAGGGGCGGCACTGCTCACGCGGATCTCGCGGGGCGAGCGTATTGAACATCTGGAGACGGCGGGTCTGCACAAGACCGGACGCCGGGTGGATGTTTCGCTGACGGTGTCGCCGCTCGCGAACGCGGGCGGGAAGCCGATCGGCGTGTCGATGATCGCGCGCGACATCACGGAACGGAAACGGCAGGAGGCGGAGCTGCGGCGGCAGCAGCAGCTTTATCGGGCGGTGGGAGAGTCGATCGATTTCGGCATCTGGGTGTGCGACGCGAAGGGCAGGAATATTTATTGCAGCGAGTCGTTCTTGAAACTCGTCGGCCTGACGCAGGAGGAGGCGTCGGGAGAAGGCTGGGGGCGGGTGCTGGCGCCGGAGCAGGTGGGGCCGACGATGGAAGCGTGGCGGCATTGTGTGGAGACCGGAGGACTCTGGGAGCGCGAGCACCTGTTCAAGGGCGTGGACGGGTTGTGGCATCCGGTGCTGGCGCGCGGCGTGCCGATCCGCGACGAGGACGGGCGGGTGGTGTATTGGGCGGGGATCAATCTCGACATCGCGGCGTTCAAGCAGACGGAGGCGGCGTTGCGGCGGGGCGAGGAGCGGCTGCGGCTGGTGACGGACAACGCGATCGTGTTTCTCGCGCATTGCGACCGGGAGTATCGGTTGAAGTTCGTGAACCGGCCGTATGCGCAGCGGTTTGGGCGGCGGCCGGACGAGCTGGTGGGACGGCGGATCGAGGAATTGATCGGGACGGCGGCGTTTACGGCGTTCAAGGCGCAGCTCGATGAGGCGCTGACGGGGCGGCGCGTGGAGTTCGAGATGGAAATTCCGTATGAACGATTCGGGCGGCGGTGGATGCGGGTGATCCACGAGCCGGAGCGCGATCACGACGGGCAGGTCAGCGGCGTGGTGGCGGTGATCACGGACATCACGGCGCGGAAGCAGGCGGAGCGCGACATGGAGATGGCACGCGACAAGGCGGAGGCGGCGTCGCGGGCGAAGGACGATTTTCTGGCGACGCTCTCGCACGAGCTGCGCACGCCGTTGAATCCGGTGCTGTTGCTGGCGAGCGAACATGCAAGCGACCCGGGGCTGCCGGAAGAAGCGCGAGAGGCGTTTCGGACGATCCGGAAGAACGTGGAGCTCGAGGCGCGGTTGATCGACGATCTGCTGGATTTGACGCGGATCACGCGCGGCAAGCTCTCGCTGAATCTCGCGCGGCAGGACGTGCACGCGATTTTGCAGGATGCGGTGGCGACGATGCGCGGGGATCTGGAGGCGAAAGGACTGACGCTGGTGTTCGAGCTGCGGGCGACTCGCACGAAAGTGTGGGGCGATGCGGTGAGGCTGCAGCAGGTGTTATGGAATGTGTTGAAGAACGCGGTGAAGTTCACGCCGGAGGAAGGCACGGTGCGCGTGAGCACGCGGGATCTGCCGGAGAGCGGTCAGTTGCTGATCGAGATTCGCGACACGGGGATTGGCATGACAAAGGAGGAATTGGAGCGGGTCTTTGATGCGTTTGCGCAGGGCGATCACGCGAGAGGCGGAGGCTCGCACCGGTTTGGCGGCGTGGGGTTGGGTCTGGCGATTTCGCGGATGATCGTGGAGATGCATCGCGGGCAGATTCGGGCGTCGAGCGAAGGTCACAGAAAAGGTTCGGTGTTTTCGGTGGAGTTGCCGGTGAGCGAAGAAGGCGAAATGGAGATGGTGACGCAGTCGAAGGCGCGGACATCGACGGCGTCGCCGTTCGCGGGTAAAGCGGGGGCGAAGCGGAAACTGCTGCTCGTGGAGGATCACGATGCGACGCGGGTGGCGCTGGCGCATCTGCTGTCGCGGAGGAATTTCGAAGTCGTGCAGGCGGCGAGCGTGCGGGAGGCGCGGGAGGCGTCGGCGCGCGAACGGATCGAATTGGTGGTGTCCGACATCGGGCTGCCGGACGGGAGCGGTTTCGAGTTGATGGCGGAGTTAAAAAAGAACCATGGCGTGAGCGGGGTGGCGCTCACGGGGTATGGGATGGATCACGATGTGTTGCGCAGCCAGGCGGCGGGCTTCGTGGTGCATTTGACGAAGCCGGTGACGGTGCAGGCACTGGAGAAGGCGCTGAAGGTGGCGCTGGAGGAATAGGAGCCGATCCCTGTGCTCCCTCGGTAGCGCCTGCGAACGGGCGGGCTACAGGATGCGGCCGTGGTTGAAGACGATGCGGCCGTTGACGATCGTGGTGCGGACGCGGCCGGTGAGGGTTTGGCCGTGCCAGGGAGAGTTGGAGGATTTGCTGAAGCCGGCCTTGGCGTCGTAGGTCCACTTTTCGTTGGGATCGAAAAGGCAGACGTCGGCGTCGGCGCCCTCGGCGAGCGTGCCGGCGGGGAGTTTGAGGATCTCGGCGGCGCGGCGGGTCATGAGGTCGATGACGCGCGGGAGTTTGAATTTGTTTTGGCGGACGAGGATTTCGAGGGAGATGGGCAGCGCGGTTTCGAGGCCGAGGATGCCGTTGGGGGCGTAGTCGAACTCCTTGTCCTTTTCGTAATCGGTGTGCGGGGCGTGATCGGTGCCGATGCAATCGAGCGTGCCGTCGCGGAGGCCGTCGATGAGCGCGAGACGGTCTTCCTCGGTGCGCAGCGGCGGGTTCATTTTGAAATTGGTGTTGTAGGTCGCGAGGCACTCGTCGGTGAGCGCGATGTGATGCGGCGTGGCCTCGGCGGTGATGCGCGCGCCGCGTTGTTTGGCGCGGCGGATGACGTCGACGGAGAATTTCGACGAGATGTGCTGCAGGTGGATGTGCGCGCCGGTGTATTCGGAAAGTATTACGTTGCGGGCGACGATGAGGTCTTCGGCGGCGTTGGGCCAGCCGCGGAGGCCGAGGCGGGTGGAGACGACGCCCTCGTTCATCACGGCGCCCTTGGTCATGGAAGCGTCCTGGCAGTGATCCATGACGGGCAGGTCGAACATCTTGGCGTATTCGACGGCGCGGCGCATGAGTTCGTTGTTCTGGACACAGTCGCCGTCGTCGGTGATGGCGACGACGCCGGCGCGTTTGAGCGAGCCGATGGGGGCGAGGGTCTGGCCCTTCATGCCGACGGTGATGCAGCCGGTGGGGTGAACTTTCACGACGGCGTCGCGGCGGATGGCGTCGTTGATGTATTGGATGGTGCCGGCGTTGTCGGCGACGGGCGACGTGTTGGGCATGCACACGACGGTCGTGAATCCGCCGGCGGCGGCGGCGCGGGAGCCGGTGGCGATGGTTTCCTTATGCGTCTGGCCGGGTTCGCGGAAGTGGACGTGGATGTCGACAAGGCCGGGACAGGCGACGAGGCCGGCGGCGTCGATTTTCTTCGCGGACTTTTTCTGCGCGGCGGAGAGCGAGGAGGCGAAGCGGCCGTTGACGATGAAGAGGTCGCCGGTGGCGTCGCGCTTGGCGGCGGGGTCGATGACGCGGGCGTTTTGGATCCAGAGGGCGGGCATGAAAGGGAGTCGTTCTCGTTCTTCGTTCTCTTTCTCGTTCTCTCGGGTCGTCCGCGTTCTGATTCGAGAGAACGAGAACGATTAAGAGAACGAGAACGATTGTTAGCTGACGGGCGTGACGTTTTCGGGTTGGCCGCCGGCGCAGAGGTAGAGGACGGCCATGCGGACGGCGATGCCGTTGGTGACTTGTTCGAGGATCACGCTGCGATCACCGTCGGCGAGTTCGCTGTCGATTTCGACGCCGCGGTTGATCGGTCCGGGGTGCATGACGATGGCTTTGGGGTTGAGCCAGCCGGCGCGGGTTTTGTTGAGGCCGAACATGCTGGTGTATTCGCCGAGCGAGGGGAAATGGCCGCTGGACTGGCGCTCGTGTTGTATCCGCAGAAGCATGACGACCTCGGCGTCGGCGAGGGCGCTTTGCAGGTTGTGGGAGACCTTGACGCCGAGGGCGGTGAACCAGTGCGGAACGAGGGTGGAGGGGCCGACGAGGGTGACATCGGCGCCGAGTTTGGTGAGGGCGTGGATGTTGGAGCGGGCGACGCGGCTGAAGAGGATGTCGCCGAGGATGACGACCTTGCGGCCTTTGAGGGAGCCGAGGTGCTCCTTCATGGTGAAGGTGTCGAGGAGGCCTTGCGTCGGGTGCTCGTGGGCGCCGTCGCCGGCGTTGACGACGGGGATGTCGAGGATTTGCGAAAGGTAGAGCGGCGAGCCGGCGGCGGCGTGGCGGATGACGATCATGTCGGCGCCGAGCGCGGCGATGTTTTCCGCGGTGTCGCGGAGGGTTTCGCCCTTGGTGGTGGAGGAACTGGCGGCGTCGAAGGAGATGACGTCGGCGCTGAGGCGCTTGGCGGCCATGTCGAAGGCCATGCGCGTGCGCGTGCTGGGCTCGAGGAAGAGATTGACGATGGTTTTGCCGCGGAGGGCGGGGACCTTTTTGACGCTGCGGGTGAGCGTGCGCTTGAAGGCGACGGCGGTGGCGTGGATTTGCTCGATTTCTTCGAGGGTGAGTTCCTCGAGGGTGAGGAGGTGGCGGCGCGTCCAGGGCATCGGGAGAGTTTCGATTTTAGATTTCCGATTTTCGATTCGGCGGCGTGGGGATGACCTGGATGAGGTCGGCGGCGGGGTGGGACGGGTCGAGCCGGACGGTGACTTTTTCGGTGGAAGGGACTTCGAGGGTGATCCCGGTGTAGTCGGCGGCGAAGGGGAGGCGGCGGCCGCCGCGGTCGACGAGGATGGCGAGTTCGACCTTGGTGGGGCGGCCGTGATCGAAGAGTTCGTCGAGGGCGGCTTTGACGGTGCGGCCGGAAAAGAGGACGTCGTCGACGAGGATGACGGTGGCGCCATTGACGTCGGCGGGGATGTGGGTGGCGGCGAACTCCTTGGGGATGGGGTTGCGGCCGATGTCGTCGCGGTGGAAGGAGATGTCGAGGGTGCCGGCCCGAGTGGAGAGATGAGGGTTGAGCGTTGAGAGGCGGGCGGCGAGGCGGCGGGAGAGTTCGATGCCGCCGTTGGCGATGCCGAGGAGGAGTAGTTGCGAATGGCCGGCGTAGCGCGCGGAAATGGCGGAGGGGAGCCGGTCGATCGCGGCGTGGATTTCGTCGGGGCCGATGGTCTTAGGTGAGGCCACGAGGGTTGGTTGTGGGGAGCGGGGGTGGGGGGGTAAAGCGAAATGTCGGCGCGGATTTTGGCGAGGGGAGGAAGGGCGAAGTGTTGGCGGTTGGTTCGAGCACGAGCGCGATTACGATTAAGAGCACGATGTGCTGCCGAGCCAGGAGGCGAGGTCGGGGTCGGTGCGGAGGATGTGGGTGGTGCGGTAGTCGGGGGCGAGGAGGTCGAGGTAGGCGGGTTCGAGGAAGCGGCGGCAGTGGAGGAGGACGCGGGCGCATTGGCCGGGGGCGCGGACGAGGCGGCCGAGGCCCTGGTTTACTTTGGTCATGCCGGGGAGTTGATAGACGCGACGGACGGCGGCGTCGCGGCCGAGTGGGGCGAATTCGGCGAGGCGGGCGCGCTGGACGGCGTTTACTTCGGGGAGGGCGGGGCCGACGACCATGGCGTGCGAGATACGGCCGCCGAGGGCGTCGATGCCTTCGGAAAAGCTGGAGCCGAGGACGAGGAAAAGGGCGTCGGCGGAGGCGAGGGAGGTTTCGACCCACGCGGTTTGGGCGGCGAGGTCGCGGACGCGGGGTTGCTGGGCGATGCGGACGTGGGGGGCGATTTGGGAGAGTTCGCGGGCGATGGCGTCGGCGTAGGCGTAGCTGGGAAAGAAGACCGCCACGCTGCGGGTGGCGGAGTTGAGAGGTGAGGGGGAGGAGTTGAGAGATGAGAGTTGAGGGTTGAGAGAGGCGAGGGCGGCGATGGTGGTGGCGGTGGTGGTGTAGTGGTGGGAGCGGTGTTGGAAGGTGGTGTCGACGCGGGCGTCGATCGCGACGTCGTAGGCGCCGTCGCGCCATGGGGTGTGGGCGCGGACGAGGGCGGGGAGGGCGGCGTCGCGGGCTTCTTCGACGCGGAGGAGATCGGCCGCGCTGGTGAGCTGGGCGTAGAGTTTTTTGGTTTGGCGTTTGTTGAGCGTGCCGAGGCGCGGCGGAGGCGCGGGGATTTGAGATTTCAGATTTGAGATTTGAGAGTCGGAAGGGGTGTCGAGACCGCAGGAGGCGGCGAAGGCGTCGGTGGGGGTGAGGGTGGCGCTGGCGAGGACGGCGCCGCCGAATTCGCGGAGGGCGGCGCCAATGGCGGGGGCGGCGTCGAGGCAGGTGAGGGCGAGTTCGGCGTCGGTGGGGGACCACCAGAGGCGGGGGAGCAGGCTGGGTTGAGAGTTGAGAGATGAGGGTTGAGAGTTGAGATCTTCGAGGAGGGCGGGGATGGACCAGAGGGCTTCGGAGGCGTGGGGGCCGAGTTCGGCGAAGTCGAGCGAGGTGGCGGAGAGGTGTTTGGCGATTTCGGCGAGGAGGTGGCGGGCGTCGTCTTCGGCGTCGGCGGAGAGGGCGTCGGAGCGGCGGAGTTGGTGGAGGAAATGGCACCAGTGATCCCAGGCGGTGACGAGCTGGGCGAGGGGGCGAACGCGGTGGAGTTCGTCGCGGACGGCGAAGGCGGCGGCGGCGGTGAACGTGTGCGAGTAGGCGTCGGCGACGCGGGAGGGAAGGTTGTGGGCTTCGTCGATGAGAAGGAGCGTGCGGGTGGGATCGAAGCCGGGTTGTTCGAAGAAGAGGCCGCGGTTGCGCGGCGCGAAGACGTAGTTGTAGTCGCCGATCCAGACGTCGTTGAAGGCGAGGGCGGCGCGGGTGATTTCGTAGGGGCAGATGCGTGCGGAGCGGCCGGCGGCGCGGAGGGTGTCGAGGTCGCGCGCGTGTTTTTCGTCGAGGTAGAAGCGGGCGAGGCCGGAGGAGGACCAGCGGGCGGAGGCGTCGGCGAGGTAGGCGCAGGCGTCGCGGACGCAGTGGAAGGTGTGGTTGACGCAGTGTTCGGATTTGTTGCGGACGTGCCAGGCCGCGACGGGAGTCGCGGCGAGCTGAGAGCCTAGAGCTGAGAGCCCAGAGCTAGAAAGTGATTCCCGGCCGGTCATCTGCTGGAGGGTGCGGATGACCTGGAGTTGACCGGTGGATTTGCTGGTGAGGTAGAGGGCGCGGTCGAAGTGGCCGGTGCGAAGCTGGCCGAGGGCGAACTCGAGAAGGACGCCGGTTTTGCCGAAGCCGGTGGGGGCTTCGAAGAGGACGAGCGGGTGCTTTTCGAAGGTGGCGGTGAGGTCGCGCTGGGTGGTTTCCTGGCCGGGGCGCGGGGTGGCGAAGGGCGGGCGGAAGGCAAGGTGGCGGAGGCGTTCGCGGGCGCGGTGGCGGTGATCGAGAAATTCGGTGATGCGTTCGAGCTGAACGCGGAAGAACGTGTCGTCGGCGGGGGTGAGGGTGACGGTTTGGGCGAGGCCGCTGGAGACTTCGACGAAGACGAGCTCAGAGCTTAGAGCCGAGAGCCCAGAGCCGGAGTCGGGATTGGATCGGACGAGGGCGGCGTAGGTGGCGAGTTGGGCGAAGTAGTCGGGGTAGGCGGAGCGGAGTTCAGATTCGTCGGCGGGGAGTTCGCGGGTGACGGTTTTGATTTCGCGAAGGGTGAGCGCGGTGTCGGTGCGGAGGAGTTGGTCGATGCGACCGGTGAGCGTGAGCGTCCAGCCGTGGTGCGCGATGCGGCCGGTGATGGGGATTTCGAATTCGGTGGCGGGGGATTCGTCGGTGGCGCGGGCGCGAAGCTGGTTGTGCCAGTGAGTGCCGAGCTGGGCGCGCCAGACGCCTTGGGGGCCGCCGGAGGCGTCGCGGGGACCGGTGATGAAGGACGCGAACTCGCCGACGCTTAGGGAGGCAGTGCGTTGGTCGAGGTCGAAAACCATGGAGGGCCCACGGAACACACGGAAGACACGGAAGGGAAATCGAAATCCGACCGGTGCTCGCGAGCGGCTAGTCGAGAAGGATTTCGGTGTGGCCGCGGAGGTATTCTTCGAGGCGAGCGGTGAGGCGGGCGACGGCGGGCGGGGGATAACCTGAGAGGTTTTCGGAGGCGGTGAGTTGGGAGAGGGGGGAGTTGAGGAGGGTGGCGACGGCGGTGCGGTCGGCGGCGGGAAGTGTGGGGAACCAGTGTTCCTTGAGGGGGTGGCCTTCGTCGCGGGCGAAGCGGTAGAGGCTTTTGAACCAGACGAGGTCGGGGCGGGGGGTGGTCGCGAAGGCGGCGAGAGCCCGGCGAAGGAGAGTGGCGATCGCGGTGCGGGATTCCTCGGGAACCGGGTTGCGCGCGATGAGCGACGCGAGGGAGGAGGCGTGGCGCAGGGTTTCGTAGCTGCGGCCGAGGGTGGCGTGGCGCGTCAGGAGGCGGGCTTCCTTGAGGAACCAAGTTTGGCCCTGGTTGGAAGATTCGAGCGAAAGGGAGGCTTCGTCGAAGAGGTCGAGAGCGACGGACGTGGCGGAGGTTTTTTTGCTGACGCGCTGGAGGATCAGCAGGGCGCCTTCGGTGGCGGAGAAGGCGGTGAGCGTCTGGAAGGAATCGGAGGGCGGACGCTTTTGGAGGATGAAGGCGTCGGTTTGGAGGGGGAGAGCGGGCAAGGGAAACTCGATTTACGATTTATGATTTACGATTTCCGATTTCCCGACGCGAAGCTTACGGCAGGTCGGCGGTTTTGGGGGTGGGCCAGGAGGGGATGACGGCGCCGCCGGAAACGATCATCTTCATCGCGTCGCCGACAGGCATTTCGAGTTCGGTGACTTTTTCGCGCGGGACCATGATGAGGAAGCCGCTGGTGGGATTTGGCGCGGTGGGGATGAAGAGCGTGAGGGTGTCGGGCGAGATGAGGGAGTGAGGCTCGCCCTGCTGTTTGTTGGTGAGGAAGCCGATGACCCAGTTGCCGTCGCGAGGGAATTCGACGAGGACGGTTTTGCTGAAGAGGTTGCGGTTTTGAGAGCGAAACGTGCCGACGATTTGTTTGACCGAGTTGTAGAGTCCGCCGACGCCGGGGATGCGCTGGATGGCGCGCTCGGTCATGCTGAGGAAAACTTTGCCGAAAACGTAGTTGGAGAAAAAGCCGAGCGCGGTGACGAGGAGGATGACGATGAGCGTGGCGAGGAGGTCCCAGAGAAACGGGATGTGCTGAACGGCTTCCGGGAGGTGAGCCAAGTAGAAGGGCCGGAAGGTGCCGCCGACGGCGTCGATGACCCACTTGAAGGCGAGGATCGTGACGATCAGCGGCGCGAGGAGGAGCGCGCCGGAGATGAAAGCGTTGCGGAAGGTGACGAGCCGCGAAGCGGGAGCGGGCGTGGTGACTTCGGACGACATGAGCGGGCGCAGGCTAGCTCAGGCGCGCGCGAAGGCACGGAAAAAGGGGGCGCAATGCCGATGACGGCTACAGACCGTCTCCCTAAGGAACCGATTGAGGCAGATCGACGGGCGCGAGGACACGCCGCAGCACTTCGTCGGGCAGATGATAGATTTCGAGGAGCACGTCGCCCGTGCCGCCGTCAGCTGCGCTGACGTGGCACGTATAAACGTTCGCGGGGAGGGTCAGCACGATCGCGAAATCGTCGGTGAATTGGTCGAGTGGGAGAGCGCCGAGGTGAGGGGCCATGCGCCAGGCCAGACCGCGAGCGTTTTCGGGAAGGTCGAAGTCCACAAGTTCGGTTGGAACATCGAGAGGAAGCTCGGCGCCGCTCGCGTCGAATAGTTTCAAGGAAGGCTTCGCAAGCGGGGCCGTAACGCCGAGTTTTTTCAGGCTCGGGCCCACGGCACGAATAAGCACGCGTTGAAGAGGGCCGCTCCCGCCGAGCGTGAAGCCGCCGATCAGTGTCGGTGACGCTGGAGTGATGGTGCTTCGACACGCCAACGCGAGCAGGCTTTTCGCACTGTCTTCTTCGACCCGGATCAACAGGTTTTCGGAGAAGTTTTCGTGGAGGAAAGGAATTTCCACATCTGGTCGCTGCACCACCGCAACGTAGATCCCGGAATCGGCGGTCGAGACATTCGAAAGCCGCAGTGTGCTTGTCTGAGCGGGCAACTGCACACCGTTCTTGAACCACACTACAGAGGTGATCTCGGAGTCAGCGAACGGGATCGTGAGTTGGAGGGACGAACCCGGCGGCATACGGAGAACGGCCGGAGGAGGAGTGGGCGCATAGCGGCCGACAACCCGGCGCAGCACGATGCGGGTGTCGACATTCAGATTCGGTCCAATCGGGAAGGGCTGAGGAATCTCCCACTTAACCTGTGCGGGGGCGAGTGGGCTCAACAAAGCAAGCAACGCCCATGCGACCGCTTGTTGAAACGGGCTGGATTTCATATCCCGCGTTGTTGCAACGCGAAGTGCGGAGTGCAATCGCCATCTTTGCGCAACAGGGTCGTGGCGCGGGCTTCGGCGCGGCGCATTTCGCGTTTTTTGGCGGGCTGAAGGTCGTCGTAGCCGGCGAGGTGGAGCCAGCCGTGGACGAGGTAGAGGGTGAGTTCGGCGGAAAAAGCGGGGAGGAGTTTTTCCGGGAGCGGGCGCGCGGAAGCGGCGTGGGGTGGGGAGATTTGGCGGAGGGCGGCGTCGACGGAGACGCAGATTTCGCCGGCGAAGCCGGACGCGGGGTCGCCTTCGAACGTGATGACATCGGTGATCGACGGATCGTCGAGGAAGTCGGCGTGAAGTTGGGCGAGCGCGGCGTCGGTGAGGAATACGAGCGAGAGCTCGCCGGCGGGGCATCCGCCGCGGAAGTCGGCGGCGTGAGCATCGAGGATCGCGATGGCTTGTTTGATCCCGCGGCGGTCGAGACGGAGGCGCGGGTGGCGGCTGGCGAGAGAGATCGGGCGGGCGGGCATGGAGAGCGATGGCGGGCGCGGGAGAATGTCGCGCCCGGGCGGAAAGGCGTGTGGGCTGAAGCGCCGCACTCCTCAGGCTTTGGCTTGAGCGGACGGGGTCTCGCCAAGGGCCGGGTAGGCGACGCGGCCGTGGAGCATGTTGAGCAGCGTGAACTGAAAGCTGTTCTTGATGCGCGTGATTTCGATGAAAGTGAGCGGGGCTTCGTCGAGCTGACCGTCTTCGATGCGGTCGTGGACGATGCGATCGATCAACTCGCTCAGTTGTTCGGGCGTGGTTTGGCGGAGCGAGCGAGAGGAAGCTTCGACGCAGTCGGCGAGCGAGATGATGGCGGCTTCCTTGGTTTGCGGGCGGGGACCGTCGTAGCGGAAAGCGGCTTCGTCGATCGGCGGGGGAGTGGATGGCGGCGGCGCTGACGGAGCAGCGCTCTCCACGGGAGTGTTGGAGGTGTTTTTCGGAAACGGCGTGCGCGTCTGGGTGATGGCGCGGTTGTAGAAGTAGCGGACGAGCGTGGTGCCGTGATGCTGTTCGATGGCGTCGACGACGGCGGTGGGGAGGTTGTATTTGAGGGCGAGTTCGACGCCGTCGGTGACGTGCTGTTTGATGATGCGAGCCGACGCGAGCGGGTCGAGGTGCGCGTGGGGATTGACGCCGTCACGTTGGTTTTCGCTGAAGAACGCGGCGTTGGCGGTCTTGCCGACGTCGTGGAAAAGGGAGCAGACGCGCGCGGTGAGCGGGTTGGCGCCGATGGCGTTGGCGGCATTTTCGGCGAGCTGCGCGACGACGAGCGAGTGGTGGTAGGTGCCGGGAGCGTCGAGCTGCATGCGACGCAGCAGCGGGTGATTGTAGTCGGTGAGCTCGAGCAGCGTGATGTCGGTGGTGCGCTTGAAGAGCGATTCGAGGATCGGCAACAGGCCGACGACGGTGATGCCGGTGACGACGCCGGCGCCGAGTCCGGCGACGACCTGGCGGAGGATGATTTCGGAAGGCGTCTGGTCGGCGATGCCGATGAGCGTGGCGAAGGCGGCGACGGTGAGGCCGCCGGCGCCGGCGGCGCGAACGACTTTGCCGCGCTGGCGGGCGTCGCGGGAGAAGAAGATGGCGACGAGGGATGAGAGGAAGGTGAGAACGAGAAGGTCGAGGCGGTTGCCGTAGATGACGCCGGTGAAGATCGAGATGAGCAGCGCCATGAAGATGGCGGAGCCGGCATCGATGAGGATGGCGACGATGAGCGGGGCGAAGGCGGTGGGGGCGATGTAGGGGAGGGTGGAGCCCCAGGCGCCGTCGCTGACGAAGAAGTCGATGCCGCCGATGGTGTAGATGCCGCGGACGATCGCGAGATTGATGATGACGACGAGCGCGAGCAGGCAGAGGCGGACGTTGCTGAGGAGTGTCTCAGGATCCTCGAGGCGTATGTAAATTATGGATGCGAGCACCATTGCGAGCACGAGGAGCACGCGGCCGAAGAGGGTGAGGTTTTCGTCGAGTTGAAGATCGGTGTTTTGCTCGAGGAATTTCCGGTGGGCGGTGAGCATCTCGTATTGCTCGGGGGTGATGCGTTCGCCGGGTTCGACGATGGTCTGGCCGCGGACGACGCCGACGGTGACGGGACGGATTTGCTGGAGGGCGAGCGCTTCGCGGGCGGCCGTGGCTTCGCGGTCGAAAACGACGTTGGCGACGAGGCCTTGGCGGAAGATGCGGAAAAGCGCGAGCGCGGCGGAGCGCGGAACGCCTTCGGCGGCGAGATTGACGCGGAGGAAGGTGAGCGCGTCTTCCATGGATTGGACGGAGCGCTGCGTGACCTCGCCGTTGGGGCGGGCGATTTGGAAGACGGTGACGCTGTTGGGGCCGGTGGTGTTGAGCGAGCCGTCCTGCACGCCTTGGGCGTAGAGGTCGCGCAAGGCGGCGAGGCCATTGTCGAAAAGCGTGGCGCGGGTTTTGGCGTCGCCGACCTCGAGCACGGCGGCGATGTCGTCGACGCTTACGCGATAGGGACCGCGGGCGTTGAACGTTTCGGCGATGGTGGAGAGGAGATTACGTCGGTCGGTGAGCGCGGGCGGGGTGTCGTCGAAACGTTTTTCGACGTTTTCGAGTTGAACGAGAAGTTCGCGGGCGGCGGCTTCGAAGCGGTGGAGCGGTTCGCTTTCGAGGCGGTAGACGGGCGGGAGGCGGTCGAGGAGTTGTTCGCGAGCGATGCGCGTGCGCTCCTGACTTTCGTAGCTGAAGGATGTGGCGGCGACGACGCGGAAGGTGGCGACCTGACCGGCCATGAGCGGCAGGTGCGACGTGTGAATGCCGGCCGAACTGATGAAGACGATCGCGACGACGGTGAGGACGAAAATGATGACCGAGACGACGCGGCTGCGATCAAGGAAATCGCGGATGGCGGAATGGGTCGGCGAAAGACGTCGGTCGCGGCGGGCGCCAAGGCCGCCGAGGAGGAGCTTGAATCGATCGCGGACGGACATGGCCGGTGAGGGGCGAGTTGAGAGTTGAGGGATGAGAGTTGAGAGAGCGCGGGCTGGCCCGTCGACACTCGCGGTTATGGGTCAGGGCTTCGGGTCGGTGCCGGGCATCGGGTTGCGGTAGTTGTCGTAGGCTTCGATGATGCGCTGGACGAGCGGATGGCGGACGACATCGGAACCGCTGAAAGTGTGGATGTCGACCCCGTTGACGTCGCGGAGAACGTGGCGAACCTCGAGGAGGCCGGATTGCTTGGAGCGGGGGAGATCGATTTGCGTTACGTCGCCCGTGATGACCATGCGCGAGTCCTCGCCGAGGCGGGTGAGGAACATCATCATCTGCTCGGGCGTGGTGTTTTGTGCTTCGTCGAGAACGATAAAGGCCCGCGAAAGCGTGCGGCCGCGCATGTAGGCGAGCGGGGCGATTTCGATGACGCCTTTCTCGGTGAGGCGGCTGACGTCGTCGGAATCGAGCATGTCGTGCAGCGCGTCGTAGAGCGGACGAAGGTAGGGGAGGATTTTTTCGCGAAGGTCGCCGGGAAGGAAGCCGAGGGCTTCGCCGGCCTCGACGGCGGGGCGGGTAAGGATGATGCGCTCGACCTCGTTTTTGAGCAGGGCCGAAACGGCGGCGGCCATGGCCAGGTAGGTTTTACCGGTGCCGGCGGGACCGATGCCGAAGACGACGGG